>Ga0207706_10004226_pt1 | contig 13528 bp, 11 predicted proteins | sample KBSC53metaG_FD_184318 | JGI IMG/M metagenome (GOLD analysis project Ga0207706, IMG submission 184318) | Corn rhizosphere microbial communities from Kellogg Biological Station, Michigan, USA - KBS C5-3 metaG (SPAdes) (version 2) | ecosystem: Host-associated > Plants > Roots > Rhizosphere > Soil ... | reverse complement strand
CGAAGGCAACGCCGAGCGCGTCGCGCTGGGGCTGCGGGAGGCGCTCCACGAGTTCGAAGAACGGGGAACACAGCTGCTGCACCACCGCAAACGGGAGCTCCATCTCCGCCTCGACCCCGAACGTCCGGGAGAACCGAAACCCGTGCCCAGGCTCGGTCAGGTACCCGAGCAGGGCGGTCTTGCCGACGCCCGCTTCGCCCTGCACCACCAACACGGCCCCATGCCCGCCACGCACCCCGTCCAGCAGCCGGTCGAGCACCTCGCGCTCGCGTTCCCGACCGAGCAGCTGCCCTCCGGACGAGAGAACCGGTCGCGACATCCCGCCTAAGCATGACTAAGACCATGCTCGGTGGCGCGGACTAAGGGTTCAAGGATTCGAACGCGCGGCAGCGGCGCCACGATGCATGCTGGAGAGCACAAACCAGGAGCGCTCGATGAGCGCCGCGGACACGACCAGTGAGGCGTTTGGCCGCGTTGAGCAGAACCCCCGGATCGCGAGAGGAGGCAGGGGGATGACCACAGCCCAGGAGTCTCCAGACAAGCGCTGGACCGCATTGATCCTGCTCTGCGCCGCGCAGTTCATCGTGGTTCTCGATGCGTCCATCGTCAACGTCGCCCTGCCGAGCATCGGCAAGGGCCTCGGCTTCTCGGAGGCCAACCTTCCGTGGGTCGTGAACGCCTACGTGATCGCGTTCGGCGGCTTCCTGCTGCTCGGCGGACGGGCTGCCGACCTGCTCGGCAGGCGGCGAGTCTTCATGGCCGGCCTGATCGTGGTCGGGGTCGCGTCGCTCGCCGCGGGCTTCGCGGCCACCCAGGGAGAGCTGATCGCGGCCCGCGCCGCTCAGGGCCTGGGCGCGGCGATCGTCTCCCCGTCAGCGCTGTCCATCGTCACCTCGATGTTCAAGGACGGCGCCGAGCGCAACAAGGCCCTCGGGGCCTGGGGCGCCGTCGCCGGCTCGGCCGGCGCCGCCGGCGTCCTGCTCGGCGGGATCCTGACCGACGGCCTGGGCTGGGAGTGGGTCCTGTGGGTGAACGTCCCGGTGGCGGCGATCGCGCTGGCGCTCACGCCGGGTCTGATCCCGGAGAGCCGCTCTGAGTCGGCCACCCGCCACTTCGACGCGGCCGGAGCCGTCAGCATCACGGCCGGTCTCTCCCTACTGGCGTACGCGCTCCTGGATGCGAGCAGCTCCGGTTGGGGCTCCACCAAGATCATCAGCCTGCTGGCTGGAGCGGCGGCCCTGATCGGAATCTTCATCGTCATCGAGCTCCGCTCGAAGGCACCGCTGGTTCCCTTCAAGATCTTCCGCCGGAGGACGCTGACCGGGGCAAACGTCTCAGGTCTGCTGCTTGGCGCGTCGCTGTTCTCGATGTTCTATTTCCTCTCGCTGTACATGCAGCAGGTGCTCGGCTACAGCGCGATTCACGCCGGCCTGTCGTACCTGCCGCTGGCGCTGACGATCATCATCGCGGCGGCCCTCGGTGGCCAGCTCGTCACCCGGTTCGGCTTCAAGCCGATCCTGGCGAGCGGCCTCGCCTTCGTCTCCCTCGGCCTGCTCTGGTTCAGCCAGGTGTCCGTCGGTGGCGGATTCCTCAGCGACATTCTTGGCCCGTCGATCCTCGGGGCCATCGGGCTCGGATTCGGGTTCGTGACCTCGACCATCGCGGCAGTCTCCGGGGTGGAGGACCGCCAGCAAGGTCTGGCGAGCGGCCTGATCAACACCTCGAACCAGATCGGCGCGGCGCTCGGGCTGGCGGTGCTGTCCACGATCGCGACCACGCGCACGGACAACGTGCTGGCGACCGGACACTCGACGCTCCCCAACGCGCTCACGGAGGGATTCCGGAGCGCCTTCCTGGGCGGGGCAGTGATCGCGGCCGTCGGCGTGGTCGCCACCCTGGTCCTGATCCGGACCCGGGACAGCAAGGCGCACGTGGAGATGTCGAACGCCCAGGCCACGCAGGCCGAGTCAGCGCCGGTAGAGGCTTAGCGGCAACGCGATGAGCGCGGCGGACGACATCCCTGAGGCGGCGGCCAACACGAGCCCGAGCAACGCTGAGGACCTGCCCGGTTACGCGCCGGTCCCTCGGGCGGCGCTCGGACCCGCGCTCAACGAGCAGGGGTACTACGTCGGCCGCGTTGAGCAGAACCTCTACTGGGTCACCGACGGCACCTACCAATCGGCGTTCCTGACCACCTCGGACGGCGTCGTTCTGCTCGACGCGCCTCCCACGATCGGTCACAACATCCAGCGGGCCGTGGACGAGATCGCCGTCTGCAACGGCGTCAGCAACGAGGTGACGCATCTCATCTATTCCCATCACCACGCCGATCACGCCGGCGCGTCCTCGCTGTTCGGCCGGAACGTCACGCGCATCGGGCACGAGGAGACGCAGAAGCTGCTGCTCCGCGACGACGACCCCGCGAGGCCCGCGCCCGACGAGACCTTTCAAGACCGCTGGACGCTCGACATCGGGGGCGAGCGCATCGAACTGGCCTGGCACGGCTCCAATCACTCGCCGGACAACATCTTCATCCATCTCCCCGACCACGACGCGCTCATGCTCGTCGACGTCGTCAACCCGGGCTGGGCGCCGGTCTGCCAGAGCAACCTCACCGAGAACGTGCCCGGCTACATCGAGGCCGCCGATACCGCGCTCACCTATCCGTGGAAGCACTTCATCGGCGGCCACATGGGCCGGCTCGGGACGCGCGCCGACGTCGCGACGCATCGGCAGTACATGGCCGACATCGCGGAGAGCGCACGGAAGGCGCTGGACACCGTCGATCCGACGCCGTATTTCGTCAAGTACGGCGAGAACACCTGGGTCGCGGTCAGGAGCTATCTGGACGCGATTACGGCTGCCGCCGCGGCCCCGGTCATCGAGAAGTACACCGGCGTTCTCGCGGCCGCCGACGTCTTCACGGCCAGCACCACGTTCTACGTCATGCAATCGATCCGCCTCGACCTGGGCTACGGGTCGCAGGTTCACCCGTGAACTCCGAAATCGAGAAAGGAACCTCATGAACGACGTTGGAATCATCGGCGCCGGCCGCATCGGGCAGGCGATGGCACGGACTGCGCTGCGGGCCGGCCGCTCGGTCACGATCGCCAACAGCCGCGGCCCTGAATCCCTGGCCTCGGTGGTCTCGGCGCTCGGCGATGGTGTGTCGGCAGTGACGGTGCAGGAGGCAGCGACAGCCGGCATCGTCGTCATCGGCGTGCCCTGGCCCCGCGTTCAGCAGGCCCTCGAGGGCCTCGAATGGAGCGGCCAGATCGTCATCGACGCGACCAACGACTTCGCGCCGAACGATCTCAACGGGAAGACCTCGAGCGAGGTTGTCGCCGGCCTCGTTCGCGGTGCCCGCGTCGTGAAGGCCGCCAATACGCTCGGCGCTGCGGTCCTCGGCTCAGATCCGCACGAGGGCGGGGGACAACGAGTGATCTTCCTTTCGGGCGACGACGGGGACGCGAAGGCCGAGGTGATCTCGCTGTTCGAGGACGCTGGCTTCTTCGCGATCGACCTCGGGGCGCTGGTCACGGGCGGCGCGATGCAACAGCTCGGCGCCCCGCTCTCCGGGGTGAACCTGATCCGACTCGCGTAAGCCAACTACCGCCCTGTCGGCCTTTCCCTCGATGGTGTCTGCGTGCTCGGTCTGATCGAGGCTCGGTCCGACCGGCCGGTTACCGCAGGCGCGACTTGATCCAGGCGGCCGCGTCGGCCTTCGCCGCCGTCACGATGCCGCCATGATCGACGCCGGGGTATGTCTTCTCGTCGATCGGAGCGCCGTTGGCGTGCAGCATCGAGACCGTGCTCTGCGTGAACGTCGGGAACACGGTCGTGTCGGCCTCGCCCTGCTCGACGTGGACCGGCGTCTTGATCGTGAGGTGGGCGGGGTCGTTGCGATCGAGGTCGGCGAGCACAGGGGTGAGGTCGGCGCCCGGTCGCACCAGCTCGGACGGGGCGACCGAGCCGAACGAGTCGGGCTTGTCCAGGTCCGACAGGCACTCGGTGTCCGTCTCGGGGTACAGCGGGAGGGCCTTCTCGGACAGCACGGCGTTGACGTCGAGGCCGGGGTCCTGGACCTGGACGCCGCGCAGGATCATCGCCACCAGGCCGCTGAAGCCGCCCGGCTGCGTGAGCGCGCTGAGCAGCGGCGTCTGCTGCTCGAGCTGCGACGCCGGCGCGTAGGCCACGGTGCCGCGCACGTCGAGGTCGCGCGTGTAGGACGGCGCCAGCGCTGCGGCCCACAGCGCGGCGTGGCCGCCCTGCGAGTGCCCGGCGATGATCACCTTGTCCGAGATGCTCTTGTCGAGCGCGCGCGCGGCGCGGGCGGCGTCGAGCACCGAGTGCGCCGCCGACGTCCCGATGAGGTATGGGTGCACGCCCGGCGTGCCGAGACCCTCGTAGTCCGTGCGCGCGATCGCGTAGCCGGCCTTCAGCCAGCCCTCCATGACGCTCGCGACGTACGTGGTGTTGCTGTGCAGCGGCTGGCTGCCGTCGTCGGTCGAGGGCGCGCACTGGTCGGCGATGCCGGTCGTGCCGTGCGCCCAGGTCACGATCGGCCATCCGCCCTTCGGCGGCGTGCCCTTCGGCACGGTCACCGTGCCCGAGACGGCGACCGGCTTGCCGTCGATGCCGACGGAGCGATAGAGGACCAGCGTGTTGCGCCCGCCGGCGATCGCGGCGGGACTCGACAGCGGCTTGGAGCGGATGATGCCACCGTGGCCCGAGCCGGGCAGGTGACTCGGCGGCGTGTAGAAGCTCGAAGGCGTCGCGGCGCCCGCCGCTGCGGGCAGCACGGCGAGGAGGGCGAGGGCGATGAGAAGGGCGAGGGAGCGCACGGGTCCGTCCGGCGCGCGCAGGATAGGGCCTCGGGGAAAAAGAATGTAAGGACGGGATCGCTCAGGACAGCGGCTCGCCGAAGTTCGGGTCGAACGGACCACGGTCGGAGGGGCAGACGGTCCCCCTGGCAGGGGGCGCGAGCCGCACGAGATACCGGCGATAGGCCGCCGTGACGCAACGGCTGGGATCGACGAAGCTGATGTGCCCGTAGCCCAGGTGGGTCAGCAGGACGGCGTTGCCGAGGCGTTTCGCGGTGACGCGGGCGTTGGCGTAGGCCGTGTTCGGGTCGTCCTTGGTCCCGATCACCAAGACCGGGTGCTTGGTGGTTGCGTTCCAGGGCCCGGTGTAGCGCTCGGCGCTCCTGGTCGGCCACGCAGCGCACGGCGCCCATAGCCACCAGCCGAGCACCGGTCCAGCGATCGGGCTCGTGGTGGAGAGGCGGCCGATCACGCTCGGCCAGTCGTGGAGCGGCCGGGTGGCAGGGCTGTCGGCACAGCCGATCGACACTGGTGCCGGGGCACCGCCGGCGGCGGGAGGATTGGCGTTGGCGACGTTCGCGAGGGCTGACCCGTCGCCGCGCGCGGCCGCGTCGAGGTCCTTGGCCCAGGCCGGCCAGCCGCCCGGGTTCCTGAGCAGCGGGAAGATCGAGGTCAGCAGCTGGCCGTAGGTGAGGAGGCCCGGGGAGTCCGCGGTCGGGGCCGGGATCGGGTGGCGACGGGTCCTCCGCAACAGCTGATCGACGCGCTCCTTGACCGGACCCGCGCCGGCCAGCGCGCACCCCGCAGGCTTGCCGTCAGCGTCGACGCGCTCCGGGCCCGCGGCTTGGCACAGCTCGAGGAACTTCTCGAAGACCGGTCCGGCAGGCGTGACGACGTTGTCGACCGAGCTCTCTCGGCTCTTGACGTAGAGCTTGGCGTCGACGACGCCGTCGAGCACCATGGCCCGAACCCGGTTCGGATGGACGTTCGCGTAGGTCTGGCCCAGGAACGTTCCGTAGGACCAGCCCACGTAGTTCAGCTTCGGTTCGCCGACGAGCATCCTCAGGTGGTCGAGGTCGCGAACCGTGTCGGCCGTGGAGATGTGGCGCAGGAGTACGCCGCTGACCTCTCCGCAGCGACGCGCGTAGGCGGCGGCCTTGCGCTGGTAGCGGCGGGAGGTAGCGGTCGTCGTCGGGATCGTCAGGTCTCCCCAGAACCGCGCCTCGTCCCGCTTGCTGCGAAAGCAGCGGACGCGGGTGCTGGCGCCGACGCCGCGCGGGTCCCAGCTGAGGACGTCGAAGCGCCCGTCGCCGGCTGCGTCGAGCAGCCCGGCACTGGACGGGTCCTTGAGGACCTCGAGACCGGAGCTACCGGGCCCGCCGGGGTTGAAGAAGAAGGTGCCGATGCGCTTGTCCGGCCGGCTGGCGGGGTGGCGGATCACGGCGAGTTGGATCGTGCGTCCGGCGGGGCGATGCCAATCCAGCGGCACGCGGACGCGAGCGCACTGCAACCGCTCGCCACACGGCTTCCAGGCGATGCGGTCGTGGGCCGGCGCGCCGCTCGCGCCGAGGGCACTGCCCACGGGCACGAGCAGGGCGCAGATGGTCAACGCCAGTCCGGCTCGCAGGCTGACCGCCAATGAATGAGAGCTAAGTCGCATGTTGAGACAATAATCGCATAACACTATTTACCTCTCATTACGCGATACAATTCTTCCCATGGCCGAGCGCCAGGATGCACGTCAGAACCAGAGGGAGCGAACCCGCCGCGCCATCGTCGAGGCGGCCGCCCGACTCATCGAGGAGGGAACGCTGCCCTCGACCAGCGAGGTGGCGGAGGCGGCGCTGGTCTCGCCGGCCACGGCCTACCGGTACTTCCCCGACAACCAGAGCCTGCTCAGCGCGGCGCTCCAGGACGCCTCGGTCGGTCTCGCCGCGCGTTTCGCGCCCGACGTCGGCGACGAGGCCGATCCCCTGGCCCGCGTCGAGGATGCCACGGTTTCGTTCCTGGACCGCATCGCGGACCGAGAGCGGCTGATCCGGGGCGTCATGGCGCTCTCCCTCATGCGCTCGATCGATGGGACCAGCTCGCCGCGGGAGGCCGCTGCCGTGCGGCCGGGCTTCCGGCAGGCGTGGATCGACGAGGCCGTCGCCCCGCTCGAGAAGCAGGTGCCCGCGCCACGGCTGCGCCGGCTGAAGCTGGCCCTCGGCGTAATCATGGGCCCCGAGGCCCTGGTCGCCCTCAAGGACGTCATGGGCACCGACCCCGACGAGGCAGTGGAGGTCTGCCGCTGGATGGCCCGCGCGCTCACCGCCGCGACCCTCGACCCTTCCGAGCCCCGATCAGAGGAGACAGCTCATGACCCCCAGCGTGAAGCAGCCGATCGCCGTCGGTGAGCTCACCGTCCGCTTCCTCGTCGAAGCGGCGGATTCGAATGGCACCGTGACCGTCTTTACGTGCTTCATCCCGGCCGCCTCCAAGATGCCGGCGCCCCACAGCCACGACGCCTTCGAGGAGACGGTCTACGGCCTCGCGGGCGCGACGACCTGGACCGTGGACGACCAGACGCTCGAGGTCGGGGTGGGTGAGGCTCTCTGCGTGCCTCGAGGAGCGGTGCACGGCTTCGAGAATCGCGGGACGGACGACGCCACCTATCTGGCGATGGCCACCCCCGGGGTCTTCGGGCCCGACTATTTCTTCGAGATCGGTGCGGTTCTTGCGGCTTCCCGCGGTGGCCCACCCGACCGTTCCGCTCTCGCCGCGGTGATGCGGCGGCATGGTCTGACGCCGGCGTAATCGACGCTCAGCGGGCTGCGTTCACTTGCCTAAAAGCAGCCTGTTATCTCCTGTTTAGATTCCCGTTCGGCTGGGCAGGCCAAAGCCGGTTATCGACGTCCAGCGGTCCCGCGGGCTCGTTGCGGGCCGTTCCATACCTCACGGGAGGAGGGTTCCCATGAACGACCGTTCGCGGTCGCGCCCGCCATTCAGGTGGGTGGCACTGCTGTGCCTTCTCGTAGGACTGTTCGTACCGGCCACCGCCAGTGCGGATCCCACGCCGGCGGAGTGTGGCGCTCGCGCCAACGACACGCCGGCGAAGCTGATCGAGTGCGTCCAGACGCCTGATCTCCAGGCCCACATGCAGGCGCTCCAGGACATCGCCGATGCCAATCCGGGGCCCGACGGCCACCCGTCGCGCAACTCCGGCGAGCCGGGCTACAAGGCCTCGGCCGACTACGTCGCGCAGAAGATGCAGGCAGCCGGTTACAACGTGACGCTGCAGAAGTACCAGTTCCCGTACTCGGCGTTCGTGGGGACGCCAACGTTCACCGAGAGCGGGGCGGCGTCAAGGGACTTCAAGCTCGTCGACGAGTGGAATCCCGGGGCAAACGACGGCACTATCGACGGCGACCTCCAGCCGGCCGGCGGCATCGTGATCCCGCCGACGGCGGCTTCAAGCTCGACCAGCGGCTGTACGGCGGCCGACTTCAGCGGCTTCTCGGCCGGCAATGTCGCGCTGATCCAGCGCGGCGGCTGCAACTTCGGCGTGAAGGTGCAGAACGCGAGCGATGCCGGCGCCACCGGCGTCGTCATCTTCAACGAGGGCAACCCGGGTCGCACAGGCGTGACCAACGGCAGCCTGGTGGACGCGAACGGCGACCCGATCACCACCAAGATCCCGGTGGCGTTCACGTCGTTCGACATCGGCAGCGAGCTGTTGACGCAGTACAACGACGCGAAGCAGAACGGGACGTCCGTCCCGCACATCGCCATCAGCGTCCAGACGATCACCGACCCTGCCCGCGACGACTGGAACGTGATCGCGGAGTCCAAGGGCGGCGACCCGAACAAGGTGCTCGTGGTCGACGCGCACCTGGACGCGATCTTCGGTGCGGGCATGCTCGACAACGGGTCGGGGTCGGCGACGATCCTCGACATCGCCGAGCAGATGAAGAACGTCACCCCGCGGAACAAGCTGCGGTTCATCTGGTTCGGCGGTGAGGAGCTGGGCCTGCTGGGCTCGCAGTTCTACGTGGACAACCTGTCGAAGCCGGAGCTGAACCACATCGGCTACGACCTCGACGCGGACGTGACGGCGACGCCGAATTACCTGATCGGCGTCCTGGATCCGGCCGGGCCGGACCTGTTCGGGCGGACGGTGACCTCGACGTTCCCGAACAGGGTGTACAAGCCGTCGACGGTCGCGCGCGACCAGGCGGTGGCCTACCTGAACTCGATCGGGAAGAACCACGAGTTCCTGTCACCGGTCGGAACCGACGCGATCAGCTTCAACAACGTCGGTATCCCGGCCAGCGGCGTGCTGACCGGGCAGGACTGCTGCAAGACCCAGGAAGAGGTCGACCTGTTCGGCGGCGTCACCGGCAACTTCGAGGGCAATGTCCCGTCCTTTGACGGGGGCTGTGTCGACAACCCGTTCCGGTGGTGCGACAACCTCGATAACAACGATTTCGGGGTCATGACCTTCATGTCGCGGACGTTCGCGAACATGGTGGCCAACATGGCCTTCGACAAGCAGATCATGTCGGCGAGCGGGAACTACAAGGCAGGCGGGGCGAAGGGACCGCACGGAGGCAGTCGAGCCCGACCAGCGGCGTGAGCCCCGGGCACCACCTGTCCGGCATCTGAGCAACGAGCGGAGGCCGCCCAACCGGGCGGCCTCCGTCGTCAGGACGCCGCGGCCGTGGCGACGTCGCGCGCATACGTGGAGCGCGCGCGCAGCAGGATCACGCCGCCGGCGGCGAGGGTGGTCAGGAGCACCAGGAAGGTGATCTGCAGCCCGCGGGCGGACCCCGGCGAGATCACCGGGTGGGTGCCGATCGGGGCCTGCTCGGGCGCGATGCCGGCGATCAGGTCGGCGAGGCCGCCGAAGAGGAGCGGCGCGATCGCCTGGGCCAGCGAGCGCAGGACGGTGCGCGTGCTCTCCGCCCGTCCCCACAGGCCCGAGGGCATGATGTCGAGCCGGGCGGCGTCGAGCGGCGGGTTGGCGGCCGCGATCAGCGCCGTGCCGGCGACGTCGAACCACAGCCCGGGCGTGAGGTGGCTGGAGAGGAGGCCGGGGATCAGCAGCACGGCGGCGCCGAGGTAGCACAGCGCCGGGATCCAGATCCGCGCCTCCAGCATCCCGCGGCGCACGAGCGCGTCGCTGACCCGCCCGCTGACCAGGGTCCCGACCATGGCGCCGGCCACGAGCAGCCCCAGGACGAGCTCGGCCGTCGCCTGGCTGGCGTGGTAGTGGCCGCGCACGAAGAGCAGCGCGAACGTCGACAGCCCGGAGAAGAAGAAGTAGCCGAGCGCGGAGCTGATGATCATGAGCACGTTGGTCGGCACCGAGAGGATGTACCGGACCGAGCGCACCAGCCCGAGCGAGCGGCCGTCCTCGCGCAGCACCCGCTTCGGGTCGGGCTCGACGCCGCGGCGTCGGATCGTCTCGAACGCGACATCGTCGGGTTCCTCGGCCTCGTCGTCCCCCGCCGGCGGCGCGGGCCCGGTCCCGGCGGCCGCCTCGTGCAGGTCGACCACGCCGACGGCGAGCACGCTCTGGCCGCCGCGCTGCGGCTCGGGCACGGTGCGGTAGAGCTCGCGGGCGAGGAAGAACCCGGGGATGGCGAGCAGCACGAACGCGGCGCGCCAGTCGATCAGGCTGGCCACGCTCCCGCTGATGATGAAGCCGACCGCGCTGCCGGCGATCTCGCCGCCGAGCACGTAAGCCCACACGCGCCCGCGCTCGCGCGCGGGGAAATAGTCGCCGATGAGCGACGCGATGGCCGGCCCCGCGGTGGCGGTCACCGCGCCGAGCGCCAGCCGGGTCAGCAGCAGGGTCGAATAGCTGCCGGCGAACGCGCTCAGGAGCGAGGCCACGCTCCACAGCACGATGCTCAGCGAGAGCATCGGCATCCGCGTGAAGCGGTCCACATAGAGCCCGATGGGGATCGTGAACACCGCGCCGACCAGCAGCGCGACCGCGCTCAGCAGCCCGATCTGGGTGTTGCCGATGTGCAGGCTGTTCTCGAGCTGCGGCGCGACCGCCCCCACCGTCGCCGTGTCGGCGCCGTTGAGCGCGAGCACGGCGCCGAACAGCGTGATCACCCGCGCGCGGGCAGGGCCGCCCACGCGCTTGACCACGTGCCCGCGGACCAGGCGCCAGGTCCACTGGGCGGCCTGCGCGGCCTTGCGGCTGCCCTCGGCGAAGGCGTTCCCGCTCATCACCTAGTGCGGCGGGGCGGAGTCGTCCGACGCGGCGGGGCGGGGCACCCCCCAGCGGCGGATCAGCCACGCGATGAGCGGGTAGGCGAGCCAGAACAGGTGCGCGGTCGCGGGCGTCGTCGCGTAGGCGATGGGGACCGAGGCCAGGAACACCGCCGCGGGCAGGAGGCCGCGGACGACGTCCGCGGTGAACGCCGTGCGGCTCGGCTCCGGGTCGATGAGCCCGCGCTTGGCCCCGAGCACGTAGACCAGGGTGTTGACTCCGGACGCGGCCGCCACGTTGATGGCCAGGACGGCGGTCGGGAGCGGGAGGTCGTCGATGTTGGGCGAGCCGACCGCCTCGGTCGCGAACGGCAGCACGACGATCGTGGCGATCAGCGCGAGGTTGGCGACGATCACCGGCGTGTCGATGGCGGTGAACGCCGCGATCATCCGGTGGTGCGCGAGCCAGTAGCTGCTGATCACCGCGAAGCTGATCAGGAAGGCGATGAGCTGTGGGTTGATCTCGGCGCCGAGCGCCTGCGTGCTGTCCCACACCCTGCGCACGTCGCCGATGTCGAGCGTGGTCGCGAGCAGGGTCAACGCGAACGCGAAGGTCGCGTCGACGAAGCCGATGGCGCGGTCGAACTCCGACTGGTCGCGGGTCCAGCGTGGGCCCGAGGTCACCGCGGAAACCTATCCGGCCGCGTGGGGCCGGCGCCGGTCAGCCGGCCTGGCAGCAGCCCGAGCGGTTGGGCCGGGTTGACCGTCGCGGCGTGCTAGTTCTCCGTGCATGACCGCCGACGACCCAGCGCTCCCCGACCGGGAGGCGTTGCTCGCGCTCGCCGTGCGCGAGATCACTGCCGCGTGGGCGTCGTTCGACCGGCCTCGCCCCAAGGAGGCGGTGCTCGACGAGGCGCTCCTGCAGCGGCTGCTCGACCCCTTGCCCGAGGCGCCCGGCGACCCTGCCGAGGCCATGCACGACGCCGCGCGGGTGCTGGACGCCAGCATCTCGCCCGCCCGGCCGCTGTACCTCGCCTACATCGGCTCGACCGGCCTGGCCACCGGCGCGATGGCCTCCGCGCTGGCCTCGACCTACGACGTCAACCTCGCCGCTGACGCGGCCGCGGGGGAATTTCTCGACGGGCAGGCGCTGCGCTGGACGGCGGACTTCGTCGGCTATCCGTACGCGGACGGCGCCTTCACCAGCGGCGGGCAGGTCTCGAACCTCACCGCGCTGGTGGCAGCGCGCGAGCAGGCCCTGCCGGGCGCGCGCGAGCGCGGGCTCGAGGGACGGCGCGGCGCCGTCTACTGCTCCCGCGAGGCGCACCACTCGGTCACCCGCGCGGTGGAGATCACCGGGCTCGGCACCGCGTCCGTGCGCGCGCTCGAGATCGACGGCGACCGCCGCGTGCGCCCTGAGCTCGTCGACGCCGCGATCGCCGCCGACCGCGCCGAGGGCATCACGCCGGTCGCGATCGTCGCCACCGCGGGCACGACGCTGACCGGGTCGGTCGACCCGCTCGCCGCCCTGGCCGACGTGGCCGAGCGCCACGGCGTCTGGCTCCACGTCGACGGCGCCTACGGGCTGCCTGCCGCGCGCACCGGCGGCGGGGCGCCGCTGTTCGCCGGGCTCGAGCGCGCCGACTCGGTGACGCTGGACGCGCACAAGTGGCTCGGCGTCCCCAAGTCGTGCAGCGTCTTGCTCGTGCGCGACGACAGCGCCCTGCAGGCGAGCTTCGGCCACCGTGAGACCTACATGCTGCATCGCGGCGACGCCCACAACCCGGTCGACCGCACGCTGGAGTACTCGCGGCCGTTCAACTCGCTGAAGCTGTGGATGGCGCTGCGCGTGCACGGCGGCGCGGCGCTGCGCGCATGGATCGAGCGCAGCATGCGCCACGCCCGCCGGCTCGCCGACGTGCTCGACGCCGACCCCGCCTTCGAAATCCTGCACCGGCCCCAGCTCTCCGCGCTCTGCTTCCGCCACCGTCCCGACGGTGTCCCTGGCCTCGACGAGCACAACCGCCGCCTCGCGCAGGCGATCCAGGCCGACGGCCGCGTCTACCTCGCGCCCGCCGCGGTGGACGGGCGCGTGTGCCTGCGCGTGTGCTTCGTGAACTTCCGGACCACCGACGAGCAGGTCGACGATGTGGTCGCCGTGATCCGCGAGCTGGGCGACCGGCTCACGATGTGACGATGCGCGCCCCGCGCGAGGGCGCGAACGTGATCGCCCGCCGGATGACGCCCTCGCGGCGCCCGGCGGCCGCCCGCACGCCGACCGAGCGCAGCACCGTGCGCAGCACGACCTTCATCTCGAACTGCGCGAAGCTCGCGCCCACGCAGCGCCGGATGCCGCCGCCGAACGGGATCCAGGCGTACGTGCCGGGCGCGTCGTCGCCGAGGAACCGCTCGGGGCGGAACGCGAGCGGGTCGGGGTAGAGGTCGGGCCGGCGGTGCAGCAGGTAGATCGAAGGGGAGATGTGCACGCCCGCGGGCAGGTC
>Ga0207706_10004219_pt1 | contig 13535 bp, 13 predicted proteins | sample KBSC53metaG_FD_184318 | JGI IMG/M metagenome (GOLD analysis project Ga0207706, IMG submission 184318) | Corn rhizosphere microbial communities from Kellogg Biological Station, Michigan, USA - KBS C5-3 metaG (SPAdes) (version 2) | ecosystem: Host-associated > Plants > Roots > Rhizosphere > Soil ... | reverse complement strand
GGCGGTCTACACGGTGCCCCTGCAATTGCTCGCGTACCACTGCGCGATCCTGCGTGGCACCGACGTCGATCAGCCGCGCAATCTCGCCAAGTCGGTGACGGTCGAATAGTCCGGTCTGGCGACTGGACGTGGGAATGGGTGACAATCGTGCACTCATTCCATCGGAATCGTCCCCATGCAAATCGCCCAAGACGCCGTCGTCTCGATCCACTACACGCTGACGGACGACACCGGCAACAAGCTCGACAGCTCGGACGGCACGCCGCTCGCCTATCTGCACGGCAACGGCAACCTGATTCCCGGCCTGGAGCGCGAGCTCGAAGGCAAGTCCGCGGGCGACAAGCTCAGCGTCAAGATCGCGGCCGCGGATGCCTACGGCGAATATGACAAGTCGCTGGTCCAGCGCGTGCCGCGCCGAGCGCTGAAGGGCGTCGGCGATCTCAGTGTCGGCATGCAGCTGCACACTCAATCGCAGCACGGCGTGCGGGCCGTGACCGTCACGCACATCGCCGGCGACATGGTCACGATCGACGGTAACCACCCGCTCGCAGGCCAGAATCTGAACTTCGAAGTCGAAATTGCCGAGGTCCGCACGGCAACCGAGGAAGAGCTGGCGCACGGCCACGTCCACGGGCCGGGTGGCCATCACGACCACTAGGGCACACTAGAAGAACTCCGCATTGCACTAGCAGCGGTTTTGCGCTGACGTTGGCGGTAGGAGGGTACGGCGATGCTACGCGTCAGATACCTGCTGGCCTTCAAGCACAAGAGCGTCTGGACCATCGGCCCCGAAGCGCCGGTGCTCGAGGCGATCCAGGTCATGGCCGACAAGCACATCGGCGCGCTGCCCGTGATGCGCGATGAGGAGCTCGTCGGCATCGTGTCGGAGCGAGATTACGCGCGCAAAGTGATCCTGCTCGGCCGCTCCAGCTCCGACACTCCGGTGTGGCAGATCATGACGGCGGACGTCGTGACCGTGTCGCCCGACGAGGCGGTGCACCGCTGCATGGAGATCATGACCGAGAAGCGCATCCGGCACCTCCCGGTCGTCGAGAAGGGCAAGCTGATCGGCATCATCTCGATCGGCGATCTGGTGAAGGCTGTGATCGAGGAACAGCAGCAGACGATCACGCAGCTGGAGAGGTATATCTCCGGATAAGAGAAGAGTCGGGCTAAAGCCCGACCTACAAGTCTCGTAGATGGCCTGTAGGTCGGGCTTCAGCCCGACAATCCGTCAACCCGTCGCTGCCGGCATGGAGTCGTCCAGCAGCCCTCTCTGCAGCGCCCGATTCACCGCGCTCAGGATCGCCATCAGCGATGCAGTCACGATGTTCTCGTGCAAGCCCACGCCGAACAGCGTGGCGCGCGCCGGCGTCGTGATCTCGACGAAAGCCACCGCACGTGCGTCGCTGCCCGAGCCCATCGAGTGCTCTTCATACGACAGCACGTCGAAGCGCAGACCCAGCGCGTCGACGATCGCGTCGATCGGACCATTGCCGTCACCGTGCAGCAGTGCGCCCTGCCCGTTGCATTTCAGCTTCAGCGTCAGCCGTTCGACGTTCTGGTGCTCGCGCACCGGCGACAGCTGGTGGCCGCCGTAGACATACGCTCCGTTCTCGCCGAGATACTCGCGCTCGAACAGCGACCAGATCTGTTCCGACAACAGCTCCTTGCCTGTCGCATCGGTCACGGCCTGCACCACCTGACTGAATTCGATCTGCAGCCGCCGTGGCATCGTCAGACCGTAGTCGCGCTCCAGAAGGTAGGCGATACCGCCCTTGCCCGACTGGCTGTTCACTCGAATGACAGATTCATACGTGCGCCCCAGGTCGCGCGGATCGACCGGCAGGTACGGCATTTCCCAGATGTCACCGTCGCGGCGCGCCGCAAAGCCTTTCTTGATCGCGTCCTGGTGCGAGCCGGAGAACGAGGTGAACACCAGGTCGCCGACGTACGGATGACGCGGATGAATCGGCAGCTGGTTGCAGTGCTCCGCGCAGCGCGCGGCTTCGTTGATGTTGGAGAAGTCCAGTCCCGGGTGGACGCCCTGGCTGTAGAGATTCAGTGCGAGCGTCACGACGTCGACGTTGCCGGTACGCTCGCCATTGCCGAACAGCGTGCCTTCGACACGTTCCGCGCCCGCCATCACCGCGAGCTCCGCCGCCGCAACCGCTGTGCCGCGATCGTTGTGCGGGTGCACGGACAGCACGATCGAGTCGCGCTTCGCGACGTGACGGCCAAACCATTCGATCTGGTCCGCGTAGATGTTCGGCGTCGCCATTTCGATGGTCGCCGGCAGATTGAGGATCACCTTGCGTGCGGGTGTCGGCTGCCAGACCTCGTTCACTGCGTCGCAGATCTCGACCGCGAAGTCGAGCTCGGTCCCGGTGAAGCTCTCAGGGCTGTACTCGAAATGCCAATCAGTCTCGGGTTGCTGCGCGGCCAGGTCGCGAACACAGCGCGCGGCTTGCACGGCAATGTTGACGATCCCGGCCCGGTCGAGACAGAAGACGACGCGCCGCTGCACCGTGGACGTGGAGTTGTACAAATGCACGATCGCGCGCTTCGCGCCGCGCAGCGACTCGTACGTGCGCTCGATCAATTCGGGGCGGGCTTGCGTCAGCACCTGAATGACTACGTCGTCCGGGATCAGGTTGCGCTCGATCAGCTCGCGCACGAAATCGAAGTCCGTCTGCGAAGCGGCGGGGAACCCGACCTCGATTTCCTTGAAGCCCGTGCGCACCAGCATGTCGAACATGCGCCGCTTGCGCGCGGCGTCCATCGGTTCGATCAGTGCCTGGTTGCCGTCGCGCAGATCGACGCTGCACCACTGCGGCGGCGCGGTGATCACCTTGTTGGGCCAGGTCCGGTCGCGGATGTCGATCGGCGCGAACGGGCGGTACTTGTTCTTGGGTTCCTGCAACATCGTAGGCATTCCTGTGCTGCGGCGGCAGACAGCCGCCGGTGGCGACAAACGATTTCTCAAGCGGATTTTTAGCGCCAGTCCCTGGCGTACGGTCGGGGGGTTTGCGTCTTAGCGACGCAGGTGCAGGCGCGTACGCAGCAGCTCACTGCCTCGGAGGGGCAGCGCGGACTGTTGCTGATTCGTACGCATGGGCCGAATCTAGCAGCAGGGCCCGAGCCAAGGCAAGAGAATGAAGCCCATGATGCGTCTGATCGCGCTCTTTCTATCCGCCGGCTGCTGTCTGGCGGCCGTCGCCCAGGACTTCAAGGTTGTCTGGAGCACCGTCGCCGAAGTCGTTTCGGCCGGCAAGGAGGCCGTCCCGGTCGAGCGCAGCTCCAAAGTGGTGCGCGTCGACGTGGAGCCCGCGATCCTCCCGATCGCGGTCGGCAAGCAGGTCTGCGTCAGCGCATTTCAGCTGCGGGCGTTCGCCCCTGACGGTCGGGCGCTAGCCGGCGTGCCGCTATCGATCGGGATTCGCGAGGATCAGAAGCTGCCGCTGCAGCTCACGCATCCGAAGGGCGACCTCTGCATGCGTCCCTCGGCCGCCGGCGAATACCCAATCCGCTTCACGAGCAAGCTCCCCGCCCCCGACGACACGCAGCGCGGCGCGCAGATCTACCTGCGCGTCTCGTAACGCCTCGTTTTCACGCCTTCTTCACAGCAGCCATCACTTCGCTGTCACGGGCGCCCGGCAAAGTGCGCACCATGAAAAGCAGACAGCAACAGGAGCTCAGATCCATCGGAGTCATGTTCGAGGGTGTCGCGGCGATCTGGTGTGCCCGGTCTGCACGGTTACCGCAACTCTGGAGCATTACTCATGAAGTTTCTAAAGCGTTTGACTCGCGCCTTCGAAGGCGCGCTGCTGGTCGCAACCACCGTCGTAATGATCGCGCCATTCCTGCTGGTGCGTTAATCGCGTAACGACAACTCAGCGAGCCAATCGCGGCTCGGATCGCCGGACACGAGGAAGTGCGGGTTCAGCACTTCCGCCTTCGCGTTGTAACGCAGCCGCTGCCCATCCGTCTGGATCACGCGTCCCCCCGCTGCCTCCACGACGGCTTGGGCGGCGGCCGTGTCCCACTCGCTGGTCGGGCCGAAGCGCGGATAGAAATCCGCGCTGCCTTCGGCGACCAGGCAGAACTTGATCGAGCTGCCGACCGTGACGAGCTGATACGGCTCCAGCTGCGGCAGATAACGATCGAGCACGGCATCGCGATGCGAGCGGCTGCCGACGATGCGCAACGGCGTCGCCGCTGTCCTGGACGTGTGAATCGGCACGGCCGGCTCGCGTCCGGTCTGCCGCGTCGCGCCGACTTTGTGCACGCCGGTGTACGTCGTATCAGTGACGGGCACGTGCACGATGCCTAGCACTGCGTCGTGTCCATCGATCAGCGCGATGTTCACGGTGAACTCGCCATTGCGCGAGACGAACTCCTTCGTGCCATCGAGCGGATCGACCAGCCAGTAGCGTTGCCACTGGCGGCGTTCGCTGTACGGGATGTCGCTGGCCTCTTCGGAAAGCACGGCTATGTCCGGCGTAAGCGCACGCAGACCTTGCACGATGATGTCGTGCGACTGCGTGTCGGCGAGCGTGAGCGGTGAGTGGTCCGCCTTGTTCGTTACTTCGAACTGCTGCCCGTACACGCCGAGGATCGCGTCGCCCGCGCGCCGCGCGAGCGAGACGATGTCGGGAAGCAGTTTCGCATCGACAGGCACGGTGGTTACAACCCGGACAACTCGTCCGCCGGGTAGAGCATACCGTTGTCGCGCAACGTCTTCAGGATCTGCTCCGCCGCCTCTTCCGGCGACTGCAGCACCGTGCGCAGATGGATCTCGGGGTGTTCCGGCGGCTCGTACGGCGAATCGATGCCGGTGAAGTTCTTCAGCTCGCCGCGCCGCGCCTTCTTGTACAGGCCCTTCACGTCGCGCTTCTCGGCTTCGGCCAGCGGCGTATCGACGAACACCTCGAGGAACTCGCCGGGCTGCATCAGCTCGCGCGCCAGGCGCCGCTCGGAGCGGAACGGCGAGATGAACGACACGAGCACGATCAGTCCCGCATCGACCATCAGCCTCGACACTTCCGCGACGCGCCGGATGTTCTCGACGCGGTCCGCGTCGGTGAAGCCGAGATCCTTGTTGAGGCCGTGACGCACGTTGTCGCCGTCGAGCGTGTACGTGTGGCGGCCGAGCGCGTGCAAGCGCTTCTCTACCAGATTCGCGACGGTCGACTTACCGGCGCCCGAGAGTCCCGTGAACCACAACACGCACGCGCGCTGTCCCTTGAGGGACGAGCGTGCTGTCTTGTTGACGTCCAGCGCCTGCCAATGAATGTTTTCCGCGCGCCGCAGCGCGAAGTTCAGCAGGCCCGCGCCGACGGTGTCGTTCGAAAGCTTGTCGATCAGGATGAAGCCGCCGGTCTCGCGGTTCTCGGCATACGGATCGAACGGGATCGCGCGATCGAAGCTCAGGTTGCACACGCCGATCTCGTTCAGCTCCAGCTGCTTCGCCGCGAGGCGCTCCAGCGTGTTCACGTTCACTTTGTGCCGCGGCGTCGTGATGCTGCCGGTGAGCGTGCGTGTACCCAGCTTGATGATGTACGGGCGACCGCGCAGCATCGGCTCGTCGTGCATCCAGATGATCGTCGCCTGGAATTGATCGGACACGGCCGGCGGTGCGTCTGCCGCAGCCAGCATATCGCCGCGGCTCACGTCGACTTCGTCCGCCAGCGTCAGCGTGATGGACTGGCCGGCGACCGCCGTTTCCAAGTCACCTTCGTAACTGACGATGCGCGTCACGCGGCTCTGCCGGCCTGACGGCAGCACGCGCACCGTATCGCCGCGCCGGATCTTGCCGCTCGCGATCGTGCCGGCGAAGCCGCGGAAGTCCTGGTTCGGCCGGTTCACCCATTGGACGGCCAGGCGGAACGGCTTGGTTTGCAGGTCATCCTCGATCTCGACCGATTCGAGATAGCCCATCAGCGTCGGGCCCTCGTACCACGGCGTGCGCGCGCTGCGCTCGAGGATGTTGTCGCCGCGCAGCGCGGAGAGCGGGACGGCGACGATGTTCGTGAGCCCGATCTGCTGCGCGAACTCGCGGTAGGCGGCGACGATGTCATCGAACGTCTGCTGCGAGTAATCCACCAGATCCATCTTGTTGATCGCGAGCACGATGTGCCGGATGCCGAGCAGCGACACGATGTAACTGTGCCGGCGCGTCTGCGTGAGCACGCCTTTGCGTGCGTCGATGAGAATCACGGCAACGTCGGCGGTCGATGCGCCAGTGACCATGTTGCGCGTGTACTGCTCGTGACCCGGCGTATCCGCGACGATGAACTTGCGCCGGTCGGTCGAGAAGAACCGGTACGCGACGTCGATGGTGATGCCTTGCTCGCGTTCCGCGGCGAGGCCATCGACCAACAGCGCGAAGTCGAGCTCGCCGCCCTGCGTGCCGACCTTCTTGGAATCGGCTTCGAGCGCCGCCAGCTGATCCTCGAAGATCAGCTTCGATTCGTAGAGGAGCCGGCCGATCAGGGTCGACTTGCCGTCATCGACGCTGCCGCACGTGATGAACCGCAGCAACCCCTTGTGCTCATGCGACTCGAGGTAGGCGTGGATGTCTTGCGCAATGAGGTCCGACTGGTGGGCCATCGTTCAGAAATACCCTTCCTGCTTCTTCTTCTCCATCGATGCCGCGCTGTCATGGTCGATCACACGGCCCTGACGCTCGGAGCTGGTGGTGAGCAGCATCTCCTGGATGATCGCCGGCAGCGTGTCGGCGCGGCTTTCGACCGCACCCGTCAGCGGATAACAGCCGAGCGTGCGGAACCGCACCCAACGCATCGCGGGACGCTCGCCGTCGCGCAGCGGCATGCGCTCGTCATCCACCATGATCAGCGCGCCGTCGCGCTCGACGATCGGACGCTGCTTGGAGAAATACAGCGGCACGATCGGGATGTTCTCCATATAGATGTATTGCCAGACGTCGAGCTCGGTCCAGTTCGACAGCGGGAACACGCGCAGGCTTTCGCCCTTGCTCTTGCGCGTGTTGTACAGGCTCCAGAGCTCCGGACGCTGGCGCTTCGGATCCCAGCGGTGCTGCGCCGAGCGGAACGACACGACGCGCTCCTTGGCGCGCGACTTCTCTTCGTCGCGCCGTGCGCCACCAAACGCGGCGTCGAAGCCGTACTGGTCGAGCGCCTGTTTCAGCGCCTGCGTCTTCATCACATCGGTGTGAACGGCCGACCCGTGCGTGAACGGGCCGATGCCGCGCGCCAGCCCATCCTGGTTGACGTGCACGATCAGCGGCACGCCGAGCCGCGCCGCCGTGGCATCGCGAAACGCGATCATTTCGCGAAACTTCCAGGTCGTATCGACGTGCAGCAGCGGGAACGGCGGCTTGGCCGGATGAAACGCTTTCAGCGCCAGGTGCAGCAGCACCGAGCTGTCCTTGCCAATCGAATACAGCATGACCGGCCGCTCGCACTCGGCGACGACCTCGCGCAGGATGTGGATGCTCTCGGCTTCGAGGCGTTGCAGGTGCGTGAGTCGGATCATCGTTGTCAGTCGAAAGCCTGCCGGTCGCAAAAAGGTTTCAGCGCGGTTTGATGGGAGCGGATTGTGCGGCAGGGGACCCTCGGGCGCATATGCCGCCTTGCGCGGCGCGCGTAATCTCAAGGCATAAGCGCTGCAGCCGGCGCGAGCAGCCAAAATTAAAGGGATTTCAGATACATAAAGTTACATTGGATTACACTTCTTTGCCGCACCCCCGGCGCGAACTTCAGTCTAATAGGCCTTATGAAGCGCAGTTGCCTGGCCATCGCTGTACTCGTCACGCTCGCGGGGTGCGCGGTCGGTCCGAACTATCGGGCCCCTCAGCCCGTGACACCCGACGAGTGGCATGCACAGCCGACCGGAACGGCGGCAGCGCCCGCCGGCGACCCCGCCGCGCTCGCGGACTGGTGGAAGACGCTCGACGATCCGACCCTCGACCAGCTCATCGACAAGGCGCTCGCGAGTAACAAAACGGCGAAACAGGCCTATGCGAACGTCCTCGCGTCTCGCGCCCGCCGCGGCATTGCCGCCGGGGACTTCTTTCCGACGCTGGACGCGTCCGCCCGCGGCAGCCGCACCAAATCCGAGGCGCGCGTCAGCGATCCTGACGTCGGGCTCTCCGGCGGCACGGACGAAATCTACGACGCCGGCCTGGACTCGATCTGGGAACTCGATCTGTTCGGCGGCAAGCGTCGCGCGTTCGAAGCAGCCACTGCACAGCTTGGCGCCAGCGAAGCGGACCTGCGTGATGTTCTCGTAACGTTGCTCGGTGACGTCGCGCTGAGCTACCTGGACGTGCGCACGGCTCAGTCGCGGCTGACATTCGCCGAGAAGAATCTCGAAACGCAACGGAGCACGCTCGACATCACAGGCTGGCGCGCCGCCGCGGGCCTGGCGAACGCACTCGATGTGGAACAGGCGCAGAGCTCGTACCAGCAGACGCGTGCCGCGATTCCCTCGCTCCAATCGAGTCTGGTGCAAGCGATGAACGCGCTCGCGGTGCTGACCGGTGATCCGCCGGGATCACTCGAAGCGCTGCTGGCGGAGCGCAAGGCGGTCCCGGTAGCGCGGATGGACATCGCGGTTGGCGTACCGGCCGACGTCTTGCGTCGTCGACCGGACATTCGCAGCGCTGAACGCCTCCTCGCCGCGCAGACTGCCGAGGTCGGTGTCGCGACTGCAGCGCTCTACCCAAGTTTGTCGTTGACCGGCTCGATCACGCTGCAGGCGCTGACGGCGAGCGACGTGCCGGACGGCTTTCGCACCGATCGCCTCGGCTTGTCGCTGAACCTGCCGATCTTCCGCGACGGCTCATTGCGACATAACGTCAATGTGCAGAACTCGCTGGTCTCCCAGGCTCTCTCGGCCTATGAAGCGACCGTGCTCGCGGCGTACCAAGAGGTCGAGAATGCGCTCACTGCCTCTACGAACGAGCATCTGCGGCACGATGCCCTGCAGCTCGGCGTCGAGAGCGCGCGGCGTGCCTCCGACCTTGCGCTCACGCAATACAACTCCGGACTCGTGGATTTCCAGACCGTGCTCAATGCCGACCGTCAGCTCATCACGCTCGAGGATTCGCTGGCCGTGAGCGACGGCGAGGTGACGGCCAACCTGGTCCGCCTCTACAAGGCGCTCGGTGGCGGCTGGAGCATCTTCCCCAAGGAATGAACGTGGACACTGAAACCAATCCTTCGACCACGCCGGAGGTCTCGGCCCCCGACTACGGGCCGGGTGCACCGGCGCCGTGGAAGCGCTGGGCACGCTGGGGCGCGATTGCACTGGTCGCGATCGTCGTCGGTTATCTCATCTTCGGCCGCGGCAACGGCGACGCGACCAAATATGTGACGCAGGAAGTCACGCGCGGCGACCTGACCGTCACGGTCACTGCGACCGGCAACCTCGAGCCGCGCAATCAAGTCGATATCGGCAGCGAGCTGTCCGGCACGATTCGCACCGTTTCGGTCGACGTGAACGACGAAGTGAAGGCGGGACAGATCCTGACGAAGCTCGACACCACCCGCCTGGAAGCGCAGGTGCTGCAAGCGCAGAGCTCGCTTGCTTCGGCCGAAGCGCGTGTCCTGCAGAGCGTCGCGGGACTGAAGGAAGCACGCGCGAATCTCGCTCGCCTGCAGAAGGTGCGCGAGCTGAGCAACAACAAACTGCCTTCGCAGCAGGATATGGACGTTAGCGAATCGGCAGTCGCACAGGGTGAAGGCGAAGAAGCTGCGGCCCGGGCCGCGGTGGCGCAGGCGAAAGCCAATCTCGATGCGGTCAAGACAGATCTGAGCAAGACCGACATCAAATCGCCGATCAACGGCGTGGTGCTGGTGCGCTCGGTCGAGCCGGGCCAGACGGTGGCGTCGTCGTTGCAGGCGCCGGTGCTGTTCACGCTTGCAGAAGATCTCAAGAAGATGGAGTTGCACGTCGCCGTTGACGAGGCGGACATCGGCTCCGTCGAAATCGGCCAGGATGCTTCGTTCTCGGTCGACGCATTTCCGAATCGCCAGTTCCACGCGAAGATCACGCGCGTCGATTTCGCTTCGAACAACACGCAGAAGAGCTCGTCGAGCAGCAGCAGCGGACAAGGCTCCTCGAGCAGCGCGACCTCGACCGGCGTCGTGACGTACGAGACCGTGCTCGAAGTCGACAATTCCGACCTGCTGTTGCGGCCGGGCATGACTGCGACTGCCGAGATCGTGACCACGAACATCGAGGGCGCGACGCTTGTGCCGAACGCCGCGCTGCGCTTTACACCAACCGGCGTCGACGTTCCCGGGGCTCCGGCGAACGCACAACAGTCACGCGGTGCACTGTCGGCGCTGATGCCGACGATGCCGCGCCGCTTCTTCGGTGGCCAGCAACGCAGTGGTGGGCGCATGGGCCGCGTTTGGGTGCTCGAAGACGGCAAGCCCGCACTGGCGATGTTCAAGCCGGGGTCGACCGATGGACGCATGACGCAGGTGCTGCCGCTCGGCCCGATGCCGGCCGGTGGCCGCATGGCGACGATGGCGAACGACGAGAAGTTCAAGAAGGCGCTGGAGCGCAAGATCGAGCCCGGCCTCAAGGTCATCGTCGACGAAGAAGCGCCGAAGAAATGACGGGCATGCCGACTCCTCCGAGCCACGTGATCGAGCTGTCGCAGGTCACGAAGGTGTACGGCGAGGGCGAAGGCGAGGTGCGCGCCCTGCGCGGCATCGATCTCGCGATCGCGCCGGGCGAGTTCGTCGCCGTCATGGGCCCGAGCGGTTCCGGCAAGTCGACCTGCATGAACATCCTCGGCTGCCTCGACACGCCGACCTCCGGCACGTATCGCTTCCTCGGCGTGCCGGTCGGCACCATGACGGCGGACCAGCGCGCATTGCTGCGCCGGAACCATCTCGGCTTCGTGTTTCAGGGCTTCAATCTGCTCAGCCGCACGACTGCGCTCGAAAACGTCGAGCTGCCGCTGATCTATCGACACCTGCCGGCCGAAGAGCGTCACGCACGCGCACGCAAGGCGCTGCAGGAGGTCGGACTCGCCGGCCGTGAGTCGCACGTCCCGAGCAAGTTGTCGGGCGGCCAGCAGCAGCGCGTCGCCATTGCGCGCGCCATCGTCGCACAGCCGCAAGTGGTGTTCGCCGACGAGCCAACGGGCAATCTCGACACTGCGACCAGCGCCGAGATCATGCGAGTGCTCACGGCTCTCAACGAGCAGCGCGGCATTACGATCGTCATGGTGACCCACGAGCCCGACATTGCGGGCTGGACGCGACGCATCGTGCGCTTCCGCGACGGCGTGATCGAAAGCGACGAAGCCAATACTCCGGTGCGAGGAGTCGCCTGATGTTCTGGAATGCGCTGCTGCTCGCTCTGCGCGAGATCCGCCGCAACGTGCTGCGCTCGTCGCTCACGATTCTCGGCATCGTCATCGGCGTCGCCGCTGTCATCACGATGGTCACGATCGGCCAGGGCGCGACGGCGCAGGTGCAAGCGGATATCCAGAAGCTCGGCACCAACCTGCTGCAGGTTTTCCGCGGCCAGGGTTTTGGCGGCGGTGGCGGTGCACGTTCCTCGGCGCCGCCGTTCACTATCGAGGACGTGCGTGCGATCGAGAACGACATCTCCGGCGTGCGCGCGGTGGCTCCTGCCTCGAACACGGGGACGCAGGCGATTTACGGCAATGCCAATTGGTCGACGCAGGTCACCGGCACGAGCGACAAGTATCTGGAAGTCCGCGACTGGCCGTTGGCTTCCGGCCGGAATTTCTCCGAGAGCGAGCTGCGCGCCGGTGCGGCAGTCTGCATGCTCGGCGACACGGTCAAACAGGAGCTGTTCGGCGACCAGGATCCGATCGGCCTGTCGATCCGGCTCGGCAAGCTGTCGTGCCAGGTGATCGGCCTGCTGTCGGTGAAGGGACAATCGGGCTTCGGGCAGAACCAGGACGACATCGTCGTCGTGCCGTTGCGCACGCTGCAGCGGCGCATGGCCGGCAATTCCGACGTCAACAACATCATGGTGTCGGCGCGCGACGGCGTGTCGACGGAGAAGGTGCAGGCCGATCTCGAGCGGCTGCTGCGTGAGCGCCGCAAGATTCGCGAGGGGGCGGAGGACGACTTCAACGTGCGCGACCTCAAGGAGGTCACCAGCGCCTTCACCAGTTCTTCGCGGGTGCTCACCGCGCTGCTCGGCGCGGTCGCCGCAGTGAGCCTGATCGTCGGCGGCGTCGGCATCATGAACATCATGCTGGTGTCAGTGACTGAGCGGACGCGCGAGATCGGCACTCGCCTCGCGGTCGGCGCGATGGCGCGCGACGTCCTCCTGCAGTTTCTCGTCGAAGCAGTCACGCTCGCAGCATTTGGCGGCATCATCGGCATCACGCTCGGCCTGAGTGCAGCACTGCTTGCGACCAGTGCGTTCCGTGTGCCGTTCGTGTTCAATCCCGGCATCGTGATCCTGTCGTTCGCGTTCTCTGCCGCCGTCGGCATCGTGTTCGGTTACTTCCCAGCGCGTCGCGCTGCACAGCTGGATCCCATCGAGGCTCTGCGCCACGAATAGACTTCTGCCCCTGCTCGCTCTGCTACTCGCCGGCTGCGGCACTCTGCCTTCGGGTCGCGGCTGGGGCGAGGATGCGACGTGGCGGCCGGGATGGGAGCGAGTCCGTACTTCAGCAGTCCATGCAGCGCGCGATCCGTGGGTCTGGGCGCCGCTCGCTGGTGCGGCCGTGATGCAGATCGACGATCTCGACCGCCGCACCTCGGATTGGGCGCGCGAGCACACGCCGGTATTCGGCTCGCAACACAATGCCGAAAAGTGGAGCGACGATCTGCGGACGGCCTCGGTCGTGGCGCACTACGCAACGATCGTCGCTACTCCGAGCGGCGATGAGTTCGGCGAATGGCTCGCGAACAAGGCCAAGGGAACTCTGGTCGATGTTGCGGCTGTTGCTGCGACTACGGCCATCACCGGCTCGCTCAAACAGGCGGCCGGGCGGACGCGGCCGAACGGCGAGGACGATGAGAGCTTTCCCTCCGGTCACACGTCGAGCTCGGCGGTTCACACGCGGCTCGCCTCGCGCAACCTGCGCTCGATCGACATGCCGGCCGGCGTGCGCAGTACGCTCGACGTCGGCCTGTATGCACTGACGATCGGCACTTCCTGGTCCCGCATCGAGGCGGGCTGGCACTTCCCCGCCGACACGATGTTCGGCATGGCCCTGGGCAACTTCGTGGCTTCATTCGTCAACGATGCCTTCCTTGGTCTGGACTCCGGCAGCAGCTCGCTGACCGTGGCAGCGACGCCGGATGGGGCAATCGTGCAGTGGCGCATGCGCTGGCGATGAGCGCAGAATGCGCGCTCCCTGTTCGATCTCCCTCGCGAGGCCGCCTCAATGAAAACCCGCGCCGCAGTCGCTTATGCCGCCGGCAAGCCGCTCGAAGTCGTCACCGTCGATCTGGATGGGCCGCGCGACGGCGAGGTGCTGGTGGAGATCAAAGCGAGCGGCGTGTGCCACACCGACGAGTTCACGCGTTCCGGCGCGGACC
>Ga0207706_10004215_pt1 | contig 13541 bp, 9 predicted proteins | sample KBSC53metaG_FD_184318 | JGI IMG/M metagenome (GOLD analysis project Ga0207706, IMG submission 184318) | Corn rhizosphere microbial communities from Kellogg Biological Station, Michigan, USA - KBS C5-3 metaG (SPAdes) (version 2) | ecosystem: Host-associated > Plants > Roots > Rhizosphere > Soil ... | reverse complement strand
GGCTGCTGACCCTGGTCGGGCCGGGCGGGGTCGGCAAGTCCCGGCTCGCCCTGGCCGCGGCCGAGCGGCTGGCCCCTCGGTTCGCCGACGGGGTGGCCGTCGTCGCCCTGGCCGGGGTGGAGCCGGACGACCCCGACGGCGTGGCCGACCTGCTGGCCGTCGCGGTGGCCGAAGCCCTGGCCGTGCCCCTGGCCACCCGCCGCCCGGCCCGCGAGCTGCTCGGTGCCTGGCTGGCCGAGCGGCGCCTGCTGGTCGTGCTGGACAACCTCGAGCACCTGGACGGCGCCGCCCCCCTGGTCACCGGCCTGCTGGCCGCCGCCCCGGGGCTCAAGCTGCTGGCCACGTCCAGGCGGCGGGTCGGGGCCGGGGTGGAGTGGGTCCTGGACGTGCCCGGGCTGGCCGAGGGCGCGGCGGTCGAGCTGTTCGCCGAGCGGGCCCGGCGGGTCAGGGCCGGGTTCTCGCTGGAGGACGAGGGGCCGGCCGTCGCCGCCATCTGCCGGCTGGTCGACGGGCTGCCGCTGGCCATCGAGCTGGCCGCCGACCTGGCCCGGACGCTCCCCTGCCAGGTGATCGCGGACAAGCTCGTCTCCGACCTGAACCTCCTGCAGACGACCTCGGCCACCGTCCCGCCCCGCCACCGCAGCATGCGCTCGGTGATCGAGGCGTCCTGGCGGCTGCTCGACACCGCTCAGCAGGGGGCCCTGGCCCGGCTGTCGGTGTTCCGTGGCGGCTTCGACCCGGCCGCCGCCGAGGCGGTCGCCGGTGCCGGCCCGGCCATGCTGTCGGCGCTGGTCGAGCGGTCGCTGGTCGACCGGGCCGACGGCGGGCGCTACGGCCTGCACGAGCTGCTGCGCCAGTTCGCCTCCGAGCGGCTGGAGGCGGCCGGGGATGCCGCCGCCACCCGGCGCGCCCATGCCGGGCACTACGCCGGGTTCCTGGCGGCCAGGCACGGCCGGCTGGCCGACGCCTTCGACGGGGCGGTGCTGGCCGAGGTCGACCCGGAGACCGGCAACCTCAGGGCCGCCTGGCAGGAGCTGGCCGAGGCGGGCGGGATCGACGCCGTGGCCGGCCTCCTCGAGGACCTGTGGCTGGTCCACCGCCGCCACGGCCGCTTCCAGGAGGCCCTCGGCATGCTGCAGCGCGCCCTGGCCCGCGACGACGCCTCCAACCGGCAGCGGGCCAGGTGGCACCTGTGGGCCGGGCTGGCCCTGTACCAGCTGGGACGGGCCGACGAGGGCCAGGAGGAGCTGCGGGCCATGCTCGGTCTGGCCGGCCGGCCCCTGCCGGCGACCGGCGCCGGCTGGGCCGCGGCCGTGGCCAGGGGCGCCGCCGGCCAGGCCCGCAGCCGGACCCTGGGGACCCGGCCGGCCGCCGGCCCGGCCGCCCGGCAGGCGGCCGCCGAGATTGCCCAGGCCTACGCCATCGTCGGCGAGACCTACTACATGGCCGGCCAGCTCCTCCCGATGGTCGCCAGCGGGGTCAGCACCATCAACGCCGCCGAGCGCGCCGGCAGCGTCGGCGACGTCGCCGCCGGCTACGCCGTCACCGCCATCAGCGCCAGGGTCGCCGGCCGCCACCGGCTGGCCAGCTGGTACGGCCGCCTGGCCGACGACGCCATCGCCACCGGCACCGACGAGGCCGCGCTGGCCTATCCGCTCGAGGTCAGGGGCGTCGACCACGTCACGGTGGGCGCCTGGGCGGCCGCCGAGGCGTGCCTGGGCCGGGCCGCCGGCAGCTTCGCCCGCATGGGCCAGCCGCGGTTCTGGGAGGAGTGCACCGCCCTGGTCGCGGTGGCCAACTGCTACCGGGGCGGCTACCGCCGGGCGGTGGACGGCTTCGCCGAGGTGGCGGCGTCGGCCCGGGCCCGCCACGACCAGCTGTCGCTGTACTGGGGCCTGGCCGGGCAGGCCGAGGCCCTGCTGCGGCTGGAGCGCGACACCAGGCCGGCGCTGGAGCTGCTGGAGGAGGCCCGGACCCTGTTCGGCGACCTGCCGGCGTCGGAGCGGCTGCGCGTCCACGCCGGGCTCGGCCTGGTCCACCTGCGGGCAGGCCGCGACGCCGAGGCCGGGACGGCCGTCCGGGCCGGGCTGCGCGAGGCCGCCGCGGCCGGGATGCCTCGGATGTGGCTCGGGGAGGGCCTCACCGTGCTGGCCGAGGTCGCCCTGGCCCTCCGGGAGCGCGGCCACGACCCGGCCGTCGCGGCCAGCGCCTGCGACCGGCTGCGGTCGTTCACCGCCGGCTGCCCGGTGAGCGCGGCCAGGGCCCTGCGCGCCGGCGGCCTCCAGCTGTGGCTGGCCGGGCGGCGCCCAAAGGCCGTCCGGGCCTGGCGCCGCAGCCTCGACACCGCCCGCCGCCTCGACCTCCCCTACGACGAGGCCATGGCCCACCTCGAGCTGGGCCGCCACCTCCGCCCCACCCAGACCACCCCCGGCGACTGGGGCCGCGACGAGCACCTGTCCCGCTCCCGCGAGCTGTTCTGTGCCCTCGGCACCGAGCCGGCCCGCCTCCGGGCCTCGGTGACCGCCTGACAGTCGGGACGGGGCCAGGAGCTGGACAGGAACTCGGCGGGAACTCGGTAGGATGCGGGAGGCGTGTCGGTCTCGGGAAGGTGGTGGATCGTGCGGCGGTATCTGGTGGTTGCCAACCAGACGCTCGGGGGGGAGGAGCTCTGGGGCGCGATCCGGGAGCGGATCGCCGGGGGCGACTGCCACTTCCACCTGCTGGTGCCGGCCACGCCGGCCGCCCAGCTCGACCCCGGCGTCACCGCCGAGGTGGCGGCTGAGGGCGAGCCGGGGGAGGACCTGGGGCGGCGGCTGGCCAGGCAGCGGATGCGGCACGAGCTGGACCGGATGCGCGAGCTGGGGGCCAGCGTCAGCGGTGAGATCGGGGTCGCCGACCCGGTCGACGCCGTCCGGGTGGTGCTGCACCGCTGGGAGTTCGACGAGGTCATCTTGTCCACCCTGCCGGGGCGGCGGTCGCGCTGGCTGGCCGCCGACCTGCCGACCAAGATCCGCCGCGGGTTCAAGCTCCAGGTGACCCAGGTCACCGGGGCGACCGCGGCCAAGGGCTGAACCGAACCAGGAGCGAAAGGAACCGCATGGCGAGCAGGACGGTCAACGGCGACCGGGCAAGGATCGGCGCCCGCACCCTGCGCAAGGACCGATGGTGGCTGGCCCCGCTCGTCACGGTGACGGTGCTCGGCGGGTTCGTGATCTACGGCACCTGGGTGGCCTTCGCCAACCGGGACTACTTCGCCGACCCGTACCTGTCGCCGTTCTACTCGCCGTGCCTGGCCGCCAGCTGCCAGGAGCCGACCTGGGCGATCGTCGGCAGCTGGTGGCCGCTGTCCCCCGCCCTGCTGGTGCTGCCGTTCCCGCTCGGGTTCCGGCTGACCTGCTACTACTACCGCAAGGCGTACTACCGGTCGTTCTGGTGGGCGCCCCCGGCCTGCGCCGTCCCCGACGCCCGGCCCCGCTACACCGGGGAGACCCGCTTCCCCCTGATCCTCCAGAACATCCACCGCTACTTCTTCTACCTGGCCCTGCCGTTCCCGCTCATCCTGGCCTGGGACGCGCTGCGCGCCTTCCACTTCCCCGACGGCTGGGGGATCGGCCTCGGGACCGTGATCCTGCTCGTCAACGCCGTCTTCCTGGCCCTCTACACGCTGTCGTGCCACTCCTGCCGGCACCTGTGCGGGGGCAGGCTCAACAGCTTCTCCAAGGCCCCGGTCCGCTACTGGATGTGGCGCAAGGTGTCGGCCCTCAACTCCCGCCACATGCTCCTGGCCTGGGTCAGCCTGGTCTTCGTGGCCCTGGCCGACCTGTACGTCCGGCTGGTCGCCACTGGCGTGATCAGCGACCCGAGGTGGGTGTTCTAGACCTATGGCCGAGCACGAGACCCACGAGTTCGACGTCGTCGTCATCGGGGCCGGCGGCGCCGGCCTGCGGGCCGCCATCGAGGCCCACGACCGGGGGGCCCGCACCGCCCTGGTCTGCAAGTCGCTGCTGGGCAAGGCCCACACGGTCATGGCCGAGGGCGGCATCGCCGCCGCCATGGCCAACGTCTACCCCGACGACAACTGGCGGGTGCATTTCCGCGACACCATGCGCGGCGGCAAGATGCTCAACAGCTGGCGGATGGCCCAGCTCCACGCCCAGGAGGCCCCCGACCGGGTCTACGAGCTGGAGGAGTGGGGGGCGCTGTTCGACCGCACCGACGACGGCCGTATCCTCCAGCGCGACTTCGGCGGCCACCGGTTCGCCCGCCTTGCCCACGTTGGCGACCGCACCGGCCTGGAGATGATCCGGACCCTGCAGCACCGGGCCGTCTCCCAGGGCGTCGAGGTGTTCATGGAGTGCACGGTGATGCGGCTGCTCACCGACGACGGGCGGATCGCCGGGGCGGTCGCCTACTGGCGCGAGTCGGGGCGCCTGATCGTCTTCAAGGCCAAGGCGGTGGTGCTGGCCACCGGCGGGATCGGCAAGGCCTGGAAGGTCACCTCCAACTCCTGGGAGTACACCGGCGACGGCCACGCCCTGGCCCTGTGGGCCGGGGCCGACCTGGTCGACATGGAGTTCGTCCAGTTCCACCCCACCGGCATGGTCTGGCCGCCGTCGGTCCGCGGCATCCTGGTCACCGAGGGGGTGCGCGGCGACGGCGGGGTGCTGCGCAACAGCGAGGGCAAGCGGTTCATGTTCGACTACATCCCGGACATGTTCCGGTCCGAGACGGCCGAGACCGAGGAGGAGGCCGACCGCTGGTACGACGACCGCAAGAGCAACCGCCGCACCCCCGACCTGCTGCCACGTGACGAGGTCGCCCGGGCGATCAACAACGAGGTCAAGGAGGGCCGGGGCAGCCCGCACGGCGGGGTCTTCCTGGACATCGCCTCGCGCAAGCCGGCCGACTACATCCAGCGGCGCCTGCCCTCGATGTACCACCAGTTCAAGGAGCTGGCCGACGTCGACATCACCAAGGAGCCGATGGAGGTCGGCCCGACCTGCCACTACGTGATGGGCGGGATCCGGGTCGACCCCGACACCCAGGCGGCCACCGTGCCCGGGCTGTTCGCGGCCGGCGAGGCCGCCGGGGGCATGCACGGGGCCAACCGCCTCGGCGGCAACTCCCTCTCCGACCTGCTGGTGTTCGGGCTGCGGGCCGGCCGCTACGCCGCCGAGCACGCGGCCACGGTCGCCACCCGGCCGGCGGTCGACCCCGAGCAGGTGGCGGCGGCCGAGCGCGAGGCCCTGGCCCCCTTCGAGCGGGCCGACGGCGGCGTCAACCCCTACACCGTCCAGCTGGAGCTCCAGGACTGCATGCAGGAGCTGGTCGGGATCATCCGCACCGAGGGCGAGCTGAAGAGCGCCCTGGAGCGGATCGCGGCCCTCAAGGAGCGGGCCGCCCAGGTCGGGGTCGAGGGGCACCGCCAGTACAACCCGGGCTGGCACCTGGCCCTCGACCTGCGCTCGCTGCTGACCGTGTCCGAGTGCGTGGCCCTGGCCGCGATCGAGCGCCGCGAGAGCCGCGGCGGCCACACCCGCGACGACTACCCCAAGCCCGACCCGGAGCTGGGCAAGGTCAAGATGGTCGTCCGGGCCAGCGACGGCGAGGTGTCGGTGCGCCGGGAGCCGCTGGACGACCTGCCCGACGACCTCAGGGCGCTGTTCGAGGAGAAGACCAGCTCATGACCAGCTACGACGTCAACCTCCGGCTGTGGCGCGGCGACCAGGCCGGCGGCGAGCTGCGCGACTACACCGTGGCCTGCGAGGACGGCGAGGTGGTGCTGGACGCCATCCACCGTGTCCAGGCCACCCAGGCCGGCGACCTGGCCGTGCGCTGGAACTGCAAGGCCGGCAAGTGCGGCTCCTGCTCGGCCGAGGTCAACGGCCGCCCGAGGCTGCTGTGCATGACCCGGCTGAACATCTTCGAGCGGGGCGAGCCGATCACCGTCACCCCCGTGCGCACCTTCCCGGTGGTCCGCGACCTGGTCACCGACGTGTCGTTCAACTACGAGATGGCCAAGCGGGTACCGGCGTTCGCGCCAAAGCCCCGGGAGGCCGACGGCACCTACCGGATGGCCCAGCAGGACATCGACCGGGTGCAGGAGTTCCACAAGTGCATCGAGTGCTTCCTGTGCCAGAACGTCTGCCACGTGATCCGCGACCACGAGGAGAACAAGCCCAGCTTCGCCGGCCCGCGCATGTTCATCCGCTACGCCGAGCTGGAGATGCACCCGCTGGAGACGGGCGACCGGCGCGAGCTGCTCCGCGAGCAGATGGGCCTGGGGCTGTGCAACATCACCAAGTGCTGCACCGAGGTCTGCCCCGAGCACATCAACATCACCGACAACGCCATCATCCCGCTCAAGGAGCGGGTGGCCGACGTCCGCTACGACCCGATCACCTGGCTGGGCAGCAAGATCCGCCGCCGCAGGCCCGAGGACTAGGCGGCCACCGACCCGCCCAGGCGGGTCAGCAGGCCGACGAAGGCGGCCTCGGAGAAGCCGACCGCGAACGCCACCGCGGCCACGCCGGCACCACCGCCGGCCACCGCGACCAGGCCGCCGTCGTCGATCAGGAACGTGAGCACCCCGGCGGCCACCCCGACCAGCACCTGGCCGACGAAGAAGAGCCAGAACTGGCGGGCCTGGGTGCCGAGGGTGACCTCGTCGCGGAGGCGGATGAGGCCGCCCAGCGCGGCGCCGGCGGCGCCGGCGGCGCCGGCCGCCCACAGCGCCCGGTCGTCGGCGACCATCCCCGAGACGGCCGCGGCGAAGGCGGCGACAGCCAGCAGCAGGACCAGGATGGTCGGGGCCGTGACCCGCTGCTTGAGCGCCCAGCGAGCCTTGACCGCCTGGGCCTGCGACTCCTTGGCGTGGATCAGCCGGGCCAGCCGCTCCCGGGTCGCCTCGACCTCCTCGGCCCCCGGCGGCGGCGCCGCCTCGGGGTGGCGGGTGACCCCGCCGGGGAGCAGCGCCGGCAGCTCGTCGCCGTACAGCGACCGCCAGGTGCTGACCGTGCCCGGCTGCTCGTCGTACAGGTCGGCCAGCCGGCCGGCCAGGTAGGTCCGGTCGCCCAGCTCGATCAGGAGCCGCTCCAGCTCGAAGCGGCGGCCCAGCAGCAGCTCGAGGGTGAGCGGCACCTCGGTGGGAAGGGCGATGCGCTCGCGCAGCTCGTCCAGGCGCGCGGTGACGGCCGCGGCCTGGGCCGGGTCGCCGCTGAGGTTGTGGGCGGCCCGCAGGTAGAGGGCGTCGGCGTCGACCACCAGCCGCAGGAAGATCTGGAGGTTCTTGACGAACTCGGCGTCGCCCGCGTCCGGGCTGCGCAGGCTCGGCTCCTCGCCGGTGTCGCGGCGTCCGTGGACCAGCAGCCGCTCGAGCAGCCGCCGCTGGGCGAGCACGGCCTCGCTGAGCTCGGTGCTCGCGGGCACGGGGCAACCTCCTCCTTCGGTATTGGTCGGCTGAACAGCATAAACCGGCGTTGACAGCCTGGGTTGCCTGCCACAAAGATCCTGCCAGCGAAAGGGGTGCCAGATGGCGCAAGGACCGGGCAGGCTGACCGTTGACGACCTGCGGGCCGAGGTCGAGGCCGGACGGGTCGACACCGTGCTGCTGGCCATGACCGACATGCAGGGCCGGCTCCAGGGCAAGCGGCTGGCCGCGACCCACTTCCTGGACGACGTGCTCGAGCACAACGCCGAGGGCTGCAACTACCTGCTGGCCGTCGACGTCGACATGAACACCGTGTCGGGGTACGCGATGAGCTCATGGGACCGGGGGTACGGGGACTTCGTCTTCAAGCCCGACCTGGCCACCCTGCGCATGGTCCCCTGGCAGGAGGGCACCGCCCTGGTCATGTGTGATCTCACCTGGGAGGACGGCAGCCCGGTGCTGGCCTCGCCCCGGGGGATCCTGAAGCGGCAGCTGGAGCGGCTGGCCGAGCGCGGCTGGGCGGCCTACTCGGGCACCGAGCTCGAGTTCATCGTGTTCCGCGACAGCTACGAGGAGGCCTGGGCCAAGGCCTACCGCGACCTGCGCCCGGCCAACGACTACAACGTCGACTACTCGCTGCTGGGCACGGCCCGGATCGAGCCGCTGCTGCGGCGCATCCGCAACTCCATGGCCGGGGCCGGCATGCGGGTCGAGTCGGCCAAGGGCGAGTGCAACTACGGCCAGCACGAGATCGCCTTCCGCTACGCCGACGCCCTGGCTACCGCCGACGGGCACGTCATCTACAAGAACGGGGCCAAGGAGATCGCCGCCCAGGACGGCTGCAGCCTGACCTTCATGGCCAAGTACAACGAGCGCGAGGGCAACTCCTGCCACATCCACTTCAGCCTGCGCGGCGCCGACGGCGACGAGACGGTGATGGCAGGCGACCGGCGCCACCACGGGTACTCGGAGCTGATGGAGCAGTTCCTGGCCGGGCAGCTGGCCTGCCTGCGCGAGCTGACCCTGTTCCTGGCCCCCAACGTGAACTCCTACAAGCGGTTCGCGGCCGGCAGCTTCGCCCCGACGGCGGTCGCCTGGGGCCACGACAACCGCACCTGCGCCCTGCGGGTGGTCGGCCACGGCGAGTCGCTGCGGCTGGAGAACCGGGTCCCCGGCGGCGACGTCAACCCGTACCTGGCCCTGGCCGCGATCATCGCCGCCGGCCTCCACGGGGTCGACAAGGGCCTGGCGCTGGAGGACGAGTTCACCGGCAACGCCTATGCGGCCGACAAGCCGTCGGTGCCCCGGACGCTGCGCGAGGCCCGCGACCTGTTCACCGGCAGCGAGATCGCCCGCCAGGCCTTCGGCGACGACGTGGTCGACCACTACACCAACATGGCCGCCGTCGAGCTGGACGCCTACGACGCCGTCGTGACCGACTGGGAGCGGTTCCGGGGCTTCGAGCGGCTGTGAGCGACCCGCCGGCCGGGACGAGGCTGTTCGAGGTCCGCGACCCGGCCACCGAGGCGGTGATCGAGCGGCTGGAGCCGGCCACCGCGCAGGACGCCGACGCGGCCGTGGCCCGGGCGGCGGCCGCGTTCGAGGGCTGGCGGGCCGTCGCCCCCGCGGACCGGGGCCGGCTGCTGCGCCGCCTGGCCGAGCGCCTCGACGCCGAACGCGAGCGCCTGGCCCAGCTGGAGATGCGCAACACCGGCAAGCCGATCGCCGACGCCCGGGGCGAGATGGGCATGGTGGCCGACACCTTCGCCTACTACGCCGGCGCCCCCGAGCGGCTGCTCGGCGACACCATCCCGGTGGCCGGCGGGGTCGACCTGACCTTCCGGGAGCCGCTGGGAGTGGTGGGGCTGATCGTGCCCTGGAACTTCCCGCTCACCATCGCCTCCTGGAAGCTGGCCCCGGCCCTGGCCGCCGGCAACACCGTCGTGCTCAAGCCGGCCGAGCTGACCCCGCTGACCGCACTCGCCTTCCAGACCCTGGCCACCGAGGCCGGCATCCCGCCGGGGGTGGTCAACGTGCTCGCCGGGCCGGGCCGGGTGGTCGGGCGGCGGCTGGTCGAGCACCACGGCGTGGCCAAGATCGCCTTCACCGGCTCGACCGAGGTCGGGCGCGGGATCATGCAGGGGGCGGCCGGGACCATCAAGCGGGTCACGCTGGAGCTGGGCGGCAAGTCGGCCAACCTGGTCTTTGCGGACGCCGACCTGGCCGCCGCCGCGGCGGCGGCCCCGGCGGCGGTGTTCGGCAACGCCGGCCAGGACTGCTGCGCCCGCTCCCGCATCCTGGTCGAGCGCCCGGCCATGGACGAGTTCCTGTCGCTGCTGGAGCCGGGGGTGACCGGGCTGGTCGTCGGCGACCCGGCCGACGAGCGGACCCAGATGGGCCCGCTGATCTCGGCCGGCCAGCGCGAGACGGTGGCCAGCTTCGTGCCCGAGGGCACCCCGGTGGCCATCCGCGGCGCCGCCCCCGACGGCCCGGGCTGGTGGTACCCGCCGACCGTGCTCACCGAGGTCGAGCCGGGCGACCGGGCGGCCACCGAGGAGATCTTCGGCCCGGTCGCCGTCGTCCTTCCCTTCGACGACGAGGCCGAGGCGGTGCGGCTGGCCAACGCCAGCATCTACGGCCTCTCCGGCTCCATCTGGACCCGCGACCTGGGCCGCGCCCTCCGGGTGGCGAGGGCGCTGGAGACCGGCACCCTCTCGGTCAACTCCAACACCTCGGTCCGGGTGGCCACCCCCTTCGGCGGCTTCAAGCAGTCCGGCGTCGGCCGCGAGCTCGGCCCCCACGCCCTGGAGCACTACACCGAGCTGAAGAACGTGTTCATCGCCACCTGAGCGGGAGGGCGCTCAGCCCCGGCCGGCCAGGTAGTCGCGCCCCAGCTGGCGCAGGCGGCCGTGCACGCCGCCGTAGAGCTCGGCGGCCGGCAGCAGGTCCTTACGGAGCTTGGAGACGAAGGTGTAGTTGGGGTCGACCACGTTGGCCACCGGCGCCTCGACGGCCTGGGTGAGCAGCTGGTAGGCGTCGAGCTGGTCGAGGCCCCAGGCCTCGGCGATCCACTGGACGAGGTCGACCTGGGAGATCCGGAAGGCGTCCTCCAGGGGGCGGGCCGACCCGGTGCTCATCAGGTGGCTGTCGCTCTCCAGCCGGGGCCAGGGCGTCGCCGCCCCCTTGACCAGGTCGACGGCGATGACTGTGTCCATGGCCGCCTCGACGGCCACCCCGCAGCTCTCGCCCTCCCCCTGCCGGCAGTGGCCGTCGCCGATGGAGAACAGGGCGCCCTCGACGTTGACCCCGAGATAGCAGGTGGCCCCGGCCCGCATCTCCGGGGTGTCCATGTTGCCGCCGTGGGCGTCGGGGACCAGCGACGAGCGGGCCTCGAACGAGGCCGGGGCGACCCCGACGGTCCCGTGCATCGGGTCGAGCGGCAGGGTCACGGCCAGGTCGCCCCGCCGGGCCTGGAAGGTCACCGTCCGCCGGTCGCGGTCGACCTCGTAGATCCAGACGACCTCGGGCAGGGGCTCGGTGAGCAGGGCGGTGGCGTGGGTGCCGGTCAGGGCCCCGAACAGCGGGATGGTGGTGGAGGCGGCCCAGTCCCGCGAGGGCTCGATCGACACGAAGTGGATGGCCAGGGTGTCCCCGGGCTCGGCCCCCTCGACATAGAACGGCCCGGTCTGGGGATTGACGAAGGGGAACTCGACCACCCGGGAGACGAGGTCGTCGGGCCCCCGGACCGTGCCGCCGAAGGCGTCTTCGGTCCACAGCTCCAGGATGCTTCCCGGCCGGACCCGGCGGACCGGCGGCACCCCGCCGAAGGTCCAGGCGAACTCGGCCGGGTCCGGCCGGTAGCTGAGCACCTCCATGGGTCTCCTCTCCGTCAGCGCAGCGCCGCCTCGTCGGCCGGCTCCTCGCCGAACACCCGGCCGGTCTCGCGCAGCCGCTCGGGCCGGGTAAGCATGAGCACCACCAGGTAGACCAGCCCGATCAGGTACCAGGTCCCGACGACGAGGCCGACCAGGCTGATCGGGTAGGGCAGGGCGCTGATGAAGTCGAACGCCTGGATGCCGACCGCGGTGAGGAAGGCGGGCACGAACGCCGCGATGCCGAGCAGCGGGACGACGCCGTGGAGCAGGGGGTTGAACTCGGCCCGGCCCTCGCGCAGGTAGAAGACCAGACAGGCCAGGTTGACGACCATGTAGATGGCGATGATCACCGCGGTGACGATGGTGCCGACCAGGGCGAAGGCGGTCAGGGGGCCGTACTGGAGGCCCAGCCACACCGACACCACCACCCCGACCAGGAACTGGACGACCACGGCCACGTCCGGGGACCGCCAGCGCGGGTTGACGTGCTCCAGGGGCCGGGGCAGCAGCCGGATCCGGCCCATGGCGAACCACGTCCGGGTGGCGGCGTTGGCCGAGGCGTTGGCGTTGGCGATGGCCGAGTTGGCGATGGCCAGGAACACCAGCACCCAGCCGGCGCCCCAGGCCGCGCGGGCCAGGGCGTCCCAGGGGTTGCCGTTGCCCGAGGTGGGGAACTCGGCGAACTTGTCGGGGCCGAAGGCGACGGTGGCCGCGTAGGTGGTCAGCACGTAGAACAGGCCGATGCCGAGGCAGGAGTAGAGGACGGCCAGCCGGATGGTGCGCCGGGGGTCCTTGGCCTCCTCGGCCAGGGGCGCCGCAGCCTCGAAGCCGATGAAGGCCAGGATGGTGTAGACGGAGCCGGCGATCACCCCCGAGAGGCCGACGAAGCCCTCCACGGTGGCGTACCGGGTGCCGAACACCGAGAGGGTGTTGGCGTCGCCCGCCTGGATGATCAGGGTGACGGCCAGGGCCGCGAACACCAGGATCTCGAACAGGCCGAGGATCGTGCCGGCGCCGGTGCTCAGCCGGACCCCGAACCAGCCGAGCACGAACACGACCACGGCGGCCGCCACGGCCGACACCACCCACCAGGTGTCGTAGCTCCAGCCGAACTCCTGGTTGAGGGTGCCGGCGACCAGGTTGCCGAAGATCAGGAACAGCAGGGGCGCCACCAGGGGCTCGACAAAGGCGTAGCCCCAGCCGACCAGGAAGCCGACGGCCGGGTGCAGCCCGCGTGCGGCGTAGGTGTAGAAGCCGCCGGCCGAGGGCAGGCGCCGGGCCAGCTGCCCGATCGAGATGGCCACCAGCAGGCAGCCGACCAGCGCGAAGAGCACCGACAGGGGCAGGGCGCCGGCGGCGAAGTTGGCCCCGACGATGATGGAGAAGGCCACCGCCGCCGCCGGGGCCATGTGGGTGATCGACTGGAACAGGACCTCGCGGAGGCCGATGGCCTCCCGGGCGAGGCCGTGGGACGGACCGTTCTGCGCCATGGCGCGCCTCCTTGGGAGACCTCCCACCACCAGGACAGGCAAGCGGAACGGTGAACCTCGGACAACTGCGCTGCAAGCGCCTCGATGGAGGCGAACGCGCGAACGAGCCGGGGATGCGGACGGGAGGGCGGCGGCCAGGACATACTGGGCCGGCCCGCGACACGGAGGAGGTCGGTCGAGATCGGACGGCTGGACGGCAAGGTGGCCGTCATCACGGGGGCGGCCAGCGGGATCGGGCGGGAGAGCGCGCGGCGGTTCGCGGCCGAGGGGGCGCGGGTGTGCGTGGCCGACCTGTCGGACAAGGCCGGGGAGGCGGTGGCGGCCGAGGTCGGCGGGCTCTACCTGCACGCCGACGTGACCGTGGAGGACGACGTCGTCGCCCTTTACGCCGGCGCGGCCGAGCACTTCGGCGGCATCGACGTGCTGTTCAACAACGCCGGCATCGCCCCGCCGGACGACGTGTCGGTGCTCGACACCGGCCTGGAGGCCTGGCGGCGGGTCCAGGACGTCAACCTCACGGCGGTCTTCCTCTGCTGCAAGCACGGCATCCCCCACCTGCTGGCCCGGGGCGGGGGGTCGGTGGTCAACACGGCCTCGTTCGTGGCCGTGATGGGCGCGGCCACCTCCCAGATCTCCTACACCGCGTCCAAGGGCGGTGTCCTGGCCCTCTCGCGCGAGCTCGGCGTCGAGTTCGCGCGGCGCGGCGTGCGCGTCAACGCGCTCTGCCCCGGCCCGGTCGACACGCCG
>Ga0207706_10004207_pt1 | contig 13554 bp, 28 predicted proteins | sample KBSC53metaG_FD_184318 | JGI IMG/M metagenome (GOLD analysis project Ga0207706, IMG submission 184318) | Corn rhizosphere microbial communities from Kellogg Biological Station, Michigan, USA - KBS C5-3 metaG (SPAdes) (version 2) | ecosystem: Host-associated > Plants > Roots > Rhizosphere > Soil ... | reverse complement strand
AACCTCACACAGGGGTACGGGGATCCGGGACCGAGGAGACGTGAGGATGAGGAGACATGAGATGAGCGCGGGAGGCGGGGACCGGGGGGTGTGGCGTGATCTGAAGATCGAGCTTCGGCTAGCCGGGTACGAATGCCGGGTGGCCAGTTCGGGTCACATAGGGGTGTTCAACGCGGCCGGGCAAAAGGTGTACACATTGGCGTCGTCGGCCTCGGATCATCGGTCCTACCGCAACACGCTGTCGGCGCTACGCCGCATCATCGGGTTCGAGATGCCAAGGAAGGGAAGTAAGAGGTGATTTCACAGGATTGGACCAGTATCCGGCGTCAGCTTCGTGGGCGTCGGCTGGCCTTGGGCTGGTCCCAGCAGCAGCTTGCCACCAAGATCGAAGTCGGGCAGTCGATGATTTCCGAGTGGGAGACCGGGGTGACGGTTCCGGTGGTGACGAACCTGCTGATCTGGATGTGGGCACTTGGCATGAACATGTTCATCTACCCGGACCCGGATGGGGTGTCGCCGTGGCAGTGAGCCCGAAACAGTCGGATCCGCAGCGGCAGCGGACGCTCGTACGCTGGTATCTGAACGACATTGCCGACAACTGGCTGTGCCCAGACTGGGAGCGGAAGGTGTGCCTCGACATGGCCACTTTCATCGACGCCCGGATCAATGATCCCGACAACGAGTCGCGGCTGTATCTGCTGGTGGATCAGTTCGTGGAGGATCTGGCCGAGGTTGCCGAGCATCGGTGGAGGACGTCGTGAACCTCGACGGTAAGGACATGTTCACCGACCCGAGGTTCGCCGATCATCGAGCTCCGAGAAGCCGTGGCAGCGCCTATCTCAGCGGCGTGGTGGCTGGCATGATTCTCGGTGTAGTCGTGGGGATGGGAGCCCTCGTCCTCACCGCAATCATCTTCATGAGGGGTTGATCATGTTCCGTAAGGCTGACGGCTGTGACTCGGGTACCTGCGTCGAGGTGAACCGAGATGTCCAGGGCCAGGTCCTGATTCGCGACTCGAAGGACCAGGACGGTCCGATCCTCATCTTCACCAACGAAGAGTGGATCACGTTCATCGGTGGCGTGAAGAACGGCGAGTTCGACGTTTGATGTTGCGCACCCAGGTGCCTTCCCGGTCGGTGTCCTGCCCTCGTTGCGGGGCACCGATCGGGAGAAAATGCACCACATCCACCGGTAACACCTCACATGAGCCGCATGGTTTGCGCCGCCGCAAGGCGAAGATGTTGTCTCAGGTGGCGCAGACGTTCGACATCCCGCCCAACATGTTGATCAACGAGGAGGCCTTGGTGAGTACGTGGTTGACCGGCGAGGAGAAGGCTTTCGTCAGCGACACCCTCGTCCAGGCCATCGACCAGCGGTTCCGGAACAAGCTGGACTACGATACCCCGATCTGGGTGCTGATTCCGAAAGGGGCGTCACACCTGTTGTCCGAGCCGGTGCTGCGGATCCTGCTGGTGAACAAGGTTCACGTCTGGGACGAGGTCGAAGAACCGGAAGGGAGTAATGAGTGATTGTCGGAGTTGTTCGTTATGTGGAGGACCAGTGACTACAGTTTCCATGGGTGACCGCTTCAGGCAGTACGAGCAGGCCACCCAATTCACGTTGCCCCGGCGAACCTATACGATCATGCGCCTGGACGGCAGGGGCTTCAGCCTTTTCATGCGGGGCAAGGCCCTGCCGGAGGAGAAGTTCATGCGTGTCATGGACTTGACGGCGGAGATGCTGTGCGCCGAGATTTCGGGCTCGGTCCTGGCCTACACCCAGTCCGACGAGATTTCGATCTTGATCCAGGACTTCGCCAACCTCAACACCCAACCGTGGTTCGGGGGCAACATCCAGAAGATGACCTCGGTTGCGGCTGGGATGGCCAGTCACCACTTCCATGCCGTCTACAACCAGCCGGGCGGCAGCCTCAGGCACACGTTCGACGCCCGGGTGTTCACCCTGTCGGACCCGGTGGAGGTGGCGAACTACTTCGTATGGCGGCAGAAGGACTGCACCCGCAACGCGATCGGCTCCCTGTACACGAAGCACTATGGGCATGCCGCCGCCCAGGACTGCACCACCCAGCAGCGCTTGGACCGGCTGAAGGAAGATGGCATGGTCGACTTGGAGCACTTCTACCAGCAGCGGTTCCTTTTGGGCCGGTTGACAACCTATGACGAGAAGTGTCTGGAGGAGTCCAATTCAACGTGGACTCGATGGTCTTCGGGTACTGCTTTCCGGTTCACGGTGGCCGAGCTGGAGCCCTTCATCCTCACCATGACATTGAGTCGATCATGACAATCGACATTCCCGAGCATGGGATCCTGGTCTCACCCGAACGCAAGGTCGGGGCCCTGACCTGGTATCGGGCCATCTGCGCCTGCGGTGCCCGGTCGGCACTGCATGGGACCAAGGCTCATGTCCAACGTTGGGCCGATGAACACAAGAAGAACACCCAGACACGGGAGGGGATCGATGGGTTGGTCTGGCGGTAACACTGCTGCTGAACCGGTTATCGAGCAGTTGATCACCGAGGTTGCCCGGGGCACGATCAGCAAAGAAGCTGCCTCCCGGATCGTCTTCAAGATGGTCCGGGGCCTGCGTAACTGCGACTGGGACACCGAAGATGAGGTGCTGCGGGACTTCAGAGACGAAGACTTCGTGGTGAACGGCTTCCTTCTGGCCGGGGTTGCCTTGGAGTGCCAGGCGGAGCGTCAGCAGTGGCCCGTCTGATCACACATACCCGTAACTGGCTGCACCAGACCACCAGGAACCTGGCCCGGGTCCGGTGCAGCCGGTACGGGCATCTCATCCACACGGTGAGGATGGAACACAACGGGGAGTGGTTCTACTACTGCGGGCGCGGCTGTGGCGTCCACGTTGAACTGAGGTATGACAATGAGGCCCATCTGGATCGGTGTAGCGATCCTGCTTGACGACGGCACCACCGACACGTGGCAGGTCAACGCCCAGGACGGGGCGATACAGCTTCGCACTGAACAAGGTGGCGTGTCCATGCCTGGCCCGTCATGGACGTGGGACTTGAACAACATTCTGGTCCCGACCAAGATCTTCATCCAGGGCAATGCCCGGCGTTGGGGGCCGAACGCGGGCCATGGTTCGGACCTGCGCATCCCCACCCAAAAGGAGATTGGATCATGAGATGTAGATCGGTGAGCCAGAATGGCCCGTCCTGCGAGGGGATGGCCGGGCATCTGCACGGTCACTGGTTCGGGCTGATGGAGCAGTGGCACGACAACCTGTGCTGCGGCCAGGGGCTTGTGCATTCTGATGTGAATGAACGTGAATGGGAGATGGAGTTGAACAATGGAGGCATTTAGTACGCCATTGGATGCGTGCCGGGCGTACCTTGAAGCCAACCCGGGCCTGGATCCGGCTCTGACCTCGATCGAAGTGCATTCTCGGAAGACCGGTTGGGTTGCCGTTGGCCACAAGGTTATCGACCTGGCCCCCGGTCTCCAGGCGTCGAAGTGCTGCTGTGGTGAAGGCAAGTGCGACTGGGATCCGATGGCATACCTGGGCATCGACCCGGCAGAAGTTTCCGAGGTGAATATGGTGGTCCCGCTCCAGCCCGAGTAGAATCGGAACATGGAGCTACAAATCAACCGCGAAGGCCCGTTTCTGGCCCTCGACACACCCCACAAGGGCTGGCGAGGATCAGTAACGGGCCTTTACCTGCACAACGACGACATTCCCTGGTACAAGGCCCCGATCCCCCGCCGATGGCACCGATGCAACCCGCAGTCTGTCGGGGTCCTCGGCACCGGCTTCATCCGCACCGTCATCCTCAGGTGCAGGTGCGGATCCCTGCTACGCGGCCACCTGCTGTGGGCCTGGGAGCCGGGCCTGCACCTCATCTGGGACAGGAAGGACAACCAGTGGCAACAACGGAACTCCCGGCGCAAGAACACCTCAAGCTTCGCCACACTGATGTAGACCACATCCCGGCCTGCTCACGACCCGGCATGGACCCGTCCTGGTGGGACATGGAAACCCACCTGCACTCCAACCGGTTCTCCTGCACCCCATGCCAGAACGCGATCGAAACCTGCCGCACCTGCCCCATCCGGGCCGAATGTGCCGACCTTGGCCGACGCACCAGATACCCATGGCTCATCTACGCGGGCAAAGCCTACGGAACCAACGGCTTACCCATGTGGGCATGCCGCCGATGCCGGATCCCGATCGTGGGACCCGGCAGGCGACGCGAATCCGGGATGTGCTCCCGGCCGTGCGAACTGAACTACGACGAAGCGCTGTAGCGAACCGTCGCGTTGCCGCAGCCCCAGATCCCATCCAGGGAGTTCTCCTCCAGATACAGGGGGCCGATGTCCCCGTTGCGCAGCAGCCCCCAGGCAAGCACCGGCTCAACCAGGTCCCCGCCGTTCTCCGGCGAGTTGTGGAAGACGATTTCGCAACCCGGTGCGGCGGGGATCATCTGCACAATGTCGAGGCCCGTGTCCTCGTCGTGGTAGATGCCCTTGAAGCCGGTGAGGCCAGTTGCCTTGATAAGTCCCCGTGGCCCGAGTACCAAGGGGTACCCCTCGTCGTCGAAGGCCAGAACCTGCCTCGACTGACTGGCCTCGTAGCGGGCATAAACCCCGCTGGGTGCTTTGATCAACTTTCCTCCTAATAGTTACGGCCACCGGGGGCACCACTGGCCCACGTTGCCGGTGGGGTGACCCAGTTGGCGAGCCTCACCCCGATCACGTGGCGAACCTTACGACCCATCGCCGGATCACGTTCCCGGTCCGACACCTCAACCCCCATATCCCGGCACGACGACCGGATGGCCCGGGAGAAGGTGTTCAACCGCAGACAGTGCTCCTGGCCCTGCTCGGCACACCATCGGCTGTACACCGCGTACAGGGTGCCGATCTCGACCCGCTCACCTTCAGCGGGCTCGGTGTGGTCCACCATAAATGCCCGGACCGGGCTCGCGATCTCCTCCACTTCATCGCGGATCCCACGAGACGAGTCGGCCTCAGCGAACCGGCCCCGCTTGTTCAGCCGGTCCAGGCCCTCCAGCGCCCAGTTCAAAATGCCGGGCATCTCCTCGTACAACCGCTCAGTCAGACCCGTGTCCTCCCGGCCGAAGAATGACTGCTTGAAGTGGATGTGCACCATTCGTCCGGACAGGGCGAGAGATGCGTCGGAGAACTGTGGCGAATCGTTGCTCATCAGCATGAAACGGGTATCCATCTGCCCATGCCAGGACAACTGATTTTTGCGGTGAACCGTCTTTGCGTCCTCGCCGATGATCCCCAACAGTGCCTCCACGGCCCCACCGGTGCCTCGGCCCTCCCATCGAACGTCGCCCATGATGGCCAGCGACTTGCCGATCAGGTCCTCCAGGCCGAAGTCCCCAGACAGTGTCCTCAAGGTCGGATTGGCCACCACATCCGCACCGATCAGGCGACGCAGGATCCGGCTCACCGTACCCTTGCCGGACCGCTTATCACCGACCAGGGACAGCATCTTCTGGAGGTCTGTGCGACCGGAGATGACGTAGCCGAACCATTCCTGAAGGCACTGCTGGGCCTGGATGTCGCCGGGCAGGATCTGGCTCAGGAACGTCATCCACTGCGGGCATTCGGCCTTGTGGTCGTAGTCGAACGGCACCGAGTACAGGTTGAACCTGGCCGGGCTATGCGGGAGCAAGGTCAAAGTCTTGGTGTCGAAGACACCATTGAGGCAGGCCAGGTATCGTTCCGACTCGTCGTTGTCATCCCGGTACACCACCCCGACACCCAGGGCATGGGCCAGGTCACCGATCTTGCTGCGGTTCGGCTTCCACTTTTCCAGTCCCGAAGCACCCTCGCACAGGGCATCCTCGGTCTGGGCGTACAGCCAGCTCTGCACTGAGGAGTCGGACGTCTGCTGCCAGTGCGCCCCGGTCCATTCGTACCAATTGTCGCGCCAACGCTTCAGGTGCGCGATGTTGTCCGTCGACTTGATTCGCCGGGCCAACTCCCGGGCCACCTGCATCGGGTCGGACGCCGAGGGAAGGATTACCGCATTCGGGTTCGAGGCCAGGCGGCCAGATCGGACAGCTTCCCGCTGGGCATCCTTCATGATCGCGTCGAACTCCCGGCGACCCAAGCCGCCGACCCCGCACAGCAGATCCCGCCAGTTACCGGTCTGGGCGGCATCCAGAACACCCAGGCTTCCGATCACCGACCGGCAGTATGCCTTGCGGGCCAGGGTGTCGGACTCCAACTCCTTGAGGTTGGTGACCACCGTGTCCCAGTCGTTCATCGGCGCGGCCTGCGGGACCAGTTCCCCGGTGACGGCATCCTTTGCCGACGACGGCCCGGACGCAGCGGAAAAGGGCGAGGAAACACGAGTCGATCCATATCCACGCTTTCGCAGTTCACGCGACGCGGCAGCATAGTCGTTACGGTGCTCCAGCAACGCATAGGCCGCGAACTTCGTGTAAGGGGTTTCAGTGTTGAATTCGGTCGAAGACGACCATACGAACAGCCGGTCCTCGTCGTTGGCGTAGCCGGTCGAAGCCGAATGCCCATCCCGGGCTTCTTTACCCGGACGCACCCACAGGATCTCTCCCCGGTCGCCACGCTGCGACAGCCGGGTCCAGCCGTGCGGCTCCAGGATCTCCTCCCAGGTGGTCCGGTTGTTGTAGTCGTCACCAGGGCGCAGGTCCCCGCTGTCGCTGAAGGTGGTGCTCGGCTTCAACGGTTCGGGACGGACATCTTCGGGCATCTGGTCCAGAACGCGGTGGATCGCATCGTGGATCGCGCACCGGTCCTCCCACGAGATGGTGGGAACCCAGCCGATGTCCGAACCGTCGAGCACGGTCCAGGACCGGCCAGACTTGTGCACGGTGCCACCGGACGGGGCCACAACCACGAAGCCGCCTTCGCCCCGGGTCTCGGCCAGGGTTTGGACCTTCTGCTTCGGGTTGAGCGCCAGCTCTTCGTCGTTGGATGGCCGGTTGGCGATCTTGGTGTTGCCGGGGACTTCGTGGTCGGCGATCCGGTACAGGAAGTGGACTCCGCCGGATGGGCTCTGCTCCACGAAGCCGTAGTCGAGGAAGGAGAGCCAGGTTTCCTGTGCCGACTCGGTGGTGATGGCTTCGGTGATCTGACCGAAGACACCCAAACCTCCGGTGCGGCCTTCGAGTTCGAGCATCTCCAGGTTGCCAGACACGGCCCCGCAGACGACGCCGATGCCCAGGTTGGCGTTCTCCGACCACCACAGGTTCAGAGCCTCGGGCTTCGGGCGCTCCTGGGTGAACCGCTTCCAGTCGAAGACTGGGCGTTTGGTGCCGTCTGTCCGCACGGGGATGACGGAGAATCCACCGTTCAGCCAGGTGTGAGCAGCCTCAAGCATTGTCATGGCTGCACCGTGTTGCCGGACTTGGCGATGTTCTGTACCATCGTCGTTGTCCCCTTTCTTACTAAAGGAGACGCCCAAGGCCCTGGAGCTTGCCACTCCGGGGCCTTAAGACTGTCTGCGCCCAAACCGCCGATGATCGGCGAGGGTTTGATCGTACACCGCAGCGGTGCCCTACACTAACGGCAACGGCCCCCGAGTTTCACTGACCGAATGTCGCCCAGGTCATGGCTCGGGGGCCGTCACGTATTTGTACTTATCGCTCCTTGACGCCCAGGTAGGACGTCTCCGTGGGGACCTGAACGGACTGGTGCGAACCCCCACGATACACGAAGATCACACGCGGTTCTGCCACATTGGCGAAGATCGGATCAAATCGGACGTTCGGGTAGGCGCTTCGGAGCAGTTCATCGAAAGCTTCCCATCCGGCGTCCGACGTAATCGGCATAGCCAGCAGAACGCGGTCACCCGGGGACAGGATCGGGACCTGTACTCCCACGGTTTCCTCCCTAGAAAGGGGCCTCGTCGCCGTGGTTGCCCTGGTTGCGCATCGCCTCCAGAGTCGAACCACCCGACGCGGACGTGCCGTCATCCGAGCTGTTGGCGCTCGGAGCATTCGACTTACGCGCCGTGTTGCCCGGGGCCTGGGAACCGAAGAACTCCGGGTGGTTGTTTACCCACGCCTCAGCCACGGCACGCTCACGGGCCACCTGGACACGGTCGGTGAAGTAGTACGCACCCTTGCGCTCGCCCACATCCGGGTGCTTGCCCAGGGTGCCGATCAGCGTCTTGCCGACGTTGGTCCGGAAGTGCTGGATCAGCTTCGACTGGAGGAAGATGTAGTCGTAGTACGCCTCCTGACCATCCCCGTCGAGGTCCACGACGTCGGCGACGATGCAGTCCGCCGGGGTTTTGATCTCGGCACCGGTCTGGGCGTTCTTCGACGTCCGGGTGATGCCCATCGGGTTGTCCTGCGAGTGTTCGATGATCCGGATGATCATCAGGTGGTTCACCAGTGCTTCGGGCTTCGGGCGGCCACCCTCAGTGGGGGCAGGCTCATTGGCCTGATCGAACATGATGTTCTCCTTGGTGTGATGTGCGATGTGCGAGGTGCGATGCGATGTTACAGGCGGATCGACATGTTGCGGACCTGCTGCTTGATCCGACGCAGATACGTCTCGTAGATGGTGAAGGTTTCGTCATCCAGTGCGTCGTTGGTGCCGGTAAGGAAGTATTTCAGGGTCTCACCCTGGCCCATCCGGTCCTGGATCCGTTCCTGGATGTCGGCAACGACCCGGGCTCGGGCCAGGTCGCACAGTCGTTCCTTCAGGGTCGCCGTGTCCTCGGTGCATTCGGGGCTCATGTTCACCTCCTAGGCTTTGTGCAGGAACTTCAGGTGGTCCCAGGCGTGCCATTCGGCCGTGGCCTGGTCGGGGAAGTCTTCTTCGCCGTCGCCGCAGGAGCAGGTCCAGTGGTATCCGGCCCGGGTGTGTTCGATGAGGATCTCACCGCCGAACCACTCCATCGTCGCCAAGATCATGACTTCGGCCTGGTTCGGATGATGGCCCCGGTCAGGGCGACCCAGTCGGCGAATCGGTCCATCAGGTACGAGTAGGCCGAATCGTGGTCTTCCATCGGAATCCCGGCATCAGCTTGCCAGTCACCGATCTCGCCACCGTGGGCCAACTCCCGGATTACGTTCTCCACCCACATGTCGGCGAGCTGGTCAAGGCGTCGGCGTTGTGCAGCGCTAGGAACTTTGATCATGCTTCACCTCGATGTGATCAGCCATGCCAGCCATCATCTCGTTCCAGGTTCGATGCTGATCAACTGATCCACAGGAGCAGTCCCAATGAAACCAGATACCGCCACTTCCATCACTGATGTAGTGCTCGGTTCGATATCGATGGATTATGCTTCCATCGCCAAGGTGCTCTTGCCCAAGCTGCACGCCTACCTCCCGGGACATCCTTTGTCGTCGGCTGGTTTCCCGGCCCGGTACATCGGGCAGTAACCGCACAACCGGCTCGGGGATGCTTCGATCGTACCCCAAAGGGAAGGATCTTCCAAGACGCCCCCCTTGATGACCTGGTTACCGATCCGGTACATTCGGGCGATTGCCGCCTCGGCGACACTGCGGTCATAGTCCTCGATCTTGACCCACATGTCCTTCAACCACCCGGCCCGGTGCAAGGCCACGATCCCCACCTTCGACACCTTCCGGCCCGCCTTCTCGTGACCCAGGCCATAGGTGTTGAGCTGCACGTTGTACCGGACCCCGAAGCCTTCCTCCCGCAGCTTCTTCATCCCCTCCGTACCCGGGAACTTGAAGTCCAGTACCAGCTCATGCTCCGGCCACCACAGATCCGTGGAGCCTTCCATGATCGCATCGGGCTTCACCCGCAGCTCCGACTCCAGGCGCTTGAGCCCGTGAGCCTTCTCGAACGCCCGAACCGTGTCCGACATCCACGTATGGGTGGCCGTGCCAACGATCGAAGGCCACGGATCAGACCGGTGCGGACCCTTCAGTCCGGCCATCCGATACCCCAGTTCACGATCACATGGGGTGCCGATCTCGGACGGACCCACCGACATCTGGGCCGAACGTCCCTGCTTGGATCCCCACTGGATGATCTCGGTCATCGCATCCCGGACGTCGACCTCCAGATGCGACAGGCCGTTCGGATCCTCGGACCGGGAGAACGGGCTCGCAGCAGCCCCGGTAGCACAGTTGACGTGGTATTCCGCGCCCTGATCAAGAAGGAACTGGGACAGTTTCGCCCCGCACTTTACGCACAACGGACCGGCCATGAAGACTCCCTAGTTGGGTTGTCCCATGATCGTGCCACACGGGTATGACATTCCCAAACAGCACGAAACCCGAGTCCTTTGGCTGGCGGGCGAAAGGCTCGGGTTCCGGCTATGCAAACCACGTCCCACGAGGGGAACGGGTGGGCTATGGCTCCACTATACCTCAGTCGGCGTGGAACTCGTGGTAGGCGTCGCCACCCTTGGCCGGGATGTAGACCAGGGCCGCGTTGTCCGGCTGGTTCCACTGCCCGGCGTCGGACGGCAACTTCCAGCCCACGGCCGGGATGTGCACGTTGTCGCGGTAGTACCGCCACCGGTACCGGTCGTCGGAACGGTCGGACTGGCACTTGTCGTCGTCGGCGCGAAGGTCACCCTTCGGCTGGGTGTCGACGCACACCTTGGCGTAGATGTCCCGGCTGGCACCGCAGTCTGCGGCACCGGTCAGGATCCCAGCCATGATCAGCGCCGGGATGATGATCTTCTTCATGAGTTGTGCTCCTTCAGGAAGGCGTTGATCTTGGCCAGGTGGTTCGGGGCCAGCCCCTCGTTACCGGCAGGGCTGATCAGGAGCGCATCCGTTTCCGGGCACGCCTCGTGGAACCAGTCCTTACTGTCATGATCCAGATCGTCATCGGTCCAGATGATCGGGGTGCCGGGGTGCCCGGTGGCGACGGTGATCGCCTCAGTCAGCTTCCACCAGCTCTTGTAGAACGACGCCCGGGTGCCTTTCTCCATCGGGTTCTCGATCACGTCGAAGTACGGCAGCCCGAATCGGCTGGAGACCCGGTGTGCGTCCTTCTGCCAGGTGGTGAGCCACTTGACGTGGACCTTGTCCTCACGGACCGCGTCCTTGATGAAGTTGATCACTGCCGTGGAGACCATGAACGGCCAGGTCCGCTCGTTACGATCCCGGACCACGGCTTCGAGCCAGAAGCTCTCGTCCCAGACGTGGGTGGGCTTGACGTACGGGTTGGCGTTGATGACGCCGTCGATGTCGAGTAGCCAGATCGGCTTCAAGATTGCTCCCTTCGTTGCCGGTTGACCGATTCACCATAACACATCCGGACACCGGGAGCAACCATCCTCGATCTGGACCTTTGTCGATCAAGTTGATACAGTCGATGCATGGGCATGAGCCTCAAGCAGATCATCAAAACCTGGAGCCCGCAGGACCAGGAAGAGTGGCTGCTGACCTTGAGCCCTGAACTGCTCGCCGAAATCGCCCGAGACGAATGGTGGTGGGCGTCCCGGCCCGAACAGGTTCCACCCGACAGCGCCTGGAACGTACACCTATACCTTGGCGGCCGAGGCACCGGCAAGACCCGATCCGGAGCCGAGTGGATCGTCAAGCGGACCCTGAAGTATCCGGTAGACGAGTCCGGCTTCCCGACCGAACGCCTGGTCGTGTCCCCAACCCTGTCCGACGCCCGGGACCAGTGCATCGAAGGTCCCTCAGGCGTGATCCGGGTCCTGGAGCGGAAGGCTGTGGACTTCCATTACACCCGGTCACCGAAGCCCCGGATCGAGATCAGGGAAACCGGGGCGAAGATCCACTTCGTCGGCTCGGACCCGGACAAAGCCCGAGGCTTCAACCTGGCTGACGTGTGGATGGACGAGATCATCAAGTGGAGTGATGCGTCCGCGACCTGGCGTCAGGGCATCCTCCCGGCGCTGCGGGCAAAGATCCCCGGCGACCAGCCCCGGGCCTTCGTCACCACCACCCCGAAGCCGCTGGAACTATTGTTCAAGTGGGTCGACAAGTTCGACGAAGAGCAGGAGAAGGTTCAGGCCGGGGAACCGGTCAAGATCACCATCTCGATGTCGACTGGATCCACCTTCGACAACGCTGACAACCTGTCCGAAGCCGCGCTTCAAGGCTTCATGGACGAATACGCGGGCACCGAGCTTGGGCAGCAGGAACTGGAAGGAAAACTGCTGCGTAACGGCAGCGGCAAAGTGTTCCGGCAGAACGACATCGACACCCACCGGGTCGAGATCGGGCCGGTCAATGTTGTCGCCCGGGTCGTCGGCGTGGACCCCAGCCTCACCGAAGATGCCGAAGACGGCTCGGATGAGATGGGTGTCGTCGTCATGTCCCGCGACTCCCGCAACCACATGTATGTGATCGCCGACGAGTCGAAGGAACTCACCGGACACGAAGCCGCCCTGCACATCTGGCGCACCTTCGCCCTATACGAGGCTGATGTCGTGGTTTACGAGAACAACCTCGGCAAGGCGTGGATGAAGAAGGTTCTCGAAGACACCTACTACGAGCTTCGGGATGAGGGAGTGTTCCCGGAGAACACCACCCCGCCGTTGAAGCCCGTCCACTCCAACCAGGGTAAGATCACCCGCGCCGAGCCGGTCGGGATCCGATACCAGCAGGGCCGCGTCCACCACATCGGCACGTTCAAGAAGCTCGAAACGCAGCAGGTCACCTTCGATCCACTGTCCTCACGGGAGTCCCCGGACCGGATGGATGCCCTGGTCCACGCCGCCCGTTGGCTGATGGAAGGTGAAAAGAAGCAGGTCAAGATCACATCACCGGCCCAGCGGACCATCCGCCGGGGCAGACCCAGCGTCGAATACGGCCACTATGGTGTCGGAATCGTGCCCGGGGCTTAGTATTTCGGCTGATGATCCGATACCATGTCGTCATGGTTGACGATGTGCTCTGGCTTGTGCTAGTGGTCCTGGCCACCACCCGGGTCATCCGCTACGTCACCCACGACAAACTGAACCAACCAGTACGAATGTGGGCAGTTCATCGTTTCGGTGAGGATGCGCTGCGGGCCTACCTGTTCTTCTGCGAATGGTGCGTTGGCGTGTGGGCCGCAGCCGGGATCGTCAGCCTCGGCTACTGGGGTTATGGGCACTGGTGGGGACAGTGGCCCATCCTCATCCTCGCCGTCGCCGAGATCGCACCCCGGATCATGAAACTGCCCAGCTTCAACCCGACGATCACCATCAACAACGGTGACAAGGAGAACCAACCGTGGCGCTGACCCGCAAAAAGGCCGCAGCGGTCGAATCAGCGCCCGCACCCCGGTCGATGATCGCCTCGGCGGCCCGGATGCGCAACATCGACGGGTTCACCTGGAGTTTCGGGTTCTCCGAGGACCGGGCGTGGCAGGCTGAAACGTGGCGTCTGTACGACTGCGTCGGCGAGCTGCACGATGCTGCTGACTACATCGGCTCCGCGTGTAGCCGGGTCCGGGTGTATGTCGCCGAAGTCGATGAGCTGGGCCGGGTTCAGGGCGAAGTCTTCGACGACCCCGAGATCCAAGCCTTGGGTGACAACCTGTTCGGTGGCCCGGCGGCCAGGGCCGAGATCCGGGCGGGTCCCTGCTCCTCCACCTGCGC
>Ga0207706_10004206_pt1 | contig 13554 bp, 13 predicted proteins | sample KBSC53metaG_FD_184318 | JGI IMG/M metagenome (GOLD analysis project Ga0207706, IMG submission 184318) | Corn rhizosphere microbial communities from Kellogg Biological Station, Michigan, USA - KBS C5-3 metaG (SPAdes) (version 2) | ecosystem: Host-associated > Plants > Roots > Rhizosphere > Soil ... | reverse complement strand
CCGCGCTCGACGGATGGTACTGGATCAGCCGACATGGAAATCCCCTTTCCAGTCATTTGCATGTGGTCGAGGCGTGCGGAATTGGCGCACGCTGCTCTCCCACGTGGGTGGCTAACCCAATTTATTGCTGGCGGTTCCGGATGCCGAAGAGAAAAACAATTATTAAGCGGGACTACCTAAGAATAGGGTAAACTTTTATTTACCATATTATTCGGACAAATTCAGAACTACAAACTCGATGGGAATGTTTCTGACGGTTCTCCTGGACAGACCGTTATCCCAGTCCGGCGAGCAGTTCCTGCAGCATCGGGCGCAGCCGGCGCAGCTCGGCGCGATGGCTTTGCGAGAGATCTTCGAGCACCGTCTCGCCGCGCTCGTGCAGCCTGAGCCGGACCTGACGCTTGTCCGCGTCGCCGGTCTCGCGCCGCAACAGTCCCTGCTCCTCCATCCGCTGCACCAACTCGGAGGTGCTGTGCGGGCGCAGGAACAGGCGTTCGGCCAGCTCGCCCACTCGCAGCGTGCCGCCGGGCCCAGCGCGGATCGCAAGCAACGCCTGGTGCTGTCGCGGGGTCAGCCCAGCCTGCTGCGCCGCAGCTTCGGAATAACGGACGAACTTGCGCAGCTCGTGGCGAAAGCCGGCCAGCATGGCGTAGTCGCCGTCACTGATTTTCCCCATTGGCGTGATGCCCTTGCGCTATATCGTATTACGACATAATTGCGCGCCGCATGACTGGCAATGCAAAGCTCGACGCCCGCGTCGCGGGGCAGGGTTCGCCTGTGGGTGCGCCCAATCGCCCGCGGCTCGCCGATCACAACGCCGACGTGCGCATGGTCCTGCTCGCTGCGATGGCGTTGGCCACGGGCACCGGCGGCGCTGCCGCCGCCTGGGTGCTGCTCCATCTGATCGGGCTCACGACCAACCTGTTGTGGTACCAGAAGATCTCGTGGGCGATGGTCTCGCCCGCCGCCGCCGCAAGTGGGCCGCTGACGATCGTCATCCCGGTGGTTGGCAGCCTGGCGATCGGGATGATGGCCCGTTTCGGATCGGACAAGATTCGTGGCCACGGTATCCCGGAGGCAATCGAGGCGATCCTTTACGGCGAAAGCAAGCTGAGCCTGAAGGTCGCGCTCCTAAAACCCATCTCATCGGCGATCTCGATCGGCAGTGGCGGACCGTTCGGCGCCGAGGGCCCGATCATCATGACTGGCGGGGCAATCGGCTCGCTGTTCGCCCAGCGTTTTCACCTGACAGCCGCCGAGCGCAAAACGCTGCTCGTGGCCGGCGCGGCGGCGGGCATGACGGCGATCTTCGGCACGCCCTTCGCGGCGATCCTGCTGGCGGTCGAGGTGCTGCTGTTCGAATGGAAGCCACGCAGTTTCGTGCCGGTGGTGACCAGCGTGATCGTCGCTTTCGCCTGGCGGCCATGGCTGATCGGGGAGGGGCCACTATTTCCGGCCAACTGGCACCTCCCCGGTTCGGGCACGAGCCTGCTGCTGGCCGCCGGCGTCGGCGCCATGGCCGGCCTACTGGCCTGTGCGATCTCCAAGGCGCTCTACCTGATCGAGGACGCCTTCCACCGCCTGCCGCTGCACTGGATGTGGTGGCCGGCGCTGGGCTCGCTCGTCGTCGGCCTCGGCGCGCTCGTCGAGCCGCGCGTGCTCGGGGCGGGCTACGACACGATCCAAGCGCTCGTGAGCGGTTCGCTGGTGGTGAGAGCCATTGTCCTGCTGCTGGTGGTCAAGGGTATCGTCTGGCTCGCCGCGCTCGGCTCGGGCACTTCGGGCGGCATCCTCGCCCCGCTGCTGATCATCGGCGGCGCGGCGGGCGCACTCGCCGGATTCTGGCTTCCCGGCGGCAGCGGGCCGTGGGCGATGATCGGCATGGCCGGTATGATGAGCGCCTCGATGCGCGCGCCCCTGACCTCGGCGCTGTTCGTCGCCGAGCTGACTGGGCGGTTCGATGCCTTGCCCGAAGCCATCGCCGGGTCGGGCATCGCTTTCGCGTTTGCGGTGCTGCTCCTTCGCCGCTCGATCCTGACTGAGAAGATCAGTCGCCGCGGCCGCCACATAAGCCAGGAATTCGCGGTCGACCCGCTCGCGCTGAGCCTGGCGCGCGACGTCATGACGGCGGATCCCGTCACGCTACCGGCCGACCTGCCCGTGGCCGAAGCGCTGCTGTTCTTCGAGCGCGAAGCGGTTCACCGCAGCTATCCGGTGATCGACGAAGCGGGCCGCCCGGTCGCCCTCGTGTCCCGCGCCGATGCGCTCCGTTGGCGCCAGGAGCCGGAAGGGCTCGACGGCACGCTTGGCGAGACTTTATCCGACGTTTCCCTGCCGCATGTCACCCTCGACACCCCGTCCGACGCGATCGCCAACCTGATGATCGCGGAAAACTCCGGCCGCGTCTGCGTGACCGGCCCCGACGGCCGCCTCGCCGGCATCGTCGCCCGGCGTGACCTGCTGCGATCGCGCGCCGTGGCGCTGCATGGTGAAAGGATGCGCTCGCGCGGGTGATCTCGTCTTCCTCTGGCCCGTTCGCCGCGGAGCGGCTAAGCGGCGCGGCGAGAGAGACAGGAGACAGCCCGCATGAAGATTGACAGTTCCATCGCCGCGGTCGTCACCGGCGGGGCCTCGGGTCTCGGCGAGGCGAGCGCGCGGGCGCTGGCGGCCAAGGGCGCCAAAGTCGCCATCTTCGACTTGAACGAGGAACGCGGGCAGGCCGTCGCCAAGGACATCGGCGGGACGTTCTGCCAGGTCGATGTGTCGGACGAAGCCTCGGTCGACGCCGGCTTCGCCAAGGCGCGCGCGGCGCATGGCCAGGAGCGGGTGCTGGTATGCTGTGCCGGCATCGGCACCGTCGGAAAGACCGTCAGGCGCGACCGCGAGACTGGGGCGATCAGCCACTATCCGGTCGAGCAGTTCATGAAGACGATAAAGGTCAACCTGCTGGGGACCTTCCAGTGCGTCGCCAAGGCGGCCGCCGGCATGATGACGCTCGAGGGTCTGGAGGACGGCGAGCGCGGGGCGATGGTGATAACTTCCAGCGTCGCCGCCGAGGATGGGCAGATCGGCCAGGTCGCCTATGCCGCCTCGAAAGCTGCGGTGATGGGCATGACCTTGCCGATCGCGCGCGACTTCATGGAGGAAGGCATTCGCATCAACGCCATCCAGCCGGGCATATTCGCCACCCCGCTGCTGGCCGGCCTGCCCGAAAAGGCGCAGGAATCTCTCGCCGCGGCGGTGCCGTTCCCCAAGCGGCTCGGCAGGCCTCAGGAATACGCCGGGCTAGTGCTGACGTTGATCGAGACCGGCTACTTCAATGGCGCCAGCGTGCGGCTTGACGGCGCGATTCGCATGGCGCCGAAGTAGGACGAGAGCTTGGCCGGCTGGCATATCGGCGTCATCGGCGGCTCGGGGCTCTACGCCCTCGACGGGCTGGAGGACGCGCAGCAGATCGCTGTCGCCAGCGCGTTCGGCGAGCCGTCGTCGGCGGTGACGCTGGGGCGCATCGGGCCGGTCAAGTTCAGCTTCATTGCCCGTCATGGCGAAGGGCATCGGCTTTCGCCGAGCCACGTCAATTATCGCGCCAACATCGACGCGCTCAAGCGCTGCGGCGTCACCGACTTGCTGGCGATTTCGGCGATCGGTTCGCTCAAGGAAGAGCTGGCACCGGGCACGTTCGTCGCGGTCGACCAGTTGATCGACCGCACGCTGGGGCGCGAGCGGAGCTTCTTCGGCGAGGGCGTGGTCGCCCACGTCGGCTTCGCCGATCCGGTCTGCCCGCGGCTGGCGAAGTTCGCTGCCGATGCGGCGAAAAAAGCGGGAGCCAAGGTCCATCGCGGCGGCACCTATGTCGCGATCGAAGGTCCGCAGTTCTCGACCCGGGCGGAGAGCTTGCTTTATCGTCAGTGGGGCGCCGACGTGATCGGCATGACCGCGCTGCCCGAGGCGCGACTCGCGCGTGAGGCCGAGTTACCTTACGCGCTTCTGGCCATGGTCACCGACTACGACGCCTGGCGGGATGCGGAGGCAGGGGTCGAGGCGAGCGAGATCCTGGCCGTAATGCGCGCCAACGCCGAGACAGCACGCAAAGCGCTCGCCGAACTAGCCAAGGCGCTGCCCGAGGAACGTGAGCCGAGCCCGATCGACACCGCGCTCGACGCCGCGCTGGTCACCCCGCGCAGCGCCTGGCGGCCGGCGGAATTCGCCCGTCTCGACGCGGTGATGGGGCGACTGCTACGTGAGGGGCTCGTCAATCGTTTGACGCCGCGGCGGTCAGAATCCTTGCAAACGCGACGGAAATCGTAGCAAACTAGTTTGTCATGAAACAAAGCAATCGCCTGGCCGATTTCCTGCCCTATCGCCTCTCGACCACCTCAAACGCGGTCAGCGGCCGCATAGCGCTGGAGTATCGTCAACGCTTCGGGCTGAGCGTGCCGGAATGGCGGGTGATGGCGGTGCTCGGCGATACGGGCGCGATGACCCAGCGGGAACTGACCCAGCATACCGTGATGGACAAGGTGGCGGTCAACCGTGCGTGCAAGGTGCTGGAGGACCGCGGGCTCGCGGCGCGCCGGCCGAATGCGCAGGACGGGCGCTCCCACCTGCTCGAGCTGACGGCCGAGGGCCGGGCGATGCACGAGCAGATCATGCCCCTGGCGCTGGAGATGGAGCGGCGCCTGTTCGCCAGGTTCACCGACGAGGAGGTCGAGGCCTTTCGATCGCTCCTCAAACGGGTGCGGGCGGAAGTCGACGACCTCGACGCGGACGACATCGACAGCGGAAACTTCGGCGTCGTCGAATAGGCCCAGAAATGGAAAAGCCCCCCGCAGGTCCGATCGACCCGCGGAGGGCTTCGTCAGGGTCCCCCCGGCCTCGGCCGCCCCTTAATGCTTCGCCGAACCGGCGTTGGCCATCCCGCCCGAGAAGGCGTCGGCGATCGAGCACGCCGCCGGGCCGAGGATGACGATGAACAGCACCGGCAGGATGAACAGGATCAGCGGCACGGTCATGATCGCGGGTAGGCGGGCGGCTTTCTCCTCGGCGCGCATCATCCGGTCATTGCGGAATTCGGCCGAGAGCACGCGCAGCGCCGAAGCCAGCGGCGTGCCGTAGCGTTCGGTCTGGATCATCGTCGTGACCACGCCGCGGACCGCATCGAGATCGACACGATAAGCGAGGTTCTCGAACGCCTGGCGCCGCTCGGTGAGGAACGCCAGCTCGATCGCGGTCAGCGCAAACTCTTCGCCGAGCTCAGGATAGGCCCGCCCGAGTTCCTTGGCGACGCGGTTGAACGCCGCGTCGACGGTGAGGCCGGCCTCCGCGCAGATCACCAGCAGGTCGAGCGCATCGGGCAGGCCCTTGCGGATCTCGTTGGTGCGCTTGTTCGACTTGTTCTTGAGGTAGACCTCGGGGCCTTTGTACCCGGCGATGACCAGCGCAGCGAACGCGATGAAGCGCTTGAAGCTGCTCCACTCGGGGAAGGTGTTGGTCCAGTAGAGCACGATCACGGCGAGGAAGCCGAGCACGATCGGCAGCACCATGCGCGCCATGATGACGATGACCGCGTATTCCTTGTTGCGGATGCCCGCCTGCGCCAGCTTCTGCTGGATGATCTTCAGCTGGCTTTCCTGCAGGACCTTCATGCCCGCCAAGGTGTCCTTGACCTTGTCGGTGGTTTCGGTGCGCTGGACCAGGCTCTGCCGCTTACGCGACTTCTGCGTGATGATTCCCGATTTCAGCTCTTCGCGCCGCGCGTTCAGCGCCTTGACGCGCCTGGCCATCGGATCCTTCACCGTGATCGCGGTGTAGATTGCGAATACGACGGCCGCGGCGGCGATCCCGGCAAGGATCGTGCCGATCAGGACGACGTCGAAGCCAAGGAGCTTGGGTCCGGCAGACGGGGCGATGATCATGGCTACGCGGGTTCCTCGCTCAAATCTCGAAGCTGACCATCTTGGCCATGATGAAGCCGCCGATCGACATCCACACCAGGCCGCCGAGGCCAGCGACGATGAGGCGATCCTCGCTGAAGAATCCGCTCACATAGGCGGGGTTGACCCAATAGATCAGGATGAAGACGATGAACGGCAGCGAACCGACAATGTAGGCCGAAGCCTTGGATTCGGAGCTCATCGCCTTGATCTTGAGCTTCATCTGCGCGCGCTTGCGCAACACGTCGGCCAGGTTCGACAGCGTTTCGGCGAGATTGCCGCCGGTTTCGCGCTGAATCGCCAGGGTGATCACGAAGAACTGGAACTCGGGGGTGCCGAGCCGGTCGGCGGTCTCCTGCAGCGCCTCTTCCATCGTGCGGCCGATGCGGATGCGTTCGACCACGCCCTTGAATTCTGAGCCCACGGGCCCCGGAATCTCGGACGACACCACGCCGAGCGTTTCGGTGACCGGCAAACCCGAGCGCAGGCCGCGCACGAGCAGTTCGATGGCATCGGGGAACTTCGAGTTGAAATTGGCCAACCGCTTCTTGACGAAATGGCCGACGACCATGTGCGGCAGCCCCGCGCCGGCGAGGACACCCACGCCGAGCGAAAGGAGCGGCGCGCCAGTCTTGAGGTAAAGCAGGACGGCCAGAACCAGCGCGATGCCGAGCGAGGTGTACATATATTGGCTGGTCGTCCAGCCGCGCCCGGTCCGTTCGAGGCGCAAGGCCAGCGCTTCGGAACGCGAACCCGAGCCGGCGATCTTGTGCATCTTCGGCTTGCGCGCGGCTATCGCCTTCTTAAGCTGTGATTCGACCTTGGCATTCGTGCTTTCAGAATGGCGGTAGCGGACCGCTTGCAGGCGGCGCTGCCCTTCCTTGGCCGGCGAACGGCCGGTGAGCAGTAGCGCGCCGATGACCATCAGGGCCATCAGGCCTGCCGCCAGCAGAACTATCTGAATCACGTTCATCGCGCGGATCGCCTTCTGACCGGTTCGCCTGGCCCGTTTCGACCGAGCTTAAGCCGCTTCGGCCGGTTGGGATTTGCCTTTGCCCTTCTTGCCGAGCAGGGACTTGAAATCGAACTTGCCGAGCAGCGAGGAATTGCCGTTCGCGCCCTCGTCGACCACGGCGCTTTCCTCGCCGGCCGAAAGGATCGCTTTGGCAATGTCGCGCATCGCGGCGCCCGCTTTGCTGGAGCGGTTGGCGTCGACGAAAGTCTGGCCGAGCTTGGCGGCGTTGACCGCAGCCTTCTGGTCATAGGGGACCAGGAAGTTGATCTTGCGCTCGATCGAGGCTTCGAAGTCCGCCTTGCTGATCTCCGTCGCGCCGGCCTGCACCTTGTTGGCGATGACCATCGGGCTGACGCCGGGAGCGTTGGACTTGAGCCACGACAGTATGCGGATCGTGTCACGCGCCGAGGCGAGGGTCATTTCGGTCACCAGCGCCATGACGTTCACGTCCGACAGAAGGTGAGGGAAGTTGATCAACATGTTGCGCGGCAGGTCGACCACCGTGGTCTCGAACGCCGAGCGGAATTCCTCCTGCAGCTGTACGAACGCGCTGCCGTCGGTCATCAGCGGCGAGTTGATCGGCGCTTCGGCTGAAAGGATCGCCAGGTTGTCGTTGGCGCGGATCATCGCGCGTTCGATGAACAGTCCGTCGATGCGGCTCGGGTTCTCGATCGCGTCGGTCAGACCGCGGCCCGGCTCGAGGTCGAGCGAGAGTGCGCCGGTGCCGAAATGGACGTCGAGGTCGAGCAGCGCGCTAGGCCGCTTGTGATCGGTGCTGAATAGCCAGGCCAGCGAAGTCGCCATGGTCGACGCGCCGACGCCGCCACGAGTGCCGACGACTGCGACCGAAACGTGTGCCTTGGCCACTTCGCCGTCGCTGTGCCGTGGCGCGGCGAACACCGCCTGCGCCTGGTTCAGGCAGTCGCGCACCTGCCCGGCCGTGAGGGGCTTGAGCAGGTAGTCATGGATGCCGCTGGCCAGCAGATCCCGGTACAGGCGCACATCGTTGACCTGCCCGATGGCGATCACGACCGTGCCCGGTTCGCAAACCTCGGCCAGGGCGTTGATGTCGTTTAGCGGATCGCCGCTTTCCGACAGGTCGACCATCAGGATCGCCGGGCTGGCCGCGATCGACAACGATTGCACCGCGTTGCGCAGGCCGCCCTTGGCGCACTTTTCGGGCGCCCAGCCAAGCTCGATGACCACCGGACGCAGGACGTCCAGCGCGGTCTCGTCGCAGATAAAGGCGGCGAAGGGATCGCGGTTGCCTGCCAAGCCAGGTTTCCAGGGCGCATTCATGTTAACTTCCCTCCTTCGACGACACCTTGGGCAGGCCGGCGGCGCCGGTCGGCTTTGCTTCACGATAGGTTTCGATGGCCTTGGTCGAGCTCATGATCACTGTATCGCCAGTGCCCGCCGCGCCATGCAGCAACTGCTGCGGATCGGCGATCATCGCCGCCAGGTTGCCATTGACCGCGCATCCGTATCCGGGCGAGGTGGAGTTGCTGCCGTGCTCGGCGACGTGTTCCGACCAGTCCGGGCATCCGGGGACGAAGGCATGGCTGCGCGTGACCACGATGCGGACTTTGCCCGGGTCGACATACCCCCGCGTCACGGGCGCGTCGTCGGCGACGAGGAGACCGTAACGGCCGGCAATCTTGGCGACGTCGCCGTGCACCGCGGCGCTCCTCACCCCATCGTCGATGCCGATCCGGTCGCCGTAACCGATGTCCATCGAGTCGAACCAATCGGCCAGGCGGCGCTGCTCATATACGGGCAAGCCGTCGGCGCTTGCCGCGACGTCGAGCGCATACGTCTGCTGCTCGACGACCGGCTGCCTGACGCTGTCGAGCGAGCGGTTGATCGCCGTCCCGGGGCCAGCGGTGCTACACGCGGCAACGCCTAGCCCGAGCGAGAGGGCGATTGCGGCACCGGCCGCGCGGTTCATGCGGATAGGCATTTTCGTCACCTTTCTCACTTCAGGCTGAACCCGGGCGTCACCGGGTCGGTGTTCTGGGCGACCTTGGCCGGGCTGCGACGATCCTTGTCGTCGGCCGCGACCGGCCGACCTCGGTCGAGCAAGCCGACCGACGGCGCCGGCGCGGGCTGCCCCGCCGGGCTCGGCATAGGCCGCGTTGTCCCGGAGACGCCGTCGTTGTCGTGGTTCAGGAAGAAGCCCTGCGCGGCGTCCGCAGCGCGGAAGCCGTCGGTCGGCAGCTTGATCTCGCTGTCGTCGACCGGGTTCACAAGGTACGGCGTGACCACGATTACCAGTTCGGTCTGGCCTTTCTGGAACGAAGTCGACTTGAACAGGCTGCCGAGGATCGGCAGATCGCCGAGGCCTGGGGCCTTGGTGATCGTGTTCTCCGCGTTGTTGCTCATCAATCCGGCGATCATGAAGCTCTGGCCGGACCCGAGTTCGACCGTCGTTTCCGCACGGCGCACGGTGAGTGCGGGTACCTGGAAGCCGTTCAGGACGATTGCCCCCTGGCTCGACAACTCGGACACTTCCGGACGCACGCGAATCGAGATCCGTCCGTTGGACAGGACGGTGGGCGTGTAAGCCAGGCTGACGCCGTACTTCTTGTATTCGATGGTAGTCGTGCCCAAGCCCTGGCTGAGCGGAATGGGGAATTCGCCGCCGGCGAGGAACTCCGCGGTTTCACCCGACAGCGCCGTCAGGTTCGGTTGCGCGAGAGTGCTCACAAGACCGTCGGTCTCGGCCAGGTCGAGCGCGCTGCCGATATCGAGGCCGAGGAACCTGCCGAAGGCACCCAAAGTCAAGCCGCCGCTGATGTTCTTCACCACGCTGCCGCCGGTCGGACCGGTGGTCACGCCCACGCCGAGCCCGGCAGGGCTTCCGGGAACGTACTGGGGCAGCCATCCGCCGCGACCCTGGCCGACGCCGAACTTGAAGCCGCTGGTCGAATCCACCGAGGCCAAGTTGACCCCGAGGGCGCGCACCAGCGAGCGGCTTACCTCGGCGAAGCGGACGCGCAGGTTGACCTGCAGCGGCGTCGCCGTCCTGAGGCGCGAAATCACGTTGGTAGTCTCGCCGACATAGGCGCTGACGAGCCGTTCGGCTTCGGCGGCGTCTTCCGGAGCGGCGACGGTGCCGGTCAGCAGCACCGTATTGGTGCCCATCGTGGCCACGTTGACGTGCGCTTCCGGCATCGCCAGCGACAGCATCTGATCGATGCTGCTGATATTCGAACCGACCCGCACGTTCGCGGACCAGACGATGGCGCCGGCAGCGTTGCTGGCATAGACCGTGGTCTCGCCGCCCGAACGCCCGAAGACGTAGAGCTGCCGCTGAGATTTGACCTGCACGTCGGCAACCTGATCGTTGGCGACGAACACGTCGCTCATCGAGCCAGGCACGGTGACGAGTTCACCCTTGCCGATCGAGAGGACGATCTCGCTCCGGGGAGCGGTGACCGACTGCGCCTGCAGCGGGCCGGCGGGCACCGCAGTCAGCGGTGCGAGCGCGCACGCGGCACTCAGCACGGTCTTGAAAAGGCGAGGATTCATTGTTTTGTCCCTCATGTGATCGCCGCTCCCTGGGCGGCTATCGGGTGTGGTGACGAGCGGGGTCATCGGATCATCCGGCGATCATGGTCGCGGCGGTGGCACCGCCTACGGTACCGGCCACGCGGCCGACCCCGTTGGATTGCTGGTTGACGAAGCCCCTCACGGAGTTGCCGATCGGCTGCACGGTCACGGCTTGCCCGCGCGTCACCCGGACGGACGGTCCGGTGCTGACCGCAGGCCCCTGGGGGCCGCCAGCCGACGGTGCTGAGGCAGTCCGCGCCGGCACCGTGCTACGCTGGAAGCGCGACACGTCGCCGCCGGTGACGAAGCTCGTCGGCCCATCCTGGACAGTGCTCGAGGCTTTGCTGAGCAGCTTGTCTTCGGCGGCCTTCGACAGGCCGTCGGGCACCTTGAGGGTTCCTTCGGCAATCGCGCGGTCGAGGTCGGACTGGCTGTCGGCGAGCGAACGCAGCGACAGGCTCAGCGTGCCGATGGTCTGGGCTACCGCGATCTTCTCGGCGATCTTCGGCGATGCTTCGAGGGTCACCGTGCGGAACACCTTGACCACGGTCTTGCCGTCTTCCGACGTCGAGGTTTCAGTCTTCTGGTCGGTCGCGAGCACACGCAAGTTCCTGAGGACGGTCTCAGTGGCGTTGAGAGGCGGCCCATCGGCCCCTGCGATCGACTGCGTCAGCATCAGGTCGACGTGGTCGCCCGGGAAGATGAAGCCGCCCACGCCGGTCTTCTCAGACACCGGCACGGTGATCGCGCGCATGCCCGGGCCGAGGGCAGCAGCCAGGAAGCCGCGATCGCCCGGTGCGACCAGCGCGCCCTGGGTGACCGGCTCGCCGGCAGTGATCGGATAACGCACGACGGTGCCGAGCAGCTTGCTCATGTCGGCTTCGCCGTCGACGAAGTAGGCGTCCTGGACCATTTCCTTCGGCCACAGCTGATAACCGACCGCATCGGCGGTGATGATCGTGCCGAGCGGCAGCGCGCGCTTGGCGACGAGCACTTTCGGTCCGGTCGGAACTGCAGGGGCGGCTTGCGCCTGCGGCGCGGTGGCGCCGGCGAACATGCTCCGGGCCGCCAGCGCGGTGCCGATCGCAATGACCAGCGCCCCCAGCAGCAGAACCAGCTTTTTCCTGTCCATGGTGCGTCAAGCCCCCAACTTAGAAATGGCGATGTGATTTTCGGCAGTTACGGCCAAAATGGTTAAAATCTTATTCACCCCAACACCCCGGGGCTCACGGAAACGGGCGGCCAGTAATGCGCGGTGAGCACCCACAAGCCGGCGGTGGCGATGGCCACGCCATAGGGGATCGCCAGCCGGTCCTTCCGGCGGCGGGTGATGTGCCACATGCCGAGCACGATCGTCAGCAGGCCGCCGAGCAGCGACATCATGATCACCAATTTCAGGAACCATACGGGCTCGATCCACAGCGCGAGCGCGGTCAGCAGCTTGACGTCGCCGCCGCCCATCCAGCGCAGCGCGAAGAGCACGGCGAGAACAGCGAACGCGGCCAGCGCGACCCCGACCTGGATGGCAACGTCAGGCCACAGCGAAAGCCCGCTGGCCCACCAGAACAACGGCGCCGCCAACGCGACCGCGCCGGTCAGCCAATTGCCGATCTGGCGACTGCGCAAGTCGGTGAAGCCCGCAATCAGCAGTGCGATTGCCAAGCTAGCCAGCAGTCCATATTTGAACGGGTCGTCCATCACGTCAGGTTGCCCCCGATAATCCCGAGGGACAGTGCTAGCGGGCAGGGCTTACTAAATAGTAACCACGGGCAGGAGGTTGGAATTAGCCAACGGAATACGGCGAAATCGGCGGCTTTCGACCGACGCGCCATTCCTTCCGACGCCCGCGAAACCCGGTGGACGGCACCCGACGGTGAGCCGATCCGCCGTATCGACTGGCCCGAGCCAGCGGGGGAATCGCGCGGAAGCCTGTTGTTCGTTCCCGGTCGCGGCGACGCCTACGAAAAATATCTCGAGACACTGGCGCACTGGTACCGCCAAGGCTGGGGCGTCACCGCGCTGGACTGGCGCGGGCAGGCCGGCTCGGGCCGGCTGGGGGTCGATGCGGTGACCGGCCACGTCGACGATTTTGCGCACTGGGTGGCCGACCTGGCGGCGTTCTGGCGCGAATGGAGCGCCGAGCGGACCCGGCCTTTCGTCCTCGTCGGCCACTCGATGGGTGGGCATCTGGCGTTACGCGCCACCGCAGAGCGGGAGGTGCGGCCCGATGCATTGGTGCTGTCCGCACCGATGCTCGGCTTTCTGCCCGCCTGGTTGCCACAAACGGTCCAGCACCTCGCCGCCCGTCTCATGTGCCGCATCGGCGACCCACGCCGCCCGGCGTGGAAGTGGAGCGAGAAACCCGGCGAGCTTCCCGCGGGGCGTGCGAGATTGCTGACCCACGATAGCGACCGCTACGCCGACTAGCTCTGGTGGCGCCAGGCGCGGCCCGAACTCGTGATGGGCCCGGGGAGCTGGGGCTGGGTCAACGCGGGGCTGGCTTCCAACGCAGCGCTCGACCGCCCGGACGTTCTCGAGTCCGTCGACGCGCCGGTCTTATTGCTTTCAGCGAGCGCCGACGCCCTGGTCAACCCTGCCGCGATCGCTCGCGCCGCAGCGCGCCTGCCACGCGGCGAGCAGGTCGTTTTCGGCCCGGAGACTTATCACGAAATCCTGCGAGGAGCCGACCCGGTGCGTGACCGGGCGCTCGCCGCCATCGATGAATTCCTCGATCGGGCGGTGACGCGATGAGCGCCCTGGGACAAGTTCAGAATTACGACGTTGCGGTGATCGGCGCGGGCATGGCTGGCGCCAGTCTCGCCGCCGAACTCGCTTCGCATGCGAAGGTGCTGCTTGCCGAAGCGGAGGACCAGCCAGGCTACCATGCCACCGGGCGCTCGGCGGCCTTCTGGGAAGAATGTTACGGCGGTCCGGACGTGGTGCCGCTGACGCTCGCTTCGGGCCGCTACTTGCGCGAGCACGGGATGCTTTCAGCGCGGGGCGCGCTGTACATCGGGCGGGCTGAGGACGAACCTTCGATCGAGGCGTTCATAG
>Ga0207706_10004204_pt1 | contig 13555 bp, 6 predicted proteins | sample KBSC53metaG_FD_184318 | JGI IMG/M metagenome (GOLD analysis project Ga0207706, IMG submission 184318) | Corn rhizosphere microbial communities from Kellogg Biological Station, Michigan, USA - KBS C5-3 metaG (SPAdes) (version 2) | ecosystem: Host-associated > Plants > Roots > Rhizosphere > Soil ... | reverse complement strand
AAGGGATCAAGGTCGTGTGATCCGATCCAGATCACGCCGCCGAGAAACATGATGACCAGGATAGGTATGGCCCAGACAATGAGCTCGATGCTTCCGGAATAGACAAAATCGGGACGGTAGCGCGCCCGCGTATTGGACGCACGAAACCACCAGCCGAAGAACAACGTCGCGATGACCGTGGGCACCACGATCACCAACATGATCGCCAGCGCGTTGAGCAGGATTTTTGCGTCCGCTGCCCCGATCGACCCCTGCGGGTCTAGCACGCCACCTGAACAGCCGCTCACTGAAAGTAGAACGAGTGCAGCTGAGATCCAAGTCAGGACGTGCCGCAAAAGGACTGCTGTAGACCACGCCACGGAGGCTGCTAGCTTAATGCAAGCGCGAATCGCTTGCGGGTCAGAACGGGATGTGGGCGGCCGAATACTGACCATCGTTGCTCTTCGTGCCGTCGAGTTGTTGGCTCAAAGCAGGAAGGATTGAAATCGGTTGCGCGTTACAGGTCGCAAGGAAATATAACTCACGTAGCGCATAAAGAAATCGCGAATCTCCTCGTCACGGGGGAGGGTGACGGCTTTCCACTCTTACTTCTCCGCCAATTGTTGTTTGATGACGACGCTGCCAAAGTTTTGGGTTTGCGATTTTCGGCGTTAGTCCTGCATTGTGGGCGAACAAAATGCTCGACGTCTCTGCCCCGCATCTGGTGTACTTCATGCGTCCCGAGCGCGCGCTCGTCATCAATCGCGCCTATATGGATGCGGACCGGCATCGATTTTGCCCCTGGTACAGGGCTTCCTCCCGCGTGGTGCCAAAGTGGCAGCAGCGAGTTACACCTCCGGATAGTAGCCAACACACGAGCCCTGGGGCAGGTTGTAGGCGACAACGCGGAGGCCGCGTATCACGCGGGGAACGTCCCAGGATACCGATCGGCGGCATGCCGAGGTTGAACGGTCATTGAAATTGGTGTCGAATTGGTCGGTGGCACAGCCTCCATGCCAATAGGTGACGCGATGCCGAAATTGGTAATCAACGGTCAAGCGCAGGACCTCGATGTTCCGGACGACATGCCACTTTTGTGGGTACTGCGCGACGTCATCGGCCTGACCGGAACGAAGTTCGGCTGTGGTGTTGCCCTGTGCGGAGCATGCACCGTCCACCTCGACGGCCGTCCGATCCGCTCTTGCATCACGCCCGTGTCCAACGTTGTTGGCAAGAAGATCACCACCATCGAAGCGATCGGCGAGATCGAAAGCGGAGCCAAGATCCAACAGGCTTGGCTCAATATCGAAGTCGTTCAGTGCGGCTATTGCCAGTCGGGCCAGATCATGTCTGCGGTAGCTCTTCTCGAGAGCAATCCCAATCCGACCGACGCCGAGATCGACACGGCGATGTCGGGCAATATCTGTCGTTGCGGCACGTATCCTCGCATTCGTGCAGCTATTAAACAAGCCTCGCAATCGGCTTGAAGCGAAGAGCTGGGCAATGCTGAAACGGATCGACAACGCTAGGAACGAGAAGCCAACAGGTTTTTCACGCCGAACCTTTCTTGTCACAACCGCGGCCGCGGGCGGTGGGTTGCTGCTCGGCGTCTATCTCCCTCGAACGATTGGTGCCAAGGCGCAAATTGCCGATGCGGAGTTAGCCCCCAACGCCTTCGTGCGCATTAAGCCCGACGACACCATCACGCTCGTTATGCCGCAAGTCGAGATGGGGCAGGGCACCTACACTTCGATGTCCATGCTGATCGCCGAGGAGCTCGAGGTCGATCTCGCCAAGGTAAGCCTCGAGGCTGCGCCTGCGAGCGACAAGCTCTATGCCCTTCCCTTGCTCGGGTTCCAGGTCACCGGCGGCTCCACATCTGTGATGGGATTCTGGGAGCCTCTGCGCCGGGCTGGCGCGACGGCTCGCGTCATGCTGATCCAAGCTGCGGCCGCTCAGTGGAATGTCGACCCTGCATCGTGCAAAGCCGAAAAGGGCGAGGTGATCTCCTCGGTCGGGGACAGACTGACTTACGGAGCTCTAGTGGAAGCGGCGGCCAAGCTGCCCGTGCCGGACAAGGTCGCGCTCAAGGACCCCAAGGATTTCACCCTGATCGGAACGCCGGCCAGGCGTCTTGATACGCCGGAGAAGGTGAATGGCAAGGCCAAGTTCGGAATCGACGCAATGATTCCCGGCATGAAGTTCGCGACTGTCGCCGCATGTCCGGTGTTTGGCGGCAAGCTCAAAAGCGTCGACGACAGCAAAGCAATGGCCATTAAGGGCGTGCGGCAAGTGGTCAAGATCGACAATGCCGTGGCAGTGGTCGGCGACCACATGTGGGCTGCGATGCAAGGGCTCGGTGCCCTCGACATCGAGTGGGACGACGGCCCCCACGCGAATGTCACGACGGCCAGCATCGTCGAGCAGATGGTACGTGCCTCGCAAAACGACGGGGTAGTGGCCCGGAGCGATGGTGACTTCGCCAAGGCGATACAAGGGGTCGCGAAGAGAATCGACGCCGTCTATGAGGTGCCGTTCCTCGCCCACGCCGCCATGGAGCCGATGAATTGCACGGTCCATGTCACCAAAGACAGTTGCGATATTTGGGTCGGTATCCAGGTGGTGGCCCGCGCGCAGGCTACCGCCGCCCAAGTGACCGGTCTCCCGCCGGATAAGATCCAAGTCCACAATCATCTGCTCGGCGGCGGCTTTGGCCGTCGGCTGGATGTGGATGGCATCACCCAAGCCGTGGAGATCGCCAAGCAGGTCGACGGACCGCTAAAAGTCGTATGGAGCCGCGAAGAAGACGTCCAGCACGACGTCTACAAGCCCTATTTCTTCGATCGGATCACCGCTGGGTTGGATGCCGACGGAAGACCGATTGCATGGCATCATCGCATCACCGGCTCCTCCGTCTTCGCCCGTTGGGTGCCGCCAACATTCAAGAATGGGTTCGACCCCGACACTGTTGAGGGTGCCAAGCCGCCTTATGACCTGCCAAACTTCCTACTGGAATACGTGCGAAATGAGCCTCCGGGACTCGTGACAGGCAATTGGCGCGGGGTCGGACCCACCCACAACGTCTTTGTGGTGGAAAGCTTCATCGACGAGTTGGCTGCGGCTACCAAGAAAGATCCGGTTGAATTTCGCCGCTCGATGCTCGGTAAATCACAACGCCTGCTCGGCGTGCTCAATCTTGCTGTCGAGAAGGCGGGTTGGGGCAGGCCACTGCCCGAGGGCGTCAGGCGCGGCGTCTCGGTCCAGTTCGTTATGGGCACTTACCTTTCCCAAGTTGCCGAAGTGCAAGTGTCCAAGGAGGGCGAGGTCAGCGTCCGGCGCGTGGTTTGCGCCGTCGATTGCGGCCAGATCGTCAATCCCGACACGATCGCCGCGCAGATCGAGGGTGGAATCATTTTCGGCCTCAGCGCGGCGTTGTGGGGCGAGATCACGCTGAAGAATGGCCGTATCGAGCAGCATAATTTCAACGACTATCGCGTCTTGCGTATCAACGAAGCTCCGCAGATCGAGGTTCACCTTGTGAAGAACGGCGAAGCGCCAGGCGGCATCGGCGAGCCGGGAACGATTGGCATTGCCCCGGCGGTGGCTAATGCGATCTTCGCGGTGACCGGCAAGCGCATCCGCAAGCTGCCCATCAAGGATCAATTGCGCTCTGCATAAACCTTTGAGCGAAGGCCATCATGCTAGGACGACCAAATCTGGAGCCAAGTCGCTAGATGAGGCGCCCAAACAAAATCGCGATGTTCGTAGTTGCGATCGTAGCTGTCATGGTGGTCGGATGGTGGGCGCTTCGCTCAAGCGACCCCACGGCCTTTGCCAAAGGCAAAAGGGTCGAGCTTGCAGATTTCAAGGGATCTGATCCTACCGGTGCCCCCGCTAATCTTGCCAATGCCGATTTGATCGCGCGCGGCGAGTATCTAACCCGAGCCGCTGATTGCGCGGCTTGCCACACCGCGCCGGGAGGCAAGCCTTTTGCCGGCGGCCTGCCATTCAAGCTGCCAATGATTGGCACGATCTACTCGACCAATCTCACGCCCGACTCGGAGACAGGCATCGGAGCGTGGAGCGACAAGGAATTCCTAAAGGCGCTGCATCAGGGGATCGGGAAGGACGGCAAGCACCTCTATCCCGCGTTTCCTTATACCTCCTATGCCCTGATGACCGACAACGATGTCCTTGCCATCAAGGCCTATCTTCTCACGCTGAAGCCAGTGACATACACCCCGCCGCCCAACGACATCTCCTTTCCTTTCAATCAGCGCTATCTGATGATGTTCTGGAATGCACTGTTCGAGCCATCACATCGATTCCGGCCGAATGCTGATCAAGCGGCCGATTGGAATCGCGGCGCCTATCTCGTCGAGGCGCTTGGTCACTGCGGCGATTGCCATACGCCTCGCAACATCCTGTTTGGATTGAACAACAAACGAAAGTTCGCCGGCGCAATCATCCAGGGCTGGAAGGCGTACAACATTACCCCTGATCCTCATTGGGGCATCGGCAGTTGGTCCGATGAGCAGGTCGAGGATTATTTGTCAGCGGGCCATGCCGAGAACAGGGGCTCGGCCGGGGGGCCAATGTCAGAGGTCGTCGACAACAGTCTTCGCTACCTAACCGAGCCGGACATCAAGGCGATCGGAACCTATTTGAAGAGCGTGCCCGCCAATGGCGACGGGACTGACGTCGCTGCGGCACCTACTCCGAAGGTGGCGCGGGAGCTCAGCGAGCAGCCGGCCTCCCCTCAAGAGAGCGGACCCGGTTTGCATGTTTTTGAGGGCGCTTGCATCGGGTGTCACCAGTTCGACGGCAAAGGGGCCGTCTCGAATCTCGCATCGCTCGTCGGCAGCAGGACAGCGAACGATCCCGCGGGCACCAACGCGGCCCAGGCCCTAATCGGGGGAACTCATCTTGGATTCGCCAAGACCGAGGGCTTCATGCCCAACTTCGGCGACGGCTACTCGGATCCGGAGATCGCTGCGGTTGTCAACTATTTGACTGGACGGTTCGGAGCACGCGCCTCTACGCTTACGCCCAAGGAAATAGCAAAACTCCGCTCAGTAAACTGATGCTAAGGGCCATTATGGATCGTGATTAGCGATCGACGGTGGAATTACGAAGCCGAAATTCCTCTCGACAGGCTTCGCTGAAATCGCGAAGCAGATCAATCAGTCCGCTATCGCTCATCTGCCGCAGCTCAGGAAACTTCTTGTTCGGCTCCAAATAGCTATCGCCGATTTTTTTGAGCATCCGGTTGGCGCTGCCGACGACACGATGCGCATTCGGTTGAGGTCCGCATAAATCCCCATCAAAGCGACGACGTCTGCGTTGCTGTTTTGGAGCGCATGGATACACAACTTAGAGGACTGCTTGATGAATTCCCTGTAAAGGTAATCGTTTATCACGTCACCCATGGTTGAATTTTAGCTCTTCTTGGATGTCACCACGAAGAAACGGCCCGGAACGAAGGTGACCTTCTTGCTCCCACACTTCGGGCATTGCGGTTTCACCGCTTCATGCTCGGAAATGGTCTCGTTGCGCTCGAAGCGTTTTCCGCTTTCTCGCAACGATATTGATAGGTCGGCATGGACCTCCTCAGCCCATCGTGACGCGAGGCCCTGGGCCGTGTTTGGCACGATCAAGAAAGTAGGTGATCACAGCGAAACTGATCCAGCCCACGGTGAATTTCACGCCAGCCAGCAACATTAACTCCCCCGGAATTGGACCGAGACTGGCGCGCTGCACCAGCTCGGAAAGGCTCGATACCGGCACCGGGTGAATGGCGATCTTGGCGTAAGCCGATTGCCCTCAGGATCCTTCATGAAACTGTTGCGTATGAGAGACTGAACTCCAACTTTCTCATGACAACCACTGGTATCACAGCCGATCCCTCAGCGACTGACCCCAGAGCGTCATGCCGGGCTCGAACAGAGCACAGCAGCATTGCAGTTGCCTCATTGGGGGGGTGCGGACCCGAGTGCACCAGCCGCCAAGGCAAGTGTCGCCGCGGCCGACAGTGCTGTGCTGTAGGCGTCCGTTGCGGCATTCTTCGCCACCAAAAGCTGACGCTCAGCGATCGCGACGTCGGTGATCGATCCGACGCCATTGCGATAAGCCGCGAGGGCTGCGTCGAACGTGGTTTGCGCCGCCGCAGCGAGCGCCGTGGCAGCACTATATGCGGATAGGCTAGTTTTCAGGGTATTTCTTGCCACGACGATTTGTCGAGCTGCTTCGTTCCTGATTTGCAGCAGCGTTGTCTCCGCCTTGTCGACTTTGTCGCGGGCCTGCTCCAGCAACGCGACGCGCGATCCGCCGGCGTAAAGCGGAACCGTCATTCCCAGGAGAATGGTGCCATTAAGCTGGTCTGTGGATACCCCGAGTTGATTGTTTGGCAAGTTGACGATCGGCAATTGCTGATCGACTCCCGGAATCGCAGTAACGCTCAAGCTTCCTGACAAGCGGGTGCCGGTCCCGGAAACAAACACCTTAGGCAGGAACTCCGCCTGTGCAGCGCGGAGACCGGCAAGGCTTGCCTGCACCGTCGCGTAGGCACTGAGTACATCTGGCCGGCGGGCCAACGCCTCGGCAATAAAGCTCTCAATGGGGGCCGTTAGAGAGGGCGGCAGTGTCCGGCGAGAAATATCAGCGATCGTGAGCCGGGTGATTGGAGAAATGCCCATTGCCGAGATCAAAGCCAGATAGGAGTCCTCGGCGACGCCTTCGGCCTGAACCCGCACCAGCTGCGCTTCGGCGGTGGATTGCTTGGTCTGTGCAACTTCGACCACTGTGCCGACGCCCCGTTTGTATCGGTCTTCGGCGGCAGCCTGTACCTCTTCGGCCGCGCTTAGGGACTCCTTGGCGGTGGCGAGGTGCGCCCGCGCCGCAGCATGTGCGTAAAACGCCAAGCTCACATTGTAGATGACCTGCTGATGGGCGGCAGTGAACGCGAGGTTGGAAACAGCAGATTCCTGCTTCGCGACCTGCACGAGTGCAGCGCGCTTGCCGAAATTAAATAGTAGCCATTGGATAGAGACGACTTCTATGTCGCCCTCCCCCGTGACGTCCTGGGTCCCATTGGTGCCAAGAGATAGCGGCGTGGTGCTTGTCGTCGATATGGGCAGAGCCGGCACCGTGGCCCCAAGCGCAGAAACTTGGTTTCGGCCAGAAAAGTCGATCTGGCTTTTCTGCCACCCTTGCACGATGCCGGCTGATATCAAAGGTAGATAGGTACTCTTAGCAATGCCAGCCGCGAGCGCGGCATCACGCGCGTCATTCCAGGCATTACGCGTCACAGGATTATTTGACTCGGCAATGTCGATTAGATCGGGAAGATCATAGGGGCCGCCTCGTTCGAGATCGATGGCTGGCGGGGGGATCTCTGCCAATTCACGGTTCGCAGGCAGCACGTACCTGCCGTTATTCGGCTGATTGGAAGGTCCTCGTTGGCCGGCGATGATTTCCCCGTTCGGGCCCGTGGCCGGAATCCACGGAGCGTCGGGTCGATCAGGCGCCATATTGAGAGCCGAAGTCGCACAACCGGCAAGTTGAAGCGAAAAAAGCACAAGCGCAATCACCGAGGCGAGCCGACACGTTCTCGACCGCCATTTTCTCATTCGCTTTTCAGATGACCGCTTTTTCAATCCTCCGCAGCCCCCCGCCTATTATACGGAGCAGCGGCGACGTCGTCCACTTCACCTGTCGATCTGCAGGTGTGCGCGCTTGAGTTTCGGAGGAAGTGAAGCGGGCGGCTAACGCTTCAAGACGATGGGCGATTTGGGCGGATGTTCTTGCGTCATCATCCGCGCTCAACAGCAGCGGCGCCTCAAGTGAGCCGATCTCTTCTGCTGCGTACCGCCGCGCTTCGAGCCACGCAGAGCTCGGGCGCACCGTGTCCGGCTCATAGGCGACGAGATCAATATCGGTTTCGATCTTACCCAGCTGTGACTGCGCTGCAGACGCCAAGGCGCGGCGCGCTCGCACATCCGCCGCCGTCATCATGGCGCTCAGGCCACGTAACAGAGAGGCAATCGCAGGATCGATGCGCTTGCCGATGCTGATCGGCCACAGGTTGATGGAGACCAAATATACAACCAGATTGCCGATCAGGATACCAATGACCCGATCCCGGGCAGTGACCAAATCGAAGGAGGGTGCCGGTCCCTGAACGACGCAGAGAAAAAACGCAAAGGCCATCTGAAAACCGGCGTAGGAAATGCGTGGGCTACCGGCAGCCACGTAACCCGCGGCAAGAGCGCCAAGAAAAACGAGGGCCATTAGTTGATCGATTGAGGTGAGAGAGGGCACCAAAAAAATGATGGCAGCATAGCCTGCCGCTGCGCCGACGAGGCAACCGAGGATTCGCAAGGTGAACTTTTCGACAGTCTCGGCCGTCGTGCCAAGCGAGACGATATAGACGGTGATGAAACAGGTGTGAATGCCCGGCCAATCGAGCAGCGAATAGAGTAGATAACAGAACATCGCCGCAGCGGTCGTTTTCAACGCATAGTGGACGTGGTCGGGATTGGAAAAGGCGTCGGCCGTGAAGAATCCGCTTTGTTCACCAGGCTTTTCGTCAACACGCGGAGGAGAAGTCGGCGCATCGGTGAAGTGGGTGATCGCGTCCTTGATGGCGGCGAGGACGTGAGCCGCTAGCGGCTTGAGCCGGCGATCGATATCCGGCGCCTGCCAGGCGATCCTGGTCGGATAGCCACCGGATTTCAAAATAGCGGCCATCTCGTGAAAGGTCTGCGCAAGATATTTGCGCAGCGGGATAGTAAGCCGAGCTTCCGGCTTGCGATCGCTCATGTCGATAGCGGAAAGAATGCTAACGGTGGAGTCGGCAGCCTGCCGAAGGGCCGCGATGTCAGCTGGCGGAGAGGTTTTCTCGCGATCCGCCAAGCCAAGCCACTCCTGGATTTCCACAGCGCCTTCACGCAGGCTTTCTTTGAATTCGCCTCGGATGCGCTCGTCCGGGATGTGCAGCATCGCCGCCGATAGGTCGAGGCGCCGCGCGATGGCTCGCTGGGCAAGCCGCCGCGGCGACGGCGCGAGGACCAAATTCACGATGATGGAGACGCCTGCGGGAATACCGACGAACAGCCAAACATAGAGCAATCCTCTCGTACCTTCCTCTCCAAGTTGGATGCTTCCCAGCACGTCGAGCCCATAACCGACGATGAGTGCAATTGTGTTCGCGACTGGCCGCAATTTGCTGGCCGATGCCAGGAACAACACACCGAATGAAATCGCAGCCATGCTGATCACACGCCACATCGGATCATTGATCACGACCATGGCGACAAGCACGATAAACCCGATGACCAAAGTGATCAGCCCGATAAATACGACGTCCAAAATGAGGCTCATGGTCCGGCTATCGCGATTGAGAAAGAAGGCGACGTAGGTAGTCAGAGCGGGCTCCGGCGTCTGGTAGATCTCCGCGACCAAAACGGTCAGGGCGCAGATCAGCGCCAAGCGGCTCGCGAGTTCGAACTGGCCTGGCTTCGGGGCAAATAGCCGAGCAATGTCCCAAATTGTTTCTCGTGCTCGGTTTAACGGCATGCGGCACCGTGTTTGATCTCGACCACGGCGCTTGCGCCAAGACGCATGAGCTGCTGGGGCGGATTCTCGATCCGTATGCGCACGGGAAATCGTTGAGCCACCCGGACCCAATTCATTGACCGCTCCACAAAGGGAACAGAGCGCGGAATATTAATTACGTCCTGATCCGTGACTCCCCATCCGATACCCTGCACAACTCCTTTGATGGGAACCTTGCGGTCGATCAGTGAAAAGACCGTCGCGCAATCACCGACCGCTATCCAGTCGAGCTCAGTTTCCCGGAAATTGGCGTTGGCGAACCACTCATCGGTGTTGATCAAGGTGAACAGCGATTGAGAAGGGATGACCATTTCGCCGGTCGAAACCCTCAAGCTGACGACAAGACCGTTGTGGCTCGCGCGCACAGTTGTGTCTTCGAGTGCGCGCTGGGCAATGGCGAGAGCGGCTTTCCTGGCAAGCACGGTCGCTTCGGCCGCGGCTTCGGTGTCAATTGCGCGATATGCGGCGGCTTCCTGTTCCTGTGCCTGTGTGAGTTTCGTCGCTGTGTCCTTTTCTAACACCTGTGCGTCATCGAGCTGTTGCTTCGGCACGTAACCTTTGGACGCCAGCGGACGAATCCTTTCCAGCGAGCGCATCGCTAATTCGTGGTTTTGTAGAGCGTTTTTCGTCTGGTTGGCGGCGATCAGCGCGTCCGAACGTTGCGTCGAAAGCACGCGCCGTCGTGTTTCAAGTTCCGCTTCGGCGATGTTCAGGTCAGCGGCGGCTTGCTCGACGGCCAGCCGATAAGGGAGCGGATCGATCTGGAAAAGAAGGTCGCCGGCGGCCACACGGGCGTTCTCGGAAACCGGGAGCTCAATAATGCGGCCGCCGACTGCCGCTGCGACGTGAACGATATCGGCGTCGATTGAACTGTCGGTCGTCGTTGGATGTACGGTGCTTTCATGGAACGCATAAATCGCGAGCGCTGCAGCCAAAACGATGATCCCAACGGAGATCAAGCGGTCACGAGACGCAACACGCGATTTACCGGCGGTCTCCATCGCCACCGTCGGAACGCGACGGTCGCGTGACGCGGTACGCGATTTAGCAGTACGCGATTTGCTGACGGTCTCCATCGTTACTGACCGAACGCGACGAGCCAAAAAAGAACCGCCGTGATCACACCGATCGCGGTACAGAGAGCAAGCTGATAGGGAAGTTCGTCGGAAAGTCCGCTGCTAACGAACGCAAGCCTCGCGACGGCGGCACCCACGATTCCGATCGCACCACACAACAGCCAAGCTGGGAAGAAAGCGCCGAACAAATCAAATGACGGCGCACCGCTCGCGGAGCAGCCGCCGAGACAGACGCACACCAGACACAGAAGGCCGCTCGCTGGCCGCGTTTGTGAACGCGTCGTCATCTCAGGGATGCGTCCGACGCGACAATTGGCAGCTCTGGCATTTTGGCGATGCCCCGCGCAAAGGCCGCCTGTCGGCCCTTTAGGTAGGCGTCATGCGGTTCGGCTTCGCCTATTGCTCTCTCCATAGTTTGGCAAGGGCGAAATGCGGCGAAAATATGCTAGCATGCGGCAGGGCGAGTGTGGGGCTTTCACCTCGTCTCGGTAAATGGGTCGTTCTGATGGAGAGGATTTGCAGCGAAGAGGATTCCGCGCCGACAGGCTATCGGCACTTCGTCGTATGGGCCGTGATCGGTCTCGGTCTATCCTTTGTTGCGGGCGCTTTCGAGCCGACCAGGGCTGGAGGATCGGCGGCTAATGTGGACGCCGCCCGCATCGAAGGCGCCGACCAAGATTCCGCTAACTGGATGACCTATGGCCGGACTTATAGCGAGCAGCGCTTCAGCCCGCTATCCAAGATCACAGCCGACAATGTGGGGCAGCTAGGGCTTGCCTGGTTCGCCGATCTCGAGACCAACCGTGGTCAGGAGGCGACGCCATTGGTGATCGACGGCGTGATGTACATCTCGACCGCGTGGAGCATGGTTAAGGCGTTCGACGCAAAGACCGGCGCGTTACTTTGGTCCTACGATCCAGCGGTACCGCGCGAGCTCGGTGTTAGGGGTTGCTGCGACGTGGTCAACCGCGGTGTCGCCGCTTGGAAGGGCAAGATTTACGTGGGAACCTTCGACGGCCGGCTGGTAGCGCTAGACGCGCAGACCGGAACGCAGGTCTGGAGCGTGATGACCGTCGATCCGGATAAGCCCTACACTATTACTCAGGCGCCGCGCGTCATCAAAGGGCGTGTGGTCATCGGTAACAGCGGCGCCGAATACGGGGTGCGCGGCTATATCTCTGCGTACGATGCCGAAACGGGGGCGCTCGCGTGGCGGTTCTACACGGTACCCGGCGATCCAGCCAATCCGCCTGAACAGCCGATTCTCGCAGAAGCCGCCAAGACTTGGCATGGCGAGTGGTGGAAGGAAGGCGGCGGCGGGACGGTATGGGAAAGCCTGTCCTATGATCCCGAGCTCAACCTCATTTATTTCGGTGTCAGCAACGGGCTCGAATGGAACCAGAGCTACCGTAGCGAGAGCCAGGGCGACAATTGGTTCCTATCGTCAATCGTGGCGGTCAACGCCGATACTGGCGCATATGCATGGCACTACCAGTGTACACCCGGCGAGGAGTGGGATTTTGATGCTGTGCAGCAGCTCATCCTCGCGAACCTCCCGATCGACGGAGTCACTCGCAAAGTCCTGATGCAGGCGAACAAGAACGGGTTCTTTTACGTTCTCGATCGCAAGACCGGGCAATTGATCTCGGCCAAGAACTTCACGCCGGTTACTTGGGCGAGTGGCGTCGATCCAAAGACAGGCCGGCCGGTCGAGAATCCCGATATCCGCTACGACAAAACCGGCAAACCCAGTTCCCAGCTGCCCGGCGCGCTCGGCGCTCATAGTTGGCAGGCAATGGCCTTCAACCCGAAAACCGGCTTGGTTTACGTTCCGGCGCAAGAAATCGGGATGATTTACGAGGCGGTGAAGGATTTCCAGACCGCGGCGATCGGCTGGAACATCGGCACGGCCACCACCTTCAAGTCGGATGTCAAAGGGTACTTGATCGCCTGGGATCCGGTGCACCAAAAGGAGGTGTGGCGCGCCAACTATCAGGGTCCATGGAACGGCGGAATATTGGCCACTGCTGGTAATCTCGTGATTCAGGGAAACGCAGCTGGCTTCTTCAGCGCTTACCGCGCCGATACCGGCGAGAAATTGTGGTCAACCTCAGTTCAGTCCGCTGTGTTGGCCGCGCCGGCCACCTATGAGATTGACGGTGAGCAATATATCGCCGTGATGTCGGGCTGGGGTGGTGCGTATCCTCTCATGCAGGGAAAGGGATCGGACAAGTCGGGCAACACGCGCAATGTCAGCCGTGTGCTCGTGTTCAAGCTTGGCGGCAAAACCACGCTGCCATCGCTTCCGCCCGAGCCGGCGCTGCTGGCGCCACCGCCAGACGTAGCCGACGCGCCGACGGTAGCTACGGGAAATGCGTTGTTCGATCGCTTTTGCAGCGTCTGCCACGGCCAAGCCGCTGTTGGCGGGGGCGTCGTCCCCGATCTGCGAACCTCTCCGTTCATTGCGGTGGATGCTTGGTACAGTATCGTCCTCGACGGCGCATTAAGGCAAGGCGGCATGGCGCCGTTCGCGCCAGTGCTCGACCATACACAGGCCTCCGCGATCCGTGACTATATCATCCATCGCGCGAACGCCCCCGACGCACCCAACGCCGGGAAACCCGACCATCAGCCAGATTTAGGTCATGGCGCGGTCATCGTTGCGCAAGGCACAGCGGCCGGCGCGCCAGCTTGCGCGCAATGTCACGGCTTAACTGGCGGATCGGATGCCAGCGGCGCTTTCCCGCGGTTGGCCGGGCAGCCGGCAGCCTACCTTTCGCGGCAGCTGCAGGACTTCAGGTCGGGCGCACGCGCAAACGCCATCATGTCGCCGATCGCCCGCGCGCTGTCGCCCGACGATGCCGCCGATGTAAGCGCCTACTTCG
>Ga0207706_10004202_pt1 | contig 13558 bp, 13 predicted proteins | sample KBSC53metaG_FD_184318 | JGI IMG/M metagenome (GOLD analysis project Ga0207706, IMG submission 184318) | Corn rhizosphere microbial communities from Kellogg Biological Station, Michigan, USA - KBS C5-3 metaG (SPAdes) (version 2) | ecosystem: Host-associated > Plants > Roots > Rhizosphere > Soil ... | reverse complement strand
AGAGCGTCTCCGGCACGTTCCTGCGCCGAGTCACGCTGCCGGTCGCTGCGCAAGCTGAGGCGATCAAGGCGCGCTACGCCAATGGCGTCCTGGAGATCGAGATTCCGAAGCAGGCGCGAGTCGAAACCAGACGAATTCCCGTGATGGTCAACTGAAGGGCATCGATTGCTTTCACGAGTAAATCGGTGCAACATGATGGCTGTGGAAGTCACGGGTTACTCAATGTGGTAACCCAAGACACCGCACTGAAGGGCCGCGCAAAGCGGCCCTTTCTAATTTGCGTCCACCGCGCCGTGCTCGTTCTGGTTTCGAGCGAGCCTAACAGGGCACGGGCCTGCTCCTGGCGCCGCCACGCGGTCCGTGACCGGTATCCAGTCAAGGATCACGGAAGTCCTCGAGCATTTGCATGACCAACAGCAGCCCCGTTCCGAACAGGGTACCGACACCAAAACCGACGGCGATCGAAAGCATTCAGATTTCTCCGGAGGGCGCGACGTCGGCAACCCGCATGCGGGTCGACTGCGGCGACGCGCGCCAGGCAGCGATTAAAGGGAAAGATGACTACGGAAGAGCCCGTGCGCCGCAAACTATGATGCGGTACATACACGGCCTTGATTCCGGCAGCGGGTGCGTGGACTCGCTTTCGAGCGCCGCAGAGAACCTGCCAACCCGTCACTGCCGAACAGCGGCATGCAGTATACGCAATTCGCGACCGTGACGGCGGCGATTCCGCACCGCCCTTGGATACTCCGTTCATGCATATGAGCTATTTCGAGCGCGGCCAAGGTAACGCCACAACCTCAAAGTTTGTTTCTTCGCTACGATCGACGTCACAGTTTGGCATTGCAGGTGTGAGCCGCGTCGCAATTTCGATTGGGGTGTCAGACAAACCCCGAACGAATTGTCGGCGTTTGTAGTATGGATCCCGGTCATAAGTCGGAGCACCGTGTTCTCCGTTCCGCTACGGAGACATGGCTTATGGATCACGAGCACATCACGCTAGAAATCAACTATGGCACCCGGGGGTGCTTGCAGTTCCAACTACCCGCAGACGCGACCGACGCTGAGATTGCGTACTTCAAGACACTGACCCCCCGAGTCGAGAACGGGCTGCTTGAGATGATTGACCCGGATACGTGGGCAGTCGTCTTTAGATGCCGCCCGACGTTAAATTAATGTCCACTTCTCGTCTGATTTCGCGCGCGCTCTTGTCTGATCGCAGACCGAAAGCGCGCGTGTCGTAGGCGGTCGGGCGCCAACACAGTCGACGGGCGACCGTGAGAGGGTGGCGCCAGCCATGGCGCTCAGCCCCCGGGCGCGTCCCTGGATGCCACCTTCGGCGCCTCGCGAAGCACGTCATCGACTTCGTCCTCGGGCGGATTAGGCACCTTGATCGGCGGCTCGGGATCATCCTCCGAGTCGCCGATCAGCCGTTCCGCATCGAGCCAATCCTGCAGATCAAACCCGTGTTGACGGCCCCGTGCCGCCCATAATCGATACGCGAGTTCGCGCACCGCGTCTTCTTTCGAGACAGGCATCACCCCTCCTCATTCGGACTCGGTCGGGGAATGCGGTTCCGAGGCTTGTACCGCAACGTCAGCGGCCGAGCGAGGCTCCCCGCCCGGTGCCCGCCTTTGCTGGCTTGCCCTGCATCAGTTCGGCCTTGCGGGAGGCCAGCTGCTCTCCGAGGGCGTCCAGATCCATTTCGGACTGCCGCGACTTTGCGAACAGGCCGTCGGGCTGCTCCTCTTCCTTGACATGATGCTTGATCATTTCCGATAGCACCGTGACCTTGGCGTCGAAATAATCATCGTCCGGGCCGGAGGCCTCGATCTCTGCAATCAGACGTTTGGCGCCTTCGTGTTCCACTACAGCCTCATGGTGCAGATCCTCCTCGTCCGTCGCCTCGAGGAACGCGGGATAGTAGATCTCCTCTTCGATGGTTGCGTGCACCGTCAGAGCGCCACAAATCCTCTGTGCAAGATCCTGCTTGCGGTCCGCGGAGCGCGCTTTCTCGAACTCCTCGAAATAGCCCTCGACCTCCCGATGATCGGCCTTGAGTAACGCGATTGCGTCTTCACGTCCGGCCGTCCGGCTAGGGCGCGTCTCACCCGTGTTCCGAGTCTTAGAGCCGTTACCGCCATTGGAAGATTTCCGTTTCGCCTGTGCCATGGTTTAGTCCCCAGTCAGTTGATGAGGGGAACGGAGTCTAGACTCTTGTAGCGCTCTAACCTGTCATCCGCGACCCGTGGTCCTTGTCCGTGCTCGTCCCACGTTGGACCTCCACACGTTGAATGCCGAACCCGGGGAACCAATGGTCTGCCGACCGTGCGCGCACGGCGAACATTTCGCCTGCGGTTGTCAGCGTCCGGACCGCTGTGCTTTTCTCCGGGCGTAGCGATCCATCAAGGGGGTCACGGAGATCCCGTGCAGCACGATGGAGGCGGCCACCATGGTGAGCGTGAGGGCGACGATGTGCTCCGCCAGGGAGCGCGGCAGCCCCCGGTTGATCGCGTACATCAGGTAGTAAATCGAGCCGATACCGCGGATGCCGAACCAGGAAATCATGATCCGCTGATCGCGCGATACGGGCGCGCCGAGCAATCCAAGCCACACCGACACGGGGCGCACGACCAGGAACAACAGCAGGACGAACCAGACGGCGCCGGCGTGGAGGTAGGTGTACGAGAGCATCGCGCCGACCACCAGAACGATCGCCACCTCTGCAATTCGCTCCAGCTGTTCATTGAATCCCTGCACCTCCTGAATCATGTAGTCGCCGGCAAAGGCCACATCGGTGGCGTGCGCCTCGTTGGCCTGCCTGGTCTGAAGAGTCGATTGCCGTACGGCCACCTTGGAGAAGCCCGCAGGGGATTCCGTCACCCGTCGCAGGGCGACGCCCGCGGCCAGAACGGAGAGAAAACCATACGTGTGGCTGAGCACTGCGACCCCGTAGGCGAGTGCGATGAGGCCGAGGGCGAGGAATTCGTCGAGGCCGACGGACGCCTTGTGGCGGCCCCGTAGGTACACCACCAGCCTCCCGATCAGCGTGCCCGACACACCACCAATCAGCAGGCCGCCGGAAATCGCCCAGAGCACATCGACCGCGAGCCAGCGCCAGCCGCTTGCGCCCAGGTCGTGCAGGCCAAGCAGGCCGAGGCCCAGCAGCACGAATGGAAAGGCGGCACCGTCGTTCAGACCGCCCTCTCCCGTTAAGCTGAAGCGCACGCGGTCGCGATCATTCGCTTCGCGCAACTGGACATCGGAGGCCAGCACCGGGTCGGTGGGCGCAAGAATCGCCCCGAGCAGAACAGCCGCGCCCAACGACAGGCCGAACCCTACCATCCCGATGGCGGCGACCAGCGCCACCGTGATCGTCATCGACACAGTGGCGAGCCGCAGCGGCAGACGCCAGCCCTTGTCCGACAGCGGCAGAGCGAGCTTGAGACCCACTGCGAATAGCGAGATGAGCACTGCCACCTCGGCCACTCTTTCCAGGATGACGGAGTAGGCGAGCGGATCGGGCGCCAGCAGCGCAAGTCCGGCGGGACCGAGACCGTAACCAGCGGCGAGGTAAAGCATGGCGGTGCTCACCGGGAGCTGCCTCAACCACGTACCCGACAGGGCCATCGTGATCAGCAGCGCGCCGATTATCAGCGCCCAGATTTCAAAAAACATGGGCTGTCGGATCGATAGTCTGCACCACGTTAGTCGCACTGCTCGAGCTGGGACTGGTTTTCCAGTTTAGCTAACCAACAACAATCGGATACTCGAAAAAATGCAGACATTCAGTGTCCTACAACGGCTCACGCAACGCACCGATGGTGCTTGCGATGTTCAGTCGAATAGCTTGTGTGACTGAGTCCGTTGGCGGTTTCCACTTGCTGGAATAGTGTTAGTTGGGGTACGGAATGCGGCTACGAGACGACGCACAGGACGCTTATCCATCGGCGGCGACCGAGCCCACAAGGGATGCCCGGGCGCTTCTGGCCGCCGTGGTCGATTCGTCCGATGATGCCATCATCACCAAGACGCTCGACGGCACGATTACCTCCTGGAACGCTTCGGCGGGCCGGCTCCTCGGATACACGGCGGCGGAGATAATTGGCCAACCCATCACAGTCCTTATTCCGCCCGAACGGCGGGAGGAAGAACGGCACATCATCGAGAACCTGCGCGCGGGGAAGCGCATAGAGCACTACGAAACCGTGCGCATCGCGAAAGATGGTCGGTTGATTGAAGTCGCACTTACCATTTCGCCAGTTCGTGACCAAACAGGGCAAATCGTTGGCGCTTCGAAGATTCTTCGGGACATCACTGAACGCAAGCGTATCGAGCGGGAGTGGCAAGAGACGCACGCAGAACGCGACCAAATATTAGAGAGCGAACGTGCTGCCCGCGGCCAAGCAGAGCGCCTGAGTGCCTCCAAGGACGAGTTTCTCGCACTGCTGTCGCACGAGCTCCGCACGCCGCTCAACGCAATCCTCGGTTGGACGGAAATCCTCCGGCGCGCCTCCTCCACCCACACGGATTTCGAAAAAGGCTTGGTAGTGATCGAGCGCAATGTGCGCGCGCAAACACAACTAGTCGACGATCTGCTGGACATGAGTCGCATCATTTCGGGCCAGATGCGTTTCGACGTTCAGCCGGTGATGGCGTACGCATTCGTACAGGGGGCTGTCGAATCAGCTCGCCCGGCTGCGGATGCACGGGGGGTGCGACTCGAGGCAATACTCGATCCAGCAGCCGGACCTGTCAGCGCCGATGCCAATCGCTTGCAGCAGGTCGTCGGGAACCTGATCTCCAACGCAATCAAGTTCACGCCCAGAGGCGGCCACGTTCAGGTGACCTTAGAGCGCGTCAACTCGAACATTGCAATCTGCGTTGCCGACTCCGGCATCGGCATCCAGCCGGATTTCCTTCCCCACATCTTCGAACGCTTTCGTCAGGCCGACGCTACTACGACGCGCACGCATGGTGGTCTCGGCGTCGGCCTATCGATCGTGAAACACATCGTGGAGCTTCATGGCGGAACCGTTGCGGTTGACAGCGACGGGGCAGACAAGGGTGCCACCTTTCGAGTAGAGCTGCCGGTGGTCGTCAGCCGGTGGAATCCGAACAGGCTTGGCGAGCATCCTCGTTCATCGCAGCGGCTGTGGGTGCCATGGGTCAATGCGGACCTCTCAAACTTGCGGGTCTTGGTCGTTGACGACGATCTCGATTCGCGAGATCTGGTTCACCGGCTGCTCTCCGATTGCGGCGCCAGTGTCACCGCCGCCGCTTCCGCAGCCGAGGCGCTCGCGGCCACGCACAACCAGCAGCCCGACATTCTGATTAGCGATATCGGAATGCCCGAGATTGATGGCTACCAGCTATTGCGCAGCTTGCGGACAAACAGCGAGATCCGCTGTCCAGCCATTGCGCTCACCGCATTCGCGCGGCCCGAGGACCGTACACGTACGCTGTTGGCTGGGTATGTCGCCCACGTTTCTAAACCGGTCGAAGCGGCGGAACTCATTGCTACCGTGGCTGCAGTCAGCGGGCGCGTCGTGTAATCGCTGTCCACCACATGTCTCGGGGTGTCCGCGTCTGGCCGATTCCAACCGCTTTCCGATCCTACAACCAGCCGCGTAGCGGTCCGATAGTTAGAACTCACGGCTCACAGCAGCATGTGCCGGCGCTGACATACACCACGGAGCACAATTTTCATGGGCACGAGCAAGAGAGACGACAATCCCGCGAACCGAGATCCCATTACGGGAGCCCCTGGTTCGCATCCCGTTGGCACGGCTGCAGGCGCGACCTCTGGTGGAGTCGCTGGAGCCGTGGTCGGAACGGCGGTGGGCGGCCCGGTGGGTGGGGCTGTGGGTGCAGCGGTGGGCGCCGTCGCAGGTGGGCTCGCCGGGCACGCCGCGGGCGAAGCCGTCAACCCGTCGGTCGAGGACATCTACTGGAGACAGGCGCACATTCGTGAGCCGTATTACCGGAAGGATTTCACGTACGACGATTATGGGCCGGCGTACCGCACGGGCTACGAAGGCGCGAGCCGCTACCATGGTCAGAACCGCCGCTTCGACGATGTGGAGCCCGAGCTGCGGGGCGACTATCAGCGCCTCAAGGGCAAATCGCGGTTCGCCTGGGAGGATGCGAAGGCCGCGGCCCGCGCTGCCTGGGATCGCGTCGAGCGTGCCCTGCCGGGCGACGTTGACGACGACGGTCGGTAGCGTCCGGTACACGCTCATCAAGAGTCGACGAGACCCACCGCGGCAGGGACGCTGCGCGTGGGTCGATTTCTGGGCTTCATGAGCCTGGCCAGACGTCGCGTCATCCATGAGCGCAACTGCTGGAAGTGTTTTCCCCAGCGGGTCACGATTGGCCCGCTGGGATAACTTTTCGCAGAACGTCAGCAGCCGGGCAGCCGGAAGCTGGCGATCCGGGTCTGCCACCCCGCCGGACTGGAAGCCTCTCCGGCGGCCGTGTAGTACTCGTTGACGTACCAGAACGTGCAATCGTCGGTCGGATCGAGGTTGAGTGACGTGTAGTCACCCCACCGCGAATTTTTCGAGGTCTGCACGCCGGAACCGTTCACGATGACTCCTTCGCCAAGGCCCATCGTGCCGGGTGGATCGGTGCTCAGACGCCCGGTGTAGCGAATTCCCGGGAACACGTCCACGGCGTTGACCACGCTGTATCCGAGTGCGATGTTGCCGTTGCGGTCCATCGCCGCGCTGCCCATCCACCGATTCACACCATCCGTTGGCGCGAACGTGCCCTGTTGGTGTACGGCATAGGCGCCGTTGATGCGGCGGATCTCGTACCAACGCACGCCCGCGACTTCCGGCCGCGCCTCGACCGACTGGTTCGTCACGAGGGCTTCGTAGTCGCCGAAGTGACGATAGGCGAGCCGCCAGGTCACTCGCTGGCGGTACGAGAGGATGTCGAGGAACCGGTTCTGGCTGTTCACCCCCGGCTGGCGCAGGCAGTCGCGCCCGGTGGAACCGCATGGAAAGATCGAGTCGAAGCCGGCCACCGGCAATTGCGCGACGAGCGTGAGCGAGGCCGTCGCCTGTGCGTTCCAGATGACGAGGAGATCGAACACGTTCAATGCATCGAACCCGGCGCCATATGGTCCGCCGTCGTCCTGCGAGCCCACGATCGGCGCGGCGACACCTTCGGCGGGCTTCCGCGTGCCGTCGAGGTCCGCCGGCAGCAGCCCGTCGCCGATCAGGTTGATCGGCACCTCCGCCGAGTCGAGGAAGAACTGCACGGCGCGCGCGTTCGGGTCGCCCGCGATCATCTTCTTCTTCTCGAGCGCGTACACGCTGATGCCGTACTCGACGGTCGGCCCGAAATCGCGCGATGTCAGCAGGTAGGAGTCCGTCCAGACCCCGTACTTCGGGTAGTCCGGAAAGAACGGACCCGCCGAGAAGGCGTAGCGATTGTAGGCGCCGGTCGGATCGCCGCTCTGGGAGATTGCGACGCAATTGAAGAACTCCGGTCCGCGTGTCGTGAACTGGCTCAAGAGCCAGCGATCCTTGAGTTGGTCGTAGACGACGATCGGATCCCCGGAGGGATCCCTACAATCTGCGACGGCAAATCCGGCCCACAGGTCGCCGAGCCGCGTCGGTCCGGTCAGCAGGTGCCCCTGCTTGTCGTACACGGCGAAGGCCAGGTTCACCATCTCGACGTAGTGGTTCGGTCCAACATCCCCGACGGGATCGGGCGGATTAACCCGGCCGCCGTACAGCGCGAAGTTGTCGTTGTTCGACAGGCCCTCGAAGCTCAAGAGCGGCGCGCCGATCGCCGCCGTGATCGCGGAGCGCGACGCCGCGTCGAGCGCGCCGTCACCGGCGGACCCGGTGTCGATCGCAGTTGGCCCGCGGTCCGGCCGCACGTCCCGTACACCGTCCGTCGTCTTCGACACTTTCGGCGGTGCGATCTCCCGCACTGGGCGTGAGACGTCCATTGCAACCGCCTTGCTGAAGCGGGCCTTGGCCCCACCGGCATTTGCGGCGTCAGCGTCTCCGATGCAGGTGAGTATCAGCGCCGTGGTACACGCGGCGATGAAACGCAGTTTCGCTTGGGTTTCCATGGCTGTTCCTCCCCTGGATACGCCTGGAAGGGAGCGAGTATACGCCCGAGTCGGCCTCCGCAAGCGACGCCGCACGCGGCGCTGCAACGCTCTGTAAGGAAGCGCGGGACAGCTAGGTCAGCCTTTCTGGCGGCCGACGGATCCTTGGTCCTGCTGACGAGGGCCACGCCAGAGCGGACCGGAGTAGGAAAGCCCTGACGCCGCCGGCCGCAGCCCCGATTTTACTACTCCAAATTTTGCAAGAAAATCGGAGGGGTCCTACTTTGAAAGCGCCCGGTATCCTCGTCGAAGGGGGGTCTGCGCGAGTCGGCGTCACTGCTTACCCGCGTCGAGCGAGCGATCTGTCGACTCCAGAACACGCACGGCTCAGGCGGACCTTTTTTCGCCACCCATCCTGGCCTGAAGGTGTTCCAGCTTAGCCGCAAGCTCCTCCTCGGAGTACAGCCAGTGCGCATCCGAGCCAGGCCCCCGAATGTTGTATCCAAGAACCTTGCTCGAATTGTCCGGGTAAGTTTCTATAAGCGCCTCAACGCTGAAAGGCCCTGCGACTCGCACTGTCTTGCGCTGCTTCATGACTTGAGCCCTTACTGGACTTCAACCTTCTCCTGGAATTCTGATTGCAGTGGAAGCGGGTTCGATCCGCGGTTCGTCGGGCGGCCGATGCGCGGCGGCGGGGGTTTTCGTCCCGGGCTATCGACCAGTCGTGCCTTGCCCTTTCGGAAGCGTTCGTTGAGATGCTCGACCATGCTCTCGATCTGAACGCTGACCTCCGAGCGCGTTCCAGGCCGCAGACCGTTGATCGTGTTGATACCCTGAACGATCACGTACTGCTGCCATACGCCCTCAATGCCTTCGGGCGCCGGCACTTCAACGATCGAATGGAGGCGGAACGGCTCGCCGAGGAAGTCGCGCGCCTGGTCGGCCGTTTCGCTGTCGTCTTGTGGGCCAGTCATCCTGATCTTGGCCTGCAGGTCACGCTGACGTGCCTGTTCGCGTTCCTGCTCTGCTCTCTGTATTGCCTTGTGGTGCTCTTCCAGACAATTGGATGGCGCATAGGCAACAAAGTTCGTGCGGCGAGCCCCGGTCATGACATCCTCCCACAAAGCGTACGCTGAGTATGGACTGAAAATCATCCGCGTGCGGCCCGGGACTTCGGCTTACGAGCGAGCGTCGTGCACTTACCGAAGCCCATAACGCATAAGGCACACCAAAGCGCCTGAGCTGTGATTGAGTCACAGCCAGGCGCTAGTTCCTAGATAACGTGAAACAGTCCGGTCATCAGTCGTCGTTGTCGAACTCTTTCAACATCCAGAGCGCGACAGTGCCAAGCCAAACTACACCTACTACAGCCATTGCCATCTTCCGTGATGCGCCTGAATGGCGCCTCGGAAGGATAGTGGGGCCACGTTGCATAAAATCAACATTGCGATGAAGCGCGGCGCCGCACGCGACCAACCGCAGACGGCCTGACGCAACAGTTGAATCTGCCGCAAATCTGTGAAGCATCGCGGAAAGTCGCCAGGCGTCTAGAGCGAGACGATTTGGGCCGTTCCTGCGATGCCGGTCAGACTCGTGAGGCGACGCGGACGCGGCGCACTTCCCGGCCGAGAGCGAGAATCCGTATCCCGCCCGATTTCACTCAGGCTCAGGACCGTGAACTTTCGACCGTTCGACGACGCGCAGCTTCCCGAGTTGATGAGCTGGATCGTTGACGCTACCGCCTGCCAGACATGGGGTGGCCCGGACTTTCGCTTTCCGTTTTCGGAATCCACATTTCGGGAAGACAGCAGAATCGGGCGCGTGCCAAGCTGGGTGCTGACGGACGACAACTCCGCCCTCGTCGCATTTGGGCAGTACTACCTCCGCATCGGGCGGTGTCACTTGGGACACCTTGCGGTAGCCCCGTCCTTGCGTGGCCGCGGCCTCGGTAGTCGACTCATCAGAGAGTTGTGTCGCACGGGTCGGAACGACCTAGGTGTCGACTCGTTCTCCCTGTTTGTACTTTCCAGCAATGAGCCTGGTCTGCGTCTTTACCAGCGTCTTGGCTTTTGCCCAGTTCCGTACCCGGACACATCACCAGCTTTCGAAAGGATCGTGTACATGGTTGCTTCGACGCTGCCGTGATCGTGGTGAACGGAGCGGCACCGCAGTTGACGCCCGTCTTCCGCGCGCAACGCTTTTCAATCTGGACCGCTCCACTCGAAGGCGATGAGCTTGCTGGACTTGCCGGTGCGGTTCCACTTGAAACCGAACGCGTCCGCGCGATCGGCCGTGGCGCGGCCCCAGGTGGCAACGCCACCAGGACCGGTCTCCGCGCCGGGCAGGTTGTGGACCTTCGTCACCTTGCCTTCGCTCGTCGGTCCCATCAGGGCTTCGGCTGCCGCCAGGATGTTCTGGGCCGGTATCTCAGCCCTCCACGTCGAAAGGTCTGGCGCGATCTCCACATTGATGGCGGCGAAGGCGAAACCCTTGTTCTCGCCCTTCGCCAGCTCGCCGAAGCGCTTGGGCCAGCCGCCCGCCTGGCCACTGAAAACGGTCTGCAGGGCGGCGCGCTGTGCTTCATCAGCGCGCTCGTCCATGAAAATCGCTTCCTTGAAATCGCTACCGTTTTCCCAAACGTTGCCGCGGAACGACCCCAGCATCGCGACGTTTAGGCTGTCGAGCCTGGCGTCGCCGTAGTGGCCTTGCTGGATGTGCCAGACGAGGATCCCCTCGCAGAACCCGTCGTCGGGCGGCTCGGCCCACGAGCACGGACACGGGATCGCGCACCGACACACGTCGAACCACTGACCCTTGATGTTCCAACTCTGAACGTCGGCCATGACAACCCCTTCTTCTGCAAAGGCAGCAGACGCTACGATGGGGCGGACATTATCCGCCCGGTAAAAGCCGAAATAGAAGCGCCTGGCCATTCCGGGAGCGAGAGCATGCGCAAGGTTTCGTGTCTGGGAGATAAGGCCCTGGTGATCGCGGGTCTCGCCGGCGTGATTGCCTGCGCGTGGGCGTACCTGGTGCCGGCTTCACTGGATATGTACGGCCGCATGAACGGGGCCGCCGCTTGGATGATGGAGGCGACCTGGGACGCGGGCTACTTCCTGCTCATCTTCTTCATGTGGGCGTCGATGATGGTTGCGATGATGTTACCGAGCGCCCTGCCGACCATTCTCATCTTCCACAGGGCGGTCCGGAACGATCCGAAGGTCCGCTCGCCCGCCAGGCGCCTGTTCGCATTTGCAGCCGGGTACATCGTGGCGTGGTCCGGGTTCAGCGTCGGGGCAACGCTGCTGCAGTGGGGTCTGGCCGAGGCGGCGCTGCTGTCACCCATGATGGTGAGTGCCAGCCCGTGGCTGGGCGGTGCCATCCTAATCGTGGCGGGCGTCTACCAGTGGACTCCGCTCAAGTATGCGTGCCTGCGGCATTGCCGATCGCCGCTGGCGTTCCTCGCAGAATACTGGCAGCCCGGGATGCCCGGCGCGCTGCGCCTGGGGCTGCGTCACGGCCTCTATTGCGTGGGCTGCTGCTGGGCCCTGATGCTCTTGCTGTTCGTCGGCGGCGTAATGAGCCTGCTGTGGATCGGCGGCATCACCGCCTTTGTCCTGGTGGAAAAACTCGCGCCTTATGGCGCGCAGGGAGGACGGTTGAGCGGGCTCGCATTGGTGCTTGCCGGCGCGTGGGTGCTGACCTCGACGTGAGCCACTCGCTCAGCAGGTCAGATTCAGCAGCACTTCAGGCTTCCGGTTCGGGATAGGTTCGGTCGGGTGGGGCGGTTCGGTCGGCCGAGCAGAAAACCCTTCCCGGTCTTCGGCTTGGCGCTGCCGAGCCGGGCTGTCCGTCGTACTGAAAATCCGCGGCTCGGTGGTTCGATTCCGCCCCCTGGCCACCACTTCCAACTTGTGAAATCCCAACCGTTCATTTTCGCCCAGTCGCTGACTCCGACCCTATAGTGTTCTTCGAGCAGCAGCTCGATGAGGTCGACACTCGCCATGGCGGCTGCTGACGGGCATCGCACTCACTGCCACACTGTTCGGCATCGCCGTCGGCTCTGACTGAGTCGAGCGGTACGGAGGACTGAGCGTGATGTGGATTCAAGGGCGCCTGGCAGTGATGAACTTCCTGCAGTTCTTTGTCTGGGGGGCATGGCTGATCTCCCTCGGCGGCTACCTGATCGTCACGCTCGGCTTCACTGGAGGGCAGGTCGGCAGCATCTACGCCACGATGGGTATCGGGGCGCTGTTCATGCCCGGCCTGCTGGGCATCGTCGCAGACCGCTGGCTGAATGCGGAACGCCTGTACGGAATTCTGCACCTGACCGGAGCGGGGCTGCTGTGCTGGGCAGCGACGGTCAAGGACTTCGAGACGCTGCACGTGATCATGCTGATGAATGCGATGTGTTATATGCCGACCATCGCGTTGAACAACGCGGTGTCCTACACGGTGCTGGAACAGCGCGGCCTCAGCATTGTCGAGAAGTTCCCGCCGATCCGCGTCTGGGGCACCGTCGGATTCATCATCGCGATGTGGACGGTGGATTTCGCGGGCTGGACGAAGAGCGCGCTGCAGCTTTACGTCAGTGCCGGGGCCTCAGCCTTACTCGGTCTCTATGCGTTCACGATGCCGAAGTGCCCGCCGGTGCGCGCCACTGGAAAGCGCAGCATCCTCTCTGCGCTCGGGCTCGATGCATTCGTGCTGTTCCGGCGCCCGCAGCTGCTGGTGTTCTTCACATTCGCGGTGCTGCTCGGCGCTGCGCTGCAGATCACTAATGCCTTCGGCAGTGCGTTCCTGGCCGATTTCAAGACGCTCTATCCGGATTCCTTCGGCGTGCGGCATCCGAACCTGCTGCTATCGATCTCGCAGATCTCCGAGACGCTCTTCATTCTGACCATCCCGTTCTTCCTGAAGCGCTTCGGTATCAGAATCGTGATGCTGATGAGCATCTTCGCATGGGTCTTCCGCTTCGGCCTGTTCGCGCTCGGCGACCCGGGAGCGGGGCTGTGGATGCTGATTCTCTCCATGATCATTTACGGCATGGCGTTCGATTTCTTCAACATCTCCGGCTCGCTGTACGTCGAACGCGAGGCAGAGCCGCCCATCCGGGCCAGCGCTCAGGGCCTCTACATGATCATGATCAACGGCTTCGGCGCGTTCTTCGGAAGCACGGCTGCCGGGATGGTCGTAGATCACTACACCGTGAACGGCGTGAAGGACTGGCACAGCATCTGGCTCGCGTTCGCCGGTTATGCGCTCGTCCTCGGGCTGACGTTCCCGTTCCTGTTCAGATACCGGAGCGATCGGGCGGCGGTGGCCGCCGCATGACTCGAGCATCAACGTTGAGCATCCGACTGTGACGCACTCGAATCGCGACCCGCGGCGGCTCAGCGCGGGCGTTAGACGGCAACGTGAATGCGTAGCCGAGGAATAGCTACACGATGGGAAAAATGAAGGCGTATGCAAACTTCGATGAATACC
>Ga0207706_10004200_pt1 | contig 13562 bp, 13 predicted proteins | sample KBSC53metaG_FD_184318 | JGI IMG/M metagenome (GOLD analysis project Ga0207706, IMG submission 184318) | Corn rhizosphere microbial communities from Kellogg Biological Station, Michigan, USA - KBS C5-3 metaG (SPAdes) (version 2) | ecosystem: Host-associated > Plants > Roots > Rhizosphere > Soil ... | reverse complement strand
AAAGCCCCTCGCGGGGCATCAAAAGATTTATTGAGTCACTTGTCGTTTCAGCAATTGGTTCTCCTCAGAAACCACATTCAGCATGCTTTCCAGTTCGCCGATCCGTCTTAGCTGGTGTTCAAGTTTTTTATTTGCATCAGCCAGCACCTGCAGATCGTTGTTGAGTTCTTCGAGATACCCTACCCGTTTCTGTAATTGTTGCCGCTGGAAATTGACTTCTCTGAATTTATCCTCAACCTCAGTCAGGCGCACAGTTAACTGCTGATTTTCGGTTGTCATCACCTGCAATTTCATTTTATAATCCTCGTATTCGTGCAAGACATTGAGATGCGCCTCTTTTAGGTCCTCATATTCCATACTGATCATTTTACCCGATGAAAGTTGTGACTCCAGTTTTTGCATTTTGCTTTGAAGAGTATTGAATTCGCTATAAGCACTGTCAAGCATGGAGGTCATTTCCTTGGTAAGATTTTCCTTTTGTCGTATGCTATGGATCTCAATTTCTTTTTCGCTAAGTATGTACTTCAAATCTCTTATTTGATTCATCAACTCCTCGTTTTCCTCCTCCATCAATTTTTGTTTTTCCTCATTTTCCTTCGCCATTTCAATATTTTCCAGCAGCTGGTTGATCTTTTCATTATGATCCAATAAACTTGCCTGTGCAATTCGCAATTGTTCAATATAATTAGGTTTACTCTCCGTCACCGTCACTTTCTGGGTTGATTCCAACTCCGACTGTGTTCGCTTTTGTTGCCTGCGCAACTCTTCTACCTGCTCCTTATAAATTTGACTGCTTTCCTGCGCCTCCAACAACAAGCTCCGCATTTCCTCGATGTCCTTTTCTTTTTTTTCTATCTCGTTAAAATATTTCAGCTTCCATTCATCAACTGCGTGCCTGCTCTTTTCTGTTTCAGGGGATGAACTCTTGAGGTTGCGGCGGCTCGTGATAAAGAAATGTATAACTATTCCAAGGGTAACTGCACAAAAAAACAGCACAGCTAATTCAACAATCGAAAGATTTAGTGTCATGTGGCTTTAGCGAATTCAGTAAAATTACGGTAAACTATAAAAAAATTACGAGTCCTGAAAATATAGAGAGTCTAAATTATGCACAGCTTCCTCTTTCGCTTTTAAAGGGCAAATTGGGCAATCCTGGTAAAAGCTCAATAAGTCTTTCGGAATGGGATAAATACTATAACCTTCTTTAAAAATTGAGGGTGCACAATTTAGTCGGAGACAAGCGTACCCACCTTTTCACCGGTGACAACCCGGCGAAGGTTTCCGGGTTTATTCATATCAAATACCACAATGGGTAAATTATTTTCCATACACAGCGTAAATGCCGTCATATCCATTACACGCAGATTTTTGGAAATGCATTCATTAAAACTTATCTGGTCAAATTTAGTTGCCTTTGAATTTTTTTCCGGGTCTTCTGAATAAATTCCATCTACTCTTGTTCCCTTTAAGATCACATCAGCTTTAATTTCGATCGCTCTCAATACGCCCGCTGTATCAGTGGTAAAATAAGGGTTACCTGTACCTGCACCAAATATCACAACTCTTCCTTTTTCTACATGTCGTATCGCACGGCGACGAATATAGGGTTCAGCGATCTGTTCCATTTTGATTGCACTCTGCAGCCGTGTGTACACGCCCGCTCTCTCAAGACTCGCCTGTAAAGCCATTCCATTAATAACCGTTGCCAGCATGCCCATATAATCCCCGTGTGCTCGTTCAATTCCCGTCTCCGCTTCATTCATGCCACGGTAAATATTTCCGCCGCCAATTACTATAGCAACCTGGACATTTAGTTCAGTGATAGATTTTATGTCTGATGAATATTGAGAAAGAACATTAGAATCAAGGCCAAAAGTTTTATCACCCATCAAAGATTCACCGGAAAGTTTTAACAGAACCCGTTTGTATTTTGGAAGCATGCTGCGAAGATAGGGCAAAGGTTTTTTTATAATGCTGATATTTTTGTTCCCGGCTTTTTGTATTTCTATTTGAATTTTGTTGCGACGCTCCGTTCAACTTTCGTTTCTCTTTGGAGCAATATCTTCATTCGAAAAAACGTAAACAAACTACATTTACATTCTAAATCTGACTATATGTTCCTGCTCATTTTAGGTTTTGTCATTTTCATTTTGGGAATCATTTTTCGCAAGATTGCGAATCTTTCAAAATACGCAAGAGGTTTTATTCCCGGCGGACTCGTTGTAATGATCATCGGCATTGGTTTAAGTTGCTTTATCCAGATTGATGCGGGACACGTAGGTGTAAAAAAACTTTTTGGAAAAGTTCAACCCGACGTATTAGAAAGTGGACTACACTTTATTAATCCCCTGTACGAGGTAGAAAAAATGGATATAAAAACTCAAAACTACACCATGAGTGGCATTCATGATGAAGGACAAAGATCCGGGGATGATGCTATCAGGGTATTAACAGCAGATGGCCTGGAGGTAACCATTGATCTCACTGTCCTGTACCGCCTTGTTCCAGCTGATGCACCTAAACTGGTAAAAGAGACCGGGGTAGATTATGAATCCAAGATCGTTCGCCCTATTGCCAGAACACGCATTCGCGACAATGCCGTTTATTATGATGCTGTGGCTCTCTATTCTACAAAAAGGGATGAATTTCAAAATCGAATTTTTAAAGGAATTGAAGATGATTTTAAAAAAAGGGGCTTGTTACTGGAAAATTTATTGGTTAGAAATATAACATTACCCGCTGCTGTTAAAGGAACAATCGAACAAAAAATACAAGCAGAACAGGAATCACAAAAAATGCAGTTTGTATTACAAAAAGAAAAACAGGAAGCAGATAGGAAAAGAATAGAAGCCCAGGGTATTGCCGATTATCAGCGCATTATTAGTGAAAGCCTCACGGATAAACAATTACAGTATGAGCAAATAAAAGCGTATAAAGAAATAGCCTTATCGCAAAATGCAAAGATCATTGTAATGGGAAAAGGAAATACACCTGTCATACTTGACAGTAAAAACTAAAATTATTGTTGAAAAATGCATAAACCTTTTTCAAATAAAAAGAGGAAATCTCAAAATCAAGACTTCCTCCCCTTTTATTTTCTTTTGCTTTTAATAAAGCATCCCGTTGGCAAACGGGTTATCCCAGTGCTACTCTTTTGAATTCTGTTACTTTCAGATCACTGCTTATACTCTTCAAATAATCTCCGACAGTTTTACCCCCATCTTTTACAAATGCCTGCGCCAATAAAGTCTGTTCTTTGAAGAATGCATTGAGTTTTCCGGCTGCAATTTTGTCCAGCATGTCAGCGGGCTTGCCAGCCATCTTCGGATCATTCTTCAATTGGTCCAATGCAATATCTTTTTCTCGTGCAATGATATCAGCAGGTACGCTCTCTGCATCTACTGCCACCGGGCTGAGTGCTGCAATTTGCATTGCCACATCTTTGCCTGCTTCGGCAGCCTCTTTGCTTAACCCAACCAAAACACCAATACGGTACGCTCCGTGAATATATGAAGCCACATAGGGTGCATCAACCCTTTCAAATTTTGTGATGCCGATCTTTTCACCAATAGAAGCCAATTTATCATTCACCAGGTCTGAAACTTTGGAACCATTGACCGTTGTGTGATTCAATTCATCAAGCGATTTAACATCATTGGTGATGCCCGCATCCGCAATAGTTTGAGCGAAGGCAACAAAGTCAGCGTTTTTACTTACAAAATCTGTTTCACAACTTACACAAACAACAATACCTGCTTTATTATCAGCCGTTGTCTTCGCGATCACAACGCCTTCTTTTGCTTCACGATCACTGCGCTTGGCAGCTACTTTTTGTCCCTGTTTGCGCAACCAGTCAATGGCAGCTTCAAAATCACCATTGGTTTCTGTTAATGCTTTGCGACAATCCATCATGCCTGCACCAGTCATTTGGCGCAGCTTATTAATATCCTGTGCACTTATTGTTACTGTACTCATATTCTAATCCTCTTAAGAGACTCAAAATTTTAGTTAATAATATTATTGTTTCACCTTTCCAAAGACAGAGATTTTATCTTCTGCCGCCCCCGCCTCTTTGTCCACCACCGCTTGGTGTTCTGCGTCTTTGCCCACCGGCTGCTGGACCACCCGCACTTCTTGTTCTCCCACCGCGAGTGCCTTCTGCTTCAGCTTCAGCAAGCAATTTGGCTGCTTTCTTTTCATTCTCATCAGAAGTTGTATCCTCAGCTTCTTCCTCTTTTGCAGCCTGGCGCTCAGCTAAGCCCTCTGCTATAGCTGCGGTCAGGTAATTGGCAATAATGGCAATCGATTTCGTTGCATCATCGTTTGCAGGAATAGCAAAATCAACTCTATTGGGGTCACAATTAGTATCTACCACACCAAAGGTCGTAATACCAAGGCGTTTTGCTTCAGCAAGAGCTATGTGCTCGTGTCCTATATCAACAATGAACAATGCAGCGGGAACACGCCCCAGCTGGGCTATACCACCTAATACCTTTTCCATTTTTTCTTTATCACGGCTCAGCGTTAAGCGTTCTTTTTTTGTGATGCTATCGAAGGTGCCATCGCTGAGCATTTTTTCGATGCTCTGCATTTTCTTTACACTTTTACGAACCGTGTTGAAGTTCGTCAGCATTCCACCCAACCAACGCTCAGTCACAAACGGCATGTTCACTCTGCGGGCACATTCATTGATGATATCCTTCGCCTGTTTTTTTGTACCTACAAACAATATCTTTTTACCACTCCGTGAGATTTGTTTCATGGCAGCTGCAGTTTCCTGCAGGCACTCGACAGTCTTGTTAAGGTCAATAATGTGAATTCCTTTTTTCTCAGCAAAGATGTAAGGCAGCATCTTTGGATTCCACTTCTTGCGCAAATGTCCAAAATGAACACCGGCATCCAAAAGTTGTTGCTGAAGAGAAGTGCTATTTTCCATTATAAAAAATAATTTATCGTTTATTGTTTTTTGTTTTTCGCCCGGGTTTACAATCTGCGGCTACCTCAACGATAAACCATAAACTGCAAACCATAAACGGCATTAACGTTTACTGAACTGGAAGCTCTTTCTTGCTTTTTTATGTCCGAATTTTTTACGCTCAACAGATCTCGGATCACGTTTTAATAAACCTGCCGCTTTGAGCGCAGGGCGAAATTCAGCATTCAAATCAACAAGTACGCGGGCAATACCCAGCATGGCTGCTTCTGCCTGTCCTTTGTAACCGCCTCCCGATGCACTGATCTTTACATCAAACTTATTCAAAGCGTCAATCGTTTTTAACGGCCGCTCCACCTGGTTTTGCAAATACACCAGTGGAAAATATTGTTTATAGTCTTTGTCATTCACTGTGATCTTACCGTCTCCCTTGGAGAGAAATACTCGTGTCACAGCTTCTTTACGACGACCAACTCCGGTTCTTTGTTTTTCCATTATTTATAATTTGGAATTAAAATTTTAATTCTTTTGGTTGCTGTGCTCCATGAGGATGTCCTTCACCGGTGTACACAAATAATTTTTTGTACATTTTGCGACCCAGGCGATTTTTAGGAAGCATCCCTTTTACTGCCCTTTCAATGACTACCTCGGGACGGCGCTTCATTAAATTTTTAGCAGTTTCTTCTTTGCGACCACCCGGATAACCACTGTAGGTATCATAGATCTTCTCATCCAGTTTGTTTCCTGTAAAAACTACTTTATCGCAATTGGTGACAATAATATAATCACCACAATCAACGTGAGGAGTATAGTATGCCTTGTTCTTACCGCGAAGTACCGCCGCAATTTTAGCACACATACGCCCTACGGTTTGATTGGTACCATCTACAACATACCAGTTATGTTGCACGGTAGCCGCATTGGCATGTTTTGTTGTAAAATGCAAGTTGCTCATTAAAATCAAGCTTTAGCTATTGGCATTTCCAATAGTTGGTTATTAAAATAACGGTAAGCCATCCCATACCGTTACCCAATCTGTAATTAAAAATTGGGGTCGCAAAGATAGGTTTAAGTAGGGTGGATTACCAAAATTCAGGAAAATAATTTTTTATGACGCCTTTATAATTGACTGGTTTTCAATAAAAATTTTGCTTCAAAATTTTCATACCCAACGAATCCGGTTCAGTTTTGTGTGACATCAACTTCAAATGTGTCCCAAACCGTGACTACTGTTGATTAAAATAACCAGGCCAACTTTCCATCGATAGCGTTCGGCTTAAACCAGTATTTCATTTATTTCTCTGCAGCAGGAAAATTCCCTTGAGGGTTACTTTTCGTTTTTTTCAACCCGGCAGCCGCAGAAGTAATTAACCTATATGAACAAACTCTTTTGGGTGCATTGAGCGATACACTTAAATTAGCGGATAATATCACTCTTTTACTAACCTTTTAAATCAAAGCATTATGGCAAAAGCCGCAAAAAAGAAAGTCGCAAAAAAAGCTCCTGCAAAAAAGAAAGTTGCAAAGAAAGCTCCTCCTAAGAAGAAATCAGCAAGAAAACCAAACGCCGCTTTTATGGCCGCACTCAATCCGAGCAGCACACTGGCAGAGGTGATCGGTAACAAAGCAATGCCGAGAACTGAGATCGTAAAAAAGATCTGGGATTATATCAAGAAAAATAATCTGCAGGATAAAAAGAACAGAAGAATGATCAATGCTGATGGAAAACTGAAACCGCTGTTTGGCAAAGATCAAATATCGATGTTCGATCTCGCTAAAATAGTAAGTAAGAACGTTAAGTAACGCAACCTTTCATTAGCACCCGCATTGCCAGTAAATTAAAGTAAATGCCAACTCATCACCTTGGCCGGTCAAGTTTTGGCGATCTGAAAAATACCGGCAACTTAATAACGATCGAAGAAGCTAATAATTTATTAAATGAATGGGTGCCCAATGATCGTTTACAATTACATATGAGGCAGGTAGCTTCATTAATGAGATCGTGGGCCATCGAAAAAGAAAATGCAGATCCGCAAACTGCATTGAAATGGGAATTAGCAGGATTACTTCACGACGCGGATTGGGAAAAATATCCCGATGATCATTGCCGCATAATTGTTGAAGAGTTGGAAAAAAGAAATATTGATCCTGAGATAATTCGTTGTATCGCTTCTCATGGCCCACGATATTTTGGTGTAGAACCCGAGACACCCATGGAGAAAATGATCTATGCCTTTGATGAACTTTCAGGATTTATTCATGCCGCGGCTCTTATTCGGCCGACAAAGTATGAAGGCATGGATGTAAAATCGATCACAAAAAAATTAAAAACTCCTTCTTTTGCTGCACAGGTAAGCCGTGATGATATTCATGACGCGGTTTCAAGAATTGATATTCCTCTCGAACAACTTATTGAATATATCATAGAGCATCAGAAAAATGTATCTGGCTAAGCAACCGGCTTGAAATTTTTAATTGCCCGGCAACAATTGCTTCGTCTGCATTTTGAATTTTCAAACTCCTTGTTTTATTCATTACCAGGCGAAATGCTATCTCATAGTGAGAATGTAAATAAGGATTACTTACCAATGTTATGCCGGGAGCACTATTGGCAATTTCTTTTATTTCGGTTCCGATCAGCAAGCCACTGAGGTAATGATAGTTTTCCCGCGGAGTAAGTTTATGAAACAAATGATTTGTTCTTACTTTAAAAGAATTATTCAAAAGATTAGAATGAAGACTTTCTTTTACACCTGCCTCAAAGGCCTCCTTGTTTTTTTCATTGTTTAAATCTGAGGTCCTTTCAACGCTTGCAGATAAAATACTTTTTACAGACAGCAATTCGAAAAATTCACCCGTCATATATGTTTTAATATCTACTATCTTTCCATTTCTAACGGTCACATGTTTCGAATGAGTCCCGGGAAAGATAAATACCTGTTCCTGTTGACCGGGAAAACAACCCACTAATTGTGTTTCCTCGCCCCGCATTACATCCCCATCTGTTTTGGCGCCTGAAATAAAAATGACATCATGTTTGAAATTATCACCCGCCTCCACAAGTTTTGTGATCAAGTCAGATCCATCGGTGGAAAAAGGCAATTCTTTATATGGAAGATCGATCATGCCCAAAGTCGAACATGCCATTCCCGAAATAACTAGGGGAAGTCCATTTAAGGAAGAATTCAATTTTTTTTGGAGAGCATCGATATGTTGTCCAATGATATTGAGATAAAAAAAGAAGCGCACATCTGCTGCTTCTCCGCTCTGTTTCCATAACTCAAAGACTTTTGCAATTCCGTGGTCAGAATTTTCCCTGGCAATAATCTTAGCACCAGCTATTTCAACAAGCATCAACCTGAATGACGAGGTGCCCCAATCACAACTGAGAAATTTCTCCATCATCGAATTTGAAATGTTAATCAGCAATTGCCTGCACAAATTTGCGGGCATTTTCCGTTATTCGTTTCAAGGACTCTTCGGTTATTTTATGCTTGACATCTACCAGTGAAGTTCCAATACCAAAAGCAACAGCGCCGGTTTCTTTAAATCCTGAGACATTTTCAGAAGTGATGCCTCCTGTTGGCATCATAGGAATATGCGAAAGAGGTCCGCGCAGTACTTTTATGTACTCTGCATTTGTAGCAGGGAAAATTTTAATGATATCTCCACCATTTGAATATGCATTGACAACTTCAGTAGCAGTATAAGCACCGGGAATACTTATCACTCCCATTTTTTTTGTCGCTGCAATTGTCGCTACATTCATGTTGGGGGAAATAATGAACTTTGCACCCGCTTTAATGGAAGCCTCTGCGTCAACTGCGCTGAGAACAGTTCCCGCGCCGATGAGCATATTCTTCATTTTATCAGTAAGCTCTTTGATAACCTGCAGAGCATTTGGTGAATTAAGAGTAACCTCCAGGATATTTACACCCCCTTGTTGGAGTGCATTAGCAATTCTTAACACATCGGCAGGGTCAGCACCACGAATGATCGCTACAATTTTATTTTTCAGAATTTGATCAAGTGTGGTCATTCGCTTGTCTCTACTTTATTAAAAACTTTTTGCTGATCTCATCATAGGCAAGTATCAAATCATTTGAATTCCCTTTTTCATCAAAAATTTTTTCCCAGGTATTTAAAGGCTCCCATATCATTGTTCCTTTTCCTTTATCATTGGGAAGATTAAATGCAATATCATTTACTTCCTTCTTTAATTGCGAATATTCTACCACGATGATATCTTTTGAATAACGGGTAGCCAGATCGGTGAGATTATTCCCCAGATCATCCAGGGTGCCATGCCATTTAGGATAATAAGATTCACCTATCACATCAAAATAAACTCCGCGGGAGAGCATATTATTGAGAAAGAAGACAGATTCATCATTCTGTCCACCCAGCGCAATATGCAATAGCATGATGATGGATGGGTCAACTTGCAGCACGGCATCGGTGCCTGCTTTTATTAATTGAGCAAGACTGTCCAAATGGCTTACGTGTCCATCCGGCCAGATCATTCCATGATTGATCTCGTTTCCTATCTGCACCATATCAGGCGTAGTACCCTGTGCTTTCAATTCAGTGATTACTTTTTTTGTAAACGCGTACATCGAGTCTTTAACAACAGAAAAACTCAAACCTTTCCATGCAGAGGGTTTGAATTGTTTTCCCGGGTCAGCCCACGTATCGCTATAATGAAAGTCCAACAGCAATTTCAAACCGGCTGCTTTAATTCTTTTCGCCATTTGCTTTGTATGCTCCAGGTCACAAAATCCTTTTTTGGGAGCATACCCGCTGTCAGCCGCAGGATCGTTGAAAATCCTCAAACGGATATAATTAAAGCCATGATCTTTTAAAATTTGAATTGCATCTTTCTGAATTCCTTTGTCATTAAATTTCATTCCGCGCTCTTCCAATTGAGGTAAAAAAGAAATATCTGCGCCCAATACTCTTCCAACCTGCCTGCCGGCAGGCACGGTATTTTTTTTAGTTGCCGAAGCATTTTTACTTCCCGCGATCTGGGAAGTTGAAGGAGAGATCGTAAAAATATCGGTGGAACCGGTATAAAGGCCATCACTTTTTGCTTCAAATTTGATCGCACCCGGCGTCTTGCCAGCTTGAATGATCACCTGGCATTTCCCATTGAACAAATGACGTTGCCAGGTGCCGTCAAAAATTTTATCTAATTCATGACTGCTTGGGTCACCATTCCCTACGCCGATGATCTTTGCCCGTCCGACCGAGTCATCCGGGCGGGCATCACCACTAATTGAAAACGCGACCAGGTTATTAGCATCAGGTACTTCACGACCTTGCTTATCAACAACAGTGATATTGATCACAGCGGCATCCTTTCCATCTGCCAGCATAGTGGTTTTATACGGGGTGACAACTATTTCAGATGCCTGTTCTGTTGTTTCCACTTTTGTGGCGATCCGTTTTTCCCGTCCGACCGGGTCATCCGGGCGGGCTTTCTTATATGCAACCGCTTCCAATGTTCCCGGCTCATAATTTACCGTCCATTGTAAATGACTGTTTCGCGGCATATCTTTTTTCCCCAAACTTTTGCCATTCAAAAACAATTCAACGTTGTCTGCATTAGTATTCACCCACACATCGATCGGTTTTCCTTCTTTGCCCTTCCAGTTCCAGTGCGGTGAAATGTGTAATACATCCTTGTTTGTCCACCATGATTGGTAGTAGTAGTAAATATTTTTAGGAAACCCACACATGTCCATGATTCCGAAATGAGAATTGATATTGGGCCATTGGTACGGTGTAGGCTCGCCGCGATAATCAAAACCTGTCCAGACATAGCCACCCATCCACCAATCATTGGGTGCACAAAGTTTCCACCATGTTTCTGCGGTGCTTGCCCACCATGGAAAGGTGATATCCTGGTCAGGAACATATGCACGAACAGAATCCTTTTCATAAATCCCTCTTGTCGTCACAGTGCTTCCCATCTCTGTTCCCATCACAGGTTGATCTGGATGATCCCTGTGATAGTCGGCTGCGGCAAAGTGCCTGTAGTTAAATCCACGAACCGGGATCACTTCATTAATGCCTTTAAAAACATTCGCAAGATCAGAAGCGTAGGTACTCGTTCTCGTAGGATCAAGTTCTCTTTGTTTTAGTATTAGGGTTTGCGCAATTCTTTTTCCATAGCTTGTAGCCTGTACGCCAAACTCTTCATTGGCGATCGACCACATAAAAACACAGGCACGACTACGATCTCTTTTGATCAATCGTTCAAATTGATCAATGTATTCGGGACTACTGTTCAATAAACGGTTTTCATCAAGGACCAACATTCCCAAACTATCACAGGCGTCAAGCAATTCAGGAGCAGGTGGGTTATGGCTGGTTCGATAAGAATTTACTCCCATATCTTTTAACAAGCGGATGCGATAATATTGAAGATAATCTGGCAATGCACTTCCCACGCCTGCGTGATCCTGGTGACAGCACATGCCATACACCTTTACATATTTTCCATTTACAAACAGTCCCTTTATAGATACAGTAATTGTCCTGATCCCAAATCGCTGCACCTGGTTGTCTATTATTTTTCCATTGACCTTTATCAAAGAAGTGACCCGGTAGAGATAAGGATTTTCAAGAGACCATAGTTTTGGATTAGTTACTGTAACCTTTTGTTTGACCGTTTTTGTATCATTTATATTAAGTGAAACGGGTTGCTCTGTCGTTTTCCCGATTAATTTTCCATCCCGATCTGTAACCATCGCACTGACCGTAACAGTTGATGATGACAAATTTTGATTCTCAACTGAAGTTTCGATGGTAACGGTTGCCGAATTATTTTGAACATTTGCATAAACAAAAACACCATTCTGCACAATGTGAGTGTTATTATATTGATTCAGCCATACATGACGATAAATACCCGCTCCTTCATAAAACCAGCCTTCATATTGCGAAGCATCCACTCTGACCACTAAAACATTTTCATGATCGTAATTGATATAATCGGTGACGTCGAACGATGCTCCGATATAACCACTTAGATTATTTCCCAAATAAAATCCATTGAGCCAAAAATTTGCATTCCTGAAAACACCATCGAACTGGACCTGGAAACGATTCCCTGAATCTGATCTTGCAATAGCAAAATGTTTACGGTACCAGCCAATGCTCGTTTCCGGGAATAAACCACCAACGGCTTTATAGCCATGCGACATCAGGTCATCATTTTTCACATTCGCAAATGGAAGTTCCACTGCCCAATCATGCGGAAGGTCCAGGCTTCTCCAATCTGTGTCCCTAAACCGGGGATCAATGGCAGTACCCGGCGCGTTGCCTGTTTTGGAAAATATAGTTGTGAGACCATAATTAAAATCTTTTGCAGGATCAGCAGCATGACCAAAATGAAATTTCCATCCTTCATCAAAATCAATTTTTTTACGAACTGGCGCCATTCGTTGTGCTGATGAAATGAAAGAAAAAAAGAAAGCAGGCGCAAGGAAAAAAAGGCCGTAATTTTTTTTCATGTGGCAGTTTTAAATAGAATTATTATTTGAAAGCATTCAACGCAATGGTCGGTCTTCCCGAGTTATCAAATGCTCCTAACGTATACCCGTTCCAGTTAACATTGCATTCAGGTTCCCAATAAAATACACCCAGTCCTTTATTATCAGCAAGAGATTTTGTCTTATTGACCAGGTCAGTGAGGAATGCATTGGAGGCAGAAGGCTGGTCCCAGCTCATTCCTACTTCACAGATCATTATCTCTTTATTGTAACGCGATATCATATCATTCATATTGGCAAGGCACTGGTCATTGAGTGTTGACCAGTTAGCAGGAGAAGGATACAGGGACATGCCGATCACATCCCATTTTGCATTGTTGCTTTTTAATCCGTCGAACATCCAGCGGAATAAATTGTTATCAAAGCCATTGGAAATATGAACAATCACTTTTGAAGAATCGCTTACAGATTTTACAGCATCGTAACCTGTATTTATCAGCTGCGCAAAGTTGACCATGTTTGTTGAAGCTTTCCCATCGGGCCAGAGCATGCCGTCGTTGGTCTCATTTCCAATCTGCACCCACTCAGGCTTAATACCACTTGTCTTTAAAGCATTCATTACTTCGGCTGTATAATTATAGACTGACGTTTTCAGGGTATTGAAATCCTGCGATGCCCAGGCAGCAGGTTTATTTTGTTTACCGGGATCGGCCCACCAGTCGCTGTAATGAAGATCGATCAATATCTTCATTCCAAGATTTTTTGCACGAACCGCTTTCGTAACAAGATCAGCTGTATTGCACCATCCGCCTGAGGCGGAAGGATCTACCCAGGCTCTTAGTCGTATCGCATTTACACCGAGACTTTTTAAAAGTTCCATGCAATCCATTTCTGTTCCATTGTTATCGTAGAACTTTTGTCCTTCAGCCTCCATTTGAGTGAGCCAGCTCACATCACCACCTTTGGCAAAAAATTGATTTCCCCGAGGTGGATTTGGTTCCGGAGAAGAGTCCTTTTTTTTACAAGCTGCAAATACAAAAGCAGTAAATAAAAAAATGAATACCGTCTTCATTGATCGCAATAACGTATTTATAGGTTGAACAAAAAAGGCTGTCTAAGAATAGCCAGCCTTT
>Ga0207706_10004198_pt1 | contig 13564 bp, 6 predicted proteins | sample KBSC53metaG_FD_184318 | JGI IMG/M metagenome (GOLD analysis project Ga0207706, IMG submission 184318) | Corn rhizosphere microbial communities from Kellogg Biological Station, Michigan, USA - KBS C5-3 metaG (SPAdes) (version 2) | ecosystem: Host-associated > Plants > Roots > Rhizosphere > Soil ... | reverse complement strand
CGACACTTTAATTGGGCCTAAGGCCGTCCTAAGGACGGCCGACGGCCCGAATAGTGTCTGTGTCGGGCCTTCTGATTTTTTATTTGGGCCTAAGGCCGGCCTTTGGCCGGCCGACGGCCCGATTAATGGGCCAGCCGCTCTGGGGCGGCTGGCTTTCTGATTAAATTAAAATATAGGTCCTCCCTTGGGCGGCCTCCCTTTGGTCAGCCTCCTGCGGTCGGTCCTAGAGCCTCCCTGTGGTCGGGCGGCTTGAGCCCGCCCTTTGGGCGGGCCTTTTCTGTAAAAAAATAATAGGGCCTCCCTTTGGTCGGCTGTATTGGTCCCCCTAGCACCGGGGGCCGCAAGGGCCCCGGGCCGCACCCGGGCATGCCGCCAAGCATAGCCATGGCGGCATGCCCCGTCAAGGGCCGCTTACGCGGGCCTGGGCGACCCCTAAGGGGTCGCTAGGTGCGACCCTGAGGGAGGGCCGGACCGCACGCTAAGGTCCTGCGGTCCTGCGAAGCTGGGGCCACCTTTCGGTTGCCCCCCGAAGGCCGCCCAATGGTGGCGGGCGCCACCATTTTTGGGTCGATAGGCCCGCTGGGCTTCACAGGGCCTCCCCGTTCCTAAAGGCTGAATGTGGCCAAGACGTAGAGATAGTAGCTGCCTAAAAATTAGGTGATAGCTTTCGCAATGACCTACAATACTAGAATTCGCCTAGTTTTATTAGTTGTAGATCCTTCGCTAATTTGGTTTCCTTCTTAAGATGGTTTCAGAAGTTAACTTTGAAGAACGTAGCTTTACTTTCGTGTCACCATTGGTTCTCTCAGCCCAGTCCTCTCGTACTAGGGTTAAAAATTATTGTTCTACTTTTCTCTCAATAGATAGAATCCTACCTGTGTCACCACGGTATGCAGATTTGTTATCACCCAGATCGGCCCTAAGGGACAAGCCCTTTGGCGAAGTCCCTAAGGCGAGCCTTCGCCTAAGGCCGGCCTTTGGCCGGCCGACGGGCCAATAATTATGGGATCCCTAGCTCATTTAAAGCTAGGTTTCAATATGTCACCATATTGCCCAGACTATGTCATCAACCTTAATTTAGCTATGGCACGAAACGCACACGAAACGCATACGAAACGTCAATGAAATGACCACTAGGAGTTTTTAGGAATTATTTAGGTATTTATAAGGTTGTCGGGCGCTCTTGGAAAGAATATTGATTGGCCATCTCACTTTCTAGTCGTTGAGCGTTCTATTATCAATAAAGGCCTGACAATAGCTTCGCTGCAAATTTTCTCTATTATGAGAGGTTCTTGCATTTTACCCGATTTGCTAATAGACCTTAAGTCTATTGGGTCCTTGTATGAACCCAGCTCACGTACCACTTTATGCGGAGAACAGCCGCACCCTTGGTATCACTTACAACACCAGGAAGTGATGAGCCGACATCGCTAATATAATTTTTGGACTATATCACTATAGTTTCACTAATACTGAATATGTAGTCACTGAGGTCTCCAGGGCCGCGGAGCGGCCGAAAAAGGCCTGCTGATTCTAGAATTGGGCCGTCGGCCGGCCTTTGGCCGACCTGAGGCAGTTTAAACTGCCTGGGCCCAAATAAATTCCAGCATTTTATTCAGTTTAAGGCACCCCGATATCGTAGGTGCCGAAGCGCGGGTAAGATATGGACTCCAACCCACGACCAGCCTGTTATCCCTTAAGTTACTTTGATTCCTTGAGCGGATAAATAAAATTATCCGGATCACTATGACCGGCATAAGATTTAATCTTATGCCCCTGATAGACTTGTAAGTCATTCAGTCAAGCATGATTATCCCATTATAGTTTTATCATACCTTTGTAGGCCTACGTTACTTTTTAGTAGGCTTCCACCCCAGACAAACTACCCCTCAAAGCTGCGAGCTTTGATTGTAGTAAAGCATTAAAGGGTCTGTCGGGATAGGTAGGCCTTCACAGGCTTTCCCCCCCTAAGAACCGTGCGTGCAGCTTTCACCGCACACGGCTCAAGCACTTTACTTACGAGACGGTTTATTTTACTTTTCTTTTTTTGGCTTTCATTTTTTTATGCCCACCCCAATTTAAGGTTAGACGAAGGTCTTGCATTAATTGCCAGCCTTCAGAGTCTCTATAAGCACGGACATTACGTAAATTGACTAAACGGGTCCAAGTATAAAATTCTTTATATTTGGTAGTTAAGAATTTATTGTTATTAATCATATCGATTACCAGCTGTAGCAATTTATCTGCTTTAATTTTCAATACATTTGTCACATACTCACCAATTAAAGGTTCTTTAGAACCTTTCTCCACTGTAGGACTTATTACACCCCCGCCTATAAATTCCTGAATAAATTTCAATACCACCAGGTCATGACTAGATTGTTTAATTTCAATAGAGGGCTGTGCCACATTCCCATTTTTAGTTACACCTAAATAGAAATAAAAACAGGCTTCGCCTTCTAAAAACCCAATAAGCCATTGAATGTTTATTTCACGATTACCAACGAGTGTTTCACAATAATCCCATCTTTCCTGAAAGGGGCGTTCATCATTAAGATTATCTTTAATGCTGAAAATACGAGCTCTATCTTTGCCCCCCGGAATTAAATGCCCACCACGTGCCATAATCATCACTGCTTCTCTCCAATCACGATAATCTAGATATTTAGATGTAAATAATGGATGGCTATCGAAGAAAGGAATTATAGATCTAACTAGATCATCATGGGCAGTCACAACAAATTTTAAAGCACCGTGATTATCGGCATTTATACGACCACATTTAAAGAAAACCTGCTAGGCTTCTAGTAAATATCTAGAATCAGCATTTTGGGTAACTTTGAATTCGCAAGTGACCCCCTAACCCCCAGCATCATTAGAAATAGAAAAACAACCTTCCGCATCAGTGAAACCTACAATCCAATCTGGTTCGGGCATCATGGTGCGCCAAATAGCTTCATCGAATTTGATAAGTTTCACTGCTGGTTCTGAAAATTTTCTACTTGGAGTGAGACTGTAAGGATCTAAACATTTACCACAATCGTACCACAATCGTACCACAATCGTACCAGAATCAGACCAGAATCATACCAACCCTTGATCAGTTACAGAACGACAACGAAACGCACATGAAACGCGTATGAAACGCGTATGACTTGCACACTAAAAGTGCACTGAAAGCGCACTATAGGTACACTAAACCCTACTAAAACAAAGTGAAATGCAATGAAATGCAATGAAATGACACCGGATGACAATGAAAACCGGTGGGCCTTGTGGGCCAAAGTAAAATTTGTTGGTCTGCCCAAAAATACTGGTTTGGGCTAAAGCACCTATATGCAAGTCAGCCACCTTTCGGTACGGGTTATAAACCCTATCCTCAACATTACATTGAGGCATTTGCTTTTTGCATTATCCTTTACCCCCTAGCCGCTAGTGGGCCTTACGGCCCACCCGGTAGAAAAAGGCTCTAATAAGAGCATTAGTCTACAAGCCGTGGGGCTTACCCTGTTCCCCTAATCGTACCTTTGTGATATCCGTAGGATCCTACTATACATTAAAGCCGGTAATCATTGTCTATCGAATTAGAAACGAGAAATCCTAATCCTCAACTATAATGCTTAACCGTAGATTCACTTTCGTTATCCTTAGATATCTAGCCTAACAAAGAGCCGGTTAACCGGCTCCCTCTCAATTGCATTGTCCCTAAAGCTTCACACCCTCCGATTACTCAGAACGCATGTTTAGGTAGGCTCAGAAGATAGACGTTTCTGGTGGGATTTCACCACATTACGTTTAGGAGCTTTGCAGGTCGCACTCTCGTCTAGTTGAGAGTTACCAGTATCTGCACTGGAATTATAATTTCACGCGGTCCATTTAGGAGACAGTTAGAGCATCGTTTCACCATTCATGCGGGACACCAATTAAGTGCCGAAGAATTTCGCTACCTTAGTACCGTTAGAGTTACAGCAGCCGTTTACTAGAGCTTATCTCGGCGCCTATGGCACCGGGTTTCACTTACTAGCACCGGGCAGATGACGGACCTAATACTTCCTAACTTGAGTTAGCTAAGTCCTGTGTTTGAGGTGAACAGTCGCACTCTGATTTTGCCGAGTTCCTTCTAAATGGTTTTCCGCAGGCCTTAGAATGTTTTGCATTCCAGTTGACCAGCGTCGGTTATCAGTATGGTTATGTAATTTCCGGTTTGATCATATCCATCCCAGAAAAATCTGGTTAGGAACCAATTAACTCTGACGTACCTGAGCTTGACGCTGAAAACCTTCAACTTGCAGCCAGATGGATTTTGACCATCTTTTACGTTACTCATGTCAGCATTTTCTAAAAACAAATCAACTTCATTGAGCATTTTAGGCATATATACCTAAAATATCCCTTAAGGATGCCCCACCTTTTGGGTGGCCTTCTGGATGATGGGCCGCCCAAAGGGCGGCCGACGCGTTACGCCGGGGCCTTTCGACCCCGGGGGCGCGTGTAACCCACGCGCCTTGCGCCAGGGAGCACCAGTATTTATAATACTTGTTCTCCCTTGTGTCACAATAATATCTTGTTTCACTATCCAATTAGGTAGATCCAATTTAACTGACCAGGCACCGCCGGGCAATAAAATTGATAATATGTTTTTGGACCACTACCGGTTAAAAAATTATTAACCCTATAGCTAAAGTATGATATCTAGATCCTCAAATTAGCGACAATCACATCTATCTTTTTTGGGTTGTTACCCACTCTAATTAGGATAGCTGCTTCCACAATTTACATAGACTATATCTTTATATTCTCACCATTTAATTATGGTTTATGAGACGAATATATTTTGTTGCCCGTACGTGCAGGTACCCTGGACCCGCGGCAATATTATTATGAGATTACGTGTAGTCGTTGAAGAGCCCTCGTTGGACCCGTAGGCGCCCCCCTTTGGCGGGCGCCCCGCGCCTAAGGCGTGCGGCATGGGCCCGCCGGCTGGCAGGTTTTACAAGTGGTACTTATATCATTGCAGAGGTTTCTTGCTGATTACTCGAAAGTTTCCAGCATATAGTAATCTTTTAGTGAGCCTGGAAACAAGCTCACATTAAAAAGGTTTATTGACTGATTGTCTTATATTCACTTAATATCAATTTTGGAACTTTAGCTTATAGATGGAGTTGTTTCTCTCTTGACTATCGAGCTTAGCCTCCATAGCCTGAATCATTATATAGCACGAAACGGGGGGATTTTTCCCCCCTCACAGGCCTATCCGAGGTCAGGATGACACCGTTGCTGTACACCCTAATGAGTGAAATATAATGATCCTACTACCATAGGTTTCGTGGTCAACCAGCTATCTCCAAGTTCGATAGGAATGTATCCTCTTGTCATCATTCATCCTAAGCCATTACCACGGCTACAGGTTCGGTCTATTTACCTGATGATGACAGGCTCACTTGGGTTCGGGTCCAATGATTTGGATTTCATCGTTTTCACCAGGGTTGAGGCCTTACCCAAATCATTGACTTACTGACCGCTTATGCAATAGGTATCCGATCATCATAATTATGACATTCGGACCCACACTAATTATTTCAGGTTCTATTTCACTCCCTTTTGGGTTCTTTTCAACTTTCCCTTACGGTACTTTACACTATCGCCATTCAATTTCTTTTAGGCATGGGATACCTGTCCCCTTCCGCCCCTCAACGTTCCAAACATGGATGTATTTCCTATGTTTTGAGAGTGCCTAGATCTTTTCATTCTTCATTACTAAGATCATCCCTTATAGGATTAAGAATCCATTACTAAGATATCTCAGTTCATGGAGTGATATATTTAAGTTTTCACTTTAGGAATTGGACAATATGTCCATTTGGTTTTAAACCTCCTTTATTGAATGGCTAGTCATCCATAATTAGTGTTAATAGCTACTATCTCAGTGGTCTGGTTTTACTTTGGATCGGTAAATCTTAAATTATCACTTCAATGTTTTGTTTTAAATACTTTAATGAAGAGTTCAAGGGGTCCTAACCATAGTTTTAGGGGTAGCAGTAGGACCACCGCGTGAAATTATAATTCCACTTAAGTTGCCCAGCCAGAGCCACCTCTACTCTTATTGAATAAGGGTATAGTCAGGATTAGCCTATCCATGGGGGCCTACTAATTAAAATATATATGAGGACCTATAAAAATAACCCCTTTAGTCCCCCACCACTGGTAGGATTATATCTATTGAGAGAATGAGGTATGGATCTCAAACCCATAATAGTTTTAGTGCCAGCATCAGCAGTAGGACCACCTGCGCCCCATCCGGATAATTTTATTTAAATTACGCTTCTGATAATCCATTTCGTAAGTTTAACCCGTTGGTCCTAGATGATTAAAATCCATCTCGCTACAAGTTTAAGGCCGGCCACAGGCCGGCCCTCGTGGGTACTCCCTAGGGGCCAAAGGGCGCGCCCTTTGGCACGTCCAGAGCCGCCCAACCTTAAGGATATTTAATTTTACCCAGATATGACCTCAATAAATATAAATTATATAGCGATACCATTTTATCAATCTCTACAACCACCCTTATTTGACGGTATAAGAATATATTTGTTGTGCGGGCCCCTCGGCGCGTTGCCCGGGCGGCATGCCCGCTACGCTGTAGGCCCAGGCCTTTGGCCTGGCTTAGGCTAATAAGTCTTTATTATAAGTTATTAAATAGCTACTATCTCTACGTCTGGGCCTGCTAGTGACCCATAGCGCTTAATCACGGGTCGCCCCTAAACACGGTTACTTCTAAATAGGCTTGGTACGGCATAGGCGGCCCTTTGGGCCGCCCCTTCTCTAATATATTAAAGAGTTGACCCACTATTACGGGCCAAAGGCCCGGGGCCAACTCCTAGACCTAAGGGTACTTAGTATCATCGCCCTGGTCGCCAAATGGCTCCTACTTAAAAAGAAGAGGTCCGTCATAGGCCGACCCTTCCTTGGTCCCGTCAGCCGACCCTAAGGGTCGGCTTTAGGCGGAGGACCGCCTTGGGGCCTTCGCCAAGGGGCTCGGCCCCTAGGTCCCCGCGCGCCCGCTGTGCGGGCGCGCGGGCGCCCCCCCCCCAAGGGGGCCCCCGCGCGTGGCCGCGGAGCGGCCGCGCACGGGCGCCCCCAGAGGGGGCGCCCGCGCGTAGCTCGCGCGAATATATTAAATACTTGGCCCATTTAATACGGGCCTTTGTCTGATCACGCCTGGGCGTTACAAGATAATGCCTGGGTGTTGTCTGGTGACGCCTGGGCGTTGCCTGTGAACACCAGGGCACGCCTAGGTTAAACTTAATGTAATGACCCATGTCATTTAATAACTAGGCATATGGCTACGTAACATGAAATAATAATATTACGATCAGGCCCTTAGGGATACTGCCCTCTTAGGGTCCTTCCTTGACTAGATTAGTATACCCTTTAGTTAATCGAACCAGAATTTATTTTAATGTTAAAAATAAACGGTTTGGTCCCTTTGTTCAATCTAAAATCTAGTATTTAGTAATTGCAATTTTCAATTCTGGTCTAAATAATAATACTAAAAAGCTATAAGACCAGATCTGTTTCGGAACAAAATAGCAGCTAGAGGTATGGTCAACTAATAGGGCTATTAGTATATAAAGTTTGATAAATTTGGACTATTAGGTTATGAATAGTCCCAACAGGGTCTAATGGCCTTGTGAGAGCCCGAGGGCTCAGTGCCTATTAATAGGCACTGAGGTGTGCGCGTGCCATGCGCACGCGCACACCTTTGGTGAGCGCCTATGCGGTCACACTAAAACAAATGATGGATAGAAAATATAATTATAATAATGATCGAATTAATCCTAAGCTTATTTTTTAGGTTAGTTAAGTGGGAGTTGTGCATATTTAATGATGGACTATTTTTTATATTATCTTAGGGTGACATCTTATTAGCTATAATGCCATGCCTTATTTAATTAGCAGCACGTAGTGGGCCTAAAGGTGGTAAAGATTTTGCTGATGTGAAAACCTTAGGTGGAGGCATGGGATCAGAATATTACGATTATGACAATGAACCCCTTGGGGATGTTCCTGAGTGGCCACCTAAAACTGGGGGAGGTAAAGCCCCAACTTAGGGTAAATCAGATGCAGAAACTAAAGCAGATGCTAAAGCATCTGCTGATGGAGCCACCGCTCAAATAGAAGGGGATGTAAAAGGAGGTAGTATCATGTTTGGCGTTAGAATAGTAATGACGGTGCTGCATCTGGTTTGGTGTCATTTAATAATCGTGCGGAGTTATTAGCCGCTTCAGAAGGTTTATTTGGGGAATCAATTGGATGGCGTAGATTGTATAGTATTATCGGTAATAAGGGTATATTAATCTGTAAATGGCATATTCTTAATTGCCATTACGGGGATTCAATTACGTGCAACCAAATAATTATTCAAGCTATATTATATACCCTATTAGTCAAGTATGTAGTATTTTAGTATTGGAGTGGCTTGGATTTCTAAGTCCTATTGGTGCTTTTAATATTGTACAATACTCAAATGAGGGTTTATTAATAGGCCCTCAACAATATATTGAGGGTGCAGCCGCATAATTGCAGGCCCGTTGAAGCAAAGATTCAGGTATTTATTTAGCTTAGCCTAAATGCAGATTTAGTATTCCTTCTATTGATAGTTTTACTTTCTTAGGTTTCACATGGAATCCAATATGGTACTTTAACTACTGTTGGCCCTGATGGCACTATCTTGGGAAATATATCTCGTCCCCCGTAATACTAATTGGATCTTAAATAGCAACACCACCTCAACCTTCACTTCTACCACCACCTCAACCACTTCAACCACCTTTACCAAACCATTAGCAAACTTTACACCATATTCAGTCACAGGTATTATAGTTAATTCTTGGCATTATACTGGTAGTAAAAGGAGTTTTACAGCGGATTTTCTTAGTCCATTTATATGATGATAGGGATAAGTCAATGTGGGTTAAGGTACTGATTTGGCAGTTAGACAGGGTATTACGTAGTAAGCCTGATGCTGAACTCGTAATTAAATTTGTACGTACTATACCAGAGTGAAATTACTCTGGTATAAATAGTAATTCTAAAAAAGTAGAAGAATCAAGAAAAGATAATTTAAATTCAGATTAAGGGAGTGTATAGTATGCTCTGTATCAGCATATTAGGTTCGAAACCTAATTCCGGAATAAATAGAATAAAGGGAGGTATTGTAAGGAATAGCATATCACCCCAATATTGAGGTAGGCTAAGTTAGAGTCCTAATCATATTATAAAACGGTTAGTACAATAGTTTAAGATGGTCTTTAAACCGGTTTATGTAGGGTATAATCTTACCACCGGCTTCAATATGTAAAAGTATAATAAATATAGGGTAAACCACTAGATTATTCGGCCCGTGGGCCGTCCAAAGGCCGTCCAAAGGACGGCCTTAGGCCCAATTAGTTGAAATTATATCAGTTAGATTATAATATAATGGTGTAGAGGAATTGGTAAACTCAGCTGACTCTAAATCAGTTATTTGCAGGTTCAAGTCCTGCCACCTGGAGCCTCCCTATCATTCCATTTAGGCTCTACAGCTATTAAGGTAGACTAGGTGCGTGTCCTCCCATCTAGGCCACTTCCATTAAGGTATTCCGGAAGGGCAGTTGGTCAACAATAACAATTACTTAAGGTGTATGACTTGGTAAACATTGCCATTAGTGTCCACTTGAGGGGTTAAGTTTACTAAAATCAGAAGTCGCATACCATAGAACGCAATGAAATGAAGGGAGCTTTTTTATGTTAAGGAACGGGTTCCTCACGTATTAAATCCGATAATCATGAAGCATATTATTGTATTATTACCGATCAGAGGGAGGCATAAATTATATTTAACGGATCCGTATTTATATGCGGTACGTCTATGTATTAATGCCTTGCTCATTATAAGTTAAAAGGGGTAGACCAAGAATCAAAGGTCCTTTCCCAATTGTAACATGGCTACCACTACTATTGGCCTTTTTACTAATACATTAGCAGGTTTACAAGGTGGAATTATTTTATAATTTATCATTGGCCCAATATAGTTTTCTACCATAGCGGGGTTGGTCTGGGTACTACATATTTTATTTAATTGAGCGAGGGCGATCCATATAAATTCTATATCTACAGATTTCCTCCTCTTATTCATTAAGGGACAAGCATCACGTCAATATAATGTGGAGAATACATTTGTTTTACTAGAAGCCTTAGGGTTATTCGCTTTAATGATTGAGTGTTTCTTATTGGGAAAGGCTCAAAATTGGTTATGATGGTCCTAATTCTAAGGATAGTTATATAAAGATACAGATACTAGCTATGTTAAGGAAAGGTTAGGTCTTGTATGCAGGGACTCTCCGCAAAAGGCTGTATGATAAATGTTGATAACCTGTTTATGATATATCAGTAGCATGTCAATGCCATGTAGATGCCTTGCAAGTGACATGGCAGTAACATGTTACCCCGCCACACAGGGCGGGGTCCCTCGAGGCATCGACATCCTGCCATGTTTATGCTATTGTACATGCAAAACGCCATTGTCAGCGGTATGTAAATGGAATACAAATCAATGTTTCTACCAGGCAAGTACGATGCTATGTAGGTGGCATATCACTGGTATGTTAACAAAATGTTTATAAATGTTTATCAATGTTTATGTATGGGCGATAAATGTTTGGGTATGTTTATGAGGCCCGCGCCACAGCGCGGGCCTCCCTTCGCCCTGCTTAGCCTGGGCGGTGTCAGACAAATGTTTATGGTTGTTTAAGAAGGTTTATGTAAGGGCAATAAATGTTTGGTCGCGCGAGTCACGCGCGGGCGCTCCGCGTCCACGCGCGGGTCCCTAAAGCGGCTCTGCCGCTGACGGGACCAATGTTTACGGGGGTCCAATCTTAATAACATTACAAACAATACCTTTAAAGAGTTACTTAATGGCATCCATATGTGATCCAATTAGGGTTGAATGCTACTCAATCCATATTTAATGCGGTCCACATATGATCCAATTGGGATTTCTTGCCATCTGCATGGCATGAAATCTTGGTTAAATCAGATACACTCACAATATAATGCTATTCAATCCGGATTTTTATCTTTAATTTCTAACCCTTTCTGATTAGGTTTTGGGCTACATATTGTACTTTAAGTGGAACCATTGGTAGTTTAGGTTTAATGTAATCCGATTCACAACTTGTGCCACCTAATACATAAAGGGTATAGACTCACTATATCATCTGGTTATCTTATTAAATTATTATTTGCTGAAGATACCTGCATAAGTCTCACCAGTCCCAATATAATATTGTTTAGGGTTGATTGTCTTTACATAGCTTCTAATAGCGGAGACATTCAAAATAATGTAAGTATGAGATTGGAATTTACTATTAACCGTTGCCAGCAAGAGTGGTTCCTAACTTTCAGTGGTCCTATATATTATTTATTATGATTAAGCCTTAAGTTTCTTTTTACTATTCTATTAATACTTTTCTTTTACTATTCCTTTTTATTGTTGAGGGTCTAATAAGAGGCCATAGGCCCTTTGGGCGGCCTACAGAAGGGAAAAATTCTAGAACCATTTATACAATATATTGTTGGTTTCATTTTATTGAATTCTAAACTAATTTTTCGATTTCTAACACATTATGATACTTTATTGGTAATTCTATAACTCTGGAATATTTAATTGGTCCCGTCGGATGCGACGCGTAGCGTCGCATCCTTAGGGACCCACGTGTAATTCGCGTGAGTTTTTAAACTGGTCTTAGGGCCTACCTGGTTTGGTTACATTTTTATAAAAGCTGAGAGACTCTTTAATGTTGCTGATAGTTTTTACAAGTACTAGACTGTCGGATTTGTATTGAGATGCTTCAACTCCTTTTATTACACTAGGAGTTTGTTACCATAACAATAAATTATAGGACAAAATCTGGTAAAATCTTTTAAAATCTATTAAAATCTAATTTTACCCTTTATGCAAGTTATAAAATGTCTCCTACACGTGACTCAACTTTAATATTTTATGCATAGGGGGCCCTACCCTAAAAAATAATGATGTATAGTTTAATAATATTATTGGGCCCGTCGGCGGCACCACGCCGACGACGAGCCCCTACGCGTAACTCGTGCGCCCGTGTGCAGATATAACCTATTTAATGAGAGATGTCTCCCAAACATTGTTTATGAAGGCGACACAATCTAATTTACTATGTCATAATCTATTAAAGTCTCGTATAATATGTTCAGTATCCCTTTCTCAAAATATACCTAACCATATTTAAAATTGCATCAACCCTTTCCACCAAAGGGCGGCTGACGAGACCAAATCAAGGAACACTCAATCTCAATTTATGCCATCAGTATGTTATTTGGATGTCATCTACACGTGATACTATCTCTATTTAACATGGTCCAATCCGGATTTAATGCTATTAAACCCTAACCCAATATGGTTGATATATTAATACAATATGGGTTTAATGAAATTGACACACGATCTAACGCGTAACAATCTGGATTCTTTATATTATCTGATACTTCTACTACCTAAACTAGATTACTCTTAATTTACACTTACTTTACACTAGCTCCATTGGATTTAATTTTGATTTCAACTATTTTTCACTTCATTTCTTTTTATTTTAGTTTAGCTCTATTTCCCTTTGCTTCAACTTGTTTTCATAGTGTTTCAATATTGTTTCATTGGGTTACACTATAATACAATACTCCGTCTGGCTATTATCCTTAAACATTAGGGCCATTTTGTATAGGTGTTGCGTACCTCTCGCCCGTGGTTATAAATGTTAGGGTATCCATCTCACACTCCAATAAAGCCTAACCATATTTAAAATTGCATCAACCCATTTTATCTAGATTTCATGTTACAACTAAAGAATTACATTGTTTATTACCTTTACTGAACCTTACCTTTTATTTTGGGTTACAACCTGAGGCCCTTTTAAGTTTTACTATTATGCCCGCATTAAGCCTTCTTTATGTCATTATGCCTTTTATTCGGCCCTAAGGCCGGCCTCTGGCCGGCCGACGGGCCAATTAGTATTCGTGGATTTGTATCTAAATCTACTGATTATACTTCATCAAATAATGTTAGTTCTACTTCTACCCCATCTAAAACTGATTCTTCCTTGGATAATTTAGTCTTTAAGTATTAACCTTCTGGCCCTTCAAGGGGTCTTACTAGTTTTGGGCAAAGCCCTGCCTAGGCTCATACGTACGCCTTGTGGGTCGCCCCCTTCCTCCCCCATAGCCTTTATGGTTTCGTCGGCCCAACGGTCTGCCTTAGGTACAATAAAACTGGGCGGTGTGTTTAAGGATTATTATATGATGAACTTATGACTACCCTTAAAGCTTACCCTTTATTGAAAACTTGAATTGTATTATACCATAGTGAATTCACTATGGTATAATAAATAATGAGTAATAACATAAAGATAGTGACCCAATGCTACGATTTTAAATTATGATTTATTCACCTATGGAACAATATGAAATTTATCCTTTATTAAGTTTAAATTTAACTTTAAAT
>Ga0207706_10004190_pt1 | contig 13577 bp, 11 predicted proteins | sample KBSC53metaG_FD_184318 | JGI IMG/M metagenome (GOLD analysis project Ga0207706, IMG submission 184318) | Corn rhizosphere microbial communities from Kellogg Biological Station, Michigan, USA - KBS C5-3 metaG (SPAdes) (version 2) | ecosystem: Host-associated > Plants > Roots > Rhizosphere > Soil ... | reverse complement strand
GGCGGCAAAGGCTTCGCGCGTATCCGCTCGCCGCGACGTACAGATGATCTCTTCAAAGCGGTAGAGGTGCCGCAGGCAGCGCAGGCAGTTCTCGCCCATGGTGCCGACGCCGATGAGACCCAAGGTTCGCGGCGTCCTCGGCCCCAGCCACTTGAGCGCGACCATCGCGGCCGCCGCGCTGCGGATGGCGTAGGTCCAGTGCTCGTCCAGAATGGCAATCGGCTGTCCGGTCCTGGGATCGGCCAGCACGATGTAGCGGGCGCAGTCGAGGCGGCCGACGGTGTTGCGCAGGCCGTCGTCGTAGTAGGAATAGAGGCGCACGCCCGCGATCGGCTCGTCTTCCAGGATGACGGTCTTGACGTGCCAATGGTTGTGAAATGGCGCCCCGACGTCGAGCTTCTGGCTCGGCGGCACCGACCATTTCACCGAATTGCGCGCGTGCATGCGAAAGACGTCTTCGCAGATCGCCATCGCGTCGGGCACGGGCAGCAGCTTCACCGTGGTGGCGTAGTCGATGAAGAGGACGCTGTCGGGCGCGCTCATGGGCAAAGGTACTCTTCGATCATGCCGACATAGGATACGGCGCCAGCGACCAGGTCGGACACGGCGATACGTTCGTCCGCGGAGTGCCACTGCTCGAGGTCGCCCGGCCCCCACATGCCCGACTCCGCCCCCTTGAAACAGAAAAAGCCGGCGTCGAGCGCGCCATGACAGTGAAATGTCGGCGGCGGCTGCAAGCCCATGCGCAGGCATCCAGCGCTGGCGGCGCGCATGAAGGCGCCGTCAGGCGCGATCTCGGCCGGATACATGAACTGGCCGAACTCGGTCTTGACCTGCCAGGGTTCGCCGATGTCCGCCGCCGCGGCGATGGCGGCGAACGCCGCCTGCGGATCGTCGCCGGGAAGAAGGCGGCGGTCGAACACCAGCCGCACCTCGTCCTGCACGGTGTGGGTCGCCTCCGGCCATGAGCGCACCGCCGTGGGCGTCAGCGTGGCGTGACCGAGACCGGGATGCCTGCTCCCCCCGACATCGACCGCCAGCACGCGATCGAGCACGCGGCGCGCGCCCTCGATCGCGTTCACGCCGACCCACGGCGTGCCGCTGTGCGAAGCCTTGCCGCGTACGGTGACGATGACGTCGACGCGGCCCTTGTTCGCGAGCGCCACCCGGTTCGTAGTCCCGATCACGATCACGGCGAGCCTCGGCGCGAAACCGAGCGCGTCGCAGATGCTGATCGCGGCATCGTGCCGGCCGGTCTCCCCCGCCGTGCTCACGGTGAACACGAGACGGCCGCGCACGGGGAGGCGGTCGGCGGCGGTCTTCACCGCCGCGAGCGCCGCGGCCAGGGCGCCCTTCTGCTCGGACACGCCGCGGCCGCGCACATGGGAGCCGGCGGAGTCCTCGATCACCTCTCCGGCGTAAGGGTTGGGCATGCGGTTGGCCGGATGGGTCATCGCATACGCCATCAGCATCAGGCTCCTGTCGGCACGTTCGGGCCCGAGCTCGACCAGGAGGTTGCCCATCGAATCGCGCCGCCAGGGCAGGCCGAGCGCCTGCACCAGCGGCACCACCTGCTCGGCGATGAAGCTCTGCACCTGCGGCTCGTGCTCGAACCGCTCGGTCTGCGGGCTGGGATGGCGGACGAAAGCCTGCGTCCATTCGACAATGTCTTTCGTAGCGACGCTCAAATGTCCGTCGGCTTCGCTCACCGGATGACTCCCCCTGTCAATGAAAGCGTCCGTCAGCCCGCAGCGGAGCGCGCGCGCTCGATTGGCGGACGGTCGGGCTCGCCGAGGTCCCAGAACAACCCGGCCATGACGCCTAGTCCTTCGCGCGCGATCGGGCCGAGCATGTGCTCATCCGGCGCGTGCTGCGAGCATGCGGCATAGGAGTGCGGGATCCAGATCGTCCGCAGGCCCAGCACGTCGAGGAAGCTGTCGTTGGGGAGCGAGCCGCCGAGATTGGGCAGGATGGTCGGCGCCTTGCCGGTGGTGCGCTCGATCGATCGGGCGGTGAAGCCGACCCATGGATCTTCGGGATCGAGCCGGCTGGCGCGAAAGAATCCGTCATCGCCGCCACGCACCTGCACCTGCGGGAAGCCATGGCGGTCGAGGTGACGGCGTAGCGCCGGAACGATGTCGGCGACGTCGGTTCCGACCACGTAGCGCAATTGGCAGTGGGCGCGCGCGCTGCCCGGGATGGCGTTGACCGGACGGTCCGGCGTGCCGGTCGTGAATGCCAGCACCTCGAAACTGTTCCACCCGAACACGCGCTCGGCCGGCGTGAGCTCCGGTTCGCCCCAGTCGCGGTCGACGGTCGGGCCGTTGCCGCCGCCATCGACTTCAACGCCTGCCAGGAGCGTGCGCACCGATTGCGGCAGTGGCGGCCGCCATTCCGGCACCCGGATCGTGCCGCGCGCATCGGTGATGCAGGCGAGCGCCTGCGCCAGGATGATCCCCGGATTGGCAAGGAGGCCGCCCCAGTTGCCGGAGTGATGGCCGCCCTCGCGCAGATCGACGATGAGGTCGATCCGGTAGCCGCCGCGCGCACCGAGAAAAATGGTCGGCCGATCGGGCGCGATGCGTGGGCCGTCCGAGGCGATCAGCAGGTCCGCTTGCAGAAGGCCGTGCCTGTGCCGCATGCAGAGCTCGCGCAGCCCGACCGAACCGACCTCCTCACCCATCTCGATCAGAATTCTGGTGTTGAAGCCCAGGCGCGCATCGGCGCCCCCGCGTTCGGCCAGCGTCGCCGCCAGCGCCGCGATGTTGATGCTGTGCTGTCCCTTGTTGTCGGCGGTGCCGCGGCCATAGATGCGCTGGCCTTCGACGGTCAGCACCCAGGGCGACAGGCCCGGCCGCCACAGGTCGTCGAGACCGCGCACCGTGTCGCCGTGGCCGTAGATCAGGACCGTCAGCAGCGCCGCATCCTCGATGCGCTCCGCCACCAGGAACGCCGGCCCCGACGGATTGTCGAGAATGCGCGACGTAAATCCGAGAGACGCGAGGCTCGGCGCCATCTCGTCGTCGAGATAGTCGCGTAGCGCAGCGGCGCGCTCGGGCTCCTGGCTGGTGCTCGGGATGGCGACGCGGCGCCGCAAGTCGACGAGAAATTCGCCGCTGTCGAAGTAGCTGTGCGCGCGAGCGATGGCGGCGGCGCGGCTCATGACGTCACCTTCTCCGCGAGATCGACGCGTCGCTGCTTGAGTCCATGCGGTGGGCCGTTTACGGTCGAACGATATTGCCTGCGGTCCGCCGCCGCGGCAAGCATGGCAACGACCGTGACGGGAGACATGCGTGTTCAAGATCCTGCATCTGGATGAGTGTCCGGCCAATCCGATGGAGCCGGGGCGCGGCGATCAGATCAAGCTCATCAATCCGAGCCTCGGCACCGAGAAGGTCGACGTCCATCTCAACCGGCTCGTGCCCGGTGGCCCGCGCGGCAAGCTGCATCATCACACCAAGGCCGACAACGTCTATATCGTGAAGCGCGGGGAGGGCACATTGACCGCGGATGGCAAGACTTACGTCATCCGCGAGAACGATGTCGTGTATATTCCGGCCGGGATGACCCACTCCCTCGCCAATCTGAGCGATCAGCCGTTCGAGATTTTCGAAATCTACGCGCCGTCCGGCCAGCATTTCGATTTCGTCGTGGACGAATAAGAGATTCGACGTGTACCGCGCATGAGTGAGAGCAAAGGCGTCCTGTTCGTCCCCTACAAAGACACGCTCGGGTTGCTGAACATCGAGGACGCCCTGCACATCTGCGAGCAGGTCTACGCGATGCACGCCCGCGGCAGCGTGGTGCTGTCGAACCCGCCCAGCTTCAAGCTCGACGTGGCGGACGGCTTCAACAACCACTGGCATGTGAAGTCGGTCTTCCTGAAGGACATCCCGGCGACCGGCGTCCGGATCTACAATTACTTCGACGATGGCGCGCGCAACACGGTCGGCGGCCTCGGCTGCACGCGCTACATCGTGCTGTCGGACCCGCACAGCGGCGAGCCGGTTGCCATCGTCGACGAGCACTGGAGCTACGCCATCCGCAGCACCGCCGCCGCGGCCATCGCCTGCAAGTGGGTCGGGCCCAGGGATCCGAAGGTGCTCGGGCTGGTCGGCGTCGGCACCATGGGTACGAATGCGCTGCGGTGTCTGTCCACCATGTACCGGTTCGACGAGATCCGCTGCACCTCGCGCCAGCCCGAAACGCGGGCTGCTTTCGCGCAGAAGTGGTCGCAGGCGCTGGGGATTCCGGTGATCGCGAAGGATTCGGTCGAGGAGGTGGTGCGCGACGCCGACATCGCCGTCGGCGGCACCACGTCGGGCGAGGTGGTGAGCCGGGAGCCCTGGCTCAAGCCGGGCTGCACCTTCATCTCGCTGGCGCGCCGCGAGCTCGATCCGGCCGGCTGGTCGAAGCTGGACAAGGTCGTCATCGACAGCTGGGAGTTCAACATGCTGCAGCGCGAATTCAAGCGGATGGTCGAAGGCGGCCTGTTCTCGCGCGAGCAGCTCCATGCGGAAATCCAGGAGCTGGTCGTCGGAGCGAAGAAGGGCCGGGAGCGCGACGATGAGCGCATCCTGATCCACACCACGGGCCTTGTCTCGCAGGACGTTGCACTGGCACACTTCTTGTATCGGAATGCGCTCCAGAAGGGCCTCGGGATCTGGCTGCCCACGGCGCACTGAGCGGATCGTGACGCGTCAAGGCTCTCGCAACCGACAGGAGCACGGGATGAGCAGCAATTCGCGGGTCGATCGGCGCGGTTTCCTGCGCAACGCAGGCCGGACGGTCCTCGGCGCGTCCGCGGTCGGCGGCCTCGGTCCGTGGGCCTCGTCAGCCACGGCGGAGGAGAAGTTTCCGGCGCGCGACATCAATTGGATCATCTACCAGGCGCCGGGCGGATCGATCGATACCACCGCGCGCATCATCCAGCCGTATCTCGAGCGCAACGGCGTCAAGACCAACCTCGAATATGTCCTGGGCGCGGGCGGACGCGTCGCGCGCAGCAAGCTCTACACCGCGCGGCCGGACGGCTACGTGATGATGACGGAGTCGGCGCCGGGCGGCGCGATCGACGAGGTGATCGGGCGCGCGGGCTACAAGGCCAGCGAGTTCATCCCCATCTTCGGCTGGAGCGTCGTGAGCTGGCAGCTCTGCGTAAAGAAGGATTCCCCGATCCAGACCTTCCAGCAATTCGCCGACGAGTGCAAAAAGCGCCGCGTCGTCGTCGGCACCATCGGCCGCTCGGGATCGAGTCATATCCAGCTGGCCGCGCTGCAGAAGGAATTGAACCTGCCGTTCGGCATGGTGCATTTCGAAGGGTCCGGCAAAGCCTACCCCGCGGTCCTCGGCGGCCATGTCGACGCCGCGATCAGCGGGCCCGGCTCGGGCTCGCGCATGCGCGATAGCCTGCACTTTCTCGCGGTGACCGGCGAGGAGCGCGAAAAGGCGTTGCCTGATGTGCCGACGCTGAAGGAATTGGGCTTCGCGGTCACGCCCATCGATCAGATCTGGTACGCCATGGCCACACCCAAGGTGGCGGACGACCGCATCGCCGTGCTGTCGAGCGCATTCGCCAAGGCGTTCGAGGACAAGATGCTGTGGGAGCAGATGCAGAAGGCCGGCGAATATCTGAAGCTGCTGACCGGTCAGCAGGCCGGGGACATGGTGCGGAAGCAGGCCGAGGTGATCGAGAAGTACAAGGACCTGCTGGGTTGACCACCCTATAGTTCCGATTCCGGGCACCACGATGTCGATCGATGCGCGCGTGAGAGCCTACTGGCGCGAAGAGTTTTCGCTCATCGCGCTGCTGCTGCTGTTCTTCATCGCCATCGTCGCGTTCGGCTACAGCCTGCCGTTCGACGCGCGGCTGTTCCCGGTCATCATCGGCTGCGCCGGCATCGTTCTCACACTGGCGGTGGCGCTCGATCAAATGCGCCGCCACCGCGCCGACGATGTCGAGGCCGTGGACGCGAACGATCCGGCCGCGAGCGCCGGCTGGCCGCGCTATGCCACCGCGCTCTTGTCGGCGCCGGCATTCGGCCTGCTGTTCTGGCTGTTCGGCTTCATCATCGCCTCGTTCGCGGCCATGCTGCTCATCCCGACGCTGATGGGATATGCGAACCGGCGGCGGCTGTTGGTCACCGCGGTGATCACGGTCGCCGTCCTTGCGGTCATCGCCCCGTACCTGCTCAATGTCGAGCTTCCGCAGGGCGTGGTGGGAGACTGGCTGATCGACAAGCTCGCGCTGCGCGCGGGTTGAGCGGCGTCATGCTCGATCATCTCATCCTCGGTCTGACCGCTGCCCTGCACCTCAAGCAGTTCCTGTTCATGATCGCGGGGACGGTGATCGGCCTCTGGGTCGGCGTCCTGCCGGGGCTCGGCGGTCCGGTCGCGATGGCGATCCTGATCCCGTTCACGTTCTCGATGGACCCGCTCTCCGCGCTGCTGATGCTGGCGTCCATTTCGGTCGGCGCCGCCTTCGGCGGATCGATCACGTCCATCCTGCTCAATATCCCGGGCGAGGCATCGTCCGCCGCCACCGCCTATGACGGCTATCCCATGGCGCAGCAGGGCAAGGCCAAGGTCGCGATGGGATTGTCGGCGGGCGCTTCGCTCGCCGCCGCCATCGTCGGGGTCATGATCCTGATGTTCGCCTCGGGCCCGGTGGCGAAGGCGGCGCTGGCCTTCAGCCCGGCGGAATATTTCGCGCTCGCCATTCTCGGCCTCACCGTCGTCTCGGTGGCCGCGCTCGGCTCGACCGTCAAGGGACTGGCGATGGGCGCGCTCGGGCTTGCCATGAGCCTGATCGGCATCGATTCGATCCTCGGTGTGGAGCGCTACACCTTCGGCTTCGTGTATCTGCTCGACGGCATCAGCTTCGTGCCGGTCATGGTCGGCCTGTTCGCGATCACCGAGCTCATCAGCATGATCCTGGAAGGCGGCACCATCGCCAAGGCGGGAAAGCTGGAGGGATCGCTGTGGGATGGGTTCCGGGACACGTTCCGCTATCCGTTCACGCTGATCCAGAGCACGGCGGTTGGCGCCTTCCTCGGCATGATCCCAGGAATCGGCGCAACGGCGGCGAATTTCCTCGCCTACAGCGTGGCGCAGCGATCCTCGAAACATCCCGAGCGGTTCGGCAAGGGCGCGCCGGAAGGCATCATCGCGCCCGAAGCGTCGAACAATTCCTGCATTCCGACCAGCCTGATCCCGGCGCTGACGCTCGGGATTCCCGGCGGCGCCACCTCCGCCATCCTGCTGGTTGCGGTCACCCTGCAGGGATTGCGCCCGGGACCCATGCTGTTCACGTCGAACCCGGAGCTGATCTGGGGCTTCTTCATGGGCCTGCTGATCGGCGCCGTGATGGCGACGATTCTCTATCTCATCATGATCCCGTGGTTCGCGTTGATCACCATCGTGCGGATCGAGCTGATGGCGCCGATGCTCCTGATCGTCACGCTGTTCGGCGCCTACGCCAACGAGCGCAACATGATGGACGTGTTCGTTGCGATCTTCTTCGGCCTGTTCGGCTATTTCCTGCGGCGCCACGGCTATCCGCTCATCAGCCTGGTCATCGGCCTCATTCTCGGCAAGCTCGCCGAGGGCTCGTTCCACCAGGCGCTGATGATCTCGGACCACGATTACTCCGTCTTCTTCCTGCGCCCCCTGTCCGCGAGCATCTTCGCGTTGTGCCTGGTGCTGGTGCTGTGGCCGGGCGTGAAGAAACGGCTCGGCCACGGCGGCGCCGAGGTGACTTGAAGGGATGATCTCCCCGCGAGCGTGTGGGCGCTCGCTTGGCCGGGACACACGAGAAGAGGCCGCGCTGCCATGCTGACTTCCCGGCTGAGCGCTGAGAGATGTAGCGAATGTCTTGACGTCCCCTCGTGCCTTCTTTCAAAAGCGCGCGAAGGTTAATCTCGAGAACTTGAAACGGGGGAAACGCCAGTGCAAGAAGCCGACATCAAGACTCTCCTCGACGCCCGCATCTCCCGCGAGCGCGCCAAGGAACTGCTGATCGAGCTGGTCAAGGTGCCGAGCCCGCAGACCGAGCTCCTGGAAGAGGAGCCCCTGCTCAAAGCCTTCATCAGGACCGCGATCGAGCCGCGGCTACGTACCATGGGCTTTAACGACATCCGCTACGACGCGATGGGAAACCTGATCACGACCTACGGGGCGGGAACGAGCGGCAAATCGTTGATGTTCATCGGCAATGCCATGAACCAGCCGGCCTCGACCATGCCGAATCCCTACGCCGGCGACGTCGTCGACGGCGCGAAGTTCGACCTGCCCGGCGAATGCGTGATGGGGAAGGGGGCGAGCGAGCAGAAGGCGAACCTCGCCGCCATGCTGCACGCCATGGAGACCGTGATCGCGAGCAAGGCCGCGCTCGCCGGCAAGCTCATCTTCACCTGCTGCCTGTCGGGCGAGACCGGCAAGCATGACGCGATCAGGAGCGTCGTTGAGGGCGCGAGCGTGCGCGCGGACATGGCGGTGCTGGGCGGGACCGGGCTCAAGGTCACGCTCGGCAACCGCGGACGCATCGACGTGTTCGTCACGGTCAAAGGCGCGCCCTGCCACTCGTCTCGGCCGTGGGACGGGATCAACGCGATCACCGGCGCGACCGAGGCCATCCGCCTTCTGCTGGCCAAGGTGAAGGTCGACAAGAGCCATCCGCAGCTCGGCAAGCAGTCGCTCACCGTCAATCACATCCGCAGCTTTCCGGACTCGACCCATACCGTGCAGGACCGCTGCGAGTTCACGGTCGACCGCCGCCTGTTGCCGGGCGACGATCCGAACGTCGCGTTCGCCGAGATCGAACGGGTGGCGAAAGAGGTCGAGCAGATCAAGGACCCCGTCAGCGGCAAGGCCTGCAGCGTGGATGTGCGGCTTGGGCCGTTCATGTATCCCTCGCTGGTGACGACGGAGTCGCCGATCGTGCGCGCGATCCTGCGCGCCAGCGAGGTCATGCTGGGCAAGCCGGTCGAGACCTATTACTCCCCCTCGGCGTTCGACCAGGGCTATCTCAACCATGTCGGCATCGCGACCGCGAACTTCGGCGCCGGCGAGCATCAATATGCTCACACCGACTACGACATGGCCTCGGTCGAGCGCACCACGGACTCGGCGCGGGTCTATGCGTTCATGATGCTCGATTATCTGGCGTAAACGGGCGAACCTCGTTCCGCGTGCGGCGTCCCGGCCCGTGTCTGGTCCGGTCTCTGCGAGAAATATTCCTTTTCATATAATCTGGTTTTGTTAGCATGGCGCCGGCCGATCGCGCAGGATGTGCGAGGACGTCCCGCAAGGAGACAAGCGTGCGCACTGCCGCCCCTGAAGGGATCTCGTCGACCCCGTTGCATCGCCACGATGGCGGCGCGCCGGCCGTGGTGTTCCTGCACGGGATCGGCGGCGCGGCGCGGGCGTGGGCACCGCAGATCGCGGCGTTCAAGGCCGCGGGCTTGCATCCGGTTGCGCTCGACCTGCCGGGCTATGGCGCGCGACCGGCGGTCGACACCATGGATTTCGAGGCGCTGGCGGCGGATCTCGAGGCGACGATCGAGCGGCTCGGCCTCGAGCGGCCTGCACTCGTCGGTCACTCCATGGGCGGAATGATCGCGCAGACCGCGATGCGCCGCCGCCCCGACGGCTACTGCGCGGCGGTGCTCGTCGGCACCAGCCCCGCCTTCGGCGATTCCAGGGGCGAGTTCCAGAAGAAGTTCATCGCCGACCGCCTAGGGCCGCTGGAGGCGGGCGCGACCATGCCGGAGCTCGCGGTTTCGATCGTCGACGGCATCATGGGACCCAACCCCGATGCGAGCGGCCGTGCGCTCGCGATCGACACCATGGCGGCCACGCCGGCCTCCACCTATCGCGCGGCGGTCAAGTGCATCGTGACGTTCGACGAGCGCGCCAATCTGCCGAACATCGGCGTGCCCGTCCTTTGTCTCGTGGGCGAGCACGACCGCAATGCACCGCCCCCCATGATGGAGCGGATGGCCGCAAAGATTCACGGCGCGCGCTACGTGTGCCTGCCCGGCGCCGGCCACCTGCCGAACGTCGAGACGCCGGCGGCCTTCAACGCGGCCGTTCTGGCGCTCCTCCTTGACACACAGTCTGCCGCGCGAGCTTGAGCGGAGGTTGTCCGGTGCCCCATTCGACCGATGCGTATGACGATGCTCCGATGTTCGCAGCCGACGCGTTCCGGCTGTCCGATGCGCAGGCGGATCTGATCGACAAGGCGCGCGGGTTCGGCAAACGCGTGCTGGCGCCGCGCGCCGCGCAACATGATCGCGACGCGACGTTTCCGATCGAGAACTTTCGCGATATGCGCGGCGAGGGCCTGCTCTCGATCTGCATCCCGAAGGCCGACGGGGGCAGCGGCGCGGATTTCCAGACCTATTGCATTGCCGCGGCCGAGCTCGGCCGCTACTGCGGCGCGACCGCGCTGTCGTGGAACATGCACGTGTGCTCGACCCTGTGGTCGGGTCCGCTCGCCGACGACCTGCCGATGAGCCCGGAGGACCGTGCCGCTCACAACGCGCGTCGCGGCCTGCACTATCGTCGCATTATTGTCGATGGCGCCGTCTATGCGCAGCCGTTCTCGGAGGGCGGCGCCGCCGCGGCCGGCACGGTGGCGTTCGGCACCGAGGCGCGCCCCGTCGAGGGCGGCTTCGTCGTCAACGGCAAGAAGATTTTCGCCTCGCTCTCGGGCGCCGCGGACTACTACGGCGTGTTGTGCACTGAGCGCGCGGAGTCCGCCACCGCCAGCCGGCGCAACACGCTCTATCTCGCCATTCCCGCTGATGCGCCCGGCGTGCAGGTCGTGGGCGACTGGGATCCGCTCGGCATGCGCGGAACGGTGTCGCGCACACTGCTGTTCAAGGACGTGTTCGTGCCGGAGGCCGAGATGCTGATGCCGCACGGCGTTTATTTCCAGGCGGCGACGCGCTGGCCGCACATGTTCCTCACGCTCTCGCCGACCTATATGGGACTCGCGCAGGCGGCTTACGATTTCACCGTCCGCTATCTGCGCGGCGAGATGCCCGGCACGCCCCCGGTCAAGCGCCGCATGTTTCCGACCAAGCAGATCGCGGTCGCGGAAATGCGCGTGATGCTGGAGCAGACCAAGGGGCTTTGGTTTCAGGCCATCGCCGAGGCGCGCGCGAACCCGAGCAAGGAGCAGGTGCTGCGCGCCTATGCCGCGCAGCACACGGTGATGGAGAACGCCAACGCGATCGCGACGAAGGCGATCCGCACCTGCGGCGGCCAGGCCATGCTGAAGAGCTTGCCGCTCGAGCGCATCTACCGCGACAGCCGCTGCGGCTCGCTCATGCTGCCGTGGACGGCGGAAATCTGCCTCGACCGGCTCGGGCGCGAGACCTTGTACGAGCCGGGCGAAACGGACGAATGATGATGGCCCGGGCAACGTCCGCCGCGGGTACGCGTGCAGCGCGCCACGCCGTGACGCGCTGCAGGTGCCTGGCGTCGACGCTCCCGGACTTCGCGAATTGAGCCCGGCACCGTGATGGACCTCTCCGATCTCATCGACCGCCATGCGGCCTTCACGCCCGACAAGACCGCGATCCGGTTTGCGGGCTGCACGCTGACCTATGCGGCCTTCGCCGCGCGCATTGCTGCCGCCGCGCGCGCGCTCAAGTCACAGCTCGGCATCGGCCGCGGCGACCGCGTGGCGATCCTGTCGACCAACCATCCCGATTACCTCGTCCTGCTCTATGCCTGTGCACGACTCGGCGCCCTGCTCGTGCCGCTCAACTGGCGGCTCGCGATCCCCGAGCAGGTCTTCATCCTCTCCGATGTCTCGGTCAAGGCGTTGGTGGTCGAGGAGGGTTTCGCCGCCGTGAATCCGCCCTTGCTGGAGGTGTTGCCCGACGCCCGCGTGGTCGGGCTCGACTTCGCGCCGGCCGGGGGCGCGTCGTTCGAGCAGATCCTGGCCGCCGGCACCGGCGACGGCCGCAGCTCACCCCTTGATCTCTCCTGTCCGCTGCTCGTGGTCTACACGTCAGGCACCACCGGCCGGCCGAAAGGGGCAGTGCTGCGCCAGGAGGCGCTGGTGTGGAACGCCGCCATGAGCCAGCACATGCACGCGCTCACCTCCGACGATCACGTGCTCACGGTGCTCCCCTTCTTCCACGTCGGCGGGCTCAATGTCCTTACCACGCCTGCGCTGCAGCTCGGCGCGACGGTGACCATCCATCCGCGTTTCGCACCCGATGCGGCGCTTGCCGCGCTGGGTGAGGACCGTCCCACGCTCACCGTGCTCGTGCCGGCGACGATGCAGGCCCTGATCGAGCATCCGCGCTGGCAGGAGACCGACCTGTCGGCGCTGCGCGCGGTCACCACCGGTTCCACCCTGGTGCCGCAGCCGCTCATCGACGCCGTGACCGCGCGTGGCGTCCCGGTGCTACAGGTCTATGGCTCGACCGAGACATGCCCGATTGCGGTCTACACGCCGCTGGGCGGCGACCTGTCCCGCGGCGGCTCCACCGGCTTGCCCGGCCTCCACTGTGAGGCCCGCATCGTCGACGAGGCAGGCCGCGAGGTCGCGCGCGGCACGCCCGGAGAGGTCGTTGTGCGCGGGCCGAACGTGTTCTTCGAATACTGGGGCAACGAGGCCGCCACCGGCGAGGTGCTGCGCAACGGCTGGTACCATACCGGCGACATCGGCACCCGCGATGACGACGGCTATTTCTATGTCCACGACCGCAAGAAGAACATGATCATCTCGGGCGGCGAGAACATCTATCCGGCCGAGATCGAACGCGTGCTGCACGAGCACCCCGCCGTGGCGGAGGCTGCCGTGATCGGCTGTCCCGATCCGAAGTGGCAGGAGGTTCCGGTCGCCTATGTGGTGACGCGCCAGGGCATGTCCGTTGACGCCGAGGCTTTGCTGCGCCACGTCGGGGCGCAGCTCGCGCGGTTCAAGATTCCGCGCAATGTCGTTTTCGTTGACGATCTGCCGAGGAATGCGCTTGGTAAGGTGCAGCACTTCCGGCTGAAGGAATTGGCGAAGGCAACGTGATCGCCCGATGCCTGCTCAGGAGCTCCGATGCAGATCGCCGTCCTAGGCGGAGGAAACGGGTCATTCGCGGCGGCCGGCGATCTGACCATGGCCGGCCACGAGGTGCGGCTGTGGCGACGCGACGCCCAGGCGATTGCCGCGCATCGGGAAGCCGGTCGCCGCATCCTGGTGAAGGATTTCAAAGGGCGCCATGACGTCGTGGTGGCCCACGTCACCGGCGATATGGCCGAGGCCGTGCGCGGGGCGGAGCTGATCCTGTGCCCGGCGCCGGCGACCGCGCAGGCGGACATCGCCAAGGCACTCGCGCCGCATCTCATTGACGGGCAGGTCGTGTTCCTGCCACCGGCGACATTCGGCTCGATGTTGTTCGCCACGGCCGCACGGGACGCCGGCCATCGCGCCGCCGTTGCCTTTGCGGAAACCGGGACGCTTCCGTGGCTGACGCGCAAGCATGGTCCGTTCGAAGTCGCGATCACCGTGCGCGCCAAGCGGCTGCCCACCGGCGTATTCCCGCTCACGCAGAAGGACCGCGCGC
>Ga0207706_10004185_pt1 | contig 13586 bp, 13 predicted proteins | sample KBSC53metaG_FD_184318 | JGI IMG/M metagenome (GOLD analysis project Ga0207706, IMG submission 184318) | Corn rhizosphere microbial communities from Kellogg Biological Station, Michigan, USA - KBS C5-3 metaG (SPAdes) (version 2) | ecosystem: Host-associated > Plants > Roots > Rhizosphere > Soil ... | reverse complement strand
TCACCGAGCTGAGTTCCACCTTGGCCTTCTCGGCGGCTTCGAAGAGCCGTTGCAGCGCCTGCGGGTCGGTCCGAAGATCGATGCCTTCGTCCTTCTGGAACTGGTCGGCGAGGTAGTCGACGATCCGCCGGTCGAAGTCGTCGCCGCCGAGGTGGGTGTCGCCCGCGGTGGACCGGACCTCGACCACGCCGTCGCCGACGTCGAGCAGGCTGACGTCGAATGTGCCACCGCCGAGGTCGTAGACGAGCACCGTCTCGTGCTCCTTCTTGTCCAGCCCATAGGCCAGCGCCGCCGCCGTCGGCTCGTTGATGATCCGCAGCACCTCGAGCCCGGCGATTCGGCCTGCGTCCTTGGTCGCCGTGCGCTGGGCGTCGTTGAAGTACGCCGGGACGGTGATGACGACCTCGGTCACCTTCTCGCCGAGGTTCCGGCCTGCGTCGTCGGCCAGCTTGCGCAGGATCATCGCGCTGATCTCCTCGGGCGCGTACAGCTTGCCCCGGACCTTGATCCGCGCGTTGCCGTTCTCGTCCGGCACGACGTCGTAGGGGACCTGACTGGCCTCCTGCTCGACCTCGGCGAACTTGCGTCCGATGAACCGCTTGACCGAGGAGATCGTGCCCTTCGGATTGAGGATCGCCTGGCGGCGGGCGAGCTGCCCGACCAGCCGCTCGCCGTTCTCGGTGAACGCGACCACCGATGGGGTGGTGCGGGTCCCCTCGGCGTTGGTGATGACGTCGGCCTGGCCGCCCTCCCAGGCGGCGATGACCGAGTTGGTGGTGCCCAGGTCGATGCCGGCTGCTCTGGCCATCGGTCACACCTCCTGGTCCAGCAGGCGGGCCGCGTCGGCGGCGACCTCGTCGTCAACGACGAGGTCGAAGCGCTGGGCCTGCGTGATCGTCACCGAGGCGAAGTCCCGCCTGCCGCGTTGGAGGGCGTAGGTGATCACGCCCATGATCGCGCCCAGTAGAGCGCCGAAGATCAGGCCGTACAACGCGATCAGCAGTGCTCCGATCAACGGGTCGACCCAGGCGAACAGGCCGAAGATCCAGCCGATCAGTGCGCCGGGCAGCGCGCCGGACAACGCTCCCCGCCAGGCGGCGGAGGCGAAGGTCAGCCGTCCGGTGATCTGCTCGACCGACCGCAGGTCGCGGCCGACGATCGCGACCCGCTCCACGGGGAATCCGTGCGTGGTGAGCCGCTCGACGGCCCGCTCGGCCTCGGCGTAGTCGTCGAACGTCGCGATCCGCCTGCGTGCCGGGTGCAGCATCGCCGACTTGGTCATCGACGGGTGCGTCCCGTTGTCGGTAGCCCGGTGGCCGGTCGATGGGCGGTCGGTGATGGGGGTGGGTTGCTCGGACATGATGTGATCTCCGATCCTGGCGGCCCCGTCGCGACGGTTCACCCGCCGGTTTCGGCCGCGGCCTGGCGGCTACTGAGCGGACGAGGCGGCGCCGACCGGCGCGTCGTTGCGGTCGGCAGGCGCACCAGCGCGTTCGGTCGAGTCCTCGTCGCGCTCAGACGAGGCGAGTGCGACACGCCGGGGCTTGCTGGCCTCGCTGACCGGGATGCGCAGGGTGAGCACCCCGTTGGCGAGGTCCGCGGTGAGGCCGTCGGGATCGAGGTTGTCGCCGAGGAACAACTGGCGGGTGAACTCGCCGTAGGTCCGCTCGTCGACGATCACCTCGTCCCCTTCCTCGCGTTGCGGCATGCGCCGGGCGCGGATGGTGACCACGTTGTTCTCGACGGTGACGTCGACGTCGTCGGAGTTCACCGCGGGCAGATCCAGGTACATGGCGAACTCGTCGCCGCGGCGCAGGGCCTCCATCGGCATCGTGCGGGCGGCCCGGGAGATCGTTCGTTCGGTGAGTCGATCGAGCTCGCGGAACGGGTCGAAACGCATGAGTGTCACGGGAACTCCAGGTGGACTGTGCGGGTGCTCAAGCCGGGGCCGTCCCGAGCTCGGTCAGTGGCCACCACGGTGGCAAAGGCGCGTCGGCTCCGATTCGGTCTCGGAGAGGCAATCTCGGTGCGGGACCTGGGCCCGGCAGGTCGACCGGGTGCGCACAGCGGCGGCAGCGTCGCGGCGGCATCAGCCACCGCGCGGCCATGGCGATCGGCCCGGCGAGGTGAATCGCAGGCCGTGGGTTCGCACCGGGCGGCCGAAGCTACACGGCCGTGGTCACCTCCAGGCTGATCGTGCCCGGCAGCGGCCGGACGAACGGCAGTCGGCGGACGGGGAGACCGGTATGACGGATCACCGTTCCCGGACGCAGCTGCGCGCGGCGGCGTTCCGCGCGCGTCTTGTGTACCCCGGCCCGGCGGGCGAGCTGATCGCCCGGGAGCTGTTGAGCTGGGATGAGTTCGGGCACCGGCTGGGTGGCAACCGAATGATCATGAGACTGGTCGAGCACGTCTTGTGGACGCCGGCCGCGGACCTCGTACCCGGTCACGCTGATGTCGCATGATCCTTCGTACCGGTGGGCCGCCGGAGACGGCTTCCCACAGCCGGATCGACTTGAGCCGGGTAGTCTCCGGCGCGCGGCCGTCGGCCAGCCGGGGCCGCGTCAGCCGCTCGGTCGGGGAGCTGCGATGGTCGATCGGCAGTATCTGGGTGCGCTTCGTACCCAGATGTCGAACGTGTGCAGCATGTTCGCGCTGGCGATGGTCATGTTCGATCGGTCCGAGGAGCCGGACATCCTGCGGCTGGCGGTCAGCTCGGTCGGCGCATTGGGTCCCTACCACGCGCAGGGTTCCTACCTGGTCGACGGGGGCGGGATGCACAGCTCGGACGGTGACGACCGCATCATCGCCGAGTTGATCGAGCTCGGCGGGGCGGACGGTCTCGTCGAGGTGGCCGGAGCCGGGTGGTCCTGGGCCTTCCCGATGCGGGCCGTCAGTGGGCACACCGGATACCTCGTCGTCTCGGCTGACCACGAGCCTTCGATCGACCAGCGGTTCCTGCTGACGACGCTGGCGCAGCTGACCGGGGCGGCCCTGGTCAGCGCGCGCCTGCACCGCAGGGAGCGGACCAGCACCGTGGAATTGGGTGACCTCAACGCACGGCTCGAGGCGGCCAACGAACAGCTCGCGGGCGCCGTGACGGACCTGCAGCAGCGCCAGCGGATCCACGAGGTCCTCACCCGGGTGGCGGCCTACGGAGGCGGCGCGGCCGGGATAGCCGAAGCGGTGCACGACCTCACCGGCCTGGCCGCCGTGGTCGAGGACCGCTTCGGCAACCTGCTCGCCTGGGCAGGCCCGGGTCGTCCGCGTACCTACCCGCGCCCGCAACCGCGGATCCGGGCCGAGTTGCTGACCAAGGTCCGTCGCAGCGGGCGGGCCATGCGCTACCGCGACCGGATCGTGGCGGTCGCCCAGCCGCGCGAAGAGGTGCTGGGCGTGCTCAGTGTGGTCGATCCCGGCCAACAGGCGGGGGAGCGGGACGTTTTCGCGCTGGAGCACGGCGCGGTCGTGCTGGCCATGGAACTGGCCCATGAGCGTGCGCTGGCCGAGGCTGAGTTGCGGCTGCGCCGCGACCTCGTCGACGACCTGCTCAACGGGGCCGACAACGAGAGTGCCTGGGCGCGCGCGGCGGCCGTCGGACATGACCTGCACCAACCGCACCAGGTGGTGGTCGCGCGGTGGGACGCCCCGGTGGGTGACGAGGACATGGTCACCGCACTGAGCCGAGCTGCGGCCCGGGTGCTGGGGTCGGCCCTGCTGACCACCCGCCGCCGGGGCGTGGCGGTGCTCGTGGTGCCGCGGCCGGATCGGGTCGGCGGACGCCCCCTCTGGACGGAGCTGCACCGCGCCGTGGCGTCGCTCGTGCGGTCGCCGAACGGGTCGATCGGCGTGGGGCGGCCGTGCGAGGAACCGTCGGAGCTCCCGCGGTCCTACTCCGAGGCCATGCGCGCGCTCCAGGTCAGAACGGCGTCCGCGGGAGCCGGTGGCGCGACCACCTTCGACGAGCTGGGGATCTACCGGCTGCTCGCGGCCGGGGCAGGCGACGGGGAGGTGCACGCGTTCGTCCGGGAGTGGCTCGGGCCGCTCATCGACTACGACGTGGCGAACCGGTCCGAGCTCGTAACTACCCTGTGGCAGTACTACGAGTGCGGTGGCAACTACGACGCCACCGCGCGCGCGCTGACCATCCACCGCAGCACCCTGCGCTACCGGCTCCGCCGCATCCGCGAACTGACCGGGCACGACCTCGGCGCCGTCGAGAGCCGGTTGAACCTGCACGTGGCGTCTCGTGCCTGGCGAATCCTGGGCGGGACGGGCTCCGGCTGAAACGACGCTTGCCCGCTGACCGGGTCAGGAGCTAGACCTGCTCTTGCGCCTGCTGGCCGGGACACCGCTCGAGGTGGCGGGCGAGGGCACGGATCATGCCTTCCTCACTCAAACCGATGACGGTGGCGTCCGCGCACCACGGGCAGGTTCGCGCGAGGTCGGGAGTGGAGCTGCTCACCCGACAGAGTGTAGGTGCTTGGTCGACCGGTCCGGATGCCCCTAGGACGACGGCACGGTCGTCGGTACCCGCCGCGTTGACAGTGCGTCCAGCTCGCGCAGCGGGTCGTCGAGCACGCGGCTGAACGTCGGAAACGGCCGAACGACGTCGGTCAGCATCCGCAGTGGAACCTCGGCCCGGATCGCCAGTACCAGCTCCGAGATCCACTCCTCGGCCCGGCCGCCGACGGCGGTGGCCCCGACGAGGAGGCCGCGGGCCGGATCGGCCACCAGCCGCACCCAGCCCTCGCGGTCGCCCTCGGTGACCGCGCGCACCGTGTCGCCGATCGATGCCGTCGCCACCAGCGGGTCGATCCCGGCCGCGCGTGCGCTCTGTTCGGTGTGCCCGACCGCGGCCACGGCCGGTCGGGTGTAGACCGCGCGGGGAATGGCACGGTAGTCGGCTCGGGCGTCCTCGCCACGGAGGTTCGCCGCGACGATCCGGCCCTGGTACTCCGCGGTGTGCGTGTACGGGGCGATCCCGGTGACGTCGCCCACCGCCCATACGTGATCGACTCCGACCACCCGGCACCGCTCGTCCACGCGGACCGGCGCGCCCGCGCGCACGGCAAGCCCCAGGTTCTCCAGGCCGAGGTCCGTCGTCTCGGGTCGGCGGCCTGCCGCGAGCAGCAACCGTTGGGCCTCGATCGGACGTCCGATGTCCACGGTGGCCCGGACGCCGGCGCCGCCGCTCGGGGCGACCTCGACGACGGTGCAGGCTGGCAACGTGCGGACGTCGAGATCGCGCAGCTTCGCGGTGATCGTCTCGGAGACCGCGGGCTCCTCGCGGGGCAGCAGCCGCTCGTCGCGCTGAACGATGGTCACCACGGTGCCGAACATGGCGAACAGCATGCCGAGCTCACAGGCCACCGGACCGCCGCCGACCACCACCAGCGAGTCCGGCAGCTGATCGCTGGTCAACGCCTCCGCACTGGTCCAGGGGGTGATCGACGGTAGCCCGGCGATCGGCGGCAGGACGGGTGCCGACCCGGTGTCCAGCACCAGCTCGCGATAACCGATCCGGACCTCGCCCGCGTCGAGCAACCCGGGCCGAACGATCCGTCCGTGCCCGCGGAACAAGGTGGCGCCGACATGGCGCAACCGTTCGGCGAAGTCCCAGTCGTCGCCGTTGTGCACCGCCCGTTTGCGCCGGTGCACCGCGTGCCGCCAGGCAAGCGCCGGGTCGGTGGGGCCGCGGTAGAACGGGGCGAACTCCGGCTCGGCGGCCATCGCCCACGCTCCCGCGCTGCGCAACATCGACTTGCTGGGTACGCAGGCCACGAACGGGCAGGCCCCGCCGACCAGAGCGCGCTCGACGACGGCCACCGAGCGACCGCCCGCCGCGGACCACACCGGTTCCGAACCCGGTCCCGAGCCGAGAACGACAACGTCGAAGACGTCCATGGGCAGCCGCCTTCCCCGGTCGATGGCTGGGTCCGATCCTCACCGCCGTGGGCCGGGCGCACCTGGACCCCGGCGCGTGAAGCACCGACGCCGGGTTCGCCTGCCCAGGTCGAAGCCCCGCGAACCGTGGAACGGCAGAGTCCACACAAGCGCCAATGGGCGATCCGAGGGTGACGGGAGGAGCCGACGATGACATCGGGACCGGCGGTCATCGGGTTCGACGGAACCGCTGCGGCGGAGCGGGCGGTGCGGGAGGCGGGCGACCTGCTCGCCCCGCGTCGGGCGCTCGTCGTGGTGGCCATCGAGCAAGGCGTGGCGTTCGGCGAGGTGATGGCTCCGGTGTTCGTTGCCGGCCTGCCTGCCACCGAGCTGGAGATCCGCACAGCTGTGCGGGCCGAGGAGGCCGTGATCGAGCAGGCCATCAACCTGGCGCAGAAGGGCGCCGCATTGGCGCAGGAGGTCGGACTCGAGGCCGAGAGCCTCGTCGTCTCCGATGACGTCTCTGTTGCGAGAACCCTGCTCCGGGTGGCCGACGAACAGGACGCATCGGTGGTCGTTGTCGGCGCGCACCGGCGCGGGGCGCTCAGCAGGCTGGTCCTGGGCAGCACGGCGAAGGAAGTGCTCAAGCGGGCCCGGCGGCCGGTGCTGGTGGTGCGCGATCCCGATACCGGGGCGCCACGCGATTGAGCACGAGCCCGCGGTGAGCCCTGCGGGTCGACCGGTCTGGCCGCGGCGGGGGACTCACACAGCGAGCTCACGCAGGCGCGCGCATTCGGTCTTCGGATCCCAGCCGGACGGCGCGGGCCAGACGAGTCCCAGGGTTCGCAGCTGCTCGACGAGAATTCTGGTCACTGCCCAGTTGCGGTACCACTTCCGATCCGCAGGCACCACGTACCAGGGCGCCGCCTCGGCGTTGCACCGGTGTAGCACGTCCGCGTAGGCGAGCTGGTACTCGTGCCAACGGACGTGCTCGTTGAGATCCCCGGGCTGGTATTTCCACCACTTCTCCGGGTTCGCCAGGCGGGCCCGCAGTCGCTTCCGCTGCTCCTCCGCGGAGATGTGCAGGAAGCACTTCACGACTTTCGTCGTCGTGCTCAGCCGGGCCTCAAAGCGGTTGATGGCGTCGTACCTCGTTGCCCACTGCTCGGGCGGCACGAGCTGGTGCACCCGCACGACGAGGACGTCCTCGTAGTGGGAGCGGTCGAAGACCCCGATGATGCCCGGCGGCGGCAGTCGGCGTACGACCCGCCACAGGAAATGGTGCTCGCGCTCCTCGATGGTCGGCCGGGTGAACGCGTGGTACCGCACGCCCATCGGGTTCACCATGCCGAGGACGTGCTCGACGGTGGCTCCCTTACCCGAGGTGTCCATGCCCTGCAGCACCAGCAGCAGCCTGCGGCTGCCGCCTACCCGTCCCTGCGCGAACAGCTGCTCCTGCAGGACCGCCAGCTCGTCCCCGAGCGATGCCAGCTCGGTCTGGGCGTCCGCCTTGCCCGCGCCGGCGAAGCCGGGTGTCGCCGACGTGGACATCGTCTCGAGATCCACCGGTCCGGGCGGCGCCCGCAGTAGATCGCTGATCCGCCGCGCCGGCCCGCCTGCGGCCCGCCCGTCGCCGCTCACGCCGGCCCGAACCGATCACGTCGCGGGTCTGCGGCGATCACCGATCGCCGTGCTCGTCGATGCGGACCAGAGGTGTGTCGACCAGATGCTCGGCCAGGAACCAGGCCTGCAGCTCGCCGGTCCGGATGACGTCGGACACGAGCAGGTCGTTCGTGCCGTCGTCGCCCTGCTCGCCGACCCGTGCGGCGGCATCGTGCGCGTCGGTCAGGATCTCCTCGTGCGCCTCCAAGAGCCGCGACAGCATGGCCGGGACCTCCTCGACACCGTCGGGAGAGCGGGGGATGCGGGTGATCTCGGCGACGTGCCTCGGGTCGCCCACCGCAACACCGCCCAGGCTCTGCACCCGTTCGGCCAGCGAATCGATGATGACCAGCTGTTCGGACGCGTGTTTGTCGAGCAGCAGGTGCAGCGCGTAGAAGGTGGGGCCGCGCATCAGCCAGTGGTGCTTCTTGTACTGCGCGTAGAGGATCTGGGAATCGGCGAGTATCCGATTGAGCCGCTGGCATGAGTAGAGGCGCGCCTCCGCCGACAGGCCGATAGGGAACTGCCGCACGGTGCCGAAAGCCTGCACCTCGTGGCCGCGCTGATGCAGCCAGGGCTGGGTGTGTACGGGTCGGTTGGAGGTCGCGGTCATGGGCCCTCCCAGGGTCTCGACTGCCCAGGGTGGTCCGGATCCGCTCACGCGCTCTGCGCTCCGGGAGGACGAAATCGGCAGCCCCACATCGGCCCGCGAGGATCATGTGGTGTTCGACCCCGCCGGTGTCCCCGCGGGGTGGGGCTCAGGTATCGGCGGACAAGGCCTGCCGCAACTCTTTCAGGGTCGCGGCTAGCAGCCGGGACACGTGCATCTGGGAGATGCCGATCTCCTGAGCGATCTGGGTCTGTGTCATGTTCCCGAAGAACCGCAACAGCACGATCCTTCGCTCCCGCTCGGCCAGCGCGTCGAGTAGCGGGCCGAGTGTCTCCCAGTCTTCGACGAGTGCCACGCCCCGATCGAGCTCGCCGAGAGCGCCCGCATGGGTCGACTCGTCCGAGGTTTCCGTGCCGAGCGGCTCGTCGAGCGAGAGGCAGCGGTAGGCGTTGTGCACCTGGAGGCCTTCGATGACCTCGGACACCGCGATATCGAGCCGAGCGGCGATCTCGCTCGGTCGGGGAGCCCTGCCGAGCTCCTGGCTCAGTTGGCAGGCGGCAGTGCTGATGGACGTGTTCAGCTCCTTCAGCCGTCGCGGTACCCGCATCGACCACGCGCAGTCACGGAACCAGCGCCGCACCTCACCCGTGATCGTGGGTACGGCGAAGGCCACGAACTCGCAGCCGCGGTCGGGGTCGAATCGGTCCACCGCGTTGATCAGGCCGAGCGCGGCGGCCTGCTCGAGGTCCCGTCGAGGTTCGCCCCACCGGGCGAAGCGCCTGGCGATCTGTCGGGCGAGCGGCAGGTGCTCGATGATCAGCCGATTTCGTAACGTAGAACGGCGGCGATGACCTTCAGGTAGCGCGGCCATGTCGCAGAACAGCGGCCTGAGGTGTGCGTACTCGTTGGTGAATCGCGTGACTCGGAGTGCGGCTGATCGTTCGGATGTACTCGGCAACGATGGGCGGAACCGGCTGACGTATGTCTGGGTCATGATCACGATCTCCTTGCTGCCTCATCCCGTAGCGAAGCCAGATCCACCCTCAGCTGTTCAGGACGCCATCGATCGACTCCTCGTGCCACATGGGACCTCCTTGCGGCGGTGGAGCTTCCACGTTCGTCGCGGCCGGAGGGCCTTGACACCGGCCCGAGCCGGTGAAGTCCGCGGCGCCGGGTCGGCACGGCGGGTCGACGTCAAGCAGGAGGTGTGCGCATCGCTGCCGATCAGCCGCTGGCCAGGTATCGGCCGGGATCACTCGCCGCTCGGGCACCGCTGTCGAGCCATCGTCTGAACCCTGTGGGGTCGCGGCGTTCGAGCTCGTCGAGGTAGGCGGCCCGAAGCGCGACGATCCGTATGAGCTCATCCGGCTTCGACGCACGGGTGACCGTGAGGTAGCTGCGCCTCCATTCCCAGCACAGGTCCGGGGTCGGCAGGGTCGGCATGGGCGGGGCGTCCAATGGTTTCCTCACGGGCGGTGGCGGCATCGCGGGAGCCGCGGTCGGCCGCCGAGGAGTCGGGGCCGGGGCCTCGGCTCCACACCCGCCGGAAGCATGCGGCGTTCGCCGGAGCACGACGAGTGCGACCAGCGCCGTGAACGCGGCGGCCAAACCGATCGGAAGCGCGGCCGAACCCACCAGCCTGTGTAGACCGTTCAGCACCAGAACTCCGAACACCCCGACCGCGGCGACCCGGCAGGCCTCGGACCATGCACCCCAGCCGGTCTTCGCCTGCACGTCGCGCATCCACACCCAAGCGAGACGCGCAGATACAGCCACGCTGGCAGCGAGGATACCGATCATGATCACCGCTGGGCCGAGTTGCGGCAGCCCCGACAGCGCCAGTACGCCCACCATGACCAGGACGATCCGGCACCAGGTCCTGCGTGACGGCATGACGAATCCTCCCGATACTCCTCCGCGGTTGAGCGCGCCATCTCGGCAGCTGCTTCCCAGGTGTCCACCCGACTCGACGCCAACCACGCCCAGGAGGGCCAGATTCGTCGTTCCCTTGGCCCCGCCGGGTCAAGGGAGCGATCGGGAGCGGACTGCCAGAGTGGCCTGTCGGTCCACCGCTCGTCGCAACACCTCCTGCTATCTGACGGGGTGCGTGGATGGGACGACGAGGAAGAGTGGAGCCCGGAACAGATCGCCGGCTACCAACGCGCCACATTCCCGGACCGGCCGACCTGGCACCTGTGCCGATGGCCCGAGCAAGGGTTTCGGCGGTGCGGCGACCGAGGTAGTCGGATTCGGGTCAGATGTCACGCGAGTTGCCGCGTTCTCGACCCTGGACCTGATCGAGCGTGCGCAGCGCCTCCGCGGCGGCTGCCGCGACGGCCGGGTCGACCGCCGGTGCCGCGGCACGGGACACCCGGACCAACGCATCGCGGGCGGCTTGGCTGCCGATGCTGGCCAGCACGTCGATCAACGCGGTCGATCCGCGCCCGGAGAGGATCGCTTCGGTCACCACCGGCACCGAGCGGTCCCCGGCCCGCACCAGCAGCATTCCGGCCAACGTCCGTTCATCCTCGCCGCCATCGGTGATCGCCCGCGTCAGGGCGCGACCGGCGGCTGCGGCCCCGGTCAGCAGCCAGACGGCACCAACGGCGAGAAGCCAGGCGGATGCGATGGCAGCCACGTCGGCGCCTATCCGTGGCCGGGCGGGATCAGCGGAAGGTGGGTCGCTGGTCCCAGCAGTCGGAATCGTGAGTCTGGGCGGCCGATCGTCAAGTTCGTCACTTGAGCACCCACCTTCGCCGGGGGCGGTATCCGTCCGCCGTTGCCGGATTTCGGCGCGGAGATTCGACAGTGGCAGCCGCAGGCAGCAGCCACGTCAGCCCGGGCCGTCCAAGAGTCGCCTCCCGAACCGACCCGACGGGTCCTCAACTGAGCGAGTCGAGATCTCCTCGTCCTCCGGCATGGCTTCGTGGCGGTTCCCCGTCGGTCCGTCTGCGCCTGCCGAAGTCATCAGGACTGTTGGCCCAAGTTGGTGACGAGGTTGATCGCGACGGCCAGAATTCCGGTGCCGAACAAATACGATAAGACGGCATGTCCGAACACCGCCTTCCGCAAGGTCGTCACCTCGGGCACGATGTCGGTCACCCCGTAGGTCATTCCGACGGTGAACGCGAAGTAGGCGAAATCGCTGTACGTCGGTTGCTTGTCCTGCCCGAAATCAAGACCCCCGTCTTCGTCGATGTAGAACAACCGTGCGTACTTCAGCGCAAATACGGTGTTCACCAGCGCCCACGACAGGATGACCGTCACGGCGCTGAGGATCACGAGCGTCGCGGCGACGGGATCGTGATGGCTACTCGAGTTCACCAGCGCCAACACCACTGCTCCGAGGCTGGCCACGGCGGCGATCAAGACCTCGGTGTCCGTCGAGCGCGTCCGGCCCTCCTGTTCGGCGAGCCGCTTCGTGCCCGACGGGTCCTGCGGCCAGCTCGTTCTCCAGACCCACGTCAATGTGATACCGGCCGCAATGATCCAACCCACAAGGAGGGACAGGGGAACCGAGATGAGAGCGGCGACCACCCCTCCTGTCACCACGCCGATCACCAGTGAGAGGACGGCCAGGCGGGGTGACAGGATCCGCTCGTCCCGGCGCTGGTCTCGAGCCCGCATGTCTCCGCCACCCGTCGTCCGACGGCCCAGGTAGCCATCGCACGGAAGCGCTGCCGCCACCGGCGGGTCGTCGTCGAGGATCACGGCGCTCCGTGACCCAGGCACTGCTGGTACCCCGTACGCCCGCGTTTGAACCCGGACGTGTGCGGGCGCAGAACCGCCCGCCCCGTCGCGTACCTGAACGAATGCGCGGTTCGGGTCCCACCGCCGAGTCGCGCTGGTCATCGACCAACTAGCCGTTGCGCGCAGCGCTCGTCGCGATGGGCCCGATTCGCCTGCCGCCGTGTGCGAGCACGTCGCGGTAGAGCCGGAGGTACTGGTCGGCCATGCGGTCGGGCGTGAAGCGCTGCGCGGCGGTGACGCGACACTCCTGCCGCTGGAGGTGAACCGCGTCGGCGACGGCTCGGCCCAACGCCGCCGCGTCTCCTGGCTCGACGAGCAGGCCGGTGCGCCCGTGCTCGACGAGCTCGGGCAGGCAGCCCCTGGCGAAACCGACGACCGGCGTGCCGAGAGCCAGGGACTCGATCACCGCTGTACCGCCCGGCTCCTCCCAGTCGATGGGGACCAGGCTCACCCGCGCGGTGGCGACCAACTCGTCTCGGGACGGGCCTGCCACGGTGCCCACCCAGCGCACCCGCCTTCCGTCGACGAGTGGTGCAACCTGCTCGTGCCAGTACCGGACGTCCGGGTTCGGGTCTTCGGGGCCTGTCGCGGCGAGCGACTCCGGTGTGTGGTGCGGCCCGACCGGGCCGGCCAACACGACGTCGAATGCGCACTCATGGGCGAGGCGGGCCGCCACGTGCTGGCCTTTGACCTTCGTGACCCGGCCGAGCACCACAGCGTGGTGACCGGGATGAGCCTGCGGGCGACGGTCCGCGTCGACCGCGAGCGGGGTTGCGAGGTGGACGTGCCCGAGGCTGTGTGCACGCAGGGCGGGAGGAGCCGTTGTGAGCTGGTTGAACGACACACCATTCACCCAGACCCGGCCCCCGCCGTCGAAGCGGCCGTACAGGTCGGGGTGCTTGCGCAGATCCCAATGCAGGGTGTGCAGCACAGGCGGCGCGGACTCGCCCAGCGCGGCGAGCACACTCAGCCCGAAGGCCTCCTGGTGATCGTGCACGAGGTCGACCCGGAACCGCTGGGCCGCGCAGGCCACCGCGTGCAAGTGGGCCGCAGCGACGCCCATCGCCCGGTTGTAGGGCTCCTGCAGGTGCGCGAACTGACCGTCCGGGAAGACGCTGACCGTCCCGTCGACGGGCAGCGTGCTCGCGCCCACCGTCGCGAGCACGACCCGCACCCCCCGCCGTCGCAACGCGGGCACCAGGGTGGCGAGGACGTTCTCGATCCCGCCGTAGCCCACAGGCGGCACCGGCAGCCACGGCCCGGCATTGATGAGCACACTGAGCGTCATACCGGGGAATTCACGGTTTCGAAGCCGCTAATCCCGGCAACAGCATGAAGATGACCCAAAGCGGTCGAAATTCGGCCAAATGTCGTATGGGGTTCGTCGGTACCGGCGGGGTGGCAACGCGCCATGCTCGGATCCTCCGTGGCCTTGCCGACGTACAGCTCGTCGCCGCCACCGACGTCGTTCCCGAACGAGCGCGGGCGTTCGCCGACGACCACGGCATTGCCGCGGCGCCCGACGTCGATGCGTTGCTCGACCACGAGCTTGACGCGCTCTACGTGTGCATCCCGCCGTTCGCCCACGGCCCGGTTGAGCACGGCCTCCTCGGCTCGGGCCTACCGCTGTTCATCGAAAAGCCCCCAGCCGTCGATCTCGAGACCGCGGAGCTGCTCG
>Ga0207706_10004175_pt1 | contig 13600 bp, 9 predicted proteins | sample KBSC53metaG_FD_184318 | JGI IMG/M metagenome (GOLD analysis project Ga0207706, IMG submission 184318) | Corn rhizosphere microbial communities from Kellogg Biological Station, Michigan, USA - KBS C5-3 metaG (SPAdes) (version 2) | ecosystem: Host-associated > Plants > Roots > Rhizosphere > Soil ... | reverse complement strand
CATGGGCACGGGAACCTGGCTCACGCCTTCAAAGTACGGCAACGGCGAGGGCGCGCAGATCGGCCAGTTGCCGGCGGGGAGCGGGCGATCCATCTCCTGCCAGCCGAGCTGCGTCGACCCCTTGCGGCCGGAGTGACCGATCTGCAGGCAGATCGCCGCAGGCGAATTAACGTGGACGAACTCGACGATCCGCCGCCACGCTTCGCGCTGCGCCTCGTTCCAGAGCCCCGTGCAGCCGGGCGTGATACGGCCCTCCGGCGACACGCAGGTCATCTCGGTGTAGACGAGCCCGGCGCCGCCGAGCGCGCGGCTCCCGTAATGCACCAGGTGCCAGTCGTCGGGCAGACCGTCCTTTGCCATGTACTGCGCCATCGGCGAGACGACGACCCGGTTCGCGAGCGTGAGTCCCCGCAGGCGCAGCGGCAGGAACATCGGCGCCCGCGGCGGCGTCTCAGAGTCCGTGCGCTGCGCCAGCCATCGCTCGTAGTCCGCGACGAACTCGCCGTCTCGGAGCTTCAGGTTGTCGTGGCCGATGCGCTGGCTGCCGGTCAGCAAGCTGTAGGCGAACTGGCGCGGCGGCAGGACCGTGTAGCGCTCCACGTTCTCGAACCACTCCATGCGGTTACGCGCGGCGCTCTGGAGCTTGAGCACCTCGACGCTGCGCTCCTCGTGATACGCCTCGAGCGCTCGCGGCAGGTCCCCGCTTGCGGTCACGTGCCGCGCGAGCGAGATCGCGTCCTCCATGGCGAGCTTCGTGCCGGAGCCGATCGAGAAGTGCGCCGTATGCGCGGCATCGCCGATCAGCACCACTCGGCCGTGATGCCAGCGGCGGCATGCCACGCGGTTGAAGTTGAGCCAGGCGGAGCCGCGCAGGTGGCGCGCGTTGCTCTGCAGCCGCTCGCCGCCGAGGTATCGTGCGAACAGGCGTTCGCAGAACTCGATCGATTGTGCGGTATCGCACCGGTCCAGGCCGTGCGCCCGCCAGGTCTCCTCGCGGGTCTCGACGATGACGGTCGACAGATCCGCGCTGAATTGGTACGCATGGATCTGGAACCAGCCGTGCTCGGTCTGCTCGAAGGCAAAGGTGAAGGCGTCGAACGGGCGGGCGATGCCGAGCCAGATGTATCGGCATCGGCGCACCTCTACCGACGGCTCGAAGACCGCAGCGTGCCGCGGGCGCACGCGGCTGTTGGCGCCGTCGGACCCGATCACCAGGTCGGCATCCGCGAAAGCGCCATCGTCGTCGATCTCTCTCTGGAATTTGAGCTCGACGCCGAGCTCCGACGCGCGCTCCTGCAGGATTCCGAGCAGCTGCTTGCGGCTGATGCCGCAGAAGCCGTGACCGCCGCTGCGCAGTACCTCGCCGCGGAAGTGGATCTCGATGTCGTCCCAGTGGTGGAAACTGCCGACGATGGCGGCGTGCGTCGCAGGGTCGGCCACGCGGAAGTTGTCCATCGTCTGGTCGGAGAAGACGACGCCCCAGCCGAAGGTATCGTCGGGTCGATTACGTTCGTAGACCTCCACCAGCGCGCCGGGCAGCGCCTTCCTGAGCAGGATGGCCGAATACAGCCCCGCCGGCCCGCCGCCGAGGCACACCACCCGCTTCATCGAGCCGACGCGATCCATCGCGAGATGGATACGCCGTTTTACTTGACATGTCAACTAAATGGGCAGACCGAAGCCCGCGTCCGATCAGCCGGTCACTCGGTCTGGACGTGGATGCGCACACTCTTGACGCTGGAGTCGACCAGGGCGACCGTGAACTTGGGCATCGGAGCCTTGGCCTTGACGAGAACATCCTCGCCGTCGTCGACCTCGACGCTGTACTCGGCGGACAATCCGGCCTTGAGGGCCTTGCTGATGTCCTGGGCGATGTGGTTCTCGCCACGGCCGTTCTTGATCGGCACTTCGATCGTCTTCGACTCGCCGCCCACCGGCGTGACCGCGAAACGGATGGTGCCGTCGGAGTTCGCACTTTCGCTGACCTCGATCCGCCAGCGATGCGATGCCTTCGCGTCTGCCGCGATCGCCGCCGTTCCCGCCAGGATCGCCGCCGCCATGCCAGCCGCCGCCCAGCCAAGGTGCCTTCTGTTGATCATGACGTCTTCCTCTGCCTGAAGCTGTTGATGTTTCGACGAGCGATTGCGGCTGGGTTCCCAAGCGCTCTGGGGCCTACCCGCCGGTCTTCGCTTGCGCGGCTGACGCCGATAATCTATCACTTGCCTTCGCCGCGGCGTATCAGTCACGACGGACCGTGGGTAGGACCGCCCCTCCTCCGGAGTAAGTCTATGGAAACGCCGCTCACGCCCCTGGAATTCGCGCGGCGCGCGCGCAAGATCCACGCCCGCCGCGAGGCCGTCGTCGACGGTAATCTACGATTGACCTATGGCGCCTTTTTCGAGCGCACCGATCGCTGGTCCTCTGCGCTGCAGGGGCTCGGCGTCGGACCGGGTGATCGTGTTGCGCTGATTGCCCCGAATACCCATGCGATGCTCGAGCAGTTCTATGCCGTGCCACAACTCGGCGCGATCGTGGTGCCGCTCAACTACCGGCTGACCGCGGAGGACTTCGTCTACCTGATCGAGCACAGCGGCGCCAAGGTCGTCTGCGCCCACGCTGACCACGTCGATGCCGTCGAGAGCGTACGCGCGCGACTGCCGGGGGTGCGTCACTTCGTTGCGCTGGAAGGCGCGCGCCGCGGCTGGCTCGATTACGAGTCCGCGCTCTCGGCCGCCTCGGGCAGCTTCGAGCGGCCGGAGATCGCTGAGTCCGACCTGATTTCGATCAACTACACGAGCGGTACGACCTCGCGTCCCAAGGGCGTGATGATCACGCATCGCAACGCCTGGGTGAACAGCGTCGGCACGCTCGTGCATTTGCCAATGACGCCCGCGGATCGCTATCTGTGGACACTGCCGATGTTCCATGCCAACGGCTGGACCTTCGTCTGGATCGTCACCGCGGCCGGCGCGGCGCACGTCTGTCTGCGCAAGGTCGACGCAGCCGCCGTGTACGACCAGGTCGAGCGCGAGCGGATCAGCATGCTGTGCGCGGCGCCGACGGTCCTGATCGGGATCGCCAACGGCCCGGAAGAGCATCGCCGCCGTCTGCCCCGCGGGCTGCGCGTGGTCGCGGCCGGCGCGCCGCCGGCCGCCGCGACGATAGAGCGCATCGAGGGCGAGCTCGGCTGGCAGATCACGCACGTCTACGGTCTCACGGAGACCGCGCCGTTCATCACCGTCTGCGAGGAGCGGCCGGAGGATGCGCAGCTCGCCCCGCGCGAGCGCGCGGCGGCAAAGGCGCGGCAAGGCGTCGAGCTGATCACGTCCGGTGAGTTGCGGGTCGTCGACGCGGAGGATCGGGAGGTACCGCGCGACGGGCAAACGCTGGGCGAGATCGTCGCCCGCGGCAACGTCGTAATGAAAGGCTACTGGAACGATCCGGAAGCCTCGGCGATAGCCCTGCGCGGCGGCTGGTTCCGCTCGGGCGATGCCGCTGTGGTGCACGCCGACGGCTATGTCGAGATTCGCGATCGCTACAAGGACGTGATCATCAGCGGCGGCGAGAACATTTCCTCCATCGAGGTGGAAGGCGCGCTGCTCCGTCATCCGGCGGTGCTCGAGGCTGCGGTCGTGGGCATGCCCCACGAGAAATGGGGCGAGGCGCCGCAGGCCTTCGTCGTGCTGCGTCCGGGGGCGAGCGCGACACCCGCCGAGCTGCGTGAGTTCTGCCGCTCGCAGCTCGCGCACTTCAAGGTGCCGCAGGACTTTCACTTTCCCGCCGAGCTGCCCAAGACCGCGACCGGCAAGATCCAGAAGTTCGTGCTGCGGGCCGGGCGGAGCGGCATCAGCCGGCAATAGACCATTATCGATGGGATGCGACGCAGCGTAGGAGCCGACTTACGACGTTGGACGTTTCCCAGCGACTGACGTGCGGACCCAGCTGCGTACACTCGGACTCATGGCCGGCGGGACGTGGAAACTGCGGGATTGGCGCCCGCCCCGGTGGGGCGTCGTCACCGCAGTCGCGCTCGCCCTCGCCACCGTCCTTGCGGTCGCCTACGACGACAACTGGCTCAAGGCGCCCATCGAGCGACGTGTAGCCGCGGTCACCGGTCGCCACTTCGACATCGGCGGAGACCTCGACGTCTCCCTTGGTCGGGCTATTGGCGTCGACGCCGTCGGCGTTTCGCTGGGCAATGCAGACTGGGCGAAGAATCCTGTCATGGCCCGTGCGCAACGCGTCCAGGTGGACATCGATCCGTGGCCGCTGCTGCGCGGTCGGCTCGACGTCACCCGCATCGCCCTGGACAAGCCCGAGCTGCTCCTGGAGCGCAACACGCGCGGTGAGGCGAACTGGCGTTTTGGTCGCGAGCGCCCGAAGCGCTCCGGGACGACGATCCGCGCGCTATCGATCCGGCAGGGAACGCTGCGGGTACGCGAGCCCTCGTTGCACACCGACCTGAAGCTCGCCGTGGACACCGAGGAACGTGACGCATCGGACGGATATGCCCCGATCGTTGCGCGGGGAACCGGCCGCTACCGCAACGAGGCGTTCCGCCTGCACGGCCGCCTCGACTCTCCGCTCAAGCTGTTGCGTCGCGGCGATGGCTATCGACTCGATCTGACGGCGAGCGCAGGACAAACGCAACTGCACGCGTACGGAACGCTGGAGGCACCCATCGATCCGGCACGCTTCGCGGTCCGCGCGGACGCGTCCGGCCAGAATCTCGCCGATCTGTATCGCCTGATCGGCATAGCAGCGCCGGAAACGCCGCCGTACAGGGTCACTGGCCGGCTGAGCCATGAGGGCGATGTCTGGCATTACTCCGGTTTCGCCGGAAAGGTTGGCGACAGCGACATGGCGGGCGACGTCAGCCTCGATATGGGCGGGAAGCGGCCGTCGGTGCAGGCCCGGCTTTATTCGAGCCATCTCGATTTCGACGATCTGGGCGGACTGATCGGCGCGCCGCCCGACACGAAGCCAGGTGAAACCGCCTCGCCCGAGCAGCGCGTCGCAGCGCAGGAAAAGTCTGCGAGCCCGCGACTGCTGCCCGACAAGCCGTACGACCTCGAGAAGCTGCGATCGCTGGACGCGGTCGTCCAGTTAAAGGCTGAGCGCGTCGATGCTCAGAAGTTGCCGATCGAGGCCATCGACGGCCGCATGCGGCTCGAGGACGGCCTGTTGCTCATCGACCCGCTCGACGTGGCGATCGCCGGCGGCCATATGACCGGGAACATCAGGCTCGACGCCCGGCACAATCCAATCGCGACGCAGGCGGACTTGCGCCTGCAGGACGTTGAAGTTCCCAAGCTCATGCCGCGCATCAGCGCGAAGGGCTTCGGGCGCATTGCCGGTCAGGCTCGCCTGGCCGGACGCGGAAACTCTGTCGCAAAGATGCTGGCCACCGCCGATGGCGAAGTCGGGGCGGTGATGGGCTCCGGAGCGATGAGCAATCTGGTCCTCGAACTTGCGGGACTGGATGTCGCCGAGTCGCTGATTCTCATGCTGAGCAAGGACAAGACGGTGCCGGTACGCTGCGCGTACACGGATCTCGCGGTCGCCGACGGGGTCGCCACGGCGCAATCGATGGCGCTCGACACGACCGATACGGTAATTGTCGGCAGCGGAACGATTGATCTGGCCGATGAACGCCTCGATCTCGAGCTCAAGGCGCGCCCCAAGGACATCAGCCCGGTCAGCCTGAGAGGCCCGCTCGATGTCGACGGCACGTTCAAGGACCCGGGGTTCCACCCGCAGCCGGCGCGGCTGGCGGGCAGGGTCGCAGCCGCCGCCGCGCTGTTTGCGATCACTCCGCCGGCGGCCTTGCTGGCTCTGTTCGAAACGGGGCCCGGGAAGGATCTTGATTGTGCCGGCAAGACCAAAGCTGTGGCTCAGGCGGAAGATGCTTCTCAGGCGGAAGATGCTTCTCAGGCGGAAGCTGTGACTCGGCCGAAGACCTGACTTGACACCGCAAGGCGTGCTGGACGCGGAAGCAGCACGCAGCTAGCGTGACTGCCCCCCGCTTCTTATATTCCGCCATGCGCAACACAGTTGTCGTCCTCCTGCTCGCGCTCCTGATCGGTGGCGCAACCCGTGCGGCACCACTCGACGCGCCGAATCGCATCTTTCAGGGCGCCGATCTCTTCGGGCTCCAATACGCGGCCGAACCGCAGATCCGTCCCGATGGCCGGGTTGTCGCCTACGTGCGCGGGTCCTTCGACATCATGACGGACCGCGCGCGCCAGTCGATCTGGCTCATCGACGTCGAGACCGGCGAGCAGACGCCGCTCGTCGCCGGCGCCGGTTCCCACACCTCGCCGCGCTGGTCTGCGGACGGCGGCCGACTGGCTTACGTATCGACCGCCGAGGACGGCCGCCCGCAGCTCTTTGCGCGGTGGATGCAGAGCGGCCAGACGGCCAAGCTCGCTGAGCTGCTCTCCGCGCCGACGGACCTGGCCTGGTCCCCCGATGGGAGATGGATCGCCTTTACGATGTTCACGCCGGACGAGGCCGCAAAGCTGGGCGAAGCCCCCGAGAAGCCAACCGGGGCCGACTGGGCCCCACCGCTCGAGGTGATTACCGATCTCGCCTACCGCAGCGACGCAGAAGGCTATCTCAAGCCCGGCTACCACCATGCCTACGTCGTCGCGGCCGAAGGCGGCGCGCCACGGCAACTCACCTTCGGCGCTTTCAACGAGACCGGGCCGCTGTCCTTCACGCCCGACGGCGCTCACCTCCTGCTCACCGGCAACCGGATGGATAACTGGCGCCGCGAGCCTGTCAACACCGAGATCTACGAAGTGGCACTGGATAGCGGCGCTATCCGGGCGCTGACGTCGCGCCTCGGTGCCGATGGCGCGGCCACCGTATCACCCGATGGCCGGACGATTGCCTATCTCGGCTTCGACGACCGGCTGATGAGCTATCAGAACGCCGAGCTCTACGTGATGGACCGCGACGGCAGCGAGCCGCGCTCGCTAACGAGCAGCCTCGACCGTACGATCGACGAGGCGTACTGGGCGGCGGACGGCCGTACCCTCTACGTGCGCTACGACGACCGCGCGGTAACGAAAATCGCGCGGGTCGATCTGGACGGCCACCTCACGACAGTGGCCGAGGGCCTGAGCGGTGGCAGCCTCGACCGACCCTACACGGGTGGCGAGTTTTCGGTGGCGAAAGACGGCACGGTCGCCTTCACGAGCGGCACACCGCAGAGCCCGTCGGATGTCTCGGTGACGCGACGCGGCAAGACGCTTCGTCTGACGCAGCTCAACGCGGGGCTGTTCGCGGACAAGACTCTGGCCGAGGTACGGCCGCTCGCCGTGACTTCGTCGTTCGACCGGCGTTCGATCGATTCTTGGATGGCGCTGCCGCCGAATTTCGATCCAGCGAAGAAATACCCCCTGATCCTCGAGATTCACGGCGGCCCCTACGCTGCCTACGGGCCGGTGTTCTCCACCGACGTGCAGCTCTATGCGGCGGCGGGCTATGTGGTGCTGTACGTCAATCCGCGCGGCTCGACCTCCTACGGGCAGGAGTTCGCGAACCTCATACACCACAAGTACCCGAGCGAGGACTACGACGACCTGATGAGCGCCGTCGACGCGGCCATCGCGCAGGGATATGTGGATCCAAAGCGGCTCTACGTGACCGGTGGTTCCGGCGGGGGCGTGCTGACCGCATGGATCGTCGGCCGCACTGAACGCTTCCGTGCGGCGGTGACGCAGAAGCCGGTGATCAACTGGGCGAGCACCGTTCTCACCACGGACATCTACACCTACATGCCGAAGTACTGGTTCGAGAAGCTCCCGTGGGAGGACCCGGAGTCGTACTGGAAGGTCTCGCCCCTGTCGCTGGTTGGCTCGGTCAAGACGCCGACCCTGGTGCTGGTCGGCGACCAGGACTTCCGCACGCCGCTCAGCGACTCGGAGCAGTACTACCAGGCACTGCAGCTCCGGGGCGTGCCAACCGGCCTCGTAAAGGTGCCGGGCGCCTCGCACGGCGGTCTTACCGCGCGACCCTCGCAATCCGCGGCCAAGGCGAGTGCGATCCTCGCGTGGTTCGAGCGCTACCGAGAATAAGCATCGCTTCGTCGCATCTGCGGTGCGGACGATCGCCGATTCGGTTATCTCCGGCGGCGAACACGGAGCGACACCGTCGCCAGGCCGAGCGCTGATGGGGGATCGATGAGAAAGGCTCTGAGAGTCTCCGGCTGGACGCTGCTGGCGTTGCTGCTGATCGGCGGCTATGCGGCCTGGCGCATCGTCTGGGGTCATCCCTTCACCATCAACCAGCTCGCAAACCGGCAGGCCGCGTTTCTCTTGATGCGTAACCCGGAGCTTTTCACCTCCATAGGGATTGCCGACGGCACGATCTTCGACCGCCATTCGGGCGAGCTGGCTCCGGTCGGCACGGAGAAGCGCGACGCTGACTACGCGTTCTTTCATCGAGCGCTCGAGGACGTGCGGCGTTTCGAGCGCGCGAGCCTCAAGCCCCAGGACCAGATCACCTACGACATCCTCGAGGACTTCTACGGCGCGCAGGTCGCGTTCGAGCGCTTCGAGTGGATGTCCTCCGAGGGCCTCTACCCCATAAGCCCGATGTTCGGAACAGAGATCTCGCTGGTCGGCTTCATGCAGACCCAGCACGTGGTCAAGAACGATAAGACGGCACGCAATTACGTGGCCCGGCTCCGCGCGATGGGCGACAAGCTCGACGGAGTGACGGCCGAGATGCAGCGCCAGTCCGCGGCCGGCGTAGTCCTGCCGCCGGCGCTCCTCGAGAAATCGCTGACCGTGATCGATGACGTCGTCGCCCCGGCGCCGGCCGAGAATGCGCTGGTCACCTCGTTCGTCGAGCGCATGGCGGGCGCGAAGGACCTCGACGCGACCACCCGCGCGGAGCTACAGACGCAGGCGGTCGCGGCGGTGACCGACGTCGTCTACCCGGCGTATGCGCGGATGCGGACCGCGCTGATCGCGGAACGCGCACGTGCCGAGGGCACGGCGGCGGGGATCGGCCGCCTCCCGGACGGCGCCGCGTATTACCAGGAGATGTTGAGACAGTTCACCACCACGGACTACACCCCGGAGCAGGTGCATGCGCTCGGGCTCGGCGAGGTGGCGCGCATCGATGTGGAGATGGATGCGCTGCTCGACGGCCAGGGCCTCACCGAAGGGACGGTCGCCGAGCGCGTCGCCGCCCTGCGGACGGATGCTCGCTTCCTGCTGCCAAACGACGACTCGGGACGCGAGCAGATGCTCGCGGATTACCGGGAGATGCTCGACGCCGCCAATGCGCGCATGCCGGAGTATTTCAGCACCGTTCCGCCCGGTAAGCTCCTAGTCGAGCGGGTACCGGAATCCGGGGAAAAAGGGGCCTCCGGCGCCTATTACCAGGCCGCCGCGCTGGACGGCTCCAGGCCGGGCACGTTCTTCGCGAATCTGCGCGACGTCCACGAGATGCCGACCTGGGGGATGAAGACGCTCGCATATCACGAGGGCATCCCCGGCCATCACTTCCAGATCGCGATCGCGCAGGGGCTCAAGGGCCTGCCCATGATCCGCCAGCAGCCGATCTACACCGCCTACGTGGAGGGATGGGCGCTCTACGCTGAGCGACTGATGGCCGAGATCGGCATGTACGAAGGCGACCCCTGGGGTGATCTCGGCCGGCTGCAGGCGGAGATGTATCGCGCGGTACGCCTCGTGGTCGACACAGGGCTGCACGCCAAGGGCTGGACGCGCGAGGCAGCCATCGAATACATGATGGGCGCGACAGGGATGGCCGAGAGCGAGGTCGTCTCAGAGATCGAGCGCTACATGGCGTTGCCGGGCCAGGCCTGCGCTTACAAGGTCGGACAGCTGAAAATCCTCGAGCTAAGGGAGCAGACGCGCGCGAGGCTGGGCGAGAAGTTCGACCTCAAGGCCTTTCATACCGTCGTGCTCGAGAACGGTGCGGTTCCACTGACAGTACTGGAGCGAATCGTCAACGAATCGCTCTAGCTCGGTGAGACGCCACTGCGGCGCGCTGAACGGCTAACGACGCATCAGCAGGGCCACGAACAACAACACGATGGTCAAAGCCTGGAGCCCTACGCGGGCCCACATCAGGGGCGTGCTCGCAACCGAGTCGGTGTTGCCGCCGCCGCTCATGACCAGGATGCCGATCAACAGCGCACCGACCGTGGCGAGAAGCGCGATGCTGATGAGGACGGCGAACGGATCCACGGCTGCATGCCCCCGGCAGTGGAATTCCCGCGGTCATATTAGGGGCGGTTGCCGCTGTTGCCAACCTCCGCGCGGATTCGGACTTCGTATCAACGGCGCGTGGCGAACACCTGCGCCCAGTACGTCCCCTTCGGGCTCGACGCCTCGAAGGCATAGGCGATCCCCATCTCGCGCACGTCGGGATTCATGAGGTTCGCGCAATGCCCCGGGCTTGCGAGCCAGGTCTGCACGACCGCGTCCGCCGTCCGGTCGCCCGCCGCGACGTTCTCCGCGACGGTGCGCCAGAGGTAGCCGGCGCGAGTCACGCGCTCGGCCGCCGTGCTTCCGTCCGATCCCTCGTGCGCCATCCGGCCGGTGCGTGCCATATCCCGCGCGTGCGCGGCGGCGACGGTCGTCAAGGTCGTGCTGAGGGCCACGGGAGGCGCTGCTCCGTGCGACTGGCTTCCGCAGCGCCGCGGCTGACCGCGCGCCTGGTTGACCAATGCCAGCGCTTGGCGCGCGACAGCGGCGGGATCGGTCGCGGCCGGCGGCGCAAACGGCGCCGCGAGAACGATCCAGAGATCCTCGCCGCCACGCGCGAGGCCGATCGTGTGGAACTCCGGGTCGGCGACGTCGGAGCAGAATCGTTTCGTCAGCAACTCGTACAGCGCATCGGAGCTCGCCGCACGCATGACGCGGATCGAGGCGCTGCGCGCGGCGGGGTAGCGTTCGGCCGACACGGCATCGGCGAGTTTTTCGCCGCCTTGCAACCGAGCCGCGACCGCATCGAGCCGAAGATCCGCGCGCAGCGGCGCGACCTGCCGGGACGCCGCCCCACAACCGCGGCTGCGCGCCGCGTTGACCGTGTCGAACGCGCCCGTCGTCGACGGCGGCGACGGGGGCGCAACCACGCAGCCCCCGAGCACTAGCCCGACGCAGACCGCGGCTATCGACGCAATCGAAGCCTGATCAGGCGCGTTGCGTCGCATGCGCCGCGCTGGTTGTGTAGGCGGGGACCGCCTCGTCCTCGTCCGTCTCGCCGAGAAAACCGCCGCTCTGGTGGGCCCACAGACGCGCGTACAGGCCGCCGCGGGCGAGCAGCGTCGCGTGATCGCCCTCCTCCACGATGCGACCCTTGTCCATGATGATCAGGCGGTCCAGCGCTGCGATAGTTGACAGGCGGTGCGCGATTGCCACGACCGTCTTGCCCTCCATCAGCCGATACAGACTCTCCTGGATGGCAATCTCGACCTCGCTGTCGAGCGCGCTGGTCGCCTCGTCGAGGATCAGGATGGGCGCGTCCTTGAGCATCACCCGCGCGATCGCCACACGCTGCCGTTGACCGCCCGACAGCTTGACCCCGCGCTCGCCCACGTGTGCGTCGTACCCATTGCGTCCCGCCGGATCCGTCAGACCCTGGATGAACTCGTGGGCTTCGGCGCGCCGCGCGGCCGCCACCATCTGGGTGTCGTCGGCGTCGGGGCGGCCATAAAGGAGGTTGTCCCGCACCGAGCGATGCAGCAGCGAGGTGTCCTGGGTAACCATGCCGACCTGCGCCCGCAGGCTGTCCTGCGCGACATCCGCGATGTTCTGGCCGTCGATGAGTACCCGTCCGAGCTCGACGTCGTAGAACCGCAGCAGCAGGCTCACGATCGTGCTCTTGCCCGCGCCGGAGCGTCCGACCAGCCCGATCTTCTCGCCCGGGCGGATGTGGATCGAGAAATCGTCGATCACGGCGTGCTTGCCACCATAGCCGAAGGTGACGTGCTCGAAGCGGATCTCACCGCGCGGCACCTTGAGCGGTGGCGCGCCCGGGCGATCGAGCACCGTGTGCGGCCGCGCAAGCGTGTCGATTCCGTCCTGCACGGTGCCGATGTGCTCGAACAGCGAGGCGAACTCCCACATGATCCAGTGCGAGATACCGTTCAGACGCAAGGCCATCGCCGTGGTCGCCGCGACGGCGCCGACGCCGACCTTTTCCTGCATCCAGAGCCACATCGCGACCCCCGCACTGCCGGCGATGAGGATCATGCTGAGCGTGTGGTTGACGATCTCGAAGCCGGTGACCAGCCGGAACTGCGCGTATGCGGTGTGCATGAATTCGCGCATTGCACCGCGCGCGTATCCGGCTTCGCGCTTCGCATGAGAGAAGAGCTTGACGGTCGCGATATTGGTATATGCATCGGCGATCCGGCCCGTCATCAGTGAGCGAGCATCTGCCTGCTGCATGGCGACGTGGCCGAGCCGTGGCACGAACCAGGCGAGCGTGGCGAGATAGAGCGCCAGCCAGCCGAGGAACGGCAGCAGCATCCACAGGTTAAAGCCGGCCAGCACGACTACGATGGTTGCGAAGTAGACGACGATGAAGGCCCCCATCTCGCCGACGATCATCCAGGTGTCGCGCACGGCGAGCGCGGTCTGCATCACCTTGGCGGCGATGCGGCCGGCAAACTCATCCGCATAGAAGCTCATGCTCTGGCCGAGCATCAGCCGGTGGAAGTTCCAGCGCATCCGCATCGGGAAGTTCGCGGCCAGCGCCTGGTGCTTGAGAAAGGCCTCGAGCGCCACGACCAGCGGGCTCGCGGCAATGACTCCGCCGAGGAACAGCAGCTTGCCGCGCTCCTTCGCCCAGAACTGCGCCGGCTCGACTGCGGTCAGCCAGTCGACGACGTGTCCGAGCATCGAGAACAGCAGCGCCTCGAACACCGCGATCACGGCCGTGCAGAGTGTCATGCCGAGCAGGATCGGGCGCATGCCCTGCGAGCACGCCCAGATGAAGGCGACGAACCCCCGCGGCGGCGAGCGCAACGCGCCGTCCGGATAGGGATAGACCAGCTTCTCGAAACGACCGAACAAAGACAACTCCCCGGACGGACCCGACGGCAAGGGTGCGGAGGGCCGCGACGGCGCCCCGCATTTGGCAAGTTTGCTGCATCGGCGCACTGGCCGCGAGGGCGGGAGTATCCTTGGGCATAGGGCGATCGACCGGGGCGACCCCCGACGGAGGCGCAGATGAGCAAGGGTATGGATAAGAGGAAAGAAACGAAGAAGAAGCCGCTCAAGACTCCGGAGGAGAAGCGCGCGGCGAAGAAGGAAAAGAAGGCCCACCGGGGCCTCCTCGCCTAGCTCTGACGGCGCCCGTCCGAGGCTGCCACGATCGCTGCTCGGCGTCGCCTGAACGGAGCGGTAGCGGCCGGGCAGTTGCTCGGACCGCCGGGCATGGCGCCCGCACGTCTCGGACGCAATGTGTTCAATCGTCCGACCCTGATGGTCGCCCGCGACCTGCTCGGAAAATTCATCGTCCACCGGCACGGCCGCCGCATCCGGTCGGCGATGATCACCGAGGTCGAGGCGTACAAGGGGCCGCAGGATCTCGCGTCGCATGCTCG
>Ga0207706_10004173_pt1 | contig 13606 bp, 18 predicted proteins | sample KBSC53metaG_FD_184318 | JGI IMG/M metagenome (GOLD analysis project Ga0207706, IMG submission 184318) | Corn rhizosphere microbial communities from Kellogg Biological Station, Michigan, USA - KBS C5-3 metaG (SPAdes) (version 2) | ecosystem: Host-associated > Plants > Roots > Rhizosphere > Soil ... | reverse complement strand
CTTTGGAGCGCCCATCTGGACGACGAGGTCCACGTCGCCCCAGTCGATGCCGAGATCGAGGCTCGCCGTCGCGACCAGACCGCGCAGCTTGCCGGCAGCCATTGCCGCCTCGACCTTGCGCCTCGCCTCGACGGACAGGCTGCCGTGATGGATTCCGATCGGCAGCGCCTGCTCATTCTCCTGCCACAGCTTCTGGAAGATGAGCTCGGCCAGCCCGCGGGTGTTGGAGAAGACGAGCGTCGTCTTGTGCTGCTCGATCAGCCGCATGACGTCTGCGATCGCGTGGTAGCCGGAGTGGCCGCCCCACGGGATCTTGTTCTCGGGAATCAGGATCGAAAGGTCCGGCTCGGCTCCAGGGTCGCCGACCACCAGATCGACCAGCTCCATGTCCGCGTCGGGTGCAAGCCACGACCGGTAGGCATCGGGGTCGCTGATCGTCGCGGACAACCCGACGCGGCGAAGGCTGGGGGCGAGCTTCTGCAGCCGCGACATCGACAGCGACAGGAGGTCGCCGCGCTTCTCCTTCGCGAAGCCGTGCAGCTCGTCGACGACGATCGTTCGCAAATTCTCGAACATCATCGCCGCTTCGGGGTAGCTCAGCAGGAGGCTCAACGATTCCGGAGTGGTCAGGAGGACCTGCGGCGGCTTGATCCGTTGGCGCGCCTTGCGGTCGGAGGGCGTGTCGCCGGTGCGCGTCTCGACGCGGATGTCGAGGCCCATTTCCTCGACCGGGCCGATGAGGTTGCGCTGGACGTCGACGGCCAGCGCCTTCAGCGGGGAAACGTAGAGCGTGTGCAGCCCTTCCGATGGCTGGTCAGCGAGCTCACAAATGGTGGGCAGGAACCCCGCGAGCGTCTTGCCCGCGCCCGTCGCCGCGACCAACAGCGCGCTTCGCCCGGCCCTCGCAAGCTCCAGCATCTCGAGCTGATGGCGGCGTGGACGCCAGCCCTTGGCCTCGAACCAGCGCTCGACCGCCCCCGGAAGCGCCCCGCCCGTCAGAGGTCGTCAGTCCCCTCGCGCCGGCGCTCTTCCTCCTCGCGATAGAGGCTGCGCGTCGCCTGCTCCGTGCGCCCGGTCTTGCCGGTCGAGCGGCGGCGCAACACCAGCCACACCAGCACGATGAGCAGGATCGCCGGGCCGATGATCTCCATCACCCATAGACTGCCACGACCCATATGCTTTCCTCCTCGGTGCGGAACTTCCGCACTCCACGCCTATATAGCTCCCGATGGCGCGATTGGGTTCCTGGATAAAGGCAGAGCCGGAAGGCATCTACGTCGAGCCCGCGGATGCGTGGATCGACCCGTCGCAACCGAAGGCGCGCGCCTGGGTCACGCATGGCCATTCAGACCATGCGCGAGGCGGCCACGGCGCAGTCCTTGCGACGCCGGAGACGCTTGCGATCATGGAAACCCGCTACGGGCCGCAATCGGGCCAGCCGATCGCCTATGACGAGACGATCCGCGTCGGCGAGGTCGATGTCCGCTTCGTGCCGGCCGGGCATGTGCTCGGCTCCGCGCAGATCGTGATGGAGCATCGGGGCGAGCGGATCGTCGTGTCCGGCGACTACAAGCGCCGCCCCGACCCGACCTGCGCCTGCTTCGTGCCGGTGCCCTGCGACGTCTTCATCACCGAAGCGACGTTCGGCCTGCCTGTCTTCCGGCATCCGGACACGGGCAGCGAGATCGACCGGCTGCTTCACCGGCTGCATTCCGATCCCAGCCGCTGCGTGCTCGTTGGTGCTTATGCGCTCGGCAAGGCGCAGCGGATCATCACCGAGCTTCGCGCGCGGGGACATCATGACCCGATCTACTTCCACGGCGCCATTGAGCGCCTGAACCAGCTCTACGAGAGCTTTGGCGTCGAGCTCGGCGAACTTCGTCACACGGCAACGGCCACCAAGCAGGAGATGGCCGGCCATGTCGTGATCGCACCGCCCGGAGCGCTCAACGACCGCTGGTCGCGGCGCCTGCCAGATCCGGTCACCGCAATGGCCTCAGGCTGGATGCGGATCCGCCAGCGCGCCCGTCAGCGCAACGTCGAGCTGCCGCTGATCATCTCCGACCACGCCGATTGGGACGAGCTGACGACGACCATCCGTGAGCTCGCGCCGACCGAGGTGTGGATCACGCACGGGCGCGAGGAAGCGCTCAAGCACTGGTGCATGACGCACCAGATCAAGGCGTGTGAGCTAAACCTGGTCGGCTACGAAGACGAGGACGACTGACCGTCGGCTGCCTTCAGCCGTTCGCCCAAGCCCTGAAGAGCCGCCCCCGTTTCCTGGAACTCCGTGTCGCAGCTCTTGCCGATAGCATCGAGCTCCGGGCCGCCCTTAAGAGCTACCGCTTGCTGCTTGATCGTTTCGAACAGGTCGAGCTTTGGCGCTTCGACCTTCAGCTTGGTGAAGAAATACATCACGCCAAGCCCGCCGGCCTGCTTCACTTTCTCATCGTTCTTTTCGACCGCGCCTTGAACGGCGATCGCGTAGAGCATGAAGCATTGGACGTCGTGCTTGGCGGGTGCCGACAGGATAATCGGCGGAGCCGGCATCACGGGCGCGGGCGCGGCGGCTGCCGCGCTGAAAAGCAACATTACGCTGTTCATGAATCCCCCTGTTTAATCGTTACGCTGGTGGCTTCAGGCCTGTTTGTCCGGCGCAAGCGGCCGACGGATCAGGCCGAAATGTTGGGCGGTCCCAAGTGCTGCAGAAAGTCCGGCTTGCCGAGTGCAACGCCCGCATTGCGAATGATCGCGTAAGCCGTCGTGACGTGAAAGAAGAAGTTGGGTAGCGCGAATCCCGTCAGGTACTGCGATCCGACGAACCGGTAGCCCGAGCCATTCGGAAATTTGAGCAAAACCTCGCGGCCCTCGCTGCCAGCCAACGAGGCTGCATCGAAGCTTGAGACGTAGGCGATCGTTCGATCGCAACGTTCCTTAAGCTCGGCGAATGTTTGCTCGATGTCCGGCATCGGCGGCGCGTCCGTGCCGGTGAGCCTGGCAAGGGCATTTTTCGCTGAATCAGACGCCATCTGATATTGCGCCGGGAGCGGACGCATATCGGGCGCGAGCCGGGCGTCCATTAATTCGGCCTCGGCTTTTTCGAGCGCCGCCTTGTCGAGCCACGACCGCATGTCCTTGAGCGAATTCACGAACACCGGAACCGAGGCTTCGAACATCCCGAAACTCATCCTACTCTCCTTGTCCTCAGTGCGCGGCTTCGACGCGTTCGACGCCTGACTTCGCCAGCTGCTCGTCAATCTGAGCAATCAGTCGATCGAGACCGGACTGATCCGCCGCCTCGGCCCTGGCGACAAGCACGTCCTGCGTGTTCGATGCGCGCAGGAGCCACCAGCCGTCCGCTGTATTCACACGGACGCCGTCGGTCGCGTCGACCTTGGCCCCGTCGGCGGCGAGCCGGTCGCGGACTTCCTCGACGATCGCGAACTTGCGCACCTCGTCGACCTGGAAGCGCATCTCGGGCGTCGCGGTAGTCTTGGGCATTGCGTCCATGATCTCGGTCAGACTCTTGCCGCTCTGGCCCACCGCTTCGATCAGTCGGACCGCGGCGTAAAGGGCGTCATCGAAGCCGTACCAGCGGTGCTTGAAGAAGATGTGGCCGCTCATCTCGCCAGCGAGCGGAGCGCCGGTCTCCTTCATCTTCGACTTGATGAGGCTGTGGCCCGTCTTCCACATCAGCGGCTGTCCGCCGAGCTCCGCGACGCGGTCGAAGAACGCCTGGCTGGCCTTGACGTCGGCGATCAGTGTCGCACCCGGATTCGCCTCGAGCACCGGCCCTGCAAGGATCATCAGCAGCTGGTCGCCCCAGATCACGCGGCCCTTGCCGTCGACCGCGCCGATGCGATCCCCGTCGCCGTCGAAGGCAATCCCGAAGTCGAGCTGCTTGTCGGCAACGAGCGCCTTCAGATGGTCGAGGTTCTTCTCGACCGTCGGATCGGGGTGGTGGTTCGGAAAATGGCCGTCCACGTCGGAGAAAATAACGTGGTGCTGGCCGGGCAGACGCTCGACCAGCATGTCGAGGATTGGCCCCGCTGCTCCGTTGCCGGCGTCCCAGCCGATGCGGAAAGCATTGCCCGAAAAGCCCTCGAGCAGCCGGTCGACGTAGGCCTCGCGGATGTCGACTTCCTCGATGCTCCCTGTCCCGCTGGTCCATTCGCCCGCTGACGCGCGGCGGCCGATGCCCTGGATCTCGGCGCCGAAGACAGAGCGCCCTTTGAGGAGCAGCTTGAAGCCGTTGTAGTCCGACGGGTTATGGCTGCCGGTCACCTGGATGCCGCCGTCGACGTCGAGATAGTAGGTCGCGAAATAGAGCATGGGCGAGGGGCCCATGCCGGTCAGGACGACGTCGATACCGCCGTCGGTGAGCCCGCGGACCAGCGCCGCCTCGAGCATTCCGCTGTGGGTGCGGCCGTCGCGCCCGACGGCGATCCGACGCGCGCCTTCGTCGCTCGCAAGTGCGGCATAGGTGCGGCCAAGCGCGTAGGCATCGGCTTCCGTCAGGGTGCTGCCGACGATCCCGCGAATGTCATATTCGCGGAGGATGGTGGGATTGAATTGATGGCTCATGCCGCTGCCTTACGCAGCGAAAGCCCATTGGTTCAACCGGCTAGGCGACCTTCTGTTCGACCTCGTCGGCGCCGGGGATGGCGAGGCCAGCGATCATCTCGCGCAGTTCCTGGCGAGCAGTGATGTGCGCGATGCCGACCTCGCCGAGCTGCTGCAGGTCGAGCAGCGTCAGGCCCTTGGGGAACAGCTCGCGATAGATGACGCGCTCGCCGAGGCCGGGGATGACGCGAAAGCCGACGCGCTTCGCAAGCTCGTCCATCGCGGCGCCGACGCGCTTCAGATTGTGCGATTCGATGTGCTGCAGGCGGTTGCGGAGCACGACCCAGTCGACGCTCTTGCCGATCTGCTTGGCGCGCTGGGTGCGGCTGTTCCAGATCAGCTCGGCATAGAAGCTCGGCCGCGTGATCTTGTAATTCTCCGGGTGGACCTGGCCGATGAGGTCGAGGTCGACGAAGCTGTCGTTCATCGGCGTGACCAAGGTGTCGGCCTTGAGGATCGCCGCCCGCGCGATAGCGTCGTCGCGGCCCGGCGTATCGATGACGATAACGTCCGCATGCTCGGCAATGCGGTCGATCGCCGCGTTGAGGCCGTCCTCGGTCTCATCCTCGAGTACTTGGTAGGTCGCCTGCGGAAGCTCCTTCTCGAGCCGGCGCATGGTCGCGTCGCGGTTCTCGAGATAGCGCGTCATCGTCCGCTGCCGGCTGTCGAGGTCGAGCGCCCCGACGCGGTGCCCCGATGCAGCGAGCGCAATGGCCGTGTGAACGGCTGTCGTCGACTTGCCCGTCCCGCCCTTTTCGTTGGCGAAGACGATGAAATGCGGCTGTGGCATGGCTTGATCTTTCCCCCGGCGCATGTGCAAGCGCCGCCCATCGACGGTTTTACCGGAGCCTCCGCCCACGTGCAAATCGTTCGTAACAGTGAAGAATTGGCACAATCGCGCTCGGCTCTCCAAGGCAGGGTCGCGCTGGTGCCGACGGTGGGTGCGCTCCACGCGGGGCACATGGTGCTGGTCGCCGAGGCACGCGATCGAGCTGACAAGGTCATAGCCACCATCTTCGTCAATCCGGCTCAATTCGGCGAGGGCGAGGACTTTGGCCGCTACCCGCGTCGGGAAGCCGATGATGCGGCAATGCTCGAAGCTGCGGGCTGCGACTTGCTGTGGGCACCTACGGTCGCGGCCGTCTACCCGGACGGATACGCTACGAAGGTCAGCGTCGCCGGGATCTCCGAGCGGTGGGAAGGCGAAGCGCGGCCTGGCCACTTCGATGGCGTCGCCACGGTGGTCGCCAAGTTGCTGCTCGCGGTGCAGCCGGATCTGGCGCTGTTCGGCGAAAAGGATTTCCAGCAGCTGGCGGTGATCCGGCGGCTGGTCGCGGATCTCGGCCTGCCTGTGGAGATCGTTGGCGTGCCGACCGTGCGCGAGGCGGACGGCCTCGCTCTCTCGTCGCGCAATGCGTACCTGTCGCCCGACGAACGTGATCGCGCCGTAGCTCTGCCCAATGCGCTGAAGGCGGCGCGCGACGCGCTCCGGGCGAGCGCTCCGGTAAGCGGCGTACTGCAGGCGGCGAAGCAATCGCTGATCGATGCCGGCTTTCTTCGGATCGATTATCTCGCGCTCGTGGACGCCTCGACGCTCGAGCCGTTGGAGCAGCCGAAGGGCGAAATGCGCCTCATCGCCGCGGCCGTGATCGGGACCACGCGCCTCATCGACAACATCGCCGTTTGAACTGGCAAAAGCGCGTTAACCATTTTTTTGCCGTTCAGGGACGAACTTCGCTTCCAGTGAGGAGTGAGGGGACAAAAAATGGGGGCAATTAGCCAGAAGAGCGCGGAATTCCTGCTCAGGAGCCGACTTACCGACGCCGAAGCAGGCGATGTCGACGCCTTGTTCGAGCTTGGATTGACCTATTCGACGGGCCGCGGCGGGATCGCGGTGGACCTGATCGAAGCGCACAAATGGTTCAACCTTGCGGCCCTCTCGGGCAGCACCCGCGGCCAGGAATGCCGCGCTGAGATCGCTCTGGAAATGACTGCGCGCGAGATTGCCGAGGCCCAGCGCCAGGCGCGTGCCTGGCTTTCCGCTACCGGCTACCAGCGCCGCGCGGCCTAACCTATCGGACCAGTACCGTCACGGCGCGGCCGAGGCCCGGGCGCTCCTTGCCCCAGCTACTGGTCGAGACCTGCGCCGCGGGTACGCCCAGCAACAGCAGATAGCTTCGCGCTTCCTCCGCGCGCCGTGCTCCGACCGCAAGCGCATGGTCGCGAGTATCGAGCCCGTCGCCATAGCCTTCGATGCGAACGACAACCTCGGGATGCTTGCGCAGCCAGTTGGCCTGGAGCGTAAGGGCGGCCCTGGCGGGCGCTCCGAGGATCACGCTCTCGGCTCCATAATAAACGGTCGTGCCGCCCGCCTGCGCCGCAAAGTCGGCGCGGAGCGCATCGATGCCCTGAAGCACCGGCTGCTGCGGCTGGTTGTCGCGCTTGCGGAGGAACGGCAGCTGCGCATCGGCCGCGCTGGCGCCGAGCAGCAGGGCAAGAAGGAAGGCGGACTTGCGCATCAGTCCATCACTCCCGACCAGTCGGGGTCTGATCCGTCCTGCGGCGTTGTCAGCTGCCGCGGCTCGCTGCCGTCGAGCGCCACGCGGTAGAGGCCGTTCCGTCCGCCGGCGCCCGTGCGCTGGAACAGGACCTCGCGGCTGCTCGCCGCCCAGGTCGGACCCTCGTCCCCGGGGCCAGTCGTCAGCACCTTTTCGTCGCTGCCGTCGGGTTTGATGATGCCGATACGGCGACCGTCCTGGCCACGCCGCGTGAACGCGATCAAGCCGCCGTCGGGACTCCATACCGGCGCCGCATACCAGCCGCCGCCGAAGCTGATCCGCCGCTGGCCCGTGCCGTCGGCGTTCATCACGTAGAGCTGCTGCGATCCGCCGCGGTCGCTTTCAAACACGATCTTCGTGCCATCGGGCGAAAAGCTCGGGTCGGTGTCGACGCCGGGCGAGGTCGTCAGCCGCATCGGAGCGCCCCCGCTCGCGGGCACAACATAGATGTCGCTGTTCGAGCCGAGCATCATGGAGAAGGCGATCCTGCTCCCGTCGGGCGAATAGCGCGGGGCGAAGCTGATCGCGTCGCCAGGAATCAGCGGCCGTTCCTGCTTGGAGTCGAGGTCGAAGACGCGAACGTTCGGCTTGCCTCCGGTGAAGCTCACGTAAGCGACTTGCGATCCCTTGGGCGCGAGGCGTGGGGTCAGGACCATGGCTTCGCCGGCCGTGACGAAGCGCTGGTTGCCCCCGTCACTGTCCATCACTGCGATTCTGCGGATGCGGCCTTCGCCGATGCCGCTCTCCGCGACATAGGCGACCCGCGTGTCGAATATGCCCGGAGCGCCGGTCAGCGCGGTATAGGCGAGGCCTGAGCATTTATGCGCGGCCCGCCGCCAGTCGTTGGCGCCGATGATGAAGCCCTTGCGCGAGAGCTCGCGGCCCTTGTCGACGTCATAGACGTAGCAGCCGACCGTAAGGCGTCCGTCGGCACGCGACTGGACGAAGCCGGTGACAAGTGCCTTCGCACCCTTGGAGCGCCACTTGGAGAAGGTCGGCGCCGTGACTTCCGGATAGGAATAATAATCGTCGCGGTTGGGCTTGAGCGGCATCACCTCCGCGGTCTGCCTGAGGTCGGCCTCGATCGCCTGGGTGACGTCCCAGCCGACGGCGAGCATCCGGTTGCCCTTGTCGCCGCTGTCGGGGCTGGTGAGGGGTGGGACGGCGATCACCGTCGACGCCGGCTGCTGAGCTTGGGCGGCGCCGGCAAGACCGAGCAGCAGGGCAGGCAAGATCAGTCGCTTCATCGATCCGTCATTATGGCCTTGAATTTCTCGACCCAGTCCTTGGGCTGCCGCCGCGGCCGGCCTGCACCGTCGAGGAAGGCCGCCGTGACGCGAGCGTCGCTCAACACTTCTTCTCCACGCATGACTCGCTGATGAATGTCGACAGAGGATGCGCGGACCTGCTCGACATTGCTGACGACCAGCAGATCGTCGCCGAGCCGGGCCGGGCGACGATACTTGATGTCGACCTCGACCACGAAATAGGCGCTGCCGTCGCCCTGAAGCATCGCTTGCTGGTCGATCCCAACCGCGCGCAGCATGTCGGAGCGCGCCCGCTCCATGAATTTCAGATAGTTCGCGTAATAGACGACGCCGGCGGTGTCGGTGTCCTCGAAATAGACCGTCAGCGCGAACCGGTGCTCGCTTCCGATGAAGCCGCCGCGGTAGGGCGTGTCGAGCGATTGGGCCGCCATTGCATCAGCCTCTAGCGAGCGGCGACTCCTGCCGTAAGCCCCATTGGCGCAACCCCGCTTGACTCGCGTGTAACGCCAAGGTTACATGTAACGCAGAGGTTACACGAGGAGCGGGGAATGAGCAGTTATGTAATGGGCGTGCTTGCGGGGATCGCGGCCGTCTTCGTGGTTGCGGCGATCGTGAAATTCCGCAGGCGCAACTCGCCGATGAGCGTTGCCGAGAAGGCCGAATATCTGAGTAAACGCAGGGCGCGGATGCTCCCGGCGCTGGCGGTCATCTTCCTTTCGCAGCAGGCGACCTTCTTTTCCCAGATGACGGGCGGGGAGCATGTCTCGGCCGAGAAGGCGAAGATCAGCGCCTGGCTGGTCCTTTCGGTGGTGCTGTTGTTCGGACTCGCGACCAAGGGTTTCTGGCTCGAGCCGAAGGAAGTGCGCGACCTCGTCGACGACGAGAACACGCGCGCGAACCGCAACGAGGCGATGCGCTGGGGATTCCTGTTCGCCATGGGCAGCGCTATCGCCGTCTATGTGCTGACGATGTTCGAAGCCGTGACGGGGCGGGAAGCCGTGCACATCGTCCTCTCGTTCGGAATCGCGGCTGCGTTGCTCCGCTGGGCCATCCTCGAAAGGCGTGCTCACCGGGATGCCTGAGCGCCTGGCCAATCGGTTGAAGGAGCGCCGCGCCGAACTCGGCCTCACGCAGGCTGAGCTGGCCGAACGCGTCGGGGTCACGCGAAAGACCGTGAACACGGTGGAGAACGGCGTTTTCACCCCCTCGGCGACGCTGGCGATCAAGCTCGCCGAAGCACTTCAGCTCAGCGTTGAGCAGCTGTTCTGGATCGAGCGCTGATCTCGCCGACCTGACGGATGAGGTCGCCCTGCGCCTCGGCTACATCAGAGAGATGCATGCCCCAGCCGGGCAGGAACATGCCCAGGAACCCGACCTCGCCGCCGATGCGGTCGGTCCATTTCTCGCCCGGCTTGTGATTGGTGCGTATCCATAGGTAGCCGCGCGGCCCAATGTTGATGCATTTGGCGGAGGCCAACCCTTCGGTTCGTACGAACGGCGTCGATGGAGGGCCTTCGGTCGACCAGCTGATCGGACCGCCCGGCACCGGTAGGCTCGAACGCGTGTACCAGTAGGAATCGAGCGACACCCAGTCCGTGGCGCCCGGACGCGCGGGATTGACGCAGCCGACCGTCATCCCCGGCTGGTCGGCGACGCCGAACAATGCGCCGACGGGTGGGACATTGTTCTCGCGGAAGCTAGTCCAGCTGATCACGCAGCCCGTCTGCCCTTCGCGGCTGCACAGCGGCGTCTTCTTGAAGGTGCCGCCGACAAACTTCCCCTGCGGGACGATGACGTTGAAGCCGGGCAGGATGGCCAGCTTCATCCGCGCCGCGACCGCGGGATTGTTTTCGATCTCACGCGAAATCAGCATCTGCAGCATCAGGCTGCCCTGGCTGTGGCCGATGAGAACAAAAGGTCGCCCACCGTTCTTCGTCGCGAGATAGTTGCGCCAGGCTGCGGCTACGTCGCTGTAGGCGAGTTTGCCGGCATCATCGATGTTCGCGCCGGCGGAATAAGCGGCCACCGCGCCGAGCGTCATCTGACGATAGATGGGAGCAAAGGTCCGACATACGCCCGCGAAGCGCGCGAACTGGACCTCGGCAGCAGCCTTCTCCTCCGCGACGTTGAGGTCGCTGTTCAGCCCCTGGTCGCGCGAGACGGTAGGATAGACGTAGAAGCAGTCGAGCGGCGGATCCTTCGCCACCGTGCTCTGGCCGGTTGAGCCGTAGCCGTTAGGGTTGAGGGCCGTCGTTGCCAGCGGCGTCGAACAGGTGTCGGTGCGGCCGGGCAGGCACAGCCAGTTCCTGTCCAGGCCATAGTTGACGCCCGCCGGCTGGACTTGCGTGGTCGAAGGTTGGGCCGCGACGGGCGCTGCGAGGAGGCCCGCGGCAATTATCAGGCTACGCATTATTTCGAAGACGCTCCCTGGTCGAACAGGCCGGATTGGCTCCCTTGCGGCACCGGCAGCCCAAGGTGGGAGTAGCCCCGGCCGTTGAGGCACCGCCCTCGTGCGGTACGGGCGATGAGGCCGAGCTGAATGAGATAAGGCTCGATCACGTCCTCGATCGTGTCGCGCGGCTCGCTGAGGCCGGCGGCCAGCGTCTCCACTCCGACCGGCCCGCCGCCGTAAAGATCGGCGATCATCGTCAGGTACCGCCGGTCCATCGCGTCGAGGCCGAGCGCGTCGATCTCCAGCCGTGAGAGCGCCTTGTCGGCGGCCTCGGCGCTGATCGTGTCGTTGCCGGAGGCATGGGCGAAGTCTCGGACCCGGCGAAGGAGGCGCCCGGCGATACGCGGCGTCCCTCGCGAGCGGCGAGCGATCTCACGCGCGCCATCGTCGGTAAGGTCGGCACCGAGCAGCCGCGCAGCGCGGCGAACGACCTGCTCCAGCTCCTCGACGGTGTAGAAGTTCAGGCGCACGGGGATGCCGAAGCGATCCCGCAGCGGTGTGGTCAGCAGGCCTTGCCGCGTCGTCGCGCCGATCAGGGTGAAGCGCGGAAGGTCGATGCGGACCGATCGCGCGGACGGGCCCTCTCCGATCATCAGGTCGAGCGCGCGGTCCTCCATCGCCGGATAGAGAACTTCCTCGACGGCGGGATTTAGCCGGTGGATCTCGTCGATGAACAGGACGTCGCCGTCCTCGAGGTTGGTCAGAAGCGCGGCGAGATCTCCCGACTTGGCGATCACCGGCCCCGAGGTGGCCCGGAAACCAACCCCCATCTCGCGCGCGAGGATTCCGGCGAGCGTCGTCTTGCCGAGCCCGGGTGGGCCGTGAAGCAGCACATGGTCGAGCGCCTCGCCCCGCGCCTTTGCGGCGCTGACGAACACGCGGAGATTCTCGCGCGCCGCCTGCTGGCCGATGAACTCGTCGAGGCTCTTCGGCCGCAGCGCGGCGTCGGCGTCCTCGGCGGTCCGCTCGGGCGTCGTGATGCGGGCGGGGTCGGTGGCCATCAATCACTATGCTCTATGTCAGGGTCAGTGAGTTCCAGCCAGTCGTGCTTGCGCCTCTCCCAGACCGAATAGTCGGGACTGTCGACGATGTAGGGATCGTCCAGCGCGCCGAGCGGGATGGCGATCAGCTCGGGATAATTGCCGCCCCCGTAGTAGACGGTCGAGCCGCATTCGGGGCAGAAATGGTAGGTCGTGGTCTGGCCGCTGTCGGCGGTTCGGGTCCACCGGGAAGAGACGCCCTCGACTTCCACGCATTCGGCTGGCCAGCGCGCTTGCGTCGAGAAGGCGCTGCCGGTGCGTTTCTGGCAGGCGAGACAGTGGCAGACCGAGACTCGAGTCGGATCGCCCTTGGCGACCGCGCGAAGCTGCCCGCAACGGCAGGAGGCGGTGTGCTCGGTCACTTCGCCGCCTTTCGTAGCGCCAGGCGGACGAGGGCGTCGAGCGATGCGCCTTCGCCGAGATCGTCCATCGCGGCATTGACCGCGGCGCTTGCCTCAGCCGGCTTGAAGCCGAGGTTGGCGAGCGCGGAAAGCGCGTCGGACGCTGCACCGCCTCGCGGCACGGGCGCTGCGCCGCCGATGTTGGCGACGCCAAGCTTGCCCTGAAGCTCATTGGCGATGCGAGCCGCGAGCTTGGGCCCGACGCCATTCGCCCGTCCGATCATCGCCTTGTCGTCCTGCGCGACCGCTCGCCCGAGCTCGTCGGGGGCGAGAGTGGACAGGATTGCGAGCGCCAGCTTGCCGCCGACGCCCTGAATGCTGGTCAGGGCCCGGAAAGAGTCGCGCTCCGCCGTCGATCCAAATCCGAACAACGTCCAGGCGTCCTCGCGCACCTGCAACTCGGTCAGCAGCGTGATGTCGCTACCCACGGGCCCGAGCGCGCTCAACGTCTTGCCGCTCAGCTGGACGAGATAGCCGACGCCGCCAACGTCGATCACCGCGCTGTCGCCAGCGGTTTCTGCGAGCGTTCCGGTGAGGCGCGCGATCATCAGCCGTCAGGCTTAAGCGATGCGGCGGCTCGTCGCCAGATGATGTGCGTGGGTGATTGCTACGGCGAGTGCATCGGCAGCGTCGGGGCCAGCGATCTTCACGCCCGGAAGCAGGCGCGAGACCATTGCATGGACCTGCGCTTTCTCGGCGCCGCCCGTGCCGACGACGGCTTTCTTGACCAGCGACGGCGCATATTCGCCGACCTCGATGCCTGCTCGCGCCGCGCACATCAGCGCGACCCCGCGCGCCTGGCCGAGCTTCAGCGTCGATTGCGGGTTCTTGTTGACGAAGACTTCCTCGACTGCGGCCGAGGCGGGGGAATGGTCCGCGATCAACGCTTCGAGCTGGTCCGCGAGCGCGGCAAGCCGGCGCGGCAGCGGCGCATCGGTGTCGGTTTTGATCTGCCCGTTGGCGATGTGCGCGAGACGGTTGCCTTCAGCCTCGATCAACCCCCAGCCGGTTGTGCCGAGGCCGGGGTCGAGGCCAAGGATCTTCAGGCGAGCTTCTCCAGCTCTTCCTCGGGCACGTCGTAATTGCCCCAGACGGTCTGGACGTCATCGTCCTCCTCGAGCGCGTCGATCAGCTTCATGAGGTTGGCTGCATCATCGCCGCGGACCTCCACCTCGGTCGACGGCCGCCAGGCGAGCTTCGCGCCTTCGCTCTCACCCAGCATGGGCTCCAGAGCGCGCGCCACCTCGTGCAGGCTGTCGATGCT
>Ga0207706_10004170_pt1 | contig 13609 bp, 12 predicted proteins | sample KBSC53metaG_FD_184318 | JGI IMG/M metagenome (GOLD analysis project Ga0207706, IMG submission 184318) | Corn rhizosphere microbial communities from Kellogg Biological Station, Michigan, USA - KBS C5-3 metaG (SPAdes) (version 2) | ecosystem: Host-associated > Plants > Roots > Rhizosphere > Soil ... | reverse complement strand
AGAAGCTCGCGCCCAACCCCCGCAACGCGGCCGCCGGCTCGCTCCGCCAGAAGGACTCGTCGATCACCGCCTCGCGTCCGCTCGCGGTCTGGGTCTACGGGCTCGGCGCGGCGGAAGGGCTGCAGCTCGCCTCGCACTGGGAGACGTTGGAATGGCTGCGTGAGCACGGCTTTCGTACGAACCCGTTCGCCGAGCGGCTCGAGTCGATCGAGGAGGTTGCGAAGCGCTGCGCCGAATGGGAGCGGCGGCGCACCGACCTCGACTACGAGATCGACGGGATCGTGATCAAGGTCGATTCGCTCGAGCAGCAGGCGATCCTCGGCGCGCTCCACTCCCGGCCGCGGTGGGCCCGGGCGTTCAAGTGGGCACCGATGACGGCCGAGACGACGCTGAACAAGATCGCGATCCGCGTCGGGCGTACCGGGGCACTCAATCCGTGGGCGATGCTCGAGCCGGTGCAGGTCGGGGGCGTCACCGTCTCCCGGGCGACGCTCCACAACGAGGAGGACATCAACCGCAAGGACATCCGCGAGGGCGACAGGGTGATCGTCCAGCGGGCCGGAGACGTGATCCCGCAGGTGGTCGGGCCGGTGCTCCCGCACGCGAAGGGCACGAAGCCGTTCCGGATGCCCAAGAAATGCCCGCTCTGCGGGACGGAGATCGTCCGGCCCGAGGGCGAGGCAATGCACCGTTGCCCCAACCGCGCCTGCCCCTCGCGCGGCCTCGAGACGCTGAACAACTGGGTGATGGCGGCGGCCGACATCGAGGGCGTGGGCGAGCAGCTCGTGCGCCGGCTGTGGCAGCTCGGGCTCGTCCGCTCGCTGCCCGATCTCTACCGCCTGACCAAGGATCAGCTGCTCGAGCTCGACGGCTTCCAGGAGAAGAGCGCCACGAACGTCATCGCCGCGATCGAGGGGTCCAAGGGAGTGCCGTTCAGCCGCGTCCTCTTCGGCCTCAACATCCCGGACGTCGGATGGGTGACGGCCCAGAACCTGGCCCGCCACTTCGGCACGGTCGAGCAACTCGCGGCGGCGTCGCAGGAGGACGTGGTCGAGGTCGAGGGCATCGGACCCGAGCGGGCGGAGGCGATCGTCGAGTGGTTCTCGGACGCCGAGAACCGAGCACTCGTCGCCGAGCTCGAGCAGCTCGGCCTGCGCTTCGAGGCCGGGCCGGAAGAACGGCCAGTCGAGGGGCCCTTGAGTGGCAGCACCTACGTCGTGACGGGGACGCTCGCGGATTTCAGCCGCGAGGAAGCCCGCAAGGCCCTCGAGGAGAAGGGTGCGAAAGTCGGGGACTCGGTCTCGAAGAAGACGACCGGAGTGATCGTGGGCGAGAGCCCCGGCTCCAAGCTCGCCAAGGCCGAACAGCTCGGCGTCCCCGTCCTCGACGAGAAGGCGCTGAAGAAGCTACTGCGCGGCTAGGGCGGTCGCGAAGCGGTCCTGAGCCCGGCGGGCCCAGAACGAGGAGACGGGATTCCCGTTCTGGAGCACCGAGAAGACGTAGCGGCGCTTGACGTAGCCGGAGAGCGCCGAGGCACCGAAGGTCGTGCCTGTCTTGGCGATGACGTTCCCGCGCGCAGGGGGTTGGCGCATGCGGTCCGAGAGCGTGCCGTTGAGCCCCGCCACCGGGAGCGCCGCCAGGAAGGCCGGGCGCACGTCCGGGTCGGCCCAGGCGGCGCGGAGAGTTGCCTCCAGCGCCCGAACGGTCAGGCGGTCGAGAAGGGAGAGCCCGGAGCCGTCGACGAGCCGCACGCCCGCCAGTGGGACTCCGGCCTCGGCCAGCAGCCGACGCGCGTAGGCGGCGCCCCCGGGGCTCGTGCCGACCCCGTTCTCGATCGCTCCGAGCTGCTTCAGGACGAGCTCGGCGGTGAAGTTGTCGGAGTGCTTGTCCATGTACCTGACGATCTCGGACAGCGGCTCGGAGTCCACCGCCGCGAGCGGGACCTCGTTCCCGTGCTCGTCGCCGATCCCGACCCCGCCCACCGTCACTCCCGCACGCTTGAGCGCCTCTCGGAAGAGCAGCGCGGCCGAGAGGGCCGGATTCCGCGAGATCCGGCCTCGGTAGTTGCCGCGATCGACCGTGAGCGCCGACAGCGGCGGCGATTCGTTGACGTAGAACCAGGACTTCCAGCCCGGCGCGGTGCGGCGTGCGTCGAAGAACGTCTCGTCTCCGAAGACGGCGCCGGTGACACGCGTGATCCCTGCGGCCCGGACCTGCGCCGCGAGCTGGGCCAGATCGGCGCTGGAGAGGGTGGGGTCGCCGTGCCCGACCAAGAGGAGGTGTCCCTGCCAGATGTTGCCGTTCTGCTCTCCACGGCCCAGGACGTCCGTCTCGATCCGAAAGGTCCTACCGAGCCCGACCAGTGCCGCGTAGGTGACGACGAGCTTCTCGTTCGAGGCTGGGGCGAGCGAAAGCGCGTCGTGCTCGGCGAAGACCGTCTTGCCGGTCTGGAGGTCGAAGGCGATCGCGGCCGTCTGGCCGCGGGCGACGTGGGGAACTGCGAGCGCTCGTGCGAGCCGCTTTGCGAGTGAGGGGCTCCCGGCGCCGGCCGGCGCAGCGAGGACGAGCGCGAGGAGGGCGACGACCGGCAGACGACGACGGGTCATCTGGCAATTCTTCGGGAGCATGAACACGCTCGTCAAGCGTAGGCCTGACCCGCGGCGCAGATAGGCCGGGCGGCCCTTGTTCGGCGCAGATGCCCAGCCTGATAATCGGAACGAGGCCGTTGGCAACAGAAACCATCCCCGCACTCCTGGAGCAGATCGACGAGCTCTTGGCCGAATCCCCTGCGGAGGGAGAGGCCGAGACGCTTGCCCGCCTCGAGCGGACGCTGACCGACGGCTACGCGCACGCCCTCGTGCTCGAGGCCGAGCGCTGGCGCCTCGAGCAGCGCATGTCGGAGCTCGCGAGTGAGCTCACAGACGGCAACCACGAGCTGAAGTCCCAGGAGCTCGCGCAGGTCTCGAGCAGCCTCGCGACCAACGCGGCCGCTCTCAAGGATCTCCGCGCGACGCTTACTCGCCTGCGGGCCCGCGCCACCGCCGTACGCGGCACCTAGCTACACGATCCCGCTTCGAACCGCGTAAACCGCGGCCTGGATGCGGTTCTCGATCTGGAGCTTCATCAGGATGTTCGAGATGTGGTTCTTGACCGTCTTCGGGCTGATGTGCAGCTGCGCAGCGATCAGGGCGTTGTCGTTTCCGGCAGCGATCAGCTTGAGGACGTCGAGCTCGCGATCCGAGAGCTCCGCGCGGATGGCGTCTGCCGCCTCGGGGGAGACCGTCGTCGCGCGCACCTGCTGCAGCACCTTGCTCGCGATTGCCGGTGAGACGAGCGACTCGCCCACTGCCGCGGAGGCGATTCCGCGGATCAGCTCGTCGACGGAGGCGTCCTTGAGGAGATAACCGCAGGCACCGGCCAGGATGGCGTCCAAGACGTCGTCGTCCTGGTCGGAGATCGTGAGGACCAGGGTACGAGTGAGCGGCGCGAAGCCGGTGATCTGTCGGATCGCCTCGATCCCGGTCATGCCGGGCATGTGCAGGTCCATCACGACCACCTCGGGGGCCAGCTCCCGCACCAAGCGGACGGCCTCGGCTCCGCTTCCCGCCTCGCCGACGACCTGCACGCCTCGCTCCTCGAGCAGGTTCCTCAGGCCCGTCCGGAAGAGGTCGTGGTCGTCCACGAGCAGGACGTGAATGTTGCCGATGCCCTCGTCGCTCTCGATGACGGAATCGGTCAGCGTCCCCCCTTTCTCGGCGGAACGAAAAGTGTACTAGTGCAGCGTGATCGTGACCGTTCGCCGTCCCCAGGCACGTGCCTGCGCGAGCGTCGGGAACCAGAGGTCGATCGCTGCGCCGCGGACTGCCGAGCCGGTGTCTGCGGCCACCCCCGACCCGTAGCCGGGGATGGACATCTGCGTCCCCAGCGGGATCACGCTCGGGTCGACGGCGACGATTCCCCAGCCGGTCGGGGCGCCCGTCGCGGTGCTCCCGTTGATCGCATATCCGGTCGCGGTCACCGTCAGCGTGCGTCCGCCGAGGCTGGGCCCGAGTGGCGGCGTGGCCTGCGCCGAGGCGACCGAAACGAGCTTGCGCGTGTTTGCCTCGACCGCAAGCGCCTGCTGCTCGAGCGAGGAGATCTCCGTTGCGTTCAACCGGCGTTGGTTCGAAAGGCTCGCTAGGTACGACGACCGCTCGCTTCGAGCCTGCTCGAGCGCGAGCGTGGACTGCTCGGCCTCATCGGCCAGCGCCCCGAGCGAGCGTTCCCGCGCCGCGAGCGCGCGGGTGATGCTCGTCAGGCGCTGCTTGGCTCTCCGGGTCTGCTCGATCACCGAGCGGTCCTGATCCGCGAGCCGGTTGACCGAATCGAGGCTGCTGAGCGCCTCGTCGACCGAGGAGGCGCCCAGGACGATCGCGAGCGGATCGGAGTCGCCCTGCTCGTAGAGGAGCTGGAGCCGCTGGGCCAGGGCAACCTGCGTTACCGAGAGCGAGTGGCGTGCGACTCGCAGGCGCTGCTGCGCCGCGGCGCGTTCGGCGCGGACCTCCGACGTTCGGATCCGGAGGGCAACGAGTCGGGCGCGCTCCCTGGCCAGCTTCGAGTCGAGCGCGTAGAGGCCGAGCACCGCGCCGCGCGACCTCCCGGCCAGGTCGGCGTTCTGCTGTGACAGCTGCGAGGCCTGCTCCCTGATGCTGGAGGCTGAGTCCGCGGCGACCGTTCCCGGAACGAGGCTGCTGAGTGCCAGCGCAAATCCGAGCACGATCGGCCAGGCCCGCAACGTGCGCTTCTCCCCCGGCACGACGCGGCACCGTACCACACGAGGTAGTGCTGCCCGAGGGGCTGGAAGCAATTGACCCACTTGGGTCAACAACGCCGTTTGCGGTCGTCCGGGCTGGTTGTTAGGGTGCCGTGCTTGTGACGAACCGGCCCCTCCCAGGAGGGCGCCTGTCGAGCTTCCAGCCCCCCTCTCGCTCGACTAGACGTAAGGCGCCGGCAATGGTCATCGCATTGGTTTCGGCCTTTGCGCTGGCTGCTGTTCCCGCATTCGCGGATCCGACTGTTGCGTCGAAACAAGCCGAGGCCCAGAGCGTCCTCGGGCAGATACAGCAGCTCGATTCCAGCCTCGAGCGGGCAGTGGAGGCGTACAACCTCGCGAACATCAAGCTGTCACGAATCAAGCACGACCTGTCGACGAACACGCACAGCCTCACGGTCGCCAAGAAGAGCCTCAAGAACGCGCAGAAGGAGCTCTCGTCCCGGCTCGTCGACCTGTACACCTCGGACGAGGGCCAGGACTCCGGGCTGGCGGTGCTGCTCGGCTCTGCGAGCCTCGACGAGATGCTGAGCAGGATGGATGCCGTCGACCGGGTCTCGCAGCAGGACTCGCTCGTGTTGCGGCAGGTTGCGCACCTGCGTCGCGAGGTGCAGCGACGTCAGCGGGAGCTTCAACATGCCCACGGCGAGCAGGTGCAGGTGGTCGCCGAGCGAGATGCGGCCCGCTCCTCGATCCAGAGCCAGCTCGGCCAGCGCCAGGCGCTGCTCGGCTCCATTCGCGGCGAGATTGCGAACCTTCAGGCGCAGGAGCGCGAGCGGCAGGCCGCGCTGCAGCGCCAGCTGGCGAGTCAGGTGCAGGCCGAGCAGGCCTCGGCGAGCGAGACGGCGCTCGCACAGACGGTTGCACCCGAGCCCACGACGACGATCGCGCCCCCGTCGCGCTACGGCGGCGTCGTCGGGATCGCGATGCGCTATCTCGGCACGCCGTACGTGTGGGGCGGAGCCTCACCGGGCGGGTTCGACTGCTCGGGGTTCGTGATGTACGTCTTCAGCCAGATCGGCGTGAGCCTTCCGCACAACGCGGCGGCGCAGTACGGCTACGGCGCCCCGGTCTCGCGTGATGCGCTCCAGCCGGGGGATCTCGTCTTCTTCGACGGGCTCGGTCACGTCGGCATCTACGTCGGCGGCGGCAGCTTCATTCACGCGCCGCACACAGGCGACGTGGTGAAGGTCTCGTCGCTGAGCGGCTGGTACTCGTCGACGTTTGTCGGCGCGCGCCGCCTCTAGTCCGCGTAGAGCTCCTCGATCTCCCGCGCGAAGTGCGCCTCCACGACGCGGCGTTTGAGCTTCAGCGTCGGCGTGACCTCGTCCTCCTCGGCGCTGAAGTCGCGCGTGAGGATCGTGAAGCGCTTGATCTGCTCGTAGCGCGAGCGGTCGGAGTTCACCTCGTCGACCACCGCCTGGACACGCCCGCGTACGGCCGCCGGATCGACGCCCGTTGCCTGCTCGGGGTCGATCGTGACCAGCGCCACGACGTAGGGCCGCTTGTCTCCGACAACGAGAGCCTGCGAAACGATCGGGGCGGTCTTGAGCGCGTTCTCGAGGTTCTGCGGGGCGACATTCTTGCCGCCTGCGGTAACGAGGATGTCCTTCTTGCGGTCGGTGACGTGGATGAAGCCGTCCTCGTCGATCGAGCCCAGATCGCCTGAGCGCAGCCAGCCGTCCGGGCCGAGCACCTCGCGCGTCCCCTGGGGGTCCTTGTAGTAGCCGGCGAACACCGTCTCGCTTCGGATCAGGAGCTCCCCGTCTACGGCGGCGCGCACCTCGAAGCCCGGAAGCGCGGGCCCGACCGTGCCGAACCGGAACCGGTTCGGCCGGTTGACCGAGGCCGCGGTCGTGCACTCGGTCAGGCCCCAGCCTTCGATGATCAGGATGTCGAGGGTGTGCAGCAGCTCCCCGATCTCCTTCGCGAGGGGCGCGCCGCCCGAGACCCCGAGCCGCAGCCTGCCACCGAGCCGAGCCTTGACCTTGCGGTACACGAGCCGGTCGGCGAGCCGATGCCGCAGAGCCAGTCCCGGCGGGACGGGACGGCCTTGCTCTCGCAGCTTGCTCACGCGCCTGCCGGTCTGCAGCGAGAAGTCGAGCAGCCGTCGCTTCACGCCGCGGGTCTCGTCGAACTGCGCCTGGAGAGCCGTGTGCACCTTCTCGTAGACCCGCGGCACGCTCGGCAGAATCGTCGGTCGCACGACCGGCATGACCTCTGCGAGCCGCAGGGGGTCGGGACAGAACGCGATGGTGTAGCCCGCGTAGGCCCCGAGGAGGTGCATCAGCCGTCCGAAGTTGTGGGCCAGCGGCAGGTAGATGAGCATCACGTCGTCGGAGATCGCGAACTCCGGGACGCGATCGGTGCACGCGGCCATCGCGTAGTAGTTGCGGTGGCGGATCATGCACGCCTTGGGCGGCCCGGTCGTGCCCGACGTGTAGATGAAGGTGAAGAGGTCGTCCTCCTCGATCGCCGCCTCGGCCTCGGCGAGCGCAGTCGGCTGCTCGGCTGCGTAGGCCCGGCCGCGGGCGCGAAGCCCGTCGAGGTCCGCGAACGTGATGACGTGGGGGAGGCCCGCGTCTGCGATCTTCGCCCGCTGTTCCTCGTCCTCGACCAGCACGCCCACCGCGTCCGAATGCTCGAGCACGTAGCGGCAGTCCTTCGGGGAGCTGTTCGCGTAGATGGCCGCACCCACCGCGCCGATGAGGCCGAGTGCGTAGTCGAACAGCGCCCACTCGAGCGTCGACTGGGCCAGGATTCCGAACGCGTCGCCCTTCCGAACGCCGAGTGCGAGCAAGCCGTTGGCGAGCTCGTCCACAGCGACTGCGGCCTCGTCCCAGCCGACCTCGCGCCAACCGTCGGGCTCCTCCACGAGGTACGCCGGATTCGTGCGCCCCGCGGTGACCGCCTTCCGCCACAACCGCCCGATCGTGCGGCCGCCGCCCGCCTGCACGCCGGCCTCGGTGGGCGCTGTTGCCGTCGTTTCGCTCAGGATCTCATCGTACGTGGCCCTGGGCGGCGCAGGAAAGCACGCGATTGCGGCGAAACAGCCCGGTCCCACTAGAATTCGAAGGCGGCCCCATGCGAACTACCTGGAACGGATCCCTCAGTTTCGGCCTGGTCACGATCCCGGTCGGGCTCGCGCCTGCCACGGCGCCGAAGGCCCGTGCATCGGATGTCTCGTTCCGCACGCTGCACCGCGAATGCAAGACGCCGATCAAGCAGAAGCGCTGGTGCCCGGTGCACGAGCGCGAGGTTCCGTCGGAGGAGCTCGTCAAGGGCTGGGAGGTCTCGAAGGGCCAGTTCGTGATCGTCGAGGACGCCGATCTCGAGGCGATCGCGCAGCGCGACACCTCGCGCGCGATCGAGATCTCGCGCTTCGTCCCGCTCGAGCAGGTCGATCCGATGTACTTCGATCGCACCTACTTCCTTGCGCCGTCGAGCGCCGAGGCCCAGCGGAGGCCCTACGTGCTGCTGCTGAGCGCGATGAAGGAGACGGGCATGGCCGCGATCGGCCGCATGGTCATCCGTGGCAACGAGAACTTCTGCCTCATCCGTCCAAAGGGCGACGCACTCGTGCTCGAGACGCTCTTCCTCGCAGAGGACGTCAAGTCGCAGGCCGAGATCGACGAGGCGGTCGAGGAGATCAAGGTCAAGGAGCCGGAGCTCGAGCTCGCGCGCCAGCTGATCGACGGGCTCGTCGGCGAGTTCGACCCGACCGAGTTCCACAGCGAGTACCGCGAGAACTTGCGCGAGATGCTGGAGGCGAAGCTGAAGGGCGAGGAGATCGTCGAGCCGGAGCCCGTCACCGAGGCGCCGGTGGTCGACCTGATGGAAGCGCTGAAACGCAGCGTGGCGGCGACGAAGGGTGGCGCGGAGGACGGCGAGAAGCCGGCCGCGCGCAAGAAGGCCGCGCCCAGGAAGCGCGCAGCAGCGAAGTAATCGCTACTGACTCGGTGGTTCCTCCGCGCTTAGTGGGGTTGTGCGACGGCGCCGAGCGCCTCGAGCTGTGCCCGGAAGAGGGTCTTGTCGATCTTGCCCTGGTAGATCGGGATGCCTTCCTCGAGGCAAAGGCGAATGACTTCGACACGGTCGATCCCGAGCTCCTTCGACAATTCTTCCGGCGTGAGGTGGTTCGGCATCTCGCTCCTTCCGGCATCAAAAAGCCCGCTTGCGCTACAGCGCCGGCGGGCTAGTCGAGTGCTCCTCGTGGGTGTTCGGCAGGAATCAGGGGTCCTGCCTCCCCGGACGATTCATTGCTCAAAGAATAATCACCGGCGGTGACGGAAGCAAAGGTCGAGCTGGCCGGATTCGAGGAGCGTTACCTCGATGCCCGCGGCTGCCGGCTCCGCTACCTCGTTGCCGGCCGGGGCGAGCCGCTCCTATTGGTTCACGGGCTCGGCGGGGCGGCGTCGAACTGGCTCGCGCTCGCGCCGCTGCTCCTTCCGGGCCGGCGGCTCCTCGTGCCCGAGCTTCCCGGCCACGGAGGCTCCGAGCCGCTTCCGGCGGCGGCGAGCCTGAACGCCTACGCTGACCGGCTCGGGCTCGTCGCGGACCACGCACAGGTTGCTGGGACGGCAGTCGTCGGGCATTCGCTCGGCGGAGCAATCGCGCTGCGCCTGGCGATCCGCCGTCCGGATCTCGTCGAGAGCCTCGTGCTGGCGGGCGCGGCCGGGATCACATCGGCCACTCGCCGGTCGCGCTACGCCCTGACGGTTACGGGCCTGCTCAAGCCGGGCCGGCGGATCGCGCCGCATCGCCGGCGTGTGGCCAGCTCGGCACTGCTGAGAACGCTCGTCTTCGGACGCTGGGGCGCCGCCGACCCGCAGGCGCTCCCGCCGGAGGTGGTGGACGGCTTCCTGGCGGGGCCCGCCCGCCACACCGACACGTTCAGCGCCGCGCGGGCCTTGATGCGGGACGACCCGCGGGCCGATCTCGACCGCGTGCGCTGTCCCGCGCTCGTGCTCTGGGGCGCGCGCGACAATCAGCTCCCCGTCGCCGATGCCTTCGACTACGCGCGCCGGCTCCGCGCTCCCGTGCGGCTGATCGCCGACTGCGGGCACCTGTTGATCGGCGAGAGGCCCGACGCCTGCGCGGACGCGATCGAGTCGTTTCTCGCGGCGAGTAGCTAACCTGTGCTCGCTCGGGGTGTGGCGCAGCCTGGTAGCGCGCTCCGTTCGGGTCGGAGAGGTCCCCAGTTCAAATCTGGGCACCCCGATCACCGCGCCGCGGGGCCCCTGGCCCCGCTCGCTTCGTGGGGGAACCCCGGTTCCCCCACGAGCCCCCTCCTTGCCGGCGGGCTGCATTGTTCGGCCGTCTGAGGAGCGGCCGTAGGGCAGTCGGTGTTCTGGACGCCTTGCCATCGCCGGTTCGTGGCTGAGCCGGGATAACGCGGCTCAGCGGCGAAAGCTCGTCCTGTACGAGGACGCTACTTGGGCAAGCGCGCTAACGCCCGAACAGGTCTCTGAGTCGCTGGCGCAGCGAGGGCGGGCGGGCACGCTTCGCTGCGGCCTCGCGCTTCGTCTCCTGCCTGACCCAGGCACGATGGCGGGAGCTTCTCGTCCCGTACTTCGGCTTCCAGTAGATCGGCACCGCTAGTCGATCTCCCGGATCTGACGGGAGAGCAGGCCCGCGCCGACGAGGCACATCGAGATCACCGCGCCGCCGGCGATGATCGGGCCGGGCGCGAAGTAGTTCGAGACCGCGCCTGCGGCGAGCAGGCCGAACGGCGTCAGGCCGAAGGCCCCGAACCAGTCGAGGCTGACTACGCGGGAGAGCATGTGCTGCGGCACGAGCTCCATCAGCATCGTCTCCCAGACGGCGACGCCGTAGCCGATGCAGATTCCGCGGAAGAACGACACTACGAGGGCGACGGAGTACCACGGCGAGAGCGCGAACGCGACGACGAGCAGGCTGTTCACCATCCAGATCAGGTACGAGATCAGCCCGCGGCGCCGCCTCGGGTTCATCTGGGCGAAGGTGATCGCCCCGACGATCATCCCGGCGCCGAGCATCGAGAAGATGACTCCATACGCGCCTACGCTCAGGTGGAAGTGGTTGCGGACGAGCTTCGGCGTCAGGACCTGGATCGGCGCCCACTGGAACATGAGCACGAACGCGAACAGCGTGATGGTGACCCACAGCCACGGGATCTCCGTCACGTAGCGAATCCCTGCCCAGATCTCGCGCAGCGTCCCGACGGACTCCGCGCGCTCGGCCGCGCGGGGCCTGGTTGCGAAGACGAACCCGAACGAGATCAGGTACGAGAACGCGTTGAAGCCGAAGACGACGGTCGAGCCCGCGAAGCCGTACATCAGGCCGGCGAAGGTGGGCCCGATGAGCAGGCTGGCCTGCCGCGCCATGCCGATCAGCGCGTTGGCCGAGCCGAGCCCCGGTTGCTCGACGACGAGTGGGACGAGCCCGCCGAGGGCAGGCGTGAAGAAGCCGGTGGCGAGGCCTTCGGCGAAGGCGAGCCCGGCGAGGATGCCCAGGCTGAGGTGACCGCTCGCATCGACGACCGCGAGTGCTCCGATCACCCCGAACCGGGCCGCGTCGGAGACGAGCATCAGCGTGCGCCGGTCGTAGCGGTCGGCGAGTGCCCCGCCGAGCAGCACTGTGGAGAGCAGCCCGACGCCCTGCAGCGTGAGCACGATCGCGAGCGAGCGGGCCGATCCGGTCAGGGTGAATGTCCGCCAGCCGAGCGCGACGACGAAGGCAGTGTCGCCGAGAAGCGAGATCGCCTGGCCGGTCCAGAGCAGCCGGAAATCACGGCTCTTGAACGCCTGCAGGAACCGGGCGCGGGAGGATCCGGTGGCGATTGCCTCCATGGCAGAAAGCTATCCTGGTCGCGTGTCCGACCTCCTTCGCGTCGCCTGCGTGCAAATGACGAGCGGACCCGACAAGGCGGCGAACCTCGAGAGCGCCGAGCGGCTGGTGGCGAGGGCGGCCGCCACGGGTGCGGACGTGGTCGCGCTCCCTGAGAAGTGGAACGCGATCGGGAGCAACGAGGTGCTGCACGCGGCCGCCGAGTCGCTGGAAGGCGGCGAATCCGTCGCTGCGATGGCCGACTGGGCCAGAGGTCACGGGATCACGCTCGTTGGCGGGTCGATCTCCGAGCGCCGCGACGGGCGCGAGAAGCTCTCGAACACGAGCCTGGTCTTCGGGCCCGACGGCGAGTTGCTCGGCCTCTACCGCAAGATCCACCTCTTCGACGTCGAGGTCGGCGGTCACATCTACCGCGAGTCGGAGGCGGAGGAACCGGGCGAAGAGCCCGTGGTCGTCCGCGGGGAAGGGTGGCCGATCGGGCTGACCGTCTGCTACGACGTCCGCTTCCCGGAGCTCTATCGAATCCTCGCGCTGGAAGGCGCGGAGCTCGTGACGGTGCCGGCGCACTTCACGACGCCGACGGGCAAGGACCACTGGCACGTGCTCCTGCGCGCGCGGGCGATCGAGAACCAGTACTACGTGGCCGCGCCGGCGCAGGTCGGCGAGACGCTGCCGGGGAAGCCCGCGTACGGCCGCTCTCTGATCGTCGACCCGTGGGGAATCGTGGTCGCACAGGCGCCCGACGAGGAGACCGTCATCTCCGCGGAGCTCGATCGGGCGCGGCTGCGCTCGGTGCGCGAGAAGCTGCCCTCGCTCGCGAACCGTCAGGCCGACGCCTACCGGTGGCCGGCCCGCCTGTAAAGATCTCGCACTGGCGCGCGACCGTCCACGACCTCGTCGCCGATTGCGCCGAGGAGTGGGGGTTGCGCATCGGTGAGCCCTACGTGCCCGGAGCGGCGGGGCACGTTCTGCGGGCCGAGCTGCCGGACGGGACGCCCGCTGTGCTCAAACTCAACTGGCCGCACCGCGAGGCCGAGCAGGAGGCGGACGCGCTCGAGCGCTGGGACGGCGACGGCGCCGTCCGGCTATACGCCCGCGACGACGAGCGGCACGCGCTCCTGCTCGAGCGCTGCGAGCCGGGGTCGTTCCTGGCCGCTTCCGGCGACGACACGCTCGGCGTTCTCGTCGAGCTGCTGCCGCGGCTCTGGAAGAGCGGCGAGGGCTTCCGGCCGCTCGCCGAGGAGGCCGAGTTCTGGCGCGAATCCGAGTTTCCGCAGGTCCGCGACACACGGCTGCGCGACGCGGCGACGCGCCACCTCGGGGAGCTCGTCCCCACCCAAGGCCAGCAGGTGCTCGTGCACCAGGATCTCCACGGTGAGAACGTGCTCGCCGCGAAGCGCGAGCGCTGGCTCGCGATCGACCCGAAGCCTCTCTCCGCCGAGCGCGAGTTCTCAATCGCGCCGATCGTACGCTCGACCGAGCTCGGTGAAGGCAAGCGCGAGGCCTTGCGCCGCCTCGACCGGCTGACGGCCGAGCTCGGCCTCGACCGCCAGCGCGCCCTCGGCTGGACGATCGTGCAGACGGTGGCGTGGAGCGGCGGCAGCGACTACGTCGAGGAGCACCTGGAAATCGCGCACTGGTTGCTGGAGGACGCATGACCGGCCTGCGCGCGGTCCTCTTCGACGTCGACTTCACGATCGCCCGGCCGGGGCCGGAGCTCGGACCGGAGGGCTACCGGCGGCTGGGCGCGCGCTTCGGGCTCGAGCTCGATCCGGCCCGCTATCGCGACGCCCGTGAGAAGGCGGTCGAAGGCATCAAGCGCCATCCCGAGCTCGAGCACGACGAGGAGATCTGGGTCGCGTTCACCGAGCGGATCATCCGGGGCATGGGCGGCGACGCCGACTCGGCGTACGAGTGCGCGGTCGAGATGACGCGGGCCTGGGAACACGCCGAGCACTTCGAGATCTTCGA
>Ga0207706_10004169_pt1 | contig 13611 bp, 13 predicted proteins | sample KBSC53metaG_FD_184318 | JGI IMG/M metagenome (GOLD analysis project Ga0207706, IMG submission 184318) | Corn rhizosphere microbial communities from Kellogg Biological Station, Michigan, USA - KBS C5-3 metaG (SPAdes) (version 2) | ecosystem: Host-associated > Plants > Roots > Rhizosphere > Soil ... | reverse complement strand
GCGCCCTGGCTTCACGCTATGACCTGCTGGTGGTGGAAGACCTCACGATCGCGAACATGCTGCGCCGGGCCAAACCCGTGCCCGATCCGGACAACCCCCGTGGGTTTTTACCTAACGGAGCTCGGGCGAAGTCCGGGCTCAACCGATCAATCAGTGACGCTGGCTGGGGTCAGTTCGTCTCGATACTGCGCGCCAAAGCGGAAGAAGCTGGGCGCACCTGGATCGAGATAAACCCCCGGCACACCTCCAACAGGTGTGAGTGCTGCGGTCACGCAGCACCCGAGAATCGTGTCACCCAAGCGGAATTCTCCTGCACACGATGCTCACATCGCGCACCCGCAGACGAACACGCCGCACGTAACATACTCAGGGCTGGACTGGCCCTACACGCCGCAACTGCAGCGTAAAAGAAGCCGACGGCTTCCAGCCGTCGGAGAAGTCACACCGTTTCCGTCAGCCCGCTTCGTGGAACGCGATCGCAGTGGTGAAGGGTTCGAGCAGTTGCCGTAGCTCGATCATGTGCCGGGCGTGCTGATCGAGTCGATGGTCTTCTCCGGAGGCGGGCTGCCACTGCGGGACAGGTTTGGCCCGGCCGCGCTCGTCGAGTGCGACGACGACCGTGAGTCCACGTGCGACAAGGGTTGCGTCTGCTTTGGTGACGCGGACGCTGATGTGGATGCTGCGCCGTCCCGTGTGGATGACTCGCGCGGTGACCTCGATGGCGTCGCCGATGACGATGGGGCGGTAGAAGCAGATCCCGGCGACATAGGACGTGATGGCTTGGGCGCCAGCCCAATCGGCTCCGCACACGTTGGCAACTTCGTCGATCCACCGCAGGACGCCGCCGCCGTCGATCTTGTCGGTGGCGACGAGGCGCAGCGCGGCGGAGGAAGCGGTGCCCTCCGCGGTGTAGCTTTCCGCGTCCATGGCGTCATCGATGCGTTTGCGCGTCCGCATCCGGACCCGCGCTTGGCGTTGCCGTTGCAGTTCGAGCATCGTGACCGGTGTCCACCGGGGAACCTCGACGGGGTGGCCGCTCTCATCGACAGCGACGAAAATGATTGAGCACTGCGAGGTTTGAACGGGATAGGCCTGGCTCAGGTCGCTCGCGCAGATGGTGACAAGGATGTGCATGCTGCAGCACCCGGTATAGACGAGGCTGGCCTGGACCTCCACGAGTTCCCCGACGCTGATGGGCCGGTCGAGGTGAACATTGCCGACCGAGGCGGTGACGCAGCGCCGACCACACCACTGCGCGGCGGTGGCGTGGGCCGCTTCGTCGATCCATTCGAGTAGTTTGCCTCCGTCGACGAAGCCAAGGGTGCCGACGTCCGCGGACTCGACGTGGAATCGGTGGATTGTTTCGTGGCCGCACGCTGCTTCGCGTGTCGCCTGTTGTATCGACTGCATCTTGGCCCCCTCCGTGCCGTCGTTGCAGCCATGATGTGAAGAACGCAACAGCACGGGAAGGGAAAAGGGCCGTGTCGTGCTGTTTCCTCGCACGATTCACAGATTTCGCCCGGCACCGTAGTGGCTATCACTCTGTGCCGCAACTACTGTCGCCGCGCCAGGCCGCCTACTGAGCGCATGAATCTGTGGATTGTGCAAGAAAGGGCCGCAAGAGGGCGGATTCCTCTTCCCCGGCTGTGGCCGCACTCACATGATGAGCGCACCAACAGGCGACAAGGGGGTCAACGAACATGAATTTGGGTCAACAGAGCGAAGGCAAGGCGCCTGCCACGAGATCGGTGGCCGGCAACGTGATTCGCGGATCGCTCGGCAACTTGATCGAGTGGTACGACTGGTACGCCTACGCGGCGTTCAGCATCTACTTCGCGAGCGTGTTCTTCCCATCGGGGAGTCAGACGGCGCAACTGCTGAACACCGCAGGCATCTTCGCGGTCGGCTTTCTCGTCCGCCCGCTCGGCGGCTGGATGTTCGGTAGGTACGCCGACCGATTCGGGCGACGCGCGGCATTGACGCTTTCCGTGACCCTGATGGGCATCGGTTCTCTCGGCATCGCCATCCTGCCGGGGTATGCCCAGATCGGCGCGCTGGCACCCATCCTGCTGGTCGCACTGCGGCTGCTGCAGGGCCTGTCGCTCGGAGGCGAATACGGCACCTCTGCAACGTATTTGAGCGAAGTCGCCACGCCACACCGGCGCGGCTTCTACTCCTCATTCCAATACGTGACATTGACCAGCGGCCAACTGCTCGCACTCGGTGTGCAGATCATCTTGCAGCAGTTCCTCACGCCTGCGCAGATGCATGCCTGGGGCTGGCGGATCGCATTCATCATCGGAGCGGCGGCCGCCGTGACGGTGATGTGGCTGCGGCGCACCATGGACGAATCGGAAAACTACAAACTCGCCGTCAGCGAGAGCACCGAGAACACCGAACGCGGCAGCCTCAGGGTCTTGCTCTCCTATCCGCGCGAGTGCTTGACGGTAGTGGGTCTCACGCTCGGCGGCACCATCGCGTTCTACACGTTCACCACATACATGCAGAAGTTCATGATCAACACCGCAGGCCTGCCGAAGGAGCAGGTGACGTGGATCAACTTCGTCGCGCTGCTGATCTTCGTGTGCATTCAGCCTGCGTTCGGCGCGCTATCGGATCGGATCGGGCGGCGACCACTTCTCATCGCCTTCGGCGTCGGTGCGACGCTGTGCACTGTCCCGCTGCTCACCGCGGTTTCGCAGGCACACTCCGCGCTGCCCGCCTTCGGCCTGATGATGCTCGGCCTGATCATTGTCTCCGGATACACGTCGATCAATGCCGTGGTCAAGGCTGAGCTCTTTCCCGCCCGCATCCGCGCGCTCGGTGTTGGACTGCCATACGCGCTCACTGTCGCGATCTTCGGTGGCACCACGGAGTACGTCGCGCTGGGACTGAAGAACATCGGCCACGAGAGTTGGTTCTTCTTCTACGTAGCCGGTTGCGGGTTGATCTCATTGTTGGTCTACGTCTTCATGGGTGAGCCGTCACGCCGCTCGCAGTTGGAGCGGGAGACGCGCGAGCTCGGTGCGGGCGAGCGAGAACAGGCCAAAGTCGATGAGGTCGTGGCCGACCCTGCTTAGCATCAGCGCCATGCGCGTGCTGCTTGTCGAGGATGACGAGGGGGTCGCGTCGGCGCTGGCCGAGCTTCTCGGCCACGCCGGCGCGGCCGTGATCCGAACCAGCCGCGGTGCCGACGCCCTCCATCGCGTCAAGGGCTGCGATCTCGTGTTGTTGGATTTGGGGCTGCCCGACATGGATGGTCTGGATGTGCTGCGTACGCTCCGGCGGGCGTCGACTGTACCTGTGATCATCATGACCGCCCGGGACAGCGACGGCGCAGTAGTGCTGGGTCTTCGCGCGGGAGCTGACGACTATCTGGTCAAACCGGTCCGAAAAGCGGTGCTGCTGGCGCGAATTGACGCTGTCATGCGACGCCTGCGTCGCGTCGAGGGCGACTCGTCAGCGTCATCGTCATCAGGTCCGGTGGTTGCCGGGCCCGTCACCATCGACCAGGAGCGTCGGGAAGTGACAGTGGCCGGAGCGCTGCAAGCTCTCACCAAGACCGAGTTCCAGCTTCTCGCCACCCTCGCCGCCCGTCAGGGTGAGGCGGTCAGCCGCGAGGAGCTCATGCTCGAGGTCTGGGGCACCGCGGTGGTTGGCCGGTCCAGATCGCTGGACTTCTTCATCGGGCAGATCAGGGCCAAGCTCACCGGGCTTCCGCTCCACACGGTGCGCGGGTTCGGTTTTCGGCTGGACGCCTGATGGGCCTGCGAGTTCGCGCCATCCTCGTCGTCCTGTTGCTTCTGGCGGTGGCAGCACTCGCAGTCCCTCTGGCGCTCAGTTTGGCGGACCGCCGAACCGCTGAACTCGCGGCCGAACGGGACCGACAACTCGCTGCACTGGGCGACGCTGCCGCCATGCCGGACAGCCCATTGCAGCGTCTGGTCGACCGCTATTACGACGTGTACGGGGAAGGCCTGCTCATCATCGATTCCGATGGGCGAACCCTGGCTTCGCGGGGACTCGATACCGCCGACGGAAGCGTCGCGGCGGCCGCGACCCACGCTCTCGTCGACGCACCGGCGTCACGCTGGGCACCGGTTCTCCCTTGGGACCAGGGCCGGCTTCTCGCCACCGCGGGTGTCCGCAACGACGGTGAGCTGGTCGGCGCCGTGGTCTTGGCTGTCAATCCGACGGTCGCAGCGCGCGACGTCGCGAAGGGCTGGCTCTGGGTGGCGGTCGGCTGTCTCGCGTTCCTCGTCCTGGCCGCGGTGGTCGCTCGAGCGCTGACGAAGTGGGTGCTGCGGCCGCTCAACGGGCTGGAGCGCGCGGTCGCCGAAATGACCGAAGGGATCGCCGGGCCGCCCGCCGATGTGGCGGGGCCGCCCGAACTGCGCCATTTCACCTCGGCGTTCAACACGATGTCACAGGTGGTGCGGGCTTCCCTCGACCGTCAACGGCGGCTGGTCGCCGATGCGTCGCACCAGTTGCGCAATCCGCTCGCTGCCGTTCGCCTGCGCGCGGACACCCTCGAGGATTATGTGGCCGAGGACGGGTGGCCGACGTACAGCTCGATGACTGCCGAGCTGGACCGCTTCGAGAACCTGCTGGAACAGCTGCTACGCCTGGCACGCGCGGAGCAGGTCAGCGGCAGCCGCAAGGTCGGCCTGTCGACCGCAGCGGCGGAGTCCACGGACCTTGCGGACGTGATCGAGGAGCGCGTGGCGTACTGGCAACCGATCCTCGACGGCCAGGACCAGCAACTGGTCAACCGCTCGACTCATCCAGGGCCTGCGGCGCAACTCGCTCGCCATGACGTGGAACAGTTGCTCGACGTGGCGCTGGAGAACGCGATGCGCTACGCCGGTCAGGGCACCACGGTTACCGTGTCGACCGAGCAGACCGCCGAGGCTGTCGAACTCGTCGTCAGCGACGACGGCGCCGGGTTGCCCGACGAGGATCTGGCGAGGGCGGCTACCCGATTCTGGCGAAGACAGGACGACGGCGCCGGAACCGGCCTGGGGTTGGCGATCGCCGCAGAGATCGCCGCGGGTCACGGCGGCACGATCACGGTGGAGAAGGCCCCCGAAGGCGGCCTCCTCATCCGGTACCGCCTTCCAGTGGCGAGTGAAACAACATGACGCGCAATAGATCTGGCGACCTGAGTCGTCGCGCATTCATCGTCGGCGCGGCGGCGGCGCTGGCCGCAGGCTGTCTCCGCACTGACCCCGGTGGCCACCTTCGCCTCGCCGCGGGCGATCCGGGCGGGATGTACCTGGCGTTCGCGGAGATTCTGGCGAAACGGGTACAGACCCGCTATCCGGGCATCACCGTCGACGTCCTCGCCACCGAGGGCACTGTCGAGAATCTGGCGGGCTTGCGCTCCGGGGACGTCGATATGGGCCTGGCTCTTGCCGACGTCGCCGAGCGGGATCGAGCCACCGATCCCGCGGTTACCGCGCCACAGGCGGTGGCGCGGGTGTACGAGAACTATCTGCAGGTGATCGTGCGCGATTCCGCCGCCGCGAAACGGCTTTCAGACCTTCAGGGCATGCGAGTCTCCTTTGGTGCAGCCCGATCCGGCGCCGCCGCGACGAGCGGGGTGCTGTTCGAGGCGGCCGGCCTCCGCGGTCGGGTGGACATGGCAACATTCCGCCTGAAGGATGCGCTCGCGCGGCTCGCCGACGGCAGTCTGGACGCGCTGGTGTGGTCGGGGGGCGTTCCGACGCCTGCGATAGCCGACCTCAACGCCGAACTGCCGCTGCGGATACTCGATATCAGCTCGCTGGTGGCGCCGATGAGCGATCTAGCCGGCTACCCGTACATCGTCCGCAGCGTGCCCACCGGCGGGTATGTGCCACCCGGCATACGGTCAATCGGGGTGCCCGACCTGCTGCTGTGCCGTCATGACATCGCCGCTGAGCTGGTCGCCGCCGTCGTGGACGTACTCGCCACCGACGCACCGCAACTGGTGCCTCCCTATGTCCGGGGGCTGCAGTACCTCGCCGCGCCTTCGATGATCCAGACTGGCCTGATACCGCTGCATCCGGGCGCCGTCGGCGCGTATCGAGAGCTGCACGGTTGACCGTGAATCTGTGGATCGTGCAAGAAAGTTCGCGATTCAAGCGGATCGTGTTCCGCGCCTGCGGTGATCGAGCCGATCATTTGCCCCAGGACGGAATTTGGGGGGCTGAGTGATGATTCCGAGGTCGATCGAGGATGCTGCCGACGGCGGAGTGCGTGTCGAGCTGCCACAGACGCTGCATGGCCAACTCTTCTTGTTGGCCTACGACCGGTTTCGACGCCGGCTCGACGGCAATGACCGTTGGCGGTTCGGCCTGGCGTTGCGCACCGCGATGCTCGCCGACCTGTACCTGACCGGCCATCTGACGACCGAAGAAGACAGGCCCCGACCAGTCGGGGCCACGCGGCCCAATGATCCGTTGCTCCGGGCAGCCCTCGATGAGATCAGCGAGAACGACTCGGAAGACTGGACGTACGCGGTCGCCCGCCACCAGCGAGAGGCTCCCGGGGCCGTCCGCTCCCAGCTCGAAGCGGACGGTTGGCTATGGGTGCAACGCCGGCGGGTGCTCGGCATCATTCCCGCGCACCGTCTTCGGTTGCACGATGACGATCTCGTCTGGGGTCTGGCATCCGAGGTGACCACCGCGCTGCGCAACGCGATCGGTGGCCGCCCCGCCGACGAGCGCGCGTTGGCGGTCGGACTGATCGGGGCTCTCGGCCAACTGCCGACCGTGTTCAGCTTCGACGAGGCTTACCGGCACTACTCGGAGTTGGAGGATCTCGTTGAGCTCGCCACACCACCCATCATCGGCATGCGGCGGGTGATCGACGCTGTGCACAGCGCCATCTCGGCGAGAGACACCGGCCCTTACACGACGTGAAGCCCTGGATCACCGGGCGCAGGTTGGCAATCGGGTTCGCGGTTCTCGCATTGATCGGGTGTACGCTCTCCCGTTCGTCGTACGCGAAGATCCGTACGGCGAAGTGCCGATCCCCGGCTCGGCCACCCTGCATCTGCCTGCTGGCGAGGTGGACCTCACCCTGCGTTCAGTGGGGTCCCTTGACGGACAGCCGGTGCCGCCGCTGTCGATACGGATTTCCGGTTCAGGTGGATTGCCGCAGCCCGCGACGACTGAAAGCCGTCGCACGAAATACTTTACGGCAGAAGACATGTGGGTGCGGGTGTGGATCGTCAATGTTGCGGAAGAAGGCGATTACCACGTCGAGGTCGACGGTGAGGTCTACGGCCCTTACCAGCCGTGGCTCACGTTCCGGCACATGGGGAATGACTTCCTGGACGTGGTGACTCTCCTCGGCGCCATTCTGAGTTCATTCGTATTCAGCGTGGCCATCGTGGTGAGCGCGACTGTTCTCCTTGCAACGTTGTGCGGGCTGTGCGCCGGGTTCGTTAGCCGCCGTTGCCGGCAGGAGCCGTTAGCCTCAGCTCCGCGAATCTGAGGATAGTGCAAGGAATTCGGCGTCAGACGCCGTTTCCGTTTCTCACCGGTGGCGGCCGCGCGATCATCTGCACACGATTAAAAGGGGGCATGAAATGGCGAGCAACGGAAAGGCACTGGTGGCCGCCGCGATCGCGGGGCTGATGGTCGTCGGCGTGGCTTACTGGTGGAACCGACGCGACGACAATCCGCGACCGGGCTGTGCCACGGTGGTGGTCACAGCTTCTGTCGAGAAGGCCGACTTGATGGGTGAGGTCGCCAAGCGATACAACGCCTCTGATCGTCATGTGAACGGCAGCTGCTACGGAATCACAGTCAGCGCAATGGCTTCCGGTCTAGCCGAGTCGCGACTCGCCGAGTCCGGCTGGGATCAGGCATGGGGCCCGGCGCCGGATGCGTGGTCGCCCGCGGCATCCACCTGGCTGCAGTTGCTTCGCGAGGACCGGTCGTCGCACGACCGGCCAGACATCCTGCCAGCGCAGGCCGAGTCGGTGGTCTCCACGCCGATCGTCCTCGCGATGCCCGAGCCGATGGCCAAGGCGCTGGGCTGGCCTGATGCGGCGATCGGCTGGTCGGACCTGTTGAACCTCGCCAAGGATCCCGGCGGCTGGGCGTCCAAGGGCCACCCCGAGTGGGGCAGGTTCAAACTGGGCAAGACCAATCCCAATGTGTCCACATCGGGCCTATCGGCCACAGTCGGAATGTTCGTGGCCGCGACCGGCACCTCCAGCGACCTGACCCTGGACACGCTGAAGGATCCGCACGTGCGCGAGTTCGTCGCCGGTGTGGAACAGTCGGTCACCCACTACGGCGACACCGCGCTGACCTTCCTCACGAACCTGCAGCGCGCCGACGACGCGGGGACGGCACTCGGCTATGTCGGCGCAGTGGCCGTCGAGGAGAAGTCCGTCGTGGACTACAACGAGGGCAATCCCACCGGCGGTCTGGAAACGAAGGGCCGCCACGGCGAACCGAAGGTGCCGCTGGTCGCGGTCTATCCCAAGGAGGGAACGCTCAACAGCGACAACCCCTTTGCCGTCCTTCACGCGCCCTGGTCTGATGCTGGCAAACAGGCGGGCGCCAAGGACTATCTGGCCTTCCTCCGTGAGCCCGCGCAGCAGGAGATGTTCACCGACGCGGGGTTCCGCTCCTACGACGGCCGCCCGGGTAAGGCCGTCAGCGCCGGCGAATATCTGCGCGAGGACATCGGCGTCCCCACACTGGCCCCGCCGAGCCCACCGGTCCTTTCCTCGGTCCGCGACGCATGGGGGGAACTGCGCAAGAAGGCGCGCATACTGCTGGTGCTGGACGTATCCGGGTCGATGGGACAGTCGGCGGGCGCAGGCAAGACCAGACTCGAACTGGCCCAGGCCGCCGCGGTGAAGAGCCTGGCGCAGCTGTCGGACGCCGACGAGGTCGGGTTGTGGGTCTTCCCGGACCAGCAGCAGGTGTACTGGCAGCACCTCCCCATCAAGCCGCTCGGCCAGCAGCGGGAGGAGCTGAGCAATCGCATCCAGCAGCTCATCCCGTCCGGCGGTACACCGCTGTACGCCGTGACCCGGAAGGCGTCCGAAGCGCTTCGTAAATCCGCGAGTGCGGAGACGATCAGCGCGATCGTCGTCATGACGGATGGTCGCAACGAGTACCCGGACGACACCGATCTCGACGGCCTGGTCCGCCAGCTGGGGGGTCTGGCAGCGGAGGGCGGCGTACGCATCTTCACGATCGCCTACGGGGCGGACGCCGACCTGGCCAGCCTCGAGCGCATCTCGGAGGCGTCTCGCGCTGCGGCCTACGACGCGACCGACCCGCTGACCATCGACTCCGTATTCACCAACGTGCTGTCGAACTTCTGATGGCAGGCAATCAATTTGGCACGCGGCTATGGGCGGCAGTTTGCGAGCCGTGGGCACTGCTGCTTTCGACGTTCGGCGGCGGCGCCGTGTGGGCATTCGGCGGGTCGATCCCACTGTCGATCGCCACCGCGAGCGTGATGCTCGGCACGGCGGCCACGGTTGGCGCATTCACGCGGTCGCGGGAAGAGGTGCGGGCCCAGCTGCGGTCAGGCACCCGGCAACACCGGCTGATCACCCTGCTCGACGGCCATGTGCGGTCTTTGCGGGCATTGCGGACCGAGGCTCTGTCGGGTGTCGTGCAGTCCAAGGCCGAAGACGCGGTTGCGGCGGCTGACGCGGCCCGCCCTTCGGTGTTGCAGGTGGCCGCGGCGGTGGACGCGCTGGACGCGGCGATCTCGGCGGCCAAGAGGGTATCCGGCCATGGCGAGCATGCGACGGAGTCGATTAAGAACACGGTCGGCCGGTTGCAGGCGCGACGGGCCAAGCTGTTCGAGAGGCTCACGGCCGCGGTCGACGAGGTGGCCACCGTCTTCGCCGGGCTGCTGGAACTGTCGGCGACGGAACGCACCATGGGTGTTTCGCTGGATGACACCGACGTCGGAGCGGTCAATGACGCCGTGACTCTGCTGCAGATGGCGTTCGCGGAACTGGAGGCGGACGCGGCAGGCCTTCCGCACGACGGCCTGTACTAGGCACAGCGACGATGAGTTCTTTCGTGACAGCCGGTCTATACGGGCATGAACACCAAGTCCACGAACCTCGACGGCTACGGCGCGCCACCGATCGCCTGGGAGCGGGTCCGCGACGTGCTGACCTCCGAAATCACGCAGGCGCCGGATACCGGCGGACCGAACCGGCACACGACATGGCTGACGACCATCAACCGCGACGGCTCACCGCACGTGACCCCGGTGGGTTTCGTCGAGCTGAACGGCGTCTGGTACTTCACCTCAGGACCGGGAACCCGCAAGTCACGCAACATCTCCGCGGATGCCCGCTGCGTCGCCAGCGTCGCGACGCACCCGTTCGACCTGGTGGTCGAGGGCAGCGCAGAACGCGTGACCGATACCGACGAACTGCGTTCCGTCGCTGATGAATACGTCAGGGAGGGTTGGCCCGCGCAGGTCGAAGGCGACGCCTTGACCGCTGAATACAGTGCGCCGTCGGCCGGCCCGCCACCGTGGCAGGTCTACAAGATCACCCCGTCCACGGTGTTCGCATTCGGCACCGCCGAGCCGTACGGGGCCACGAGATTCGACCTCACGCGATGAGTTTTGAACCGCGCAGGGGTCTAAACCGTTAACAAGACAGCCAACAAAAACAAGCTGAGGAAGGGGTGACACGATGACCGCGATGTTCGGAATGATGGCGATGGTGCCCGTACTATTCGCCACCGCAGGCTACGTCCTCGTGTCGTCCCGGGGCTCCGCTGAGTGCACCAACCCCCCGAGTCTGCGGACAGATCGCGATTCTGCGAATATCCTTGATCTGTCCGCAGTTTCGAGGTAGCGGCTGATGAGTCATGAAGCCGCCATCCGCAAGCTGATCACCCGGTGGGCCGAGGCGGTGCACATGGGCGATCTGGATGCCGTGCTGGCAGAACATGATCCGGACATCGTGATGTTCGACGTGCCACCGCCGTACGACGGGTTGCGCGGCATCGAGCAGTACCGCGACTCCTGGCCACCGTTCTTCGAATGGCAGTCCGCCGGCGCGATCTTCGAGATCGTGGAGTTGAATGTCACAGCCAGCGACGATGTCGCGTTCGCGCACGCATTACTGCGGTGCGGACAGCCCGAGGAGTTCGCGGCCAACCCCGACAACAGACTGCGGTTGACCATCGGTCTGCAGAAACGCGACGGCCGGTGGGTCGTTACGCACGAACACCATTCGTTCTGCTCGACCGATTAGATATCGGCGCGGGCGCGCTACGTCCAGAACTCGTTCATGGGTTGGGCGTATTTGTCGTTGTTGGTGAGCGGGTCGAGTCCGAGCGACTCTTCGATGGTGCCGGCGACGCGGGGTGCCGTATTCGATGACGGTCGGAATTCCGGTCACCGTCCAGCCCGGCACGGTCACCGAGCTGTAGCCCGACAGGGACGCGTCACCGACTTCGGCGCCCGGGTTGACGAGCAGGTTCGGGCTCATCATGGGATCGGCCAACGGCGAAACCGACCCGAGGGCGTCCGTCTGACTCGTCAACCTCGCGGCAGCGGCGGGTGTCTGATCGGCGAACGGTTTGGCGAACTGCCGGCGCACCCACCCGAGAACAGCCTAAACCTGAATCCACAGATGGGCTGAGGCTGGGCCGCTCTGATCATTTGTTGAGCTTGGTTGTCGGTGGATGGCGCGTGGTGTCTGCTGGTCTGTCCAGCTTTTCCTGTGTTCTCCGGTCGGGCCTTTCGGCGGGTGGTCAAGCTGTTGCGGGCAGTGGTGGGCTGTGTCCGATGGTGTTGTGCCACAGCGCAAGCCAGGCCTTCGACCAGGGCCAGTGGGTGGGCAGGTGCAGGATGGGTCGGCGCTGGGGCCGGACGAGTCGAGCGGGGATGTTGATGATCCGGCGGCGCAGCGTGGATCCGCGGGCGCGGGTGTGGTGGTCACCGGCCAGGACGCCGGCAGCCCGCAGCAGGTTGTGGGCGATCGCCGCGCACAGCACCCAGGCGGAGTTGGCGCCGAAGCGGCCTGACGGGATGTGTGCCAGGGGTCCGTCGATCAGGTCGGCGAACACGGTTTCGATGATCGCGTGTTGACGGTGGGTGATGTCGGCCGCCTCGACGGGTAGGTCGGTGTTGGTGAAGAACGGGTGATACCGCCACACCGGGAACAATGCGTCAGGAAAGCGGGCGTCTTTGACCCGGCGCACCACCAGCCGGGCGGTGATCCGATCGGGGGTGGACGCGAAAGCGGTGTAAGGGATTTCGGCGACCTCGGCATCCGAGATCCAGGCGCCGGTGTCGGGATCGCGGACCGCGCCGGGATAGCACACCGGTGTCCACGCGTGGTCGTCGATGGAGGCGATTGCCCGCTCGATCGCGGTGTTGCGGGTCATCACCAGCGAGAACTGGGCGTTGTGGCGCACACAGGCGGCCACCACCGCGCGGTTTCCATAGGCCGAATCGCCGCGCACCAGAATCGGCCCGCTGGCCCCGGCGGCGCGGGCGGTGCCGATCGCTTGAGCGACCATCCTCCCCGCACCCTTGCCGGAGTTGGCCCGCCCGGCGCGCAGCCGCAACCCGGCGATCACCGGCGCCGAGGACGCGGTGCTGATCGTGGTGGCCAGCGGGGACAGTCCCTTGCGCAGGATCTGCTTGCCGGCGATCTTGGTGTGCCCGTAGGAGGCGCCCTGTTTGGCGTGTCCGTAGACCGGGCGCAGCAGCGAATCGATGTCGATGAACACCCGCTGCTCGCCGTCACCGGGCAGTAGCGCGACCCGCCCGCACAACGCCACCAGATGCTCGCGCAGCACCGACTCCAACTGGCGGGCATGCCCGAAGCTGAACTCCCGCAGCAGAGTTCCGACTGTTGACGGTGCGTACACGCCACCGAACACGGACTTCATGCCGCCCGAGCGCAGCACGTCGATGTCGTCGATGCTGTCCGCACCCGCGCACATACCCGCGATCAGCGTGGTCAGTTTCGGCGTCGGGTTCGCCGACCCGGACTTGATCCTGGGTTCGATGATGCGCACCTTCTCCGAGAGGAGCTGCCCCAGCCCCGTCTGCTCGGCCAATCGCATCACCGGTACCAGCCCAGCCAACGACACGAGACTGTCCTCGTCGAACACCGCTGACTCCGCGGCGAACCTATGCGAAACTTGCACCGGAAGTGCCTTTCCGAACCGGACCGATTGTTGCCTGAGAACACCAATCATCCCAGTTCAGAGGGCACTTTCCTCATTCCGACACCCAGTCAACCCAAGTCCACCGGTGGAACGAGGCTTAGGCTTCGGAGGGGAACCGACCGGGATGCGGTTGCGGTGTCGGCTCTCTACCTTCGCGCCCGCAAGGCTGCGAAGGCCGCGATCCCGATGACCGCCCGCACCGATGATGAAGTACGGCGCTGGATTGCGGAGCGGGTCGTAGCTCGCACCGAGCTTTGGGTAGCCGAGGACGATGGCGGCGCGCTGGTAGGCGTCTTGGTACTCGATGAAGACCGGCTCGAGCAGCTCTACGTCGAACCGACTCTGATCGGGCGTGGCATCGGCAGCGAGCTGATCGGGCTGGCAGAGCGCGCACGTCCGGAGGGCCTGAGGCTCTGGACCTTCGAGGCGAATC
>Ga0207706_10004168_pt1 | contig 13615 bp, 8 predicted proteins | sample KBSC53metaG_FD_184318 | JGI IMG/M metagenome (GOLD analysis project Ga0207706, IMG submission 184318) | Corn rhizosphere microbial communities from Kellogg Biological Station, Michigan, USA - KBS C5-3 metaG (SPAdes) (version 2) | ecosystem: Host-associated > Plants > Roots > Rhizosphere > Soil ... | reverse complement strand
CTTGATCTTCGCGATCGAGGCAATGTCGTTGTCGACGACGGCCGCCAACTGCGCCTGGACCTGGGCTTCGCTCGCGATCGCGGCAGTGACCTGGGCTTCCAGGTCCCGCAGGTCCGCTTCCGCCTGCTCGAGGTCGAACCGGTTCCCGGCACCCGTCTCCGCCAGCTCGCGGTTCTGGGCAACGCGCTTGCGCGCCAGATCGACCCGCGCACGAATCGCCCCGGTGTTGCCGACCGCGCTCTTCAACTGCTCACGCAGCTGGTCGGCCCCGCCCTCGGCGCCGATCAGCTGCGCCTTCAGGCTGTTGACCGTGAGCTGGTAGGGCGTCGGATCGACCTTGAACAGCACGTCTCCCTCGTGGACCAGCCGGTTGCCCTCTTCGATCGGCACCTCGATCACGCGGCCACGAACCTGCGAAACAACCGGCACGGTGTACTTGAAGACGCGCACGTCGTGCGAAGACGGCGCGTAGATGTTCAGCAATAGTATCAGCGCGGTCAGACCCACGATGGGGATCACTACGACCGTCACCTGGCTGGTCGTGTTCCATGGCAGCCACTTGAACTTGAAGAAGATCAGCCAGACGAAGAAGCTGTAAATGCCGAGGAGAATGATTTCCATCAGCGGGTCTCCGCCTGCGCCGGCAGCCGCGGCTCGAGAGCGGCAAGCCGATCGCGAATAGCGGCGAGCTCGTCGGCGGTCCCGCCCTTCTCCAGCATGCTTTCGACGCTGCCCCGCAGGTCTGCGACCTCGGCCCGCAGATCGGCGCTCCCATCGGCGGCCGCCGCATGCTCGGCATGATAGTCGTCGTGCTTGTCGGTGCCGTAGGCGAGCTGGTGCAGCACCGGCTTCGAGTAGGCCCACAGCCAGGCGAGCGGCCACAACATGCCCCCGAAAAAGAGCGACAACAAACAGAGCACCTGGATAGCGTCGCGCTGCGGGTGATGGCGCTTGTGCGCGATCTTCTCGGGCAGCACATGGACCATCCAGAACAGGACGATGAGGACGATCGGCACCACGACGATCACGACCAGCGCGAGCACGCTCGCCACCTTGTCGAGCGCCTCGCCCTTGAAGAGGGAGGCGTGCGCGGGCAGCGCCGCGAGGCAAGCTGAGACGCAGAGCATTGCCCGCCAGAGCAGATGCGTCGGCTGATTCGTGTCGGCACCATGTCTCATCTGCATCGTTCCCCTTCCCCCAGGATCATGACCTTCATCAGGTGGCGCCCGCAATTGCCGCGGAGCTCGCGGACGCGGAAGCCCCATCGGCCGATCGCTGCGCCAGTTTTCGCTGCGCGGCCTCCTCCATCGAACGAATGAAGAACGGGTACAGCGGCACGCTGATCAGTAGCGCCACCGTCGCGTTCACGACCGTCCTGGGATTACCGCCAATGACCGCCCAGAGACAATATGCGACCGCGACCATCGAAATCCACATGTAAGTGCGCAACATCGCCCTTGGAAGCCCGTGGTCGTAGATCACCTTCAAGACTGCGACCGCCGAGTAGACGTACGGCACGATGATGAGGATGACGGCGATGTCGACCATGCGGTTGAACTGACCGGCCAGGGTGGGCGACATGGTCGCGAACAGCACGAGCGACATCAGGACCGCCACGATGACGAGGCCGCGGCCGGGAACGCCGTTGCGGTTGAGGCGCGCGAAGACGCGCGGGAACATGCCATCGTCGGCCGCGGCCTTCCCCGACTGGCCGACCAGCAGCATCCAGCCGCCGAGGGTTCCGAGGGCCTTGAGGGCTGCGCACACGCTGATGACGATTGCCGCGCCCGTGCCGAGCGCGAGCCGCGCGGCATCGGCGAAGGGGGCGTTGGACGTGCGGAGCTCCTCATTCGGGACCATGCCCATGATGACGGTCGAGCTCAGTACGTAGACGACGGCTGCCAGACCCAGCCCGATCAGCGTTGCGAGCGGCACGTTACGCTTCGGGTTCTCGATTACGCCGGCCGAGACGGCCGCGCTCTCGATGCCCATATAGGCCCACAGCGCCATGGAAGCGGCCCGCGAAACGGCGTGAATGCTGGAGTCGTCGCTCACGTGCCAGCCTGCCTGGAAAGTCGCGGAGTCGAACCAGAACCAGCCGAACAGCGCGACGCCTAAGATCGGGATGAGACCGAGCGTTACCGTCCAGGTCTGGAGCGCGCCGACCGCGCGCGGACCCAGGATGTTGGCAAACGTAAACAACCAGATCACGGCAGCGGTGGCGACGACGCTTGCCGGCGGAGCGCTGATCGCAGGAATCAGCTCTGCGAGATAACCCACCGCCGCGACCGCGATCGCGATGTTGCCGATCCAGCTGCCGAACCAGTACACATAGTTGGTCTGGAACCCGGCGAACGGGCCGAGGAAATCGCGCGCATAGGCGTATGGCCCGCCCGGCTGCGGGTCGAGCTCGCCGAGCTTGGCGAACGCAAGACCGAGCGCGGCCACGCCGGCGGTGGCGATCAGCCAGCCAAAGATGGCGATGCCGCCGACCTGCGCGAGGCTGGCCGGCAGCAGGAAGACACCCGTGCCGATCATGTTGCCGGTCACGAGCATGGTCGCCTGTCCAAGCGACATCTTGCGACCGGCCTCGCTCACGCGCGTCTCGATTTGCGGCCCGCCCCCGCCTTCAGGCACTGCACGTAGTACACGCCGTCCCGGTTCTCCACGCCGTGAGTGTCGTGGCCGAAGCCCGGGAAACGCTTGTCCCACGCCGCGAGCGCACGCAGGTAACCGAGATACGGCCCGTCGCGCGCGCCCGTCGACTCGCCGGGCATGAGCATCGGGATACCGGGTGGATACGGGACGACGCTGGTTGCGAGCACGCGCTCCGCCAGCTTGTCGAGTGGTACGTGCTCGATCTCATCGCGCACCAGGTACTGGAATGCGGCGTTGGGCGTCATGACGGGCTTGGGCAGGGTCGAGAACGCCTCAGCCAGCCAATGCGTCTGCCGCGATTCGCGCAGCTGCGCGAACATCTGGTCGGCGAGCTCGCGCAGGCCGAGACCACCGTAGACATCTGGATCGCTGGCCGGGAGATGGGGCAGGACCTGCGTCAGCGACGAGTTGTTGTCGTAGTCGCGCTTGAAATCGAGCAGCGCGTTCAGGAGCGTGCCCCACTTGCCCTTGGTGATGCCGATCGAGAACAGGAAGAGAATCGTGAAGTCGGTGGTTTTCTCCACCTCGACGCCGCGGTTATGCAGGTACGAGGTGAGCAGGGTCGCCGGGATGCCACGCTTGTCGAGACCGCCCTTGTCGGCGACGCCAGGCGTGACGATCGACACCTTGATCGGGTCGAGCATGCAGTAGCCGTCTTCCAGGTCCCCGAAGCCGTGCCAGGTTTCGCCCGGATGCAGGACCCAGCAATCGGGGTCGCTCGCGAGCTGCTCCGGCGATGCGTCCTCGAACCGGACCTTCTTGCCGGACCGGGATGTCTTGATCGTGTCCGCGTTCCATGGCCTGAAGAACCAGTCGTTCTTCTGCGAGAGCTCGCGATGGACCCGGCAGAGCGTCTGGCGGAATGCCACTGCCTCCTGGATCGACTCGCCGGTGAGCGTCGGGCCGCCCGGTCCGTCCATCATCGCCGTCGTGATGTCGTTCGACACGATGATCGGATAGAACGGCGAGGTCGAGGCATGCAGCATGTACGACTCGTTGAACCGCGCATGCGGGATGGGGCTGCGTCCGTCGCGGATGTGCAGCAGCGACGCCTGCGACAGCGCGGCCAGCAACTTGTGCGTCGAGTGCGTGGCGAAGACCGTCGGACCCTTGTGATCCTTGGGATCGCCATGCATCGCGTGGCGGTCGCGGTACAGCGGGTTGAAGCGCGCGTACGCGTACCACGCCTCGTCGAAATGAATCCGGTCGACGCTCGGATCGAGCAGCTCCTCGACCCGCCGCGCGTTGTAACACAGACCGTCGTACGTCGAGTTCGTGATGATCGAGTGGACCGCCCGCTGATCGACGCCCTTCGACACCAGCGGATTGGCCTTGATCGCGGCCTTGAGTGTGTCCTTGCGCAAACGGTCGGGCGGTATGGGACCGATGATTCCGTAGCGATTGCGCAGCGGGACGAGATACTGCGGGATGGCCCCGGTCATCACCAGGCTGTGCTCGATCGACTTGTGACAGTTGCGGTCGCACAGCGCGATCTGGTCGCGGGCCACCGCCGCCATGAAGATCACGCGGTTCGACATCGACGTGCCGTTCGTGACGCTGTAGCTGCGATGCGCGCCGAACACGCGCGCCGCGTATTTCTCGTGCTCGCCCATGGGCCCGGTGTGGTCGAGGAGCGAACCGAGGCTGCCGACGCTGATCGAGAGATCGGAGCGCAGCAGGTTCTCGCCGAAGTAGTCGAAGAAAATCCGGCCCACCGGCGATTTCAGAAACGCGGTGCCGCCCGTGTGCCCTGGCGTGTGCCAGGAGTACTCGTACTCCTGGGTGAACTTCATCAGTGCGGCTGCCAGCGGAGGCAGCATGACATCGAGGTAGCGGCGGACGGCCGCCGCCACGCGGCCGCCCACGAACGCTGCGGTGTCCTCGAGCATCCAGATGTACTCGTCGACCATCTCCATGACATCGATGGGGATGGCGGACGCCTCACCACGCTCGGCCATGAGGAACACCGGGATCTTGTCGTTGCGCGAGCGCACGAACTCGATGAATGCGCGGGCACGCGAATGATCCTTGTCGTCGCCCAGGGTCCAGTCGATCAGCACGGCGTGGATCGCGGAGTCCGCCGTGATGACCGAGATGCCATCGTCGGCGGATGTCGCCTCGATCACCTCGATCGCCCGACCCTGCAGTTCCTGCACCAGCGCCCGCGCCGCACGACCTTCGGCCGTCGCGGCGCCGAGCTCGTCGTCCACGACGAGGGCGCGCATGCTCAATCGCTTGATGCTTCGCTGGATCATCTCGACTCCTTCGCGTTGCCGGTCCAGGTTGTATCTGTCAGCTTCCTAGTTGCTTCAGGCATGCGCCCTTCACTCCGGCGGCGGCGTGCTCCAGAGGAAGAACGTGCGCGTGGCTTCGTCGAAGTCGCCGAACCACTTGCCATAGGCTTTGGGGAAATCGGCGGAGGAGTAGAACCCGCTCAGGGCGCGATCGACCAGCAGACGGAAATCGTCGTCTCCGCGCGCCAGCGCGAGCGAGAGCGGCTCATGCGTGAACAGGCGCGGGAAGATGGCAACCTTCCGCATCGACGCTTCATCCATCGCCCCCAGCATCGCGGAGCGCTCGCCGAACAGCACGTCGACCTTGCCGTCCATCAGTTGCTGCAGTCCCGTCCGGAAATCGGGGACTTTGACGGTCTCAGCCTCGATCTGGAAAGAATCGAGCTTTCTCGCGAGCCAGCTCTCCGCCGTCGTGCCGGAGGCGACTGCAAAGGTGGTCTTCTCGATGAGCTTTGCGGCCGGGGAGCCACGCCAGACCGGCCGCTGAGGCGGCGCGTCGCTGAGGGCCTCGCGCAACGCCGCTGCCGAATCCGCACGCACTGCGGCACGGACGCCGCCAGCGAAGATTGGGATGGAGAACGAAACCTCCTGCCTGCGGTGCAACGTGGCGCTGGTCGGTACGCACAACAGGTCGATGCTGCCCGCCTGCACCTCGCGCAGGCGGTCATCGGGCGCGACCTCTACCCAGTCGACCACGAGATCCGGACGCCGCAACTGCGTCCTGACCTGCTCGGCGACCTCCTGGCAAAGCGCCACCGAGTAGCCTTCGGCCGCCCCGGATTTGCCGCGATAGGAGAACGGGCTTAAATCGGCCAGGTAGCCGAGCCTGAGGTGACCGCTCTCCTGGATGCGATCGAGCGTGGCCGCCGCCGCCGGTATGGCGGCAAGGAAACAGAGCGCGACTGCGGCTGCAGCTTGGGACACAAGCCGCATCGGAAGGCCGCGCGGAATCGCAATTCGTTCAACTCGCATGATTGTTCTCCTTGGATCCGTTGCTTGCGCCGTCAGGCCTTCTTGCCGCGTTCGGCGGTCGCCGAAGCGCTCGCCGTGAAGCGGGGCGCGAGGAACCCCCAGATGATGTAGGCGACGCCGAGCACCAGCATTCCGCCCATGACCGCGTCCTTGCCGGACGCGTAGAGCGCGAAGACGCTGTACACCATCGCGATCACCACGATGAAGACGTTGCGTCGCCAGACGTTCTCGGCGACCTTCGCCGTGCGCATCATGATGAACAGCGCGGACAACGAGACGACATAGGGTATGACGTTCGTGACGACCGCCAGGTTGACGAGCGCGCTGAACTGCTCGCTGAGCGTCGGCGAGATCGTCGACAGGGCGAGCAGCGTCTGCACGACGCCGAGCACGATCATCCCCGTGATCGGCGCACCCATGCTGTTCACCTTGGAGAAGAACGCCGGGAACATGCGCTCGTCCGCGGCCGACTTGCCCGTCTGCGCGATCGTGAACTGCCACCCGAGCAGCGAGCCTACGCAGGCCAGCACGGCGAGCGCCATGACGATCGAGCCGATGGCCGGATTGAACATGTGCTGGTAGGCCAGCCCGAACGGACCGGTCGACTTTGCAAGCTCGGCGTTCGGCACGATGCCCTGGATCACGGTCGTCGAGAGGATGTAGATCACCGCGGCGCCCAGCGTGCCGAACAGGCAGGCAAGCGGCACGTTGCGCTTCGGGTTGTCGACGGCAGCGGAGTTCTGCGCCGCGGATTCCATGCCGAGAAACGCCCACAAGGTCAGCGAGATGCTGGATCCCATTCCCTGGGCGATGCTGAGCCCCTGCGGATTCCACGCGGCCGCAAAGGTGTCCTTGCTGAACCAGAACCAGCCGATGATACAGAGCAGACCGACCGGCAGGATGACACCCCACACCGTGACCGAGCCGATGCGCCCGGTTACGCTCGGGCCGCCGAAGTTGGCGAACGTCGTGAGCCAGAGCAGCCCGATCACCCCGATGCAGGTGGCGATCGGCGTGGACGAGAGCCACGGGAAGAACGAAGCGAGATAGCCGACGGCAGAGATCCCGATGGCGACGTTGCCGATGGCGAGAGACAGGAAGTACAGAAAGAACACCTGGAAGTAGCCATCCTTGCCGTAGGCGTCCTCCGCATACGCCGCCATGCCGCCAGGGCGCTGGTTGAAGATGCCGGCCTGCGCGAAGCCGTAGGCGATCGCCATGGAGCCCACCGCCGTTACCAGCCACGACAGCAGCGAGATCGCTCCGACCTGCGCCATGTTGGTCGGCAGCATGATGATGCCGGAGCCCATCATGTTCACCGCTACGATGAACGTGAGCTGGACGAGACTCATCTTCTTCTGTTCTTGCATACCCCTTCTCCTTCGTGACCCGTTGCGGGGATCACTCCCGAACCACGTAAGTATGGAACTTTATGCGACCGTTCACCTGCTCCTGGAAGACACCCTGCACTTCGTAGTTGAAGCCCGGGAAGCGGTTGAACGATTCCTCGAAGGTCAGAAAGTAGTCGAGCATCGGCTGTGCTCTCTTGTCCCAGCGCTCGCCCGGAACCACCACACCGATGCCGGGCGGATAGATCAGCGCCAGGGTCGCCGAGATGCGGCCTCGGACGCCCTCATCCATCGGCACGTAGTCGACCTCGTTGGCGACCAGCTTCTCGTAGGCGTCCTTCGGCGACATCGCGAGCTCCGGGAAGCTCGTGGCGCGGAAGCTCTGCTTCTGCAGCTCCTTCACGTTCGCCTTGCGATAGAAATCGTGCATCTCCTTGCAGACCTGCCGCAGCGTGTAGCCGGCGTAGCGCGCGGCGTTCTGCGAATACAGCGTCGGCAGGGCATCGCCCACCGCCGCGTCGCGATCCCACATGTCCTTGAACTTGACCAGCTTCGAGATCAGCGTGTTGATCTTGCTCTCGTCTTCAGCGGGAGTCATCAGGAACAGGATGCTGTTGAGATCGCACTTCTCCGGCACGATGCGCTGTTCGCGCAGGTAGTTCGCGAGCACCGTCGCCGGCACGCCGAAGTCCAGGTACTCGCCCGTCCCGCGATCGATGCCCGGCGTCAGCAGCATTAGCTTGTTCGGATCAACCATCGCGTAGCCATCCGAGTAGCCGGAGTAGCCATGCCATGCGCTCTTCGGATCGAAGGTCCAGCATTGCTGCTCGCGCTTGAGAACCTCGGTTGGCAGCTCCTCCCAGGCAACATTCGTCGCGTCCTTCGTGAATTTCGAGCCCTTGATGGTCACGACGTCGGGTACGAACGGATCGAAGAACCACTTCTCTTCTACGCCGCGGCCGGTCTTTGCGTAGTGCCGGCCGAATTCGCGCAGTTTCTTGCGCGCCTCGATGCCGAGCGCGATGCAGCGGTCCCACAGCATCTCCCCCGCCTTGCCCTCGTGGACCTTCGCATTCACGTCCAGCGCGGCAAAGAGCGGGTAGAACGGCGAGGTCGAGGCATGCATCAGGAATGATTCGTTAAAGCGCTTGTGCTCGATGTAGCGGCGCTGGCCGCGGATGTGCTCGTCCCGCTTGTGGATCTGCGAGGCCTGCGAGAAGCCCGCTCCCTGCTTGTGCACGGACTGGGTGGAGTACAACCCCGCCATGTCCTTGTCGAGTTTCTCCAGACGCATCGGGCTGTGATCGGTGAAAAGTGGATGGAAGGCGTTGTAGCCGATCCAGGCTTCGTCCCATAGCACGTAGTCGCAGAGATGCCCGATCTTCTCCAGGACCTTGCGGACGTTGTAGATCGTGCCGTCGTAGGTGCAGAGCTGGATGCACGCCAGGCGGAATGGACGCTGCGCCTTGTGGCGCTCGGGATCCTTCACCCGCGGATTGGCACGGATCTGCTCGCGAAGGTACTTCTCGTCCCAGGCGTCCCAGTCGACCGCGCCAATCATCCCAAAAGGATTCCGGGCGGTCGGCAGGAAGACCGGGATCGCCCCCGCCTGGACCAGGGCGCCCTGATGCAGCGACTTGTGGTTGTTGCGATCGAACAGCACCAGGTCGCCTTCGCGCAGGGTGGCATGCGCGACGACCTTGTTGGAGCTGGACGTTCCGTTCATCACGAAATAGGTGCGGTCGGCGCCGAACACCTGCGCCGCGTGACGTTGCGCATCGACCGCAGCGCCGACGTGAATGAGCAGGTCGCCGAGCTCCACGTCCGCGTTGCACAGGTCGTTGCGGAAGATCTGCTCGCCGAAGTGCTTGAAGAAGAGCTGCCCGGCAGGAGACTTGCGGTAGAACTGGCCGCCCTGGTGCCCGGGGCAGGCGAATGACACTTTGGCCTCGGCGTCGTAGGCCATGAGCCCCCCGAAGAAGGGCGGCAGCAGGCTCATACCGTACGCGGTAACGCTCGCGATGACCTGCTTGACGTAGAACGCGGGTGACTGCTGGCCAAGATAGATGTAGCCGTCGACGTCGCCGGCCACGCCGAGCACCGACGTGTCCGCGATCCGGCTCGAATCCGCGAGTGCCCAGAGCGGCGTGCGGAAGCCCGCCTCACGGACTGCTTGTGCCAGCTTGCGTGCCGGTTCGCGCCGCTCGCCGTCGACAGATGCGATGTACGCCCCGACCTCCGCGTCCTCGGAGACGTCACGGTCGTAACGATCACTGATCTCGATCTCGAACTTCTCCGCGGCGAGGCGCTCCATCAATGCTCGGACCTGCGGATCCTTGTCGTCGACCAGCGCGACCACCTTGAGCAGCCTGTGAAACGGGATCGGGACCGTCGGTATCCTTGCGCTGTATTCGATCATGATGCGGCCCTGCGATGAGCAGCCATGCTCAATTCAGGCAATAGACCTGGAAGGTGCCGTCATGTTCCTCGGCGCCTTCCACTTCCTTGGCGAATCCGGGAAATCGATGGCCGTACTCCTGCAGCGTGCGCAGATAGGTGAGCCACGGTCCATCTGCGGCGCCGACGCTCTCTCCCGGCATGACGATTGGAATTCCGGGCGGATATGGAATCACGCCGACGGCGACGACGCGGTTGGCCATCTTGTCGAGCGGCACCTTCTCGGCGTCCCCGGCCATCAGGCGCTGGAAGGCGCGGCGCGGCGTCATCTTTGGCACCGGCAACGTGGCATAAGCCTGCGCCTGCCAGTGGCCCTGCCTGCTCTTACGCAGGTGAGTCCACATCTCGTCGCCGAGATCCTTGAGACCCTTGCCGGCGTAACGTTGCGGCGCGGTCTCCACCAGCGCGGGCAGGACTTCCGCGAGCGGCGCGTTGCGATCGTAGTCGGCTTTGAAATCGAGCAGCGTATTGAGCAGCGTACCCCACTTGCCCTTGGTGATGCCGACCGAGAACATCAACAGGACCATGTGGTCGGTGGTGCGCGACGGCACGATACCGTGGCGACCGAGATACGCGGTGAGGATGTCGGCCGGGATGCCAGCCTTGTCGAGCTGGCCATCCGTCTTCATACCGGGGCAGACGATGCCGAACTTGATGGGGTCGAGCATGCACCAGCCGTCCGGCAGGCCTTCGAAGCCGTGCCAGTCGTCACCGGGGTGCAGGATCCAGCAGTTCGGGTCGGTTGTTAGCAACTCCTCCGGCGCCTTGTGAAATGGAACGCTGCGGCCGGTCTTCGGATTGCGCACTTCCTCGGCATTCCACGGCGCGAAGAACCAGTCCTTCCTGGCGAGAAATTCCTGCCGCGCGCGTGCGACCGCGAGGCGGCAAGCGACCGCCTCGTCGATGCATTCCTGGGTGAGCGCCTGCCCCCCCGGGCCATCCATCATGGCGGCGGCTACGTCGTTGGATGCTATGAGTGCGTACAGGGGCGAGGTGCTCGCCTGCGAGCAATACGCCTCGTTGAATCGTCCGTGATCGATCGCCCCGCGGCCGTCACGGATGTGGATGTACGAGGTCTGCGACAGCGCCGCCAGCAGCTTGTGCGTCGAATGGGTCGCGAAAACCGTCGGGCCATCCTTGGGGTGGGTGTCCGGGCTGCCACGCATCGCGTAGCGATCCCGGTACATGGGGTTGAAGCGCGCGTAGCCGTACCACGCCTCGTCGAAATGTACGCGGTCGACGCTCTTCGCGAGCCGTGTCTCGGCGTCGGCCGCGTCGTAGCACATCCCGTCGTACGTGCAGTTGGTCAGCACCGAGTACACGGCGCGCTTGCGACCGGCGGCCTTCGCCAGCGGATTGTCGGCGATGCATTTCGCGATCGCCTTGGGCTCGAGCTGCTGCGGCGGAATCGGGCCGATGATGCCGTAGCGATTGCGGGTCGGGCTCAGAAAGACCGGGATACCGCCGGTGATCACCAGACCCTGTTCGATGGACTTGTGACAATTGCGATCGCACAGCGCGATCTCCTCGTCCCCCACGCACGCGGACATGATCGCGCGATTCGAGGCGGAGGTGCCGTTCAGAACTGAGTATGAGCGGTCGGCGCCAAAGATACGCGCGATGTTGCGCTCGCTCTCGCCGACGGGACCGCTGTGGCCGAGCAGCGAGCCAAGTGCGCCACGCTCGATCCCCATGTCCGTGCGAAACAGGTTCTCGCCGTAGAAATCGAAAAACACCCGGCCCACCGGGGACTTCAGGAACGCGACGCCGCCCTGGTGGCCGGGCGCTGCCCACGAGTACTCACGCTCGCGCTCGTAGCGCGCGAGCGCAGCCGCATAGGGCGGCAGCAGCGCCTCCAGGTAGCGTTCGATCGCCGCCTGCACGCGACCCGCGATGAACGGCGCCGTGTCGGCCAGAATCCAGATGTACTCATCGGCCAGCGTCGCGGTCTCGACGCTGACGGAGCCCGCGAGTTTGCGGCTGGCCATCAGGAAGATCGGAACTTTGGCGTTGCGCGCCCGGACGGCGCGCAGCAGCTCCGTTGCCTGCTCGCGAGCGGCGCTGTCGTCGCTGCTCCGGGTCCAGTCGACCAGGATGCAGTGAATGCCGGCATCGGACACCACGGTTGCCAGGCCGTCCTCGTACGACACGGCTTCGAGTACGTCGACGTTCCGCGCGCGCAACTCCGTGACAAGGGCGCGCACGCTGCGTGCCGCGGTGCCCGTCGGCTCCGCAAGTCCGCCATCGACAACGAGAACCTGGCGGGTGAGCGGGCCTGCTCCTGTCCGTTGCATCATGGCGCCTCCGTGCAGAGAGATATCGAGTCGTGTGCTGCGGGCACGCATCACGAAGGCCTGCGGCACCGCCGGCATTCGGACGAGATCGCGATAGCCTCGCAGAGTCGATCGCGGTCGCAACGTAACTTCGGCAATAATGGACCGGCCCGGGTGGATCGCCGGGGTGCGGCTGCGGCGGTCCCGCTGACCTTATTGCCACTTTTACGTAGCGACGGCGGGCCGCAGCGAACACTGTGTTTGCGCGGCACGCTCTGCCGCATTGGATCGCACGTGTTCGGTGGCGCCCCAGGTGGTCAGTAAGCGAACTCCGACGGTATCGGGCACCCGGGCGGTGCGAGCCCCTCGTATCGGGCGGCCGAGGGCGTCGCGTACGCAGATCATGGCGCGCATCGCCGAGGTGCTTCGGGAGCGTGAGGCGAGTCCGGTGCGGCTGGCAGACCTGTGCGAAGTAACCGGGGTCAGCGAGCGCACGCTGCGGACGATGTTTGTCGAGCAGTTCGGCGTCGGGCCGAAGCGTTACGTCCGCACGCGCAAGCTGCACGCAGTCCGCGCCGCGCTGGCGCAGGCCGACCCGGCTCGTGAAACCGTTTCCGGCATCGCCAGGCGTTTCGGCCTCAGCGACATCGGGCGGATGGCGAAGGACTATTGCGCGCTGTTCGGGGAGTATCCCCGCGAGACCCTCATGCGCAAGCCGCGCGGCGCGGGAAAGGCTTATTACGCGAAACCGGTCGGTTGACGGCGAGGTGCTGCGAGGGCAGGACCCCGAACAGCTCGCGGTACTGATGGGCGAACCGGCCGAAATCCCAGATCCCGGCGTCCGCGCAGATGCTCGAGATCGTGTCGCCTGGCGCCGCCTCGCGGATCGCGGCGCGGACGCGGTTCAGTCTCGCGATCATCAGGTACCTGTGAGGCGCAATTCCGAAGTGCTCGTAGAAGACGTTGCGCAATGTGCGCTCGGACACTCCCGCAGCGCGACACAGATCTTCGGTATAGACCTGCTCATCACCCATCGACCTCATCAAGCCCAGCGCGCGGTCGAGGACCTGCGCTCTTCGAATCGCAGGGCGACCGACGGCCCTGTCGGATTTCATGGGCAGGAGCGTGCGCAGGGTCGCGTCGAGGATTTCTGCCCGCGCGTTCTCGATGGCATGGCCGCACAACCCGCCCGGAGATTGCACATCCGCCCGGAACCACCGCTGTGTCAGGCGAATCAACTCCGCAATCGGCCGGCTCGCGGACCCCACGCGGTTGCGATTAAGCAACAGGGGATCGACCTCGTCCTCGTGGTATGCGAACCAGGACATCAGCAGCTCTTTCGGGATCGTTACCGACAACCAGCTGACCGGTTGCCTCGAGTCGATATGAAACACGCGCTCGGGCGCCAGCCACGCGAACGAATGCCTGTCGAAGCGATGGCCGTCGATGAGCAGCTGATCGTGGCGGGTCAAGGGGATGACAAGGCTGAAGAGGCCCGGTGATCCCGCGGCGCTGTAAATGCTGGCTGCGCCGGCCCGACCCCTCGTCAGTCCGACACCGTCCACGTCCACGATCGCCAGACGCCAGTCGCGTTGTTGACGTCCACGCAGAA
>Ga0207706_10004165_pt1 | contig 13626 bp, 16 predicted proteins | sample KBSC53metaG_FD_184318 | JGI IMG/M metagenome (GOLD analysis project Ga0207706, IMG submission 184318) | Corn rhizosphere microbial communities from Kellogg Biological Station, Michigan, USA - KBS C5-3 metaG (SPAdes) (version 2) | ecosystem: Host-associated > Plants > Roots > Rhizosphere > Soil ... | reverse complement strand
TCTACCGTAGCTTCGAAGACGTCGACGAGTTCCGGCAGCTGATCCGGGACATCTAACCCCCACCCCCGGCCTCCCCCACCCCATCCCTCCGAAGGGGGAGGGGCGCCCCACCCCCTCCATTTGCCCCCGTTTGGGCGAAGCGCGAACGCAGGCCGCTGCCTAGAGTCGCGGCGTTCGCAAACAACAGGAGGTGGAAATGAAGAACAAGGCGCTCTTGCAGCGGGGGCTGACGCTGATCGACGTATTGATCGTGCTGGCGGTGCTCTCCGTCGCGCTGGGGCTGTCGGCCGGGAGCATGAAACGAATGCTCCTGAAGCATCGGCTCGAGGGCAAGGCGAGTGAAGTCATGGCGGACCTGCAATTCGCCAGGAGCGAAGTAGTCGCCAGGAACAGATCGCTGCGCATCGGTTTTGCACAGGATGCTGACGGCTCGTGCTACGTGATTCACGCAGGCGGCACCTGCAGCTGCAGCGGCAACGGTGCCGCGAGCTGTGACGCGACCGCCACACTGATCAAGGTCTCGGGGTTGCCGACCAACGAGGGCGTCGCCCTGAGCACCAATGCTGCGTCCATCACGCTGGATCCGCGCCTCGGGACCTTCAGCCCCACAGCCACCTTGCGCCTCACCGCTGACAGCGGGCTGGAGATTCGGCACGTCGTCAATCTGCTCGGACGTGTGCGGTCTTGCAGCCCTGGGAGGGCGGTGAGCGGCTATCCGACGTGTTAAGCGTGTCAGAATATAAATGTGCAATCGACACGTTTAAACGCCCGCAGACCTGACCAACGGCCGCCTATCGCAGATCAGCGGTAGATACCAGCCCTCATTCGTGGGGGGAGGCTGCCGATAATCAGACTATGCACCCGTCTCCGTCCATGAAGCCGTTCCAGAACAAGCCTCGTAGGCACCGCGGATTCACGCTCATCGAGCTGATGGTCGTCGTTGCCGTCGTGGCCATCCTGGCTGCCGTTGCATACCCATCCTTCATGAGCCAGACCAGGAAGGCTCGCCGCTCGGACGCCGTAGCGACCATGGCGCGCATCCAGCAAGACCAGGAACGGTGGCGCGCCAGCAACACCACCTACGCGGCAAGCGTGGCCGCGCTGACGGCCATCGATACCTCGCTGACGACATCCAGTGAAAAGGGGTACTACACGTTGGCCACGGCCGCCAGCACGACGCAGCCGGCCACGAGCTACACCGTGACGGCGACCGCTGTCTCCGGTTCGTCGCAGGCCTCCGATACAGGGTGCACCACGCTGACCATCACGGTGACCAATGCGTCGCCGGACTACACCCCGACGGGTTGCTGGAGCAAGTGACATGCAGCCGAGCCGCGGATTCACCGCCATCGAATTGCTGGTCACCTTTGCCGTGATCGCGATCGTGCTTGGCATCGCCGTGCCGTCCTTCACCGACACGCTCGCACGCCGCCGCGTGGAAGGCGCAGCCAACGAGCTCAGCGCCGATCTGCAATACGCCCGCACCGAATCCGTCAGCCGAAGGACAAGCGTCTCGCTGGTGGCGACGGCGACCACCGGCTATGCGATCCAGTACGTCGATTCCGGTGGCGTCAGCCAGACCCTCAAGAGCGTCACGCTGCCGTCGAACGTCAGCATGACGACCGGCGAGGCGAAGTTCACCTACCTCCGCGGGATGCTGGACTCCTCGGTCGCCGTGCCGACCTTCACCCTCTCTAGCACCAAGACGACCGGGCAGCTCACCCTCGCGCTCAGCGCCATGGGCCGCGTCGCGATGTGCACGCCCAGCACCGCCGCCATGGCCGGATACAAATCATGCTGAGTCCGACCCAACACCTGCGCAAGCGGTCTGCACCGGGGCTGCAATACGGCCTGTCACTCGTGGAGCTGATGGTCGGCATCACCGTCGGCCTTTTCCTGATCGGCGGAGCACTCAGCCTGTTCGTCTCGAACATCCAGAACAGCCGGCGGCTGCTGGTGGAAGCCCGCATGAACCAGGATCTGCGCGCCGCCGCGGACCTCATCGCCCGAGACCTGCGCAGAGCCGGCTACTGGGGCAACGCCGTGCAAGGCACGATCGCCACCGGGACCGGCACCGCCACCACGGCCAACCCCTACGCGGCGGTTGCAGCCTCGGCTGCCTCATCCACGATCACCTACAACTATTCGCAAGACGCTGCCGAGAACGACACGCTCGACGACAACGAGCAATTCGGCTTCCGGCTCCAGAACAACGTGATCCAGATGAGAACGGCCGCGAACACGAGTTGGCAGGCTATCACCGACCCCAACGTGCTCGAAGTCACTGCGCTGAAGATCGATGACTCCGGCAGCACAAGCATCGGCATGGGCAGCATCTGTTCCACGACGGTCCTGCCCGGCGCAGCCAACTACCCGAGCATCACGTTGCGGCAGTACACGGTGACGATCACCGCGCGCGCCCCCGGCGACAGCACGATCACCCGCCAGTTGCGCACCGGTGTGAAGGTCCGCAACGACGCCTATGCAGGCGCCTGCCCCTGATCGGAGAACAGTGAACACCATGGATCACGCAACCAAGCAACGACAGCGCGGCGCCGGCACGCTCGTGCTCACCATGCTGCTGCTGTTCGGCACGTCGATCGCCCTGTTCTACCTGAACCGGGGCCTGGTATTCGAACAGAAGACCTCTGCCAACCAGATCCGCGCCACCACCGCACTGGAGGTGGCCGAGGCGGGCATCGAATGGGCGACAGGAATGCTCAACACGCCCTACACGATCCAGGCCAACTGCGGGTTCGACACGACGACGACCAACTCCTTCCGCAGCAAGTATGTGCAAACGCAGCTGACGGCCCCGACGAACCCGACCGCCAATCTCGTACCGGCAACCAACGTCTTTCCGGGTTGCAAGATCACCGGAACGAACACGCTGAGCTGCAACTGCCCCGCTGTCCCGGCAAGCAACACGACGATGGCCTATGCCGACCTCGGCACCAGCGTCGCGCCGGGATTCACGGTGCAGTTCGCGGCCGTGGACACCACCAGCGTCAAAGTCACGTCGAGGGGCTGCACGGCAACCGCGTCGACCTGCAACACCGCCAATGCGTCGACGGCCGATGCCACCGCGGTGATCGAGGTGATCCTCAAGCTCCGGCCGGTGATCCGGGCCGTGCCGGCCGCACCATTGAGCGCCGGGGGAACCGTCGACCTCTCCGGCTCGTACAACATCATCAACTCCGACGTCGCCACGGGAGGCATCCTGGTGAATGCCGGCTCGACCATCGACTACGGCAACGGCGTCTCGCTCAGCCCGATCGCCGGCGTGCCGCAGGACAACGCGCTGGTCGGCAGCGACAGCTCGCTGAGCAGCCTGGCCACAGCCGACCCCACCTGTACCAATTCCACCGTCTTCAATGCCTACTTCGGCTCGACGATGGCGCAATACCAGGCGGAGCCCACCACCAAGACGCTGGCCTGCAGCAGCTCTGCCGACTGCAAAAGCAAGCTGCAAGCGGCCTACGACGACGGTTGGCGCTCCTTCTACTTCAGCACCGACCTGCACCTCAGCGGCAACGACACCTACGGCAGCGTCGTGCAGCCGGTGACGATCGTCACGCCGAACGCGATCACGATCAACGGCGGGATCACGATCTACGGGCTCGTCTTCTCGAACAGCTCCGACTGGAACGACCTGGGCACCGGCTCGGCCAACATCCATGGCGCGGAAGTCACCTGCAACAACGTGAGCATCAACGGCAACGGCACCGTGACTTATGACCCCGACGCGCTGAAGAACCTCGGCAAGATCAACGCTGACCTGGTGCGCGTGCCGGGCAGCTGGCGCGAACTGTGAACCCGCAAGACGACTGGAGCAGGCTATGAGGCTGGCACGACATCCCGCTCACCAACGCGGTTTCACTCTGATCGAAGCCATGATCGCCTTGCTGGTGATGGCGTTCGGCATGCTCGCGTTGGCCGGCATGCAGAGCATGCTGTCCCGCAATGCCGACAACGCCAAGCAGCGCACAGAGGCAATGCGGCTGGCCCAGGAGAAGATGGAACGCCTCCGCTCCTATACCGCGATCGCCACCAATGGCGGCACCGCATGGGACGATCTGGCCAGCGGCACCGAATCCATCACACCCGGCAACACCTATGCCGATGGCGCGACCATCGTCGGCAACACCTCTTTCACCCGCAGCTGGAGCCTGGGTGGCAGCACCTCGGACGGTATGCGCGCAGCCACGGTGACAGTCACCTGGACCGACCGTGCCAGCACCACGGCCAACGCGTCGACAACGCTCAGCCTGACCTCGGTGATCTCCAAGACAGACCCGACCTTCGTCGGATCGCTGGGTTTCCCGTTGCCCGCCAACACCAACCTCAAGCGCCCGAAGAACCGCAGCCTGAACATCCCGGTGCCCGCGATCGAACTGAGCGGCGGCCAGAGTGCCTACCAGCTGGCGGACAACTTCGCGGTCATTTTCAGCAACGACTCCGGCTACGTGGTGCAGAAGTGCGACTTCCAGGTCCAGGCCAACTCCGACCTCTCGACCTGCACGAACTACGACGCCTACATCGTGGCCGGCTACGTTTCGCGATCGAGCACCAGCATTGGATGGCCGACCGGCATGAACACCGGCAACATCACCACCAGTGGCGCGGGCGGCATCACCTGCACGTTTGGCGATGCGGTCAACCAGAACACCTCCCTGGCCATCGGCAGCTACAAGTACTACCTCTGCGTGGTGCCCGTCACGGAGCACGGCAACTGGTCCGGCACGCTGCGCCTCGGAGGTTTGTCGACCACAGGCTCGGTCGTCGCTTGCCGCTTCCAGTATGCGGACAATGGTTCGCTGACCAGCAACGAGCGCAACGTGCAGCCTTACTCCAACGTGACCGACTCGCTCGACAACCAGAACTACTACCTGACGACGACCAATTCGCACACCTCGTCGGTCAGTTGCCCCACGGTCGATAATCTGCCGACGACGCTGCACCAGGATTGCCGCAGCGCCGCCAACTACAGCGCCAACACCTCGGCCGTGCTGGCCGCCAGCTGCCCGGCGGCCACACCGAACCCGTAAAAGCGAAATCGGGGAGCTGGCGCCCAACCGGACAAACAACCGATTGAGCCCAGCCCCTCCTCTCCTCCAGGCCCTTGCGCTGGCGCGATCCGCCATCGGCCTCTCCGACCCCAACCCCCGCGTCGGCTGCGTCATCACGGATGCAGCCGGCGTTGTGCTGGGCGCCGGTCACACGCAGCAGGCCGGCGGCCCGCATGCCGAGGTGATGGCACTGCAAGATGCCGCCCAGCAGGGCCGCGACGTGCGCGGGGCCACGGCCTACGTCACGCTCGAGCCTTGCTCGCACCATGGCCGCACGCCGCCCTGCTGCGATGCGCTGATCGCAGCCGGCATCCGGCGGGTCGTGGCGTCGGTGGAAGACCCGAATCCGCTGGTGGCCGGCCAGGGGCTGGCGCGGCTGCGCGCTGCGGGCATCGAGGTCGAGTTGGGCGGCGAGGAGGCGGCCCGCGCCTCGCGCGAACTGAACATCGGCTTCTTCTCGCGCATGCGGCGCGGGCGACCCTGGGTGCGGATGAAGATCGCGGCGTCGCTGGATGGCCGCACGGCACTGAACAATGGCGCGAGCCAGTGGATCACCGGCGAAGCGGCGCGTGTCGACGGGCACGCCTGGCGCAAGCGGGCCGGCGCGGTGCTGACGGGCATCGGGACCGTTCGCGACGATGATCCCCGGCTCGACGTGCGGCTGGTGCCCACCACCTTGCAGCCGCTGCGGGTGATCGTCGACTCTCGGCTCGAGATCGCGCCGGGGGCGCGCATCCTCCAGCCGCCGGGCCAGGCGCTCATCTACACCGCCAGCAGCGACGCAGCACCGCGCGCCGCGCTCGCCGCCAGCCACATCGAGGTCGCCGAGGTGCCGGCCGACCCGGCCAGCGGCAAGACCGATCTCGCCGCGCTGCTGCAGGATCTCGGCCGTCGCGGCATCAACGAGCTGCACGTCGAGGCGGGGCACCGGCTCAACGGGTCGCTGCTGCGCGAGGGCCTGGTCGACGAGTTGCTGGTCTACATTGCGCCGCGCCTGCTGGGCGAAGGCCGTGGCATGGCCGCGCTCGGGCCTTTCGAGACGCTGGCCGGCTCGCTGGACTTCCGCTTCACCGACCTGGCCTGCGTGGGCGATGACCTGCGGCTGCTGCTGCGGCCTGCAGGGCGCGAGCCGTTCTAGGACAATCCGACCCTATGTTCACCGGCATCATCACCGGCCTCGGCCGCATCGTCGACGTGCAGACACTCGGCGCCGACGCCCAGCACGGCAAGCGCCTCACCATCGACACCCCGCCTGGCTACCTCGACGACGTGGGATTGGGCGACAGCATCGCGCTCAACGGCGCCTGCATGACCGTCACCTCGTTCGACGCGGCAGCGGGCCGCTTCACGATCGACATCTCGGCCGAGAGCCTGCGCCTGACCGCCGGGCTCGGGGCATCGGGACCGGTCAACCTCGAAAAGGCGCTGCGGGCCCACGACCGCCTCGGTGGCCACCTGGTCAGCGGCCATGTCGACGGCCTCGGCGAGGTCACCCACTTCGCGCCGGTCGGCGAATCCTGGGAACTGCGCGTCCGGGCGCCGCGGGAGCTGGCGCGCTACCTGGCCTACAAGGGCTCGATCACGGTCAACGGCGTCAGCCTGACGGTCAATTCGGTGCGCGACGACGCGGCCGGCACGGCGGAGTTCAGCAGCAACCTGATCCCGCACACGATCGAGAACACCACGCTCGGCACGCTGCAGGCCGGATCGAAGGTCAACCTCGAGGTCGACCTGATCGCACGCTATGTCGCGCGCATGCTCGAAAGCGCGGCACCCGTCACGCGCTAGCCCCGGCCGGGCATGCCCCGGCACCCCGGCCACCCGCGGGCCACCACCTACAATCGCGGGATGCCCATTTCTCCCGTTCCCGAGCTGGTCGCCGAGCTGGCGGCCGGCCGCATGGTCATTCTGGTCGACGAGGAAGACCGCGAAAACGAGGGTGACCTCGTGCTTGCCGCCGACCATGTGACGCCCGAAGCGATCAACTTCATGGCCAAGTACGGCCGGGGCCTGATCTGCCTGACGCTCACGCGCGAGCGCTGCGAGCGGCTGCAGCTGCCGCCGATGGCCACGCGCAACGGCACCAAGCACGGCACCGCGTTCACCGTGTCGATCGAAGCGGCCACCGGTGTCACCACCGGCATCTCCGCGGCCGACCGGGCCCGCACGATCCAGGCCGCCGTCGCACGCGACGCCAAGCCCAGCGATCTGGTGCAGCCTGGCCACATCTTCCCGCTGCAGGCGCAGGATGGCGGCGTGCTGATGCGCGCCGGCCATACCGAGGCCGGCTGCGACATGGCCGCGATGGCCGGCCTGACGCCGGCGGCCGTGATCTGCGAGATCATGAAAGACGACGGCACCATGGCCCGCCTGCCGGACCTGGAGCTGTTCGCGCAGGAACACGGCCTGAAGATCGGCACCATCGCCGACCTGATCCACCACCGCAGCCAGAACGAATCGCTGGTCGAGCGCATCGGCCGCCGCGAACTGGCCACCGCGCAGGGGCCGTTCGACTGCCACATCTACCGCGACCGCTCCGGCGGCCTGCACCTGGCGCTGGTCAAGGGCCAGTGGCAGCCGGGCGACGAGGTGCCGGTGCGCGTGCACGAGCCGCTGTCGGTGATGGACCTGCTCGACGTGGGCCGTGCCGACCATTCCTGGTCGCTGCCCAAGGCGCTGAGCTTCCTGCAGGCCAGCGACAAGGGCGTGGCCGTGCTGCTGAACTGCGCCGAAGACGTGGAGACGCTGCTGCCGCAAGTGCTGCGCTGCGCGGCGCCTGCCCCGGCGCCGCAACGCCAGGTCGACCTGCGCATCTACGGCGTGGGTGCGCAGATCCTGCGCGAGCTGGGCGTGCAGAAAATGAAGCTGCTGAGCAGCCCCCGCCGCATGCCCAGCATGACCGGCTACGGCCTGGAGGTCACCGGATTCCTCTCGGCCACCGACGCAAAGGACATCATCGATGCAAGGCGCTGACAAGGGCCAGGCCGCCAACCTCGAAGGCGAAGGCCTGCACATCGGCATCGTGCAGGCGCGCTTCAACCAGGCGCTGACCGACAAGCTGGCCGAGACCTGCCGCGCCGAGCTGCTGGCGCTGGGCGTGCAGGAACGGCACATCAAGCACGTCACGGTGCCCGGTGCGCTCGAGGTGCCGGTGGCGCTGAAGGCGATGGCCGAGAGCGAGGACTTCGATGCGCTCATCGCGCTGGGCTGCATCATCCGCGGCGAGACCTACCACTTCGAGCTGGTGGCCAATGAAAGCGGCGCTGGCGTCACCCGCGTGTCGCTCGACCACCTGATCCCGGTCGCGAACGCGGTGCTCACGGTCGAGAACGAAGCCCAGGCCTGGGCACGGGCCGAAGAAAAAGGCCGCGATGCCGCGCGCGTCGCGGTCGAGATGGCCAACCTGATGGACGATTTGTCGTGAGCAGTACCCCCCCCGAGAAGAAGCCGGCCGCCAAGCGCCCGCCGGTGCAGAAGTCGGCCCGGCGCCGCGCGCGCGAGATCGCGCTCCAAGGCCTGTACGAGTGGCTGATCTCCGGCTCCGATGCCGGCGTGATCGAGGCCCACATGCGCGAGCAGGAAGGTTTCGACAAGGCCGACAGCGCCCACTTCGATGCGCTGCTGCACGGCTGCATCACCGAAGCCGCTGACCTGGACGGCGTGCTCGCGCGCCATGTCGACCGCAAGACCACCGAGCTGTCGCCCATCGAGCATGGCGTGCTGATGATCGGCGCCTACGAGCTGAAGCACTGCATCGACGTGCCCTACAAGGTCGCGATCAACGAAGCGGTGGAGCTGGCCAAGAGCTTCGGCGGCACCGATGGCCACAAGTACGTCAACGGCGTGCTCGACAAGGCGGCCGCCGATCTGCGGCCGGTCGAGGTCGAGGCCGCCCGCGCCGGCCGCCGCTGACACGCGCTTACCACCCATGCGCCTCGCTTCGCGGCTCGACCACATCGAGCCTTTCTATGTGATGGAGTGCGCCAAGGCGGCGCGCGAGATCGCCGCCAGCCCGGCCTGCGATCCGGCCCGCGGCGGCTCGCCGATGATCTACCTGAACATCGGCGAACCTGACTTCACCGCCCCGCCGATCGTGCAGGCCGCGGCCGACGCCTGCCTGCGCGCCGGCCGCACCCAGTACACGCCGGCCACCGGGCTGCCCGCATTGCGCGAGGCCATCAGCCGCTGGTACGGCGAGCGCTTCGGGCTCGACATCCCGGCGCACCGCATCGTCGTCACGGCCGGCGCATCGGCAGCCTTGCAGTTGGCGACGCTGGCGCTGTTCGAATCGGGCGACGAAGTCCTGCTGCCCGACCCGAGCTATCCCTGCAACCGCCATTTCGTGGCGGCCACCGGCGCCACGGCCAAGCTGCTGCCGGCCGATGCTGCGTCGCGCTTCCAGCTCGATGCCGCCTCGGTGCAGGCCGCCTGGACGCCGCAGACCCGCGGCGTGCTGCTGGCCTCTCCCTCCAACCCGACCGGCACTTCGATCGCGCCCCACGAGATGCGACGCATCGTCGACGCGGTGCGCGGGCATGGCGGCGTCACGCTGGTCGACGAGATCTACCTTGGCCTTAGCTACGAAGAGGCTTTCGGCCACAGCGCGCTCGGCTTCGGCGACGACATCGTCTCGATCAACAGCTTCTCCAAGTACTTCAGCATGACCGGCTGGCGCCTCGGCTGGCTGGTGCTGCCCGAGGCGCTGGTCGCGCCGGTCGAGAAGCTGGCGCAGAACCTCTTCATCTGCGCCTCCAGCATCGCGCAGCATGCGGCGCTGGCCTGCTTCGAGGCCGAGGCGATCGCCGAGTACGAACACCGCCGCGCGGAGTTCCGCCGCCGGCGCGACTACATCGTGCCGGCGCTCGACGCACTCGGCCTGAAGGTTCCGGTGATGCCCGACGGCGCCTTCTACGCCTGGGCCGACTGCTCCGCGCATGCGGCCAGCAGCTGGGACTTCTGCTTCGACCTGATGCAGCGCGCCCACATCGCGCTGACGCCGGGCCGCGACTTCGGCCCGCACCTGGGCGAGCGCTTCCTGCGGCTGTCGTTCGCCAGCTCGATGGACCACCTCGAGGAAGCGGTCGCTCGCCTGCGCGCCGCTCTATGACCTTTGTCACTTTCCTGCCACGCTTGGTGTGACAAGCAGTTAACCCGGTGATGTGCCCGCTTTTTTGCGCAAAGAAGCGGTCGCACCGCGCTTAAGCTCACACCCGTGAAGCTCCCGAACTTCATCTCGCGAAAACACGGCGCCGATGCGTCGCGCTCCGGCTTTGCCGCCACCGTGGTCGAGGAAGCACCGCCCGACAGCGGCGGCGACATCCTGATCAACGACACCCCGCCGACCGAGGACAAGCCGCTCGAGGAGCTGACCACCATCGGCCACATCGGCCGCTATGCGCTGAAGTACCGCATCGGTGAAGGTGGCCTCGGCACGGTGTATGTGGCGCTCGACCCGCTGCTGGGGCGCGCCATCGCGGTGAAGACGCTGCACGTCGAGGTGCCGCCCGAGCAGCGCGCCGCGGTGGAGGCGAGCTTCCTGCAGGAGGCGCGCGCCGCGGCCCGGCTGAACCATCCGCACATCGTCACCGTGCACGATGCCGGCAGCAGCGACGAGGGCCTGTACATCGCGATGGAGCGGCTGAAAGGTGCCGACTTGCGCCAGCTGCTGCACGAAGGCTGGAAGGCCACGCCGCACCAGGCCGCGCAGATCGTGCGCCGGGTGGCCGACGCGCTGGCCTATGCACACGAAAAGGGCGTGGTGCATTGCGACATCAAGCCCGCCAACATCTTCATGGTGGGCCGCAACTCGCCCAAGGTGCTCGACTTCGGCATCGCCCGCGTCGCCAAGGGCCCCGATGGCGCGGCCGAGGCCGCGTTGGCCGCGGGCTCGCCCTGCTACATGGCCCCCGAGCAACTGCGCGGCGAGGCGGTCGATGGCCGCAGCGATGTCTATGCGCTCGGCTCGGTGCTCTACGAGCTGCTGACAGGCCTGCGGGCTTTCCAGGGCGCGTCGCTCGACGAGATCGTCGATGCCGCGCTGAACCAGACACCCACGCCGGTGCTCGACATCAACCCCGAGGCGCCGCGCATGCTGGCGGCCATCGCCCAGCGCGCGATGGCCAAGGACCCGGCGCAACGCTTCCCTTCGGCGCGGCAGATGTCGCAGGCGCTGCGCATGTGGTTGTCGCAGCAGCCCTCGCGCTCACGCAGCCGCAGGCCGCGCGCTCGACCGTCTCCGCTGCTGCTGTTCGTCGGCGGCGTCGGGGTCACGCTGAGCGGCCTCGCCGTGGCGTGGCTGCTGTGGGAGCGCGCGCCGGTGCAGCCGGAAGTGGCCGCATCGCCCGTGCCTGCCGCCGTCGCGCCACCGGCCAGCGCGGCGGCCTCCGCCGCGGAGTTGCCGGCCTCGGCTCCCATCGCCGTGGCCGAAGCCGCTTCGGCGCCGGAGCCGGCGGCGTCGGCTGCTGCTGCGGCGGCCACGCCTGCCGAGGCCACCTCGCCGCTGGCGCCCCTGGTCGCTGCCGCTCCGGCTCCCGCACCGCGCGCCAGCACCGCGCTGTCGCCGCGCGAGCGCCGAGCCCGCGAAACGCGCGAGCGCGAGACACGCGCCGCCACGGCGCCTATCGCAGCGCCGGCCACCGGCCAGTTGCTGATCGCGATCAGCCCCTGGGGCGAGATCGAGGTCGACGGCGCACCCGCGGGCACGTCGCCGCCGCTGAACCGCCTCAGCCTGCCCGAGGGCAGCCACACCATCACCGTGCGCAACGCCGATTTCCCGCCGTACACCACCACGGTGAGAATCACGGCCGACCAGCCGCTCACGCTGAAACACCGCTTCGGATCATGACCCTGCCCCGCCTGCTTGCCGTCGCCTCCGCATCGCTGCTGTTGTTGATCGCAGGCTGTGCCGAGCCCCCCAAACCCGCCGGGCTGTCGGACGTGATCGACCGGCCTGCCGAGCGCCAGCTGCTGGCCGGCATCCGCTCGTACGACGACGGGCAGTATCCCGAGGCCGAAAAGGCGCTGACCGGCTCGCTGGCCGCCGGCCTCACCAGCCCGCGCGACCGCGCCACCGCCAACAAGCTGCTGGCCTTCATCTATTGCACCAGCAGCCGCGTCCCCGCCTGCGAAGACGCATTCCGCGCCGCGCGGCAGGCCGACCCGGGCTTTGCGCTCAGCCGCTCCGAGGCGGGCCACCCCGTCTGGGGGCCGGTCTACAAGCGCGTACTCGGTAACTGAGCCCCAGGGCCGCTCCCGTATCATCGGCGGTCGCTTGCCCGCCGGAATGACTGATACCCCTGCCCTGCCCGTCCAGCACCGCCACCGCGTGCGCGTGTACTGGGAAGACACCGACGCCGGTGGCGTGGTGTTCTACGCCAACTACCTCAAGTTCTTCGAGCGTGCCCGCACCGAGTGGCTGCGTTCGCTGGGCTTCGGCCAGCAGCGCATGAAGGACGACGAGGGCCTGATGTTCGTCGTGGCGCACACCGCGGTGAACTACCTGCGCCCGGCCCGGCTCGACGACGAGCTCGACCTCACGGTCAGCGTGCGCGAGGCCGGCCGCGTGGCGATGACCATCGCGCAGCAGGCCTGGTGCGGCGAGCGCCTGCTGGCCGAGGGCGACATCCGCATCGGCTGCGTCAATGCCGGAACCTTCCGCCCGGCGCGCATTCCCAACGCCATCCTCGAGCGCCTCAACCTCACCTCTCATCCATGAACCAGGACTTCTCGATCGTTTCCCTCGTGCTGCACGCCAGCCTGGTGGTGCAGGTGGTGATGGCGGGGCTGATGCTGACCTCGCTGGTCAGCTGGACGGTGATCTTCGGCAAGCTGTTCGGCCTGAAGCGCGTGCGTGGCTCGAACGACGACTTCGAGCGCGAGTTCTGGTCCGGCAAGAACCTGGCCGATCTCCACCAAGCCGCCACCAGCAAGGCCGACACCGCGCCGATGGAGCGCATCTTCGCCAGCGGCATGCGCGAGTTCCTCAAGCTGCGCGAGCGCCGGCTCGACGCCGGGGCCCAGCTCGACGGCGCGCGCCGCGCGATGCGCGCGAGCTTCCAGCGCGAACTCGACGCGATCGAGTCGCACCTGAGCTTCCTCGGCTCGGTGGGCTCGGTGAGTCCGTACATCGGGCTGTTCGGCACCGTGTGGGGGATCATGCACGCCTTCGTCGGCCTGTCGAACCTGCAGCAGGTGACGCTGGCCACCGTGGCGCCCGGCATCGCGGAGGCGCTGGTGGCCACCGCGATCGGCCTGTTCGCCGCGATCCCGGCGGTGATCGCCTACAACCGCTTCGCGCGCGACATCGACCGCATCGCGATCCAGTTCGAGACCTTCATCGAGGAGTTCTCGAACATCCTGCAGCGCAATGCGGCCGCAGGCCCCGCGATGCCGGCCACGGGGACCCGCTAGTCATGCCCGCCGTCATCCACCGCGGAGGCGGTCGCGGCCGCCGCACGATGAACGAGATCAACATGGTCCCGTTCATCGACGTGATGCTGGTGCTGCTGATCATCTTCATGGTCAGCGCGCCGCTGATCACCACCGGCGTGGTCGACCT
>Ga0207706_10004164_pt1 | contig 13632 bp, 9 predicted proteins | sample KBSC53metaG_FD_184318 | JGI IMG/M metagenome (GOLD analysis project Ga0207706, IMG submission 184318) | Corn rhizosphere microbial communities from Kellogg Biological Station, Michigan, USA - KBS C5-3 metaG (SPAdes) (version 2) | ecosystem: Host-associated > Plants > Roots > Rhizosphere > Soil ... | reverse complement strand
CGAAGCTGGTCAGGCCAATTATCTCGGCAACGTCATGCGGCTTGGCGTTGGCGGAGAGCTGCTGGTGTTCGACGGGCAGTCGGGCGAATGGCTGGCGCGAATCGCCGAGGCCGGCAGGAAGCGGATGGTCCTCGCGGTCGAGCGTCGTACTCGCGAGCGTGAGGCGGTTCCCGACGTCTGGCTGGCATTCGCTCCGGTGAAGCGGGCGCAGACCGATTGGCTGGTCGAGAAGGCGACGGAGCTTGGCGCGGCCCGGCTGCTGCCGGTCATCACGCAGCGGACGATCGCCGAACGGGTGAAGCTGGAACGGCTCGAGGCGATTGCCGCCGAGGCAGCCGAGCAATGCGGTCGCACGACCCTGCCCGACATTGCCGAGCCGGTCGGGCTTAAGCAGCTGCTCGACGGGCGCGACGCCTCGCGACGACTCTATTTCGCCGACGAAGAGGGAGGCGAGCCGGCAATAAGCGGGTTTACGCCCGGCCCCGCGCTCATCCTGACAGGTCCCGAAGGCGGCTTTACTGCGGAGGAGCGGGCCATGGTCTGCGCATCGCCGGGCGCGGTCGCCATTTCGCTCGGCCCGCGGATCCTGCGCGCCGAAACCGCCGCGCTCGCCGCGCTTGCAGCCTTCATGGCCATCGCCGGCGATTGGCGCGGCTGAGCCGCTTATCGGCGCATAAGCCGGAAGTGCTGGCGCGGGACTTTGCGCCCAGCTAAGCGCCGCCGCGCATGACGCAGCGCACCGATACCGGCGGCGACAGCCCGCTAATCGACAGCCGGGATGACCTGCTGTCGGTCTTTTCAGGCGGCGAGAAGCCTCGCGAACGGTGGCGCATCGGCACCGAGCACGAAAAGTTCGTCTATCGAATGGCCGATCACCATGCGCCCTCCTACGACGAACCGAACGGCATCCGCGATCTCCTGTCGGGCCTGACCGAATATGGCTGGCGGCCGGTGATCGAGACCGGCCCCGATGGGCGCCAGAACGTCATCGCCCTCGCCGGCAACGACGGCACAATCAGCCTCGAGCCGGCCGGACAGTTCGAGCTGTCGGGCGCGCCGCTGCAGAACCTGCACCAGACGTGCGCCGAGGCGGCGCGGCACCTCGACCAGTGCAAGAGCGTCGGCGACCGGCTCGGCCTCGGCTTCCTCGGACTTGGGATGTGGCCGGACAAGGCGCGGAGCGACCTGCCCGTTATGCCCAAGGGCCGTTATGCGGTCATGCTCAACTACATGCCGAAGGTGGGCAGTCTCGGCCTCGACATGATGCTTCGAACCTGTACCATCCAGGTTAATCTAGACTACAGTTCTGAAGCTGATATGGTAAAAAAATTCCGGGTTGGTCTTGCACTGCAGCCCGTCGCGACTGCGTTGTTCGCCAATTCCCCGCTGACCGAGGGCAAGCCCAACGGCTTCAAGAGCTTCCGGAGCCACATCTGGGAAGACACCGACCCGGATCGCACCGGAATGCTTCCCTTCGTGTTCGAGGACGGCTTCGGCTACGAGCGCTACTGCGACTACGCGCTCGATGTTCCGATGTACTTCGTTTACCGCGACGGCAGATATATCGACGTCGCCGGTGAGAGTTTCCGCGCCTTTCTCGATGGGAAGCTCCCGCAGCTTCCCGGCGAAAAGCCGCGGCTCAGCGACTGGGTCGACCATCTCTCGACCGCCTTCCCCGAGGTCCGCCTAAAAAGCTTTCTCGAGATGCGCGGGGCCGACGGCGGACGCTGGAGCCGCATTTGCGCGCTCCCGGCATTGTGGGTCGGCCTGCTTTACGACGACCAGGCGCTCGATGCGGCGTGGGACGTGGTCAAGCACTGGAGCATCGACGCGCGCGAACAGCTACGCCGCGACGTCCCGAAGCTGGCCCTCGACGCCATCACGCCCGATGGGCAGTCAATGCGAGAGTTCGCCGAGGACGTCCTCGACATCGCTTCGGGCGGGCTCACCCGGCGCGCAATGCTCAACAGCGCGGGCGACAATGAAGGCGGCTTCCTCGACCCGTTGCGCGATGTCGTCGCGACCGGCATGACACCCGCCGACCGTCTCTTGCACAAATATGAGACCGAGTGGGACGGTAACGTCTCGCACATCTACGAGGAGTTCAGCTTCTGATGGACGCCATGAACCCCAAGCGGCGCACGCTTTATCCGGAGATCGAGCCTTACGAGACCGGCATGCTCGATGTCGGCGACGGCCACCGCCTCCATTGGGAGCTGTGCGGAAATCCCGATGGCAAGCCGGTCGTCTTCCTGCATGGCGGGCCCGGAGGCGGTTCGAGCCCCGATCATCGGCGGCAGTTCAACCCCGACAAGTACAAGATCCTGGTGTTCGACCAGCGCGGCTGCGGCAAGTCGACGCCTTATGCGAGCCTGGAAGCCAACACGACCTGGCATCTCGTCGAAGACGTCGAGAAGCTGCGCGAGCAAGTGGCCAAGGCCGACAAATGGCAGGTCTTCGGCGGAAGCTGGGGCTCGACGCTCGCGCTCGCTTATGCGGAGACCTATCCCGAGCGGGTCACCGAGCTCGTGCTCCGCGGGATCTTCCTGTTCGACCAATATGAGATCGACTGGATGTACAAGGCCGGCGGGGCGTCGCAGGTCTATCCAGACAAGTTCGAGGAATTCCTGGCGCCGATCCCTCAGGACGAGCGCCGTGACCTTGTCGAGGCCTATCGCAAGAGGCTGACAAGCGAAGACAAGGCGGTCCAGCTCGAGGCGGCACAGGCGTGGAGCAAGTGGGAGGGGGACATCGTCACCCTGCTCCCGAGCCCGGAAACCATCGAGCATTTCACTAGTCCGGACGTCGCCGTGGCCGTTGCCCGCATCGAGAACCACTACATGGCGACCAACGGCTGGTTCGAGGAGGGGCAGCTGCTGCGCAATGCGGGCAAGCTGCGCGGTATACCCGGGGTCATTGTCCAGGGCCGTCACGACACCTGCACGCCGCCCGTGGCCGCCTGGCGATTGAAGCAGGCATGGCCCGAGGTCGAGCTCAACATCATCGCCGACGGGGGGCATTTGTTCAGCGAGCCCGGCGTGCTCGATGGGCTCGTCCGCGCGACCGACCGCTTCGCGGGCGTCTGATTACTCGCCCGGGCGGTAGACCCGCTCGGTGTGGCCCTTCAGCTCGTCGGGATAGAAATACACTTCGCGCAGGTTGCCTGACGCGTAGCGCTGGATTTCGTCGGCAAAGTGCGGCGACGCCGGATCGCCGCTCTCGCCGCCGGCGGTGACCGCGCGAGCGCGGACGCGCTTTCCAAACTCGACCACCGCCACGAACGAATTGCCGTAGTCGCCGTACCAGCGCTTGGTGCCCGCACGAGGCAATGATCGGATCGAGGCCAGTGAGCCGTACCGTCCTTCGCCGAACGGCACGGGCGAGCTCGGCGCAGCATCGCTGTAGTTGGGATGGATCGCTGGCGAAATTCGCTGAAAGCGATTGAGTTCGCCCCATGGCACCTGCCAGCGGCCAAAATCACCTTGAAGCTTTGCGACGGTCTGCTCGAAGACCTCGAGCTTCAGTTCGGGGCTGGTGTCGCGCGGCAGGCGCATCATTACCTTGTTGCCTGACTCGGATTTGGGCGCGTTGAGCGCGGCCCGCAGCGCCTCTCCCCAGGTCATGGCCAACGCTTGCGGGACCGAATCCGCTGCCCAACGGTAATTCCAGCCGCGGAGCAGCGCGATTGGATCATGGAGGCGTACGCGACGCGTATCGCCAGGCGGCAGCGCATCATAGGCCGCAACCAGTGCAGGGATGAGAACGGCGAAGCCCGGCTGATCGCTGTCGAATGCAGCGGCTTGCAGTTTGTCGAGCGTCCAACCCGTGCGGCCCTCGAGGAGCTGCACGGCGTGGAGCCCGCGATAATTCTCCCCGTCCATGTCCATATATTTGGGGAAGCGCGCTGCGTCGGCGCTGTATTTGCCGGCGGCACGATACGGCCAGGCGTTCGTGTTCTGGACCCAGCCGCTCGGCGGATTGAGCACGCTCGGCAGTTCATTCAGCGCCTGCAGCCCGCGCCAGCCGGTCGCCGGGTCGCTTCCGTCAACTGGCCGCTCATAATCGAACCGATTATCGCGGCGCGGCACGAACTGCGGGTGGAGATAGGCGATCTCGCCCCTGTCGTCGGCGAACACGGTGTTGTTCGAGCTGTTGGCCTTGAACCGATCCGCAACGCTCAGGAAGGAGGTCAGGTCAGCCGTCTTGGTCCGGCCGAAGCTCTGTTGGAGCGCTTCGACCGGCTTGTTCATCATCGCGAACGCGATCCAGCGGCCATCCGCCGAGCGCACGATCGGGCCGTTGTTGGTACGGTAGGTCGTGAAGCTGCGAGTCGCGAAGCGGCCGTCGGCGTTGCGGTAGCGAATGCTGATTGGCCGGATACCCAACGGGCGGCATTCGGGGCCATAACGGTAGCAATAGCCCGCCCCCCTGCGCTCGACCTTCTCGGCGAATTCATCGACGACATCGATGCCGCTCGAAGTGTGCATCCAGCCGGCGTGCGCGTTGAAGCCCTGGTAGATGAAGAACTGACCCCAGGTCGCAGCGCCATAGACGTTGAGTCCCTCATCGCTGGTAACCTGCTGCTCCGAGCGGAAGTACCAGCTTGTGTGAGGGTTGATCAGCAGCAGCGAATTTCCGCCGGCCGTGATCTTCGGCGCGATTGCAATGCCGTTCGATCCCTGGCGTTCCACGCGCGCCGGCAAGGCCGCGATGATCGGCTTGCCCGAATAAAAGGCCTCAAGCTGCTTGAGGTCGATGCGCTCGATGTCGCCGCCGATGCTTCCTTCGGTGAAGCTCAGCGCCATCCACGGCTCGAAGCGGGTCAGAACTCGCGGATGCACGTTCGGGTGCGTGGCGAGGAAATAGTTCAGCCCGTCCGCCCAGGCGTCCATCAACCGCTGCATCGGTTGCGGACTCTGCTGGTAATCGGCTTTCAGCTCGCTTTCGCTGACGTACAGGCGCGCGCGCAAATCCTGCCAGATCGCCTTCTCGCCTTCTGCCTCGGCGGTTCGGCCCAGATTGGTGAGATAATTGGCCTCGATCCGCGGGAAGTCGTCCTCGGCCTGCGCGTAAATCATCCCGAACACGGCATCGGCATCGCTCCGTCCATGGACGTGGGCGATTCCCCAGTCGTCGCGGGTGATCGTCACGCGCGAGGCTTCCGTCCGCCATCGCGCCAGCTCTGGCGGGTCAGCGGCGGTAAGGAAAAAAGCAAAGGGGAGGAGAGCGCTGGCGGCCTTATGCATCCGGCAATGCTTGCTTGGCCTTGCCCCAGCCTGCAAGCATCTTCGACCCGGCCCGCTCGAGCAGTTCGTCGGCGTCGCGTATGGTGAAATGATTGCCGCCCTTGTAGCGGTCGAGCTCTTCCCAGGCGATCGGGGCGGACACCGGCGCGCCTTCGCGGGCGCGGGCCGAAAAAGGCATGACGGCGGTCGCCCCGCGCTGGTTGCGGAGCCAGTCGAGGAAAATACGGCCCTTGCGCTCGACCTTGCGGATATTGGCGGTGAACATCTCCGGCTCAGCCTCGGCGATCGCACGGCTGAAGCGATCGGCGAAACTCTTCACTGTCGGCCAGTCCCTCGAGGCGTCGAGCGGAACGACGACGTGCACGCCCTTACCGCCTGAAAGAAGCGGGAACGTCTTGAGGCCAAGGTCGCCGAGCAGCGCTTTCAGCCGAAGCGCAGCCGCCTTCACCTTCGCGAAATCGAGGCCGACATCGGGATCGAGGTCGAACACCAGCCGGTCGGGATATTCGACCTTGTCGACCTTGCTTCCCCAACCGTGGAATTCGACCGTCCCCATCTGCACGCAGGCCAGCAGTCCCTTGATGTCGTCGAAGTAGAGATAGTCTTCGACCGACCCGTCCTTCTCCTTGATCGGGACGTGCTTGACGTCGGGTCCGAAGGTGCCGCTGTCATGCTTCTGGAAGAAGCATTTCCGGGCGCGCCCCTGCGGGCAGCGGATGAGGGTCATCGGCCGGTCGGCTGCGTCGATCATAATCAACGGCTCGACCGCCGCATAGTAATCGGCGAGCTCGCCCTTGGTCAGGCCGTCCTCGGGATAGATGATGCGGTCGGGATTGCTGATCTTGATGCCGAAGCCTTCGGCCGTCGGTCGCGCGGTCTGCTTCTCGCTCTTCTTGAGATGCTTGGCGGTCTCGACGACGACGTCCGAAGCCGGCTTGTCCTCGCGCAGGCCGAGGAAGCTTGGATGACGGAGGATCCCGTCGCCGGTGAATTCGGTGAAGGCAATCTCTGCGACAAGCTCCGGCTTGATGTAATGCGCGCCCTTGCGGTCGGCGCGCGGCACTTCGACCGGGCTTTTGTCGACAGCGAGGGGCCGCATTCGGCCCATCAGGTCCTGGATAAGCTTGCCGCTGAAACCCGTTCCGACCTTGCCGACATAGGTAAGCTTGCCCCGTTCATTCGCGGCGAGCAGCAGGGAGCGGAAGCCGAGGCGCTTGTCGCTTTCGGACCATCCGACGATGACGAATTCCTGCCGCTGGATACATTTGATCTTCAGCCAGTTGCGGGTGCGCGTGCCGCGATAGGGCGCGCTCGCGAGCTTGGAGACGATACCCTCGCCTCCCTGATCGCACATTGCCTTGAGCATGGCTTCGCCGCGGCCAATGATGTGGTCCCCGTAAATGAGGGGTGAAGAAACGCCTTGGAGCAGCGCCGCCAGCCGCTCCTTGCGCTCGATGTTCGGCAATTTGCGGATATCCTCCCCGCGGTCGATCAGCAGGTCGAAGGCGTAGAAGGCGAGGTTGGCGCCTTTCTGGTCCTTCAGCGTCGCCTGAAGCAGTTGGAAGCTCGGCCTTCCCTTGTCGTCGAGAGCAACGGCCTCGCCATCGATGAGGCACCCGGCAGGCAGTTTGGCCGCCGCTTTCACCAGCGCCTTGAACTTGTCGCTCCAGTCCTTGCCGTTGCGCGTCCAGGCCGTCGCCACGCCGTCTCCAACCGCGAGCAACAGCCTGTAGCCGTCATATTTATACTCGTGGATCCACGAGTTGCCGGTCGGCACTTCGTCGACGAGGGTCGCGAGCTGCGGCTCCTCGAACGGCGGCGGCGCGGCGCTCGCCCTGCGCTTTCCGCGCCCGCCTTTCTGCCCGCCACGATTAGACCGCCAAACGTCTTCGCCGGCCGCGATTTCGGCCATGGTGCGGCCGGTGGTCACGCTCGTCACGCCGTTGTCGACAAGTGCATCGCCGTGGTCCGGGTCTGCATAATCGTCAGTCACCTTCTTGAGCATCCACGGCTCGGCTTTCTCCCCGGGCCGGGGCTTGAGCCGGAACATCACCCATTCCCCCTTCATCCGCTCGCCTTCGAGCGTGAAATGAAGATGGCCTTCGTCAATGGTCTTGCTCGGATCCTTGCCGGGCTCCGGGATCCAGCGGCCCTGATCCCACAGCATCACCGTGCCGCCGCCATATTCGCCCTTCGGGATCGTTCCCTCGAAATCGCCGTAATCGAGCGGGTGATCCTCCGTGCGCATTGCGAGGCGCTTTTCGTCCGGGTCGACGCTCGGGCCCTTGGGCACGGCCCAACTCTTGAGGACGCCGTCCAGCTCCAGCCGGAAATCCCAGTGGAGCCGCGATGCGTCGTGCTTCTGGACGACGAAGCTGTCGCCCTTGCCCTTGAGCTTGCGCCCCCTCGGCTCCTTCGTGCGCGTGAAGTCGCGCTTGCGGTTATAGGTCTCGATGTCGAGCGGGACCTTGCGGGCCATGACTTACGCTCGCTTGCGTGCGGGTGCCTTTGCCGTGCCCTTCTTGGCCGCGGCTTTCTTGGCCACCGCCTTCTTCGGCTTTTCCTCCTCGGCCTTGCCGCGCTTCTCGTCGCCTAGGCTCTTCTTCAGTGCGGCCATCAGGTCGATGACGTTCGAGCCCTTGGGCGGTCCCGCGTCGGCGTCCGGATCCTCGATGATCTTCTCGCCCTTCTTCTTCTGCTTCTCCTCGATCAGCCGGTGAAGCGCGTCGACGTAACGGTTGTGGAACTCGTTGGGGTCGAACTCGCCGGCCTTCCGCTCGATCAGCATCGAGGCCATGTCGAGCAGGTCGGGATCGGGCTTGTGATCGCCGATGTCGCGGAAGAAGCCGGTCGATTTATTGACCTCGTCGGCATAGCGCAGGGTCTCGATCAGCATCCCCCGACCGCAGGGCTTCAGCGCAACGACATATTCCTGGCCGCGCATCGCAAGCTGGCCCACGCCGACCTTGTTCGCAGCGCTCAGTGCGTCGCGCAGGACGACGTAGGCTTCCTCGGCAAGATCGTCGGCCGGGACCACGTAATAAGGCTTGTCGAAATACATCGGATCGATGCCGTCGTCGTCGACGAACTCGACCAGGTCGAGAGTCTTTCGACTCTCAAGCTTGACGCTCTCTATCTCCTCGGGGTCGAGGAGGACGTAATGTCCCTTCGACACCTCGTAGCCCTTGACGATCTCGTCGCGGTCGACTGGGCCGACGCCCGGCACGACCTTTTCATATTTGATGCGCTTGCCGGTCGGCTCATGGACCTGATGGAACTGGATCGCGGCGCCGCTCCTGGTCGCCGAATAGAGCTCGACGGGGATCGACACGAGCGCGAGGCGGATTTGCCCTCGCCAGATCGGACGCGCAGCCATTCAATCATCTCCTCTTTCGAGGCGGATTCAATTCATTGCGGCCCCGAGTCGTTCCGCGTGGCCGCTTTTAGGGATCGTACCAGCTCCGTAACATTTCCGCCACGAGAGGCGAGATCGACGATTGCCGAGCCGCAAATCACCCCTCTTGCGCCCGCACGAATCGCGGCCCGGACATGCTCCGGACGGGAGATCCCGAAGCCGAATATCGGAGGCGGCGCGCCGGCTTTCTCCAAACGCTCGATGAGTTCGCCGTCGAATTCACCGTCGGCGTGCGTGCCGGTGATCCCCACGCGACTGACGCAATAGGTATAGGCCTTGGCGAGGCCCGCGATGCGCCCGAGGGTGGCGTCCGGAGTATTGGCCGCAGCAATCAGTACGGGCTCGATCCCCGCCTGATCCATTTCCCGTGTGAATCGCTCGGCTTCGAGCGCGGGCACGTCGGCGATGAGCAGGCTCTCGGCGCCAGCTTCGGCGGCATCGCGCATGAAGCCCGCGCGGGCGACGACGAGATTCGCGTAGGTGAGGATGCCCACCGGCACCTCAGGATGCTTTGCGCGAAACCCGGCAATGAGCTCGAAACAATCGGCGACGCGGACTCCGGCATTCAGGGCGCGCAATGCCGCCGCCTGAATTACCGGGCCATCGGCAACCGGGTCGGAGAAGGGGATTCCGACCTCGATCATGTCCGCGCCGCCGGCCACCAGCGCGTCAAGCAGGCCGGCGCTGGTTTGAAGGTCGGGATCTCCCAGCGTCACGAAAGCGCCCAGCGCGCCCTCGCGACCGAGCCGTTCGAACATCGCGGCATAGCGGCTCATGCCGATGGCCCAAGCAATTGCTCGGCCTGGGCAACGTCCTTGTCGCCGCGCCCGGACAATCCGACGAGGATAGCGCTGTCAGGCTCGCGCTCCGCGAGCTTGAGCGCATGGGCCAGCGCGTGCGCGGACTCGAACGCGCACAATATGCCTTCGCCCGTTGCCAGCGCCTTGAATGCGGCGAGCGCCTCGGCGTCCGTCGCGCCGACATATTCGGCCCGGCCGCTGTCCTTGAGGTGCGCGTGCTCTGGACCAACCGCCGGATAATCGAGCCCCGCGGATACCGACCAGGTATCCGTCACCTGGCCGTCCCCGTTCTGAAGAACATAGGTTTCTGCGCCGTGCAGGATGCCGGGCATGCCGCGCAGGAGCGTCGCACCATGCTCGGCGCCGCCGAGACCCTTGCCGGCCGCCTCCACGCCGATGAGCCTGACGTCGTCGCCGATGAAGTCGGCAAACAGGCCGATCGCGTTCGACCCGCCTCCGACGCAGGCGATGACCGCATCGGGGAGTCGTCCGACCTGCTCGATCATCTGGGCTCGCGCCTCGCGCCCAATGACCCGCTGGAAATCGCGGACCATGGTCGGGAACGGGTGCGGGCCGGCCGCGGTGCCGAGCAGGTAATGCGTGGTCTCGAAGCTTGCCGACCAGTCGCGCAACGCTTCGTTGATCGCGTCCTTGAGCGTTCGGCCGCCGCTCTCGACGGGAATGACCTCGGCCCCCATGAGGCGCATCCGGAACACGTTCAGCTGCTGCCGCTCGACGTCCTCCGCGCCCATGAAGATGACCGTCTCGAACCCGAGCAGCGCGCCGACGATCGCGGTCGCGACGCCATGCTGGCCGGCGCCGGTTTCGGCGATGAGCCGGGTCTTGCCCATGCGCTTGGCAAGAAGGCCCTGCGCAAGCACTTGGTTGGTCTTGTGCGCGCCGCCGTGGAGCAGGTCTTCGCGTTTCAGATAGATGTTGCCGGCGAGGTTACGACACCGCGTGAGAGGCGTCGGCCGGCCGGCGTAGTGGGTGAGCAGTTCTCCAAGCTCAGTCGCGAACGTAGAATCCTGCTGGGCGTCGAGGAACGCCGCCTCGAGCTGCTCGAGCGCCGGCACGAGGATTTCCGGGACATGGCAGCCGCCAAACCGGCCGAAGCGGCCGCTCAGGCGCATGCGCGCACCGGCTGGCGGGAGGACGGCCGCAACATGTCGAACAAGTCGTGGATACGCTCGGCAGACTTGCGGCCGGGACGAAGGTCGACCGACGAGCCGACGTCGATCGCGTAAGCGCCGAGCGCGCGGGCCGCGCGGGCGTTGTGCGCACCAATCCCGCCGGCGACTAGCGCCTGCGAAAGGGCGGCGTGCCCCTCCAACCGGCGCCAGTCGAAGCTGCACCCGCTGCCGCCGTCGGCATTGTCGAACACCAGGCGGTCGCCGCCGCGACCGGTCAACGGCTCGCGTCCCACACTCACTGCGGTCCAGATCTCGCAGCCCGGCGGCAGCTCGCGGCGCAGCGCCCGGACATATTCGACATCCTCATGACCGTGCAGCTGCACGGCATGCAGGTTCATCAACGTCGCAAGATCGACCAGCGTGCGCAGCGGCGCGTCGCGGAACACGCCGACCGGAAGCATTCCGGACTGGCGTGCAAGTCCGGCCAGCGGCGCGGCTTGCGGGGCCGTGACATGGCGGGGGCTGCCAGGCACGAACACGAAGCCTGCGAATGCCGCTGGCCGGGCGGCGCGCAGATCGGCGCCGCAATTGAGCCCGCACAACTTCGTGCGGCCGAAGATGAGTTCCCGCGCGGCCTGCGCCGGTTCATCCGCGCTCATCAGCGATGAGCCGATCAGGAATGCATCAACCTCGCCGGCGAGGCGCTCGACGTCGCCGCGACCGCCAATGCCGGATTCGGACACGAGCAGCCGGTCGCCCGCGAGCCGGGCGAGGCGTTCGGTCGTCGCAAGATCGATCGACAGGTCGCGAAGATCGCGATTGTTGATCCCGACCAGCGGGGCGCCGAGGGCCACGGCGCGGCGCATTTCGGACTCGTCATGGACCTCGACCAGCGCATCCATGCCGAGGCGGCGCGCCTCGGCGATGATCCTGCGCGCCATCCTGTCATCGAGCAGCGACAGCATCACGAGCACGGCGTCCGCCCCGGCGATCCGCGCTTCGGCGACCTGGCGAACGTCGAGGAAGAAATCCTTGGCCAGGATCGGCCCGTCAAACTCCCTGCGAGCCGCCGCAAGATCGTCAAGCGAGCCGCCGAAATAGGACCGGTCACAAAGCACGCTCAGTGCATCGGCAACCCCCGCATAGCCCCTTGCGAGCGCGGCCGGATCGGCCCCCGGTCGGATCGCGCCGAGCGACGGCGACGCTTTCTTGATTTCGAGGATGAAGCTCGCGCCAGGCTTTGCCAGCGCGGTCGCGAGGCTGCGTTGCGTGGGTTGGGCGAGCGCACGAAGCGCATCGATCGAGACGCCCTCGTAGCGAAGCGCCAGCCCCTCGCGCTTGGCGGCTGCGATCCGGCCGAGGATTCCTTCAGCCACGGCTGGCCTCCACGAACGCATCGAGAACCCGGCGCGCTCGCCGCGATCGCATCGCTTCCATGGCGAAGCCGACGCCATCTTCGATATCGGCGACCCTGCCCGCCGCCATCAGCAGCGCGCCGGCATTCAGCGCCACGACGGCGATGTCCGCTCGCCCCCCGATTCCCGAAACGATATCACGAAGCCGGCGCGCATTCTCATCCGGCGCGCCACCGGCGATCGACTGAAGCGGCATCCGGTCGAGCCCCGCCTGCTCCGGCGTGATCTCGATTTCCTCGAGCTTGTCCGCTTTGAGCGACACGGCTCGGGTGAAACCGTGCAGCGCCACTTCGTCGAGGCCTGACCCGTGCACGACCAGCGCCCGTTCCACGCCAAGCGCGCGCAGCGTCTCGGCGATCGGCCCAAGCAGCTTCGGATCGGCGACGCCGAGCAGCTGCACTCTTGGCCGGGCCGGATTGAGGCAGGGCCCGAGCAGATTCATGATGGTGCGGACCTTGAGTGCCCTTCGCACGGGCCCGGCATGCGCGATGCCCGGATGGTAGGCGGGCGCAAGCAGGAAGCAGAAGCCCGTCTGGTCGAGGATCTCGCGCGATTCGAGCGCCGAGAGATCGAGGCGCGCCCCAAGCGCCTCGAGCACGTCGGCCGAACCGCATTTCGACGTGAAGGACCGGTTGCCATGCTTCACCACGGGCAGCCCGCAGGCCGAGGCGACAATTCCCGCAGCGGTCGAAACGTTGATCGATCCCGAAAAGTCGCCGCCGGTCCCGCAGCTGTCGGCGAACAGAGTCGCCGGTGACGGGAACGGCCGGCTGGCGGCCCGAAGTGCTTCGGCCGCGCCGATCAGTTCGTCGGTACTTTCGCCCTTGACCCGCAGCGCGACGAACGCGGCGGCCATCAACGGCTCGCCGAGCGAACCTTCGACGATGCGCGCGAACAGGCTGCGCGCGGCATCGCGGTCGAGGTCCTTGCCGTCGAGCAGGCGCGTGATCGCCTCTTCGGCGGTGGGATCGGACGGCGCGGGGCTGGGCACGGCATCGCGCGGGAACGTCAGAATCTGGCTCATGAAAACTTACCTGGAAACAAAAAAGCCCGCCGGTTGGCGGGCGGGCAGTCGATGATCGGGTGCTAAGCGATCAGTCGCGCCATCGCGCCGCAAGGGTCGACCCGCGCCACCAGAGGTGAGCGGCCGAGGTTGCAGCGATGGCGACCAGGTTCGTCATTCGAATCGCCCCGTAGGCCAGCGGCTCACCGCTGGTCAACCCGACCTAGGCGGTTGACGCCCTCGCGGCGGCAATGGCATGGCCTCGCGAGCGCGGGTGTAGCTCAATGGTAGAGCAGAAGCCTTCCAAGCTTACGACGAGGGTTCGATTCCCTTCACCCGCTCCAAAATCTGACCATCCGGGGGATGGTCGAATTTTGGAGCGCCCGAGCGACAGCGAGGGGCGGCAGCCCACAGTCCGGGACACGCCGAAGCATTGGGGCGCCCGCAGCCGATTGGAAGGGCCGACAACCCTTCACCGTCACACGCGTTGACACACCGCAGTCGCGCCGCCATTTGGCGCGCCTGCCTGCACCTGGAGAGGTGGCCGAGTGGTTAAAGGCAGCAGACTGTAAATCTGCCCGCGCAAGCGTACGCTGGTTCGAATCCAGCCCTCTCCACCA
>Ga0207706_10004163_pt1 | contig 13634 bp, 11 predicted proteins | sample KBSC53metaG_FD_184318 | JGI IMG/M metagenome (GOLD analysis project Ga0207706, IMG submission 184318) | Corn rhizosphere microbial communities from Kellogg Biological Station, Michigan, USA - KBS C5-3 metaG (SPAdes) (version 2) | ecosystem: Host-associated > Plants > Roots > Rhizosphere > Soil ... | reverse complement strand
CTGTCCGCGACGTCGGTCGCCGCGGGCGACGGGCGCCGCGCCCAGTGGCGCCACGCGCTCTCGACGTGCGCGCGCATCAGCGACTCCGCCAGCGCGCCGTCGCCTGCCTCGAGCGCGGTGAGGAGCGCGTCGTGCTCTGCGACGTCCGCGTCCTGCCAGTCGGGCTGCGAGCGGCGGCTCGCGAGGAGCCGGCGACCGACGTCGGCGATCCAGAGCGAGTCGAAGATCCGCGTCATCGCCTCGTTCTGCGTTGCGGCGACGACCGCAGCGTGGAACGCCCGACTCGCGTCGTGCGCCGCCGAGGCGGTGCGCGCCGATCGCTCGGCGGCGACGGCACGGCGGAGCGCATCGAGGTCGTCCTCGTTCCGGCGCTCCGCAGCGAGTCGCGCGATCCCGGGCTCGAGCAGCAACCGCGCCTCGAGCCGCTCGAGCACGCGCTCGGGCCCGACGTCGGCCACGAAGAAGCCGCGGTTGACCTCGAAGACCACGAGCCCGTCCCCGGCCAGACGGCGCAGCGCTTCGCGCACGGAGCCGCGGGAGATCCCGAGGGCGTCCGCGAGCTCGCCCTGGCCGACGCGCGCACCGGGCCGCAGGCGCCCGTCGACGATCCGTGCGCGCAGCTCGTCGTACGCGAGCTCGACGACGGAGCGGACTCGGAGCGGAACGGGGGCGGCCTCGCTCACGTGTCCTCCGGAACGGCGCCTTTGAAGAGTTGACATTCGATGTTCGAACCTTGTATACCGCGCTGGTCCCCGGCGCAAGGGGCGCCGGCACCGGAGGAGGGAAGAGCTCCATGAGCGAAACCGGCTCGACGGCCCCGAGCGCGACTCTCGGCCAGAAGAATCTCTCGACGATCCATGCGGTTGCCCAGTCGCTCGCGATCGGGCCGATGTTCTCGACCGCGCTGATCCTCGGCCTCGTCTCGAACCCCGCAACCGGGGCAGCGTGGAACGCGACGCTCGCGATCCTGATCGCCGGCCTGGGCGTGCTTGCGATCGGGTACGCGGTCGTTCTCTACGCGCGGCGCTTCGCCGGCGCGGGCGCGGTCTACGAGTACCTGACTCACGGCGCGCATCCGTGGGTGGGCGTCCTGACGGCGGGCATCTTCTTCCTCGGCACGCTCTTCCTCGGCGGCGGCGGAATCTACCTCGGCGTGGGCCTTCTCTCCGAGGGCGCGTGGCAGGCGCACATCTCCGACAACGCCCCGGACTGGTGGATCTTCGGACTGATCGGGCTCGCGATCGTGCTCGTGCTCAACCACCTCGGCGTCCGCGTCGCGGTCCGCGCGATGCTCACCTTCGCGACGCTGTCCTTCATTCCGATGCTGATCCTCGCCATCGTGATCCTCGTGAAGGGCGGCGACAGCGGCATCTCGCTCTCCGTCTTCAACCCGAGCGAGACGTCCTGGTTCGGGGTCACCGGCGGCGGCGTGCTCGGCGGAGTGCTGCTCGGGATCCTCCTCTTCGTCGGCTTCGAGGCCGCCGCGTCGATCGGCGAGGAGTCGAACGACCCGCACCGGTCGATTCCGCGCGCCGTCCTCTTCACGATCGCCGCCTCGGGCGCCTTCTACGTCGTCATGGCGTTCGCGTTCTCGATGGGATACGGCAAGGAGGCCGTCAACGAGGGCGCGTGGGCGGCGTCGCCCGGCGCGGTGAACGAGATGGCGACCCGGTACATTGGCTCCTGGTTCGCGGCGATCCTCGACGTCGTCGTGATCCTCGACGCGATGGCGCTCGCGCTCGCGATCTGCGTCACGATCGGCCGCGGCTATTTCGCGCTCTCGCGCGACGGGCTCCTCCCGAAGGTCTTCTCGAAGACCTCGCGCTACGACACGCCGTGGGTCGCGAACCTGATGGTCGCGGTCGGCGGCATCGGGCTGATGCTCATCTCGTGGCTCGCGAACTACCAGGGCCGCTTCGTCGTGCCCGGCGCTGACGGCAGCCTCGTGCCGATCTTCCCGTCGGACGGATTCGCCACGTTCATCCTCGCGGCGACGATCGGCTCGTTCGCGGTGGAGCTCGTCTACCTCATCCTCGCCGTCGTCGCATTCGGCCTCGTGCGGCATGCCGGCGGCAAGCTGTGGCAGTACGCCGTGCTCCTCGTCGCCGTAGCGACCCCGCTCCTCGGCTACTTCGGCGCGCTCAAGCCCGGGCCGCACGACCGGTCGAACGTCAACTGGGAGGCGTTCTACTGGACGATCGGCGTGATCGCCGTCGCGGTAGTGTGGTTCGTGGTCGTGCTGCTCCTGCGTCCCGCGAATGTCCGCTCGGCGGCCTCTCACGCGGCCGAGCACCGCGGTGTCGCGCCGCTCGACGAGCGCCTCGACTACGAGCCTCTGCCCGAGGGCGACATGCCGCTGTGAGCGACGCCGCCTGGCACGAGGTCGGGCCTGCCGCGGACGCGCCCCCGGGCGCTCTGCAGCAGGTCGAGGTCGAAGGTCGCGCCGTCTGCCTCGGCCGGACGTCATCGGGCTGGGTCGCGTTCGACGACACGTGCACCCACGAGGAGTGTTCGCTCGCTGAGGGCGAGCTGGAGGACGGCGTGATCGTCTGCCCCTGCCACGGGTCGGAGTTCGACGTGCGCACCGGCGACGTCCTCACGCCGCCGGCGCTCGACCCGCTGCCGATCTACGAGGCGCGAGAGGAGGGCGGCGCAGTGCAGATCCGTCTCGCGCCTCCGCCGGTCGCTGCGGAGGCGCTGCACGCGAGGGAGGACCACGTTTCGGAGACCGTCACCCGTGAGGCGACCGTGCCCGGCCCCTCGCTCGACGACCTGGTTGTCGACGACATCGACCTCACCGACCTCGACGTCTGGGAGGAGCGGGTGCCGTACGACTGGTTCGCGCTCCTCCGCCGGGACGCGCCGCTGCACTGGCAGCCGGAGGAGGACGGGCACGGGTTCTGGGCGCTGACGCGCTACGACGATGTCCTCGCGGTGTCGAAGGACTGGCAGACGTTCTCGTCCGAGCTCGGCGGCACGTCGCTGCAGGACCTGAGGCCAGAGGAGCTCGAGGCGCGCCGGTCGATGATCGACACCGATCCGCCGCCGCACACACGCCTGCGCGCTCTCGTCAACAAGGGCTTCACGCCGCGTGTCGTCAACACCTACGAGGAGCGCATCCGCGGGCTCGCACGCGACATCCTCGGGCGCGCGTTCTCCGAGGACGAGTTCGACTGGGTCCACTCGGTCGCCGAGGAGATCCCGATGTGGGTCTTCTCCGACATCATGGGCCTGCCGGTCGAGGACCGGAAGCTGATCATCGAGCTCGGCGACAAGATCCTCGGCAACACCGACCCCGAGGTCGTCGGCCCCGAGAACGTCGCCGAGGTCGCGCTCAAGGACCCCGAGCTCCGCAAGCTCCCGTTCTCGAGCCCGTTCTCGCTCGACCTGATCGAGTACGGCCGGCAGCTCGGCGAGAAGCGGCGAGGGGAACCGCGCGAGGACATCACGACGAAGCTGGTCGAGGCCGAGATCGACGGCTCGAGGCTCTCCGAGCAGGAGTTCGGCGTCATGTTCATCCTGCTGACGACGGCGGGCAACGAGACGACGCGCCACACGATCTCGCTCGGCCTCCACGACCTTCTCACGCACCCCGAGGAGCTGCAGCGGCTGGTCGACGACCCGTCGCTCGCCGGGACCGCCGCGGACGAGCTCCTGCGGCGCGCGCACCCCGTGCACCACTTCCGCCGCACCGCGACCAGGGACGTCGTCATGCACGGCCGCCGCATCAAGGAGGGCGACAAGGTGACGATCTGGTACGCCGGGGCGAACTACGACGACGCGAAGTTCGCCGACCCGTACCGGCTCGACGTGGGACGGACGCCGAACCGCCACCTCACCTTCGGCCTCGGCGGGCCGCACTTCTGCCTCGGCATGCACCTTGCGAAGCTCGAGATCAAGGTCTGGCTCGAGGAGATGATCCCGTACCTTCCGAGGGTGGAGCTCGCAGGCGACCCCGTCCGGCTTCGGTCGTGCTTCTTCAACGGCGTCAAGCGGATGCCCGTGCGGGTGCGCGGGTGAGACCCGACCAGGAGGCGAGCTCGCCATGACGATCGGTCACGACGCGGAAGCGACCGTCGCCTCCCTTCGGGGCCAGGGCGTGAAGGCTGTCCGGCTGCTCTACACCGACCTCCACGGCGTCGCCCGCGGCAAGGACATCCCGATCGGCCACTTCCTCGAGCTGCTCGAGGACGGCGTCGCCTTCTGCTCGGTGATCATGGGCACGGATCTTCGCCACAACCCCGTGGTCGGCGGCGAGGAGGGGTACGTCGACTTCTCGGTCAGACCCGATCCGGAGACGCTGCGCATCGTCCCCTGGCAGCCCGAGGTGGCCTGGTGCCTGGGAGAGGCGTGGACGCTCGACGGATCCGATCACTGGCCCTCGTGCCCGCGGGCGCTCCTGCGGCGGGTCGTGGAGCGCTATGCGAGCCGGGGCCTCGTTCCCGTCGTCGGCCCGGAGCTCGAATGGTTCCTCTGCAAGCGCGACGCCGCCGCCCCGAACGGGCTCGGCCGCTACGTCGACGAGCTCTCCCGCGTCTACACCGTCGGGGCGATCTCCGACCCCCTGCAGATCAACCTGAGGACGCTCCTGTGGGCCGACGAGCTCGGTCTCAAGGCGTTCGCGGGGAACCACGAGTTCATGAACTCGCAGTACGAGATCAACCTCAAGCACTCGGCCGCGCTCGATGCGGCGGACCGCGCGTTCATGCTCAAGGCGGCGGTGAAGGAGGTCGCCGCCACGGAGGGTCTCCTCGCGACGTTCATGGGGCGGCCCTTCACGGACCAGGGCGGCTCGGGGTTCCATGTCCACCTGTCCATCGCTGACGCCGAGGGCGGCAACGCGTTCGCCGCCGCCGACGCCGAGCTGAGCGGACTCGGGATGCACTTCATCGGCGGCGTCATCGCGCACGCGCAGGGCCTGCAAGCGCTTCTCGGCCCGACGGTCAACGCGTACAAGCGGATCCTTCCCGACAGCCTCGCGCCGACTCACGCGAACTGGGGGCACGACAACCGCACGGCCTTCTGCAGGGTCCCGAACGAGCGCGGGTCGCGGGCGCGGGTCGAGATCCGCACGGGCGACGGATCGGCGTGCCCGCACCTCATCGTCGCCGCGCTCCTGCTGGCGGGGATCGACGGGATCGAGCGCGAGCTCGAGCCGCCGGAGCCGGTCGTCGGCGACGCCTACCGGATGGACGACGCGCACGCGGGGACGAAGCTGCCCGGAGACCTCGGCTCGGCGCTCGACGCGCTCGAGGCGGACACCTGGCTCGTCGAGGAGCTCGGCCAGGAGCTCGTGGCGACGTTCACCGCGATGAAGCGCTTCGAGGTCGAGCGCTTCGCCGCCGCCGTTGGGACGTTCGATCCCGAGGTCGTGACGGCGTGGGAGGTGGAGGAGTATGCAGCCCATCTCTGAGCTCGTGGTCTCGGAGCGGCGCGTCCGGGTCGAGGTCGAGGGGGTGCCGCGGTGGGGCCGGCGCGCGGGTGACACGATTACTCTCGACGACGGCTCCGAGCTCGCGGAGGCCGATGCCCTCTACCTCGCGCCGGCCGAGCCGACGAAGATCCTCGCCGTCCACCTCACGTATCGCTCGCGCGTGGAGGAGTACGCCGCGCGTACGCCGCCCGAGCCGTCCTACTTCGTCAAGCCGCCCACGACGCTGAACGGCCACCGCAGGCCGGTCCGGATGGCCAAGGACGCGAGGTTCCTCAACTACGAGGGCGAGCTGGCCGTCGTCGTTGGGCGGCGAATGAAGGGCGTGCCGATCGACGACGTCCTGTCCTACGTCGCGGGCTATGCGTGCGCGAACGACGTCGGGATGCACGACTTCCGCCACGCGGACCGCGGGGCGATGCTCCGCGTGAAGGGGCAGGACGGCTTCCTCCCGCTCGGGCCCGAGCTCGTCCCCGCCTCCGACTTCGACCCGACCGACTTCACGATCCGCACGTACCTGAACGGCGACATGGTGCAGGAGGCGACCGCCGGCGACCTGCTGTTCGGCGTCGCCTACCAGCTCGCCGACCTCTGCCGGGTGATCACGCTGGAGCCAGGCGACGTGATCCTCACCGGCACGCCGGCCAACTCCCGCCCGATGCGGCCGGGCGACGTCGTCGAGGTGGAGATCACGGGACTCGGCCGGCTGACCAACACCATCGAGGAGTGGGACGTCGACCTCGCCGGTCCGGGCGAGCAGTTGCAGGTCTCGGCGCAGACCCTCCACGTCGCGCTCGCGATCCCGGAGGACGAGGCCGAGCGGATGGTGTCCGCGGAAGGACCTGCGCCGGCGTGATTCGCCTCGGCCGGATCGACCACGTCGGGCTTCGCGTGGCGGATCTCGACGAGGCGGCCGCCCGGTGGTGCATCCAGCTCGGGCTGATGGAGCGGGCGCGCGACGAGCAACGCGCGTTCCTCGCCTGCGACGACGAGCCCTACTGCCTCGAGCTCGCGGCCGGGGAGGAGCCGGGGCACGACCACACGGCCTTCGAGCTGCACACGACGTGCCCGCCCGACGACGCGCAGGCGCACCTCGACGGGCTCGGCGTGCCTCACGAGGAGCGGGAGGGCTCGATCTGGCTCGCCGACCCGGACGGGCGCGCGATCCAGCTGCTCCCGAACCGGCCGCCCGAGGCGGAGTTCGGCCGCTGGCCGCAGCACGCCCGTCGCTCCGCGACGGTCCACCTCGGCGGCCCCCGGCGGCTCGGGCACGTCAACTGCCTCACCGGAGACATCCGCGCGAATGCGAGCTTCTATCTCGACGTGCTCGGAATGCGCCTGTCCGACTGGCTCGGCACGGCGGGCGTCTGGTTCCACATCGACTCGGAGCACCACGTGATGGCGCTCGTCGACGTCGGTTACGCGCACTTCCATCACCTCGCGTTCGACGTCGTGGACATCGGGAAGATGCGTGACCTCCTCGACCACCTCGCGCGGCACGGCCGGTGGGTGTCGTGGGGGCCGGCACGCCACGGGATCGCCGGCAACATCGCGACGTACGTGCGGATCACGGAGGAGCCGTGCCACGTCGAGCTCTACTGCGACATGGAGCGGCTCGCCGACGACCACGTGCCGCGCACGTACCCGGACGACCGCTACTCGTCGAACACCTGGGGCCCGCTCCCCCCGCGGTCGTACTTCCGCTTCGACGCGGCCGCGATCGAGTCGGAGAGCGAGAGCTGGGAGACGCGCGGCCGCCCGCTGCCGCCCGAGGAGGTCGAGGCGTGACGATGCGCCAAGCAAGAGGGGCGAGGCTGAAGCCACGCCCCGGGGAGCGCGAGGGGCGTGGCTTCAGCCTCGCCCCCCTTCGACTCGTGCGGATGCGATGGGCCTGAAGGGCTACACCGTCCCGCGAACGCCCGAGGGACGCTCCTCGCTGGTCCCGTACCCTCCGTGGCACTACGTCGGCGCGTTCCTCGTGATCGACTACTGGGCGGACCCCGAGAAGGCGGTCTCGTTCCTTCCCGACGGGATCGAGCCGCACCCCGATCCCGGCCGCTGCGCGTTCGTGGCTGCCGACTGGCAGTCCTGCTCGGAGGGCGGCGACGAGCTCGTCGACCCGTCGCGGTCGCAGTACAAGGAGGTGTTCGTCGTCTGTAGCGGCCTGCTCGACGGCGAGGAGGTCACCGTCTGCTCGTACATCTGGGTCGACCGCGACTTCGCGCTGACGCGCGGCTGGATCCAGGGGTTTCCGAAGAAGCTCGGCTCGATCTGGATCACGCGCAGCTTCGGCCTCGGCGGGCCGGCCGACCCGGGGATGGAGCCGGGCGCGCGCTTCGGCGTGACCTGCGCCGCGTACGAGCGGCGCGTCGCGCAGGCGACGGTCGCGCTCGAGCACCTCTCCGAGGGCGGCCCGTTTCACAACGCGCCGCCGATCGTGAACGTGCGTCATTTCCCGCGGCTCGCCGCCGGGCAGCACGACGCGCCCGCCGTGCACGAGCTCGTCCGCGCCGTCTCGCGCGACCGGTCGGTGTCCGACGTGTGGGAGGGCGGCGCGACGCTCGAGCTCTTCGGCGCCGCGCACGAGGAGATCGACACCCTCGCGCCGGTCCGGATCGGCCGCGGCTACCGCTTCACGTTCGCCTACACCGTCGACGACCTCGAGACCGTCCGTGGGCTGCCGGCGTGAAGGTCGCGCTCGTCACGGGCGGCGGGACGGGAATCGGGGCGGCGATCGCGCGGCGCCTTTCGGCAGACGGGTATTCGGTGGCCGTCACGGGACGTCGTCCAGGGCCGATCGAGGACGTCGCGGCCGAGATCGGGGGCCTCGCGGTGGCCGCGGACACCGGTGTCGAGACGGACGCCGAGCGCGCGGTGCAGGAGACCGTCGAGCGCTTCGGCGGACTCGACGCACTCGTCTGCAACGCGGGGATCGGCGGGGAGGGGTCGCTGCGCGAGCTCGACCCGGCCACGTGGGACGAGGTCATCCGGACGAACCTCACCGGCGCCTTCCTCATGTGCCGCGCGGCGATCGACCACCTCGCCGAGCGGCACGGCTCGGTCGTGACCATCTCTTCGGCGGCCGGTCTCCGCGCGAGTCCCGAGTCGCTCGCGTACTGCTCGTCGAAGGCCGGTCTGCAGATGCTGACCCAGTGCCTGGCGGTCGACCATGGCCCCGAGGGCGTGCGCGTGAACTGCGTGGCCCCGGGCTGGGTGCGGACACCAATGGCCGACGAGGAGATGGGAGCACTCGGGGAGCGGCTCGGGATCGGCCGCGACGGGGCGTACGACGCCTGCACCGCCGACATCCCGCTCCGGCGGGCGGCATCTGCCGAGGAGGTCGCCGCCACCGTCGCCTGGCTCGTCTCCGACGACGCCTCGTACGTCAACGGCGCGATTGTCCCAGTCGATGGTGGCCATACGCCGGTCGACGTGGCGACGGTCACCTTCGGGAGAGTGTCCGCATGACTCGCGTCGAGGTCGCCGGCGTCGAGGTATCGACCGAGCACTTCATCGGCGGCGAGCGCGCCGGCAGCGACACGACGTTCACGGACATCAGCCCCATCGACGCGGAGCCGGTCGCAGAGGTCGCCCGCGGCGGCGAGCGGGAAGCCGATCTCGCGGTCGCCGCGGCGCAGGAAGCCTTCCCCGCCTGGGGCGCGCTCGGGACGGCCGGCCGCGCCGAGGTCATGCACCGTCTCGCCGACCTGATCGACGCGAACGTCGAGCGCCTGGCGGCCGTCGAGTGCGCCGACATGGCGATGCTCCTCCGCTCGCTGCGGGCCCGCGTGATCTCCCGCGGGGCGCGCAACTTCCGCGCCTACGCCGACCTCGCCGTCGCGTACGAGGAGCGTGTGTGGGAGTCGAACGGGACGCGGAACCGGGTCGTGCGCAGGCCGAGCGGCCCCGCGGTCGTGATCACGCCCTGGAACGCGCCCTTCATGCTCTCGACGTGGAAGACGGCGCCGGCGCTCGCGGCGGGCTGCACGGTGATCCTCAAGCCCGCGGAGTGGTCGCCACTCTCCTGCTCGCTGCTCTGCGATCTCGTGGCCGAGGCCGGCTTCCCGCCCGGCGTGTTCAACGTCGTCCAGGGGATCGGGGAGGAGATCGGCGCGGCGCTGACCCGTCACGAGGGCGTCCGCCGGATCTCGTTCACGGGCTCGCCCGAGACCGCGGTGCACATCGGCACGGCGGCGGCGCGGAACATCGTCCCGTTCACCGGCGAGCTCGGAGGCAAAGGCCCGTTGCTGGTCTTCGCCGACGCAGACCTGGAGGGCGCGGCGCGCAAGGCGGCGGGCCAGTACGACGACGCCGGCCAGGTCTGCCTCGCCGGGACGCGCCTCCTCGTCGAGCGCTCCGTCGAGGACGCGTTCCTGGAGCTCTTCCACCGCTTCACCGACGAGCACGTGCTCGGGGACCCGCGCGACGACGCGACGACGGTGTCCCCGCTGATCCATGCCGACCATCTCGAGCGCGTCGAGGGGTTCGTCGAGCGTGCGCGCGCGAACGGCGACGAGATCGTCCGCGGCGGCCGGCGTCGCGAGGACGTCGGCCCGCTCTTTTACGACCCGACGCTCGTGATCCCGCGCTCCAACGACTCGGAGATCGTGCAGCGCGAGGTGTTCGGCCCCGTGCTCACGTTCCAGACATTCGCCGACGAGCAGGAGGCGGTCGCGCTCGCGAACTCGACGCGGTACGGGCTCTCGGGCATCGTTTACACCGGCTCCGAGGAGCGCGCCGAGCGGGTCGGTCGCGGGGTGCGCGCGGGCACCGTGTGGGTCAACACGTTCCTCGTGCGCGACCTCACGGCGCCGTTCGGCGGCGTCGGCATCTCGGGCATCGGGCGCGAGGGCGGCGACTACGCGCTCGACTTCTACTCCGACCTGAAGACCCTGCAGATTCTGGACGGGACGACGGCGTGAGCGCCGTCGAGGCGTACGCGTCGTCCGTCACGGTCGAGGACCTCGATCGCGACCCGTACCCGGTCTACGCGCGGTTGCGCGCCGAGGCGCCGGTCTGCCTCGTGCCCGCGGTCGGGCTCTGGTTCGTGACCCGCTGGGAGGACGTCGAGTCGGCGGCGACACGACCCGACCTGTTCTGCGCGCGCGTCGATCCCTCGCCGCTCGAGCGGACGATGGGCGGCGAGAGCATTCTTCTCCTCGACGGCGAGCCGCAGAAGCGGCTGCGAGCGATGCTCGATCCGTCGCTGCGGCCTCGCGTCGTCGAGGCGTCAACACCCGACCTGATCGAGCCGCTCGCCGAGGAGCTGCTCGACGGGCTCGAGGGTCGCGGCGAGGCGGAGCTGATGAGTGAGTACTTCGAGCCGATCTCCGTCCTCGGGCTCGGCCGCATGCTGGGGCTCGGGCACCTCGACGGCGACACGCTGCGCCGCTGGTTCCACGGGCTCGCCGAGGGTGCGATCAACTTCGAGGACGATCCGGCGAAGTGGAAGGTCGCCGACGCCACTGCGGCCGAGATCGACGTCGAGCTCGCGCCGGTCTTCGAGCGCCTGTTCGCCGACCCGGACGGATCGACCATCGCGACGATGCTGCACCTCGCCGACGGCACGCTCGAGGAGCGCGTCGCGACGATTCTCCCGACGCTCAAGGTGATTCTCCTCGGCGGGATGCAGGAGCCCGGCCACGCCGCCGGGACGACGCTCGTCGGGCTGCTCGAGTCGCGGCAGGTCGGCGCCGTCCTCGACGACCTGGCGCTCGTGCGCGACGCGGTCGAGGAGGGGCTGCGCTGGATCTCGCCGATCGGCACGCAGACGCGGCGCGCGCTCGTGGAGACGGAGCTCGGCGGGACGACCGTGCCCGCTGGCGCGAATCTCGGCCTCCTCGTCTCCTCGGCGAACCGCGACGCGGACGTGTGGGGGCCGACCGCCGACGAGTTCAACCTCTTCCGGCCGAAGCGAACCCACGCTGCGTTCGGCTTCGGGACGCACTACTGCTCGGGCCACCACTTCTCCCGCGTGCAGATGCGAATCGCGCTCACGCGGCTGCTCGAGCGGCTGCCCGGGCTACGGCTCGATCCCGACCGGCCGCCCCTCTTCACCGGGTGGGAGTTCCGCGCGCCGCGGCACCTGCACGTCCTCTGGGACGCATGACCTGGGTCGACGCGGCGGACGCGTCGCTGCCGGACGAGAGCGTCCTGGCGTTCGAGGCCGCCGGGACGGCGATCGCCCTGGCAAGGGTGGACGGCGCGTGGCATGCCGTCGAGACCTGGTGCACGCACGCGGAGTGCCCGCTCTCGGACGGCTGGGTCGAGGGTGCGGCGATCCGCTGCTCGTGCCACGGCTCGCTGTTCGACCTCGCCACCGGCGAGGTGGTCGAAGGCCCGGCGGAGGAGCCCGTCCGCGTCTTCCCGACCCGCGTCACGGGCGACCGCGTCGAGATCGAGGTTGCGTGAACGTCCCCGCGGCGCCTGTGGGCGGCTCGGGTACTACTACGCGCCGATGAGCACCGCGTCCGAGCTTCCGTCGCTCCGTCTCGACGCCGGCCGTGAGCAGGCGCTGGAGCGCGCGGCGGCGATCGTGGCACGCGCGTGGCAGAGCTTCGACAACGCACGGCCGGGCCAGCCGGGCGTCGACGAGCGGCTCCACGCACTGCTCCGTGCGGCGCTGCCGGGGGACGGGTCGAGCGCGCTTGCCGCGCTCGACGACGCCGCACAGCTCCTCGACGTGTCGATCGCCCAGCCGCGTCCACGGTTCTTCGCCTTCGTCGGCTCCTCCGGTCTCGAGATCGGTGTGCTCGGCGACCTGCTCGCGTCGTGCTTCGACGTGAACCTTGCGGTCTGGGCCGGGGCGGCCTCCGAGGTGGAGGACCAGGCGGTCCGCTGGGTGAGCGAGTTCGTCGGGTTCCCCGCCGCCGCCGGCGCGTTCACGAGCGGCGGCACGATCTCGAACGTCACGGCGCTCGCCGCAGCACGCGAGCGCGCGCTGCCAGGGTCACGGCGCGAGGGCATGACGGGCGCCCGAGCGGCGCTCTACTGCTCGCAGGAGGCGCACTACTCCGTCGTCCGAGCGGCGGAGCTCCTCGGGATCGGCTCCGACCACGTGCGCTCCCTGGAGATGGACGACGCGCGGCGGCTCCGCCCGGACGCGGTCGACGCCGCGATCGAGGCAGACCGCGCGGCGGGTGTCACGCCCGTCGCCGTCGTCGCCACCGCCGGCACGACGCTGACCGGCGCGGTCGACCCGATCGGGCCGCTCGCCGACGTCTGCGAGGAGCGCGGCGTCTGGCTCCACGTCGACGGGGCCTACGGCGTCGCGGCCGCTACGACCCCGTCCGCCGGACACCTCTTCGCGGGTCTCGACCGGGCCGACTCGGTGACGCTCGATGCGCACAAGTGGCTCTTCCTGCCGAAGGCCTGCGGCGTGGTGCTGGTACGCCGGCACGAGGACCTGCACGGCGCGCTCGCGCACGAGGAGGACTACATCCCGCACGAGCGGCCCGATCACCACATGGTCGACATCACGCTCGAGTACTCCCGGCCTTTCCGCGCGCTGAAGGTGTGGCTCGCGTTCCGCGCGCACGGTGCGGAGGCGATCCGTGCCGCGATCGAGCGGAACCTCGGCCAGGCGCGCCTTCTCCACACCGAGGTCGCGCGCCGCGATGAGCTCGAGCACCTCTGCGGTGAGCCGCAGCTCTCGATCGTCCCCTTCCGCCACGTCCCGGCGGGCATGTCCGAGGGCGAGCTCGACGACCACAACGCCCGCCTCGTCGAGGCGCTCCAGCGGCAGGGCGACGTCTGGGTCGCGCCGGCGCGCGTGGACGGCAAGGTCTGCCTGCGCCCGTGCGTCGTCAACTACCGCACGACGGACGACGACGTGCGCGCGTTCGTCGAGGCCGTGCTCGAGGTCGGGCGGGACCTCCGCTAGCGCTTCTTCTTCGCGCCCTTGCCGCTCTTGCGGCCCGACGCACCGGGGCGGTCCGAGGCCTGCTTCGTCCGCACGGGCATGCCGGCCCCGCCGTGCTCCATCCGGCGCCGGAGCTGGCGATTCGCGGCGTCGGGGGTCTCGGTCTCCTGCCCGACCGCGGCCATGTAGGCGCGGCGCTCCGCGGGGGTCAGCAGGTTGAGCATGCGCTGGGCCTGCTCGGGACTCTTCGGCTCGCCGAAGGCGGTCATCTTCTTCATCGCCGCGGCGAGCTCGGGGTTCTCGCGCTCGAGCGCCGCGATCGAGGCCTTCTGGAACCACTTC
>Ga0207706_10004162_pt1 | contig 13634 bp, 14 predicted proteins | sample KBSC53metaG_FD_184318 | JGI IMG/M metagenome (GOLD analysis project Ga0207706, IMG submission 184318) | Corn rhizosphere microbial communities from Kellogg Biological Station, Michigan, USA - KBS C5-3 metaG (SPAdes) (version 2) | ecosystem: Host-associated > Plants > Roots > Rhizosphere > Soil ... | reverse complement strand
TCGCCGACCACGGCGTGGCGCCGGTCGTGGAGTTCGCGCGCGCGTATCCCGAGATCGACGTCCGCACCTGGGATCCCGCGTCGCCCGCGCTGGCGGACGAGCTCGCGGCGGCGGTGGCGGGCGCGGACGTGGTGATGGTGCACGAGTGGAACGATCCCCACGTCGTCAATCTCCTCGCCCCCGTCGCGAAGGAGGCGGGGGCGCTGGCCATCTTCCACGACACGCACCACCGGCCGTGGAGCCAGCCCGACGCCATCGCCCGCTTCGGCCTGCAGGCCTACGACGGCGTGCTCGCGTTCGGCGGCGTGCTGACGGAGATCTACCGCGAGCGCTTCGGCGTGGAGCGCGCGTGGACTTTCCACGAGGCGGCCGACCACCTGCGCTTTCGCCCGCTGGACCGGCCCACCACGCAGGACGTGGTGTGGATCGGCAACTGGGGCGACGAGGAGCGCACGCAGGAGCTGCGCGCCTTCTGGCTCGATTCGGCGCGCGCGCTGCCGGAGCTCAGCTTCGTCGCCCACGGCGTGCGCTACCCGGAGTACGCGCTGGCCGAGCTGGCCGGCGCGGGCGTGGAGTTTCGCGGGTGGGCGCCGTCGGTGCAGGTGCCCGAGGTGTTCGCGCGCAGCCGGGTCACGCTGCACGTGCCGCGGCGCGCCTACGTGCAGGCGCTGGCGGGGATCCCCACCATCCGGGTGTTCGAGGCGCTGGCGTGCGGCATCCCGCTGGTCAGCGCCCCGTGGAGCGATGCCGAGCACCTGTTCCGCGCCGGCGACTACGCCGTGGCCGCGACCCCGGCCGAGATGCGCGACGCCCTGCTGCGCCTGTGCCGCGACGAAGACGCCGCCCGCGCGCAGGCCGAGCGCGGCCTGGAAACGATCCTCGCGCGCCACACCTGCGAGCACCGCGCCGCCCAGCTCCTCGACATCATCGCCGGGCTGGGCGCGGCGGGGAGTGCGGGCTCGGTGGCGCGGACGGAGATGGCGCAGCCGGCCTGAGATTGCGCAATGCCTTGCAGTACTGGGACATACCCCAGGCGTGTCATCCTGAGGGCGACCACGCGGCGCCGCGTCCACACGGGTGGCCGCGGCCCGAAGGATCGATCGCCCAGGCGCGCGCCATCGCCGCGGAGACGCACGGGTGGGATCGGCGCTGATCGCCGGCCGGGTACCGTGATACGGCGATCGATCCTTCGGCCTGCGAACCTCGGTGCATGCGTCGGTGCCGGCGTGGCCGGCCTCAGGATGACATCGGTGGTGCTGTGCCAGGGAGGAGAGGCTTGCAGCAATGTAGATGCTGCCTCGTAGATGCCGCGGCCGGGGAAGTCCGCGAAGGCGGACTGCGCGCCGTTGTAGCCGCGAGTTTACTCGCACACTTGAAAGAGGACCGAGGCCGATCGATGGAGCTGACCTTCTTTGGATCGTCGCTGGTCTCCAGCTACTGGAACGGGGCGGCCACCTACTACCGCGGGCTGATCCGGGCGCTGGCCGCGCGCGGGCACCGCATCACCTTCTGCGAGCCCGACGCCTACAACCGCCAGCAGAACCGCGACCTGGCTCAAGATCCGGATTACGCCACCGTCATCGTCTACCGGACGGAGGAAGAGCGCGACCAGCTCATCGAGCGCGCCTTCGCATCCTCCGACTGGGTGATCAAGTGCAGCGGCGTGGGCGTGTGGGACGCGGAGCTCGAGGCCGCCGTTGCCGAGCGCGGCGGCGGCGAGGTGCGCACGGCGTTCCTGGACGTGGACGCGCCCGCCACGCTCGCGCGCATCACGGCGGATGCGGGCGATCCCTTCCGCGCGCACATCCCCCGGTACGACCAGGTGTTCACCTACGGCGGCGGCCCGCCGGTGATCGGCGCGTACACCGCGTGGGGCGCGCAGGCGTGCACCTGCATCTACAACGGCCTGGACCCCGAGGAGCACCGGCCGCTGGAGATGGCCGCGCACCCCGGGTTCGACCTGCTGTTCATGGGCAACCGCCTCCCGGACCGCGAGGCGCGCGTGGACGAGTTCTTCTTCCGCGCCGCGTCGCTCTCGCCGGACCGCACGTTCGCGCTGGGTGGCGAGGGGTGGGGCGACAAGGCCATGCCGGACAACGTGGCCTATCTGGGCCACGTCCCCACGCATCGCCACAACGCGGTGAACGCCGGCGCGCGGCTGGTGCTGAACATCCACCGCGAATCGATGATCGAGAACGGCTGGAGCCCGGCCACGCGGATGTTCGAGGCCGCCGGCGCCGGCAGCTGCCAGGTGACCGACGCCATGCCGGGGATCGAGGACTTCTTCACCCCCGGCGAGGAGATCCTGGTTGCGGAAGACGGCGCCGCGGTCGCCCGCATCGTGGCCGCGGTGACCGACGCCGACGCGCGCCGCATCGGCCGGGCGGGGCGGCGGCGGGCGCTGGCCGACCACACCTACGCCCAGCGCGCCGAGCGGATGGACGCCATCCTGCGCGCGCCGGTCGGGAGCGTCGCATGAAGCTCGTCGTCTTCGGCCTCTCCATCAGCAGCAGCTGGGGGAACGGCCACGCCACCACCTACCGCGCGCTCCTGCGGGCCTTCGCCGCGCGCGGGCACCAGGTCGTGTTCTACGAGTGGAACGCACCCTGGTACGCCGCCAACCGCGACCACCCCAGGCCGGACTACGTCACGCTCGAGTTGTGGGACGAGTGGGACGACGTCCGCGAGCGCGCCCTGGCCGAGGCGCGCGAGGCCGACGCCACCATCGTGGGCAGCTACGTGCACGACGGCCCCCGCGTGATCGACGACCTGGCCGAGGCCGGGGTGGACCCGCTCTTCTTCTACGACATCGACACGCCGGTGACCGTCGCCGCGCTGCGCAGTGGCGGCGCGGAGTACCTGCGGACGGACCAGGTGCCGCTGTTCACGCGCTACCTGTCGTTCACCGGCGGCCCCTTCCTGCACCAGGTGGTGGAGGGCGAACTGGGCGCGCGCGAGGCGGTGCCGCTCTACTGCTCGGTGGATGATTCGCGCTACCACCCGGTGCCCTCGGACCGCGAGTTCGCCTGCGAGCTGGCGTACATGGGCACCTACGCGCCCGACCGGCAGCCGGTCGTCGAAAGATTTCTGCTGGACGTGGCGGACCGGATGCCGCGCAGGCGGTTCATCGTGGCGGGCCCGCAGTACCCGGCCGACCTGCTGTGGCCGGGGAACGTGAAGCACGTGCACCACCTGCCGCCGCAGCGGCACCCGACGTTCTACAGCACGGCGGCCTGGCAGCTGAACGCCACGCGCGCCGACATGGTGGCGGCCGGGTGGTCGCCCAGCGTGCGGCTGTTCGAGGCGGCGGCGTGCGGCGCGGCCATGATCAGCGACCGGTGGGACGGCCTGGACCACTTCTTCACCCCCGGCGCTGAGATCCTCCTCCCCGAATCGACCGAGGAAGTCGTCGAGATCCTGCGCACCACCCACCCCGACGACCGCCGCGCCATCGGCACCGCCGCCCGCGCCCGCATCCTGGCCGCGCACACCGCCGAGCGCCGCGCGGAAGAGCTGGAGGCGTACGTAACGGCGCCGGTGGCAGCGGCGTAAAGAGCCCACTCGCGTCGAATCACTCCAACGAGCCGGCGCTCACGCGGTGCCGGCCCATTTCGTCTCATACCGGATCGGGCGATTCACTGTGCCTTCCGCGCGGCAACGTCGTCGCATCCCGAGGGCCAGGCTGTGGGAGCCTCGCGCAGTTTGCGAGGCTTTTCGTAGCTGTTGCTGCGGCTTCAGCCGCCGGTGAGATCGGTGCGCCACTCAATTCCGCCGCGCTCTCCTCCATCTGCCGGAAGTGCATCGTCCTGCATTTTTGTGGGTGGAAACGAGTGTTAGATTGATGGGCACCCACCTGTTCCCCGGCGTGCGGCTTCCCGCGCGGTTGGCGGGGGACGGGAATCACCTGATCGATGGAGGACCAAGGATGCGCACCCGAATCCTGGCCGCGGCGCTCACGACGCTTGCCCTTGCCGCCTGCAGCGACGCCCCGACCGCCAGCAAGGCGCCCGCCGGCGCGCGGCACGATGGCAGCAACCAGCCTCCCGTGGCGGTGATCAGCTACACGCGCCGGGTGATCTTCGGCGGGATGCGGTACACGCTCAGCAGCTCCGGCTCGTACGACCCGGACGGCACCATCGACAGCCGCTTCTGGGCCAACAATTGCTATCCGCAGCCCGAGAGCAACCAGGTCACCACCACCATCGACGTGGCCACCGGCAGTTCGTGCAGCGTGACGCTGGAACTGTGGGACAACCTGGGCGCGTTCGGCTCGCAGGAGGTGATCCTGAGCAACTGAGCCGCCTTGCGGATGGATGGACGGCGGACGCCCGCGAAGATGCTGGCGTCCGCGGCCGTTTTCGTTCACGTTGTGGTGCGAGGGACAAAGCGTTCCGGCCGGACGATGCAAAAGGAGGCCACGATGCGGATGCTCACGCTGGACCCCTGCGATCTCGAAGTGGAGACCTTCGCGCCGCGCGATGTCCCGTGGTTCCGCGGCACCCGGCTGGCCGCGGACACGGACGACGCGGACTGCGACACCGAGAGCGTGCCGCCCGACTGCCCGAGCGAAGACATCGACTGCGAGACGCTCGACTGCACCGATCCCGACGTCTGCGATGTGAAGACGGAGGGGTGCTGACGGCGCGGCCGCGTCCCGAATCATCCCATTTTTCACCGCCCTGCCCGTTCGATGAAGATCAACGTCAAGATCCATTTCGATCAGTTGCTCGACTTCAACGATCCGGGCACGGTCCGGGCGTTCGGGCGCGCCCTGCCGGCGGCGTCGCTGGTCGCGGGCGTCACCTTCTGGCAAGCCGCCGCCTGGGGGGCGGTGGTCGGGTTCCTTGCCGCGGTGCTGGCGTTCGTGGTGGCCGAAGTGCTGGTGGCCGTGCTGGTGCTGACCATGGTGGAGGGCGGCGCCCGCGCCATGATGAGCGTGGTGGCGCCCAGCGGCAGCAGCACCCCGTCGCCCGACGATTACTCGTTCGAGAAGTCGCTGCTGGCGCGCGGCAAGGTGGCGGAGGCGCTCATCGAGCTCGAAGTGCGCATGGCGAACCGTCCCGACGACCCGGCCCTCTGCCTGTTCGCCGCCGACGCCCACGCGCGCGAGGCCCACGACCCCGCCACCGCCGAGCGCCTCTACCTCCGCGCCCGTGAGATCCCCACCGCCACGACCGCGCACGACTACGCCGCCACCAACCGCCTGATCGACCTGTACCTGGGCCCGCTCGACGACCCCGCCCGCGCCACGCGGGAGCTGGAGCACATGCGCGACCGCCACGCCGGCACCACGGCCGCGGCCGGAGCGGAGAAGATGTTGCGGCAACTGCGCGGGAACACGCCGACCGTCGGACAGAGAGCGTGAGAAATACCTGATGCGTGTCCTTCTAACGGGTCTCGTCGGAAATTTCACTCACCGGCTGACCCGCGGGAGGAACCATGGCGCTGTACAAGAACGCTAATTACGTGAAGAGCTCCACCGGCAGCGAGTTCGACAGCACCCACAGCCCCGGCGCGAACACCCCCGTACTCGGGGATCTACCGCTGCGAAGGGTGCGGGAAGGAGATCGCGTCGAATGCCGGCAACCCCCTTCCGCCCCAGAACCACCACCAGCACAGCACCAGCGTGGCGATCAAATGGCGGCTGATCGTCCGGACGTCCGGCTGACGAGGTCGCAGCAAGCAATCCGACGAGAAATGACAGCAGCCGCAGAGCCATGCTCTGCGGCTGCTGAGTTTCCCACGATCAATCGTGATCACTGCAGCGGGTTCCGCTCCCAGCTGCCGTACATCGGGTTCGGGAGCACCACGAAGTTGTTGCCGAAGGCGCCGAACGCCTGCGCGCCCTGCATCCGCACGTCCTGGCCCAGCTGCGGGAAGTCCTGGATGTTGTCGCCCACCCACATCAGCACCTTCAGCGGCGGCAGACCCGTCCCCGTGCCGCTCGACACCTGCTGGAAGCGCGGGTTCTTGTCGCTCTGGCCGTTCACCCGGCACAGCGCCACGTCGTACACGATCCCCACCTTGCGCAGGTTCTCGCGCGTGGCGGGGCAGACCGGGTCGTCGCGGTTGGTGACGATCGCCACGCGGCCGCCCAGCTCGTGCACCCGCCGCGTGAACTCCGCCGCGCCGGGGGTGGCGGGGGCGGCCTGCTCGTTCACCCACGCCGCCCAGCTCTCCGCGCTGTACCCCTCGTTCTGCCCCGCGCGCCGCAGCTGGTAGGTGGAGTTGTCGATCACCGTCTCGTCCGCGTCCATGATCACCGCCCAGCCGCCGCGCTGCTCGCGCGCCGCCAGCTCGCGCAGCCGTTCGCCCGCCCAGCGGTAGGTCTGCAGGTAGGCAGCGTCGTGCTCGGCCGAGTTGCGCCACCAGTGCACCGCGCCCAGCGACGTCTCCGGCTGCAGCGGCACCCGCGTGAGCTGGTCCGGCGGGATCGGCAGCGGGTGCGGCGGATTGGGCCTCCGCACGGTCGCGCTCTCCGCGGCCGGCGGCGCGGGCGCGGGCGCCGGGTTCGCGGTGGCCGCCGGCTGGCAGGCGGCGAGGGAAAGGAGCAGCAGGAGCGGAGTTCTGGCCGTCATGGGTCGTTCCGTCGTGGTGGGTGGATCGGTGGAACGAGGCGATGCACGCCTCGCGCCGGTCGGCGCCGCCGCGGCTCGCCGAGACGTACGCTTCGCACCAACAGGCTTGTCACCGGGCCGTGCCCGCCGGTAGGATTCGGGGCCGCGGTGGCCCGGATGGCGCCGTGCTCTGCCGCTCATCTTCCCACAACCAGACCGGTCACCCCGATGAACCGTACCCGCATCACGCTCGCAGCCGCCGCGGTGACGGCGCTCGCCGCCTGCGCGCCCGCCGCCACGCGCCCGGCGCAGGCGCCGATCCGCACGCCCGAGCAGCTGCTGAGCGCCATGCACGACCGCTACGCCGGCAAGTGGTACACCACCCTCACCTTCACGCAGAAGACCACGCGCCGCCTGCCCAACGACTCGATGCGCGTGGACACCTGGCGCGAGTACGGCGCCATGCCCGGCCGGCTGCGCATCGAGATGGGCGACCCCGCGGCCAACAACGGGGCGATCTACGCCAACGACAGCGTGTACGCGGTGCGCGGCGGCAACGTGGCGGCCCGGCGCGCCCAGCGCAACTCGCTGATGGTGCTGGGCTTCGACGTGTACGCGCAGCCGGTGGAGACCAGCGCCGCCGTGCTGCGCGACGAGGGCTTCCTTCCCGGCACGCTGCGCACCGACAGCTGGAACGGCCGCCCCGTCTACGTGGTGAGCTCCGACGCCAAGGGCCACCGCGAGTTCTGGGTCGACGCCCAGGACCTGCTGTACGTGCGCTCGATCGAGCCGATCCCTGGCCAGGGCGGCGCACCGGAACGAGTGATGGACGTGCGCTTCGAAGATTACAAGCAGCACGGCGGCGGGTGGGTGGCCGAGCGCGTGGACATCCGCATGAACGGCCAGACCGTGCAGATGGAGGAGTATTCAGACGTGAAGGTGAACCAGCCCCTCTCGCCCGACCTGTGGATCCCCGAGAAGTGGACCACCGCGCCCAAGCCCTGAGCCGCTGGCCCACGCCCTGCCCGAAAGAACGCGCATCGTGCCGGCCGCCGGCCCGATGCGCGTTCCTCGTTGAGATCCCCACGTCACCCGATCCCCACCGCCCGCGCGCTGACCTCCCACAGGCGGCGGGCGGCTTCGTCGTCGGTGGCGAGGGGGGTGGTGAGGGGGACGGGGCGCTCGTCCTGGAAGTACTGGCCGGTGGCCGTGGCGACCTCGGGCGAGGTGGCGAGGTAGACGGAGGTGGCGGCGCCCTGCTCGGGGGTGCGCATCCAGCGGCGGAACAGGCGGATCGGCGGAAAGCCGTTCAGCAGCAGCGGGGTGGCCACCACGCCCGGGTGCAGCGCGTTGGCGGTCACGCCGGTGCCCGCCGTGCGCCGCGCCAGCTCGCGGGTGAACACCACGTTGGCGAGCTTGGTGTTGGCGTACTGCCGGAACCCCAGGTAGCGCCGGGACTTCATCTCCAGGTCGTTCCAGCGCAGCTCGCCGCTGTGGTGCGCGTTGGAGCTGACGGTCACCACGCGCGCCGGGGCGCTCTCCACCAGCCGCGGAAGGAGGAGGTGGGTGAGCAGGAAGGGCGCGAGGTGGTTTACCGCCCACTGCGTCTCGATCCCGTCGTCCGTCAACCCGCGGCGGCGGGTGTAGACGCCGGCGTTGTTCACCAGCACGCCGACACGCGGGCACGCGGCCAGGATCTCGTCCGCGGCGCGGCGCACGTCGGCCTGGCGCGAGAGGTCGGCCAGCACCAGGCGCGCATCGCGGCGGCCGGTCTCGCGCTCGATCTGGGCGAGCACGTCCTGGCCTCGCTCGCGGCTGCGGATCACCAGCACCACGGCCGCCCCGCGCCGGGCGAGCTCCACCGCGGTGGCCCTGCCGATCCCGCCGCTGGCGCCCGTCACCACGCAGACGCGGCCCGTCATCTCCCCCATCCTGTCATCCTCCCGGTCGGCGCCCATCGTCCCTGGCGGTGTGTGACGACATCATCCCGCCTCGCGAGCATCCGCGCAACGAAGACGGCGGGCCCGCGCGTGCGGCCCGCCGTCTTCGTCCATCATCCGTCTGATCGTTCACGCCTGGGTGCCCGCGCCGGTGTCGGTGGTGGGGCACACGCCGCAGTGCGAAACGTCGCTGATGCAGATCTTGTAGGTGTCGTAGCCCTCGTCGTCGGCCATCGCCTGCGTTTCGAACGACTGCACGTTCAGCTTGTCGGGGTTGAGACGGTGCTGCATCGGGCTCTCCGTGTGGCTGGTGGATGGATCTTGAAGGATGATGGCGCGACCGTCGCCGGGCGTCAGCCGCCGGCCGGCGCCAGCCAGAGGGCGTTGCCGCCCAGCGCGTCGGTCTGCGTGAAGTCGTCGTCGTACACCTCGGTGGTCAGGCCGCCCACGGTGCCCTTGCCGGTCTTCTGCGACATCTGCACGCCGCGCACGGCGGGGTATTCGTCTTCGTTCAGGTTGTAGGCGCTCCAGTAGTGCTGATAGCGCAGCTTCTGGTACAGCTGCTGCGCGCTCAGCCCGGCGCCGTAGCCCACGTACAGCCCCGGCACGTACCCCGCCTCCTGCACCTGCGCGTACCACTGGTTGCAGTAGTCGATCACGTTCTGCGCGGGCGCGTCGCCGTCCACGCCCTCCAGGTCGCACCACACGTTCACGCCCGGCGGCACGCCGATCTGCTTGGCGAAGCGGCCCGCGTTGGTGCCGTACTCGTCGCCCAGGTCACCCGTGGGCTCCCATCCCGGGTTCAACACGTGCTGCACCACCATCAGCGCCAGCCCGGCCTCCAGGATGTCGCTCGCCTCGGCGGCGGTCAGGTCGTGGGTGGCCATCTGCGTGCGGCCCACGTAGCGGATGCAGAACTGGTAGCCCGCCTGCGCGAACGCCTGCGCCACGCTGGGGGTGATCACCACGTTCGCGTCGAAGCCCCTGGCGCCCGGCGTGGCGGCGGACACGGTTCCGGCCAGCACCGGCATCGCCGGCACGGCCACATCGCTGGTGGTCATGGTCTGATTGGATCGGGAGAAACGAAGAGAAACGTTGCGGCAGCCGCGCGGAGGATCATAAAGGCACGCGCCGCCGCCGAACGCTAACCGCGGCCGTCCGATCGATCAAGCACGCGAGGCGACAGAGGCCGAGAACACGGGTGCGGAACCGGAGACCGCGCGAAGGGCCCTCACCCCTGCTCGCCGCCGATCGCCTGCCGCGCCAGGGTGAACACGGCGTCGAGCATCGGCTCGGTCAGGCGGCCGGTGAAGGTGTTCTGCTGGCTGGGGTGGTACGAGCCGATCAGCGTGAGCCCCGGCGCGATGCGCGCCTGCGCCGCGTGCCCGAACACCGGCGCGGGGACCGGGATGGCGTGCCCCGCGTCGCGCAGCAGGCGCAGGGCGTTGTCCCACGCGAACTTTCCCAGGCAGACGATGGCGCGCAGGTTGGGCAGCGCGCGCAGCTCGGCCACGGCGAAGGGGAAGCAGGCGTCGCGCTCGGCGGGGAGCGGCTTGTTGTCGGGCGGGGCGCACTTCACCGCGGCGGTGATCCAGACGTCGGTCACCGCCAGTCCGTCGCCCACGTGCGTGGAGGTGGGCTGGTTGGCGAACCCGGCGCGGTGCAGCGCGGCGTACAGCCAGTCGCCGCTGCGGTCGCCGGTGAACACGCGGCCGGTGCGGTTGCCGCCGTGCGCGGCCGGGGCCAGGCCAAGGATCAGCAGCCGCGCCTCCGGGTCGCCGAAGCCGGGGATGGGGCGGGCCCAGTACTCCCAATCCATGTAGGCGCGCCGCTTCTCGCGCCCCACCCGCTCGCGCCACTCCACCAGCCGCGCGCACCGGCGGCACTCCACCACCTCCTGCTCGATCACCTTCAGCGACATCTGAACACCTGCGGGGGATGATTCTCTCGTCGGAATGGAAAGGCTGCCGCGCACCGGCGGCTGAAGCCGCAGCAACCACTACGGAAAGCCTCGCAAACAGCGCGAGGCTGCAACAACCTGGTCTTCGCGTCACACGATGCACGGGGCTATGGCGCGGCCGTTTCCCCTGTAAACCGATGGCGCAGAAAAGAGCCGCACCTGCCGGAGATCCCGACGGGTGCGGCTCTGGTCCAGCGCGTCACTGCTGGCCGGCGGGCTCCACCGGGGCCGCCACCCGCGGCGGCGGCGCGGGCTCCGGGCGGGACACCGGCTCCGACCGCACCGGCTCGGGCGCCGGAGGCGGAGGCGGCGGGGGCGGCGGAGGAGGTGGCGGCGGCGGCGGTGGAGGCGGCGCCTCGTGCCGCGGGGCGCTGTACACCGGCTCGGGACGCTCGATGCGCGGGGCCTCGCGCGGCGCCTGGTACACGGGCTCGGACCGCGGCTCGGGACGCGGATTCTCGCGCGGCGGGTCGCGCCGCTCCACCGGCTCCGCGCGGGGCGCCGCGGGCTGCGGCTCGTTGCGAGGCTCTTCGCGCGGTTCGGCCGTCGGCTGGGTGGCGGGCTCGCGGCGCGGGCCCTCGGTGGGGGCCACGCGCGGGCCCTGTCCGTCGTCGCCCTGGCGCGGGTGCATGGGGTCGGGCCCCGCCTCGGGACGGTTCAGCGGGCGCGGGCGGCGCACGCCCTCGGCGCCGGTTTCGCCGCCGCCGGTGGTGGGGGGCTCTGGGCGGCGCCGGCCGGGCGTGGTCACCTGCGTGGTGTCACGCGGAGGGGGCGGGTTGCCGCGGTCGTTGCCGTTGTAGTGGCCGCGCCGCTGGCCGCGGCAGGCGTACAGGCTCAGCTCCACCGGCACCACCACGTAGCCCCCGTCGTCGCAGTACACCCGCACGTAGGTGTCGGGGTAGTTGGAGTAGTAGTAGTCGTACCCCTGGTCGGGCCACTCGGCGTAGACGTCGGTGGTCCAGTCGCTCAGCGGCTGGTACGGAACGATGGCGTCGACCAGCTCGTTCATCACCGTACGGTAGTTGATCGTGCTGTAGGAGCTCAGCCCCAGCACGCTGCGCAGCGCCCCGTCGCCGCCGCGCTGGAAGCGGCTCACGCGCAGCGGGCGCTTGCTGGCCACCAGGAAGTAGAAATGCGGCTGGTTGCGCCCGTACCGGCCGCGCACCGAGGTGCTGTAGTAGTCGTAGCTCAGCCGGACGCGGCTGGCGTCCAGGTAGCTGTTCCCGGCGGGGAGATAGGCGTTCTCGCCGTCGTAGCGCGGGTACAGCAGCCCCACGCCCTGCCCGGGAAGGATCTCGAACACGGCCACGTACGCCGGCCGGTTGAGCTCCACCGCGAACTGGCTCCCCAGGCGGGGCACGATGCGGGCGCCCAGCGCCACGTTCTCGTTGTCGTACCAGCGCGCGCTGGTGCGGTCGTAGCGCTCGCCGGCGTAGGGGCCGCCGTACGGCGGGGGCACTTGGCAGGCCGACAGCGCGATTGCCGGCAACAGGCAGGCAGCCAGGCGTCTCATGATGTCCTTCAACGGAGACGAGGGAGGGTTCACACGGTTCCGGCACAGCGATAAAGCAATCCGCACGCCCTTACCCGTCAACAGCCAAGCGGTTCCGCCCCAATCGCTTACGACGGGCCAAGCCCACGCCCCGCCCGCCGTGCGTTCACCCGCGCGGACGAAACCGTCCCCCGCCGTGGACACGGGGAAGCGTCGTCAGGATCCCCGCCGTTCGTCCAGCAGCGCCGCGCCGCCGGCCGCCAGCGCGACCCATCCCGCCAGGAAGCACAACCCGCCGATCGGGGTGACGGCGCCCAGCACGCGCACGCCGGTCAGCGCGAGCGCGTACAGGCTGCCCGAGAACACCACGATCCCCGCCGTGAACAGCCACCCCGCCGCGCGGACCGCGCCGGAGGGCGCCCGAGACGCGATCAGCGCCACCGCCAGCAGCGCCAGCGCGTGGTACATCTGGTAGCGCGCGCCGGTCTCGAACACCGCCAGCAGGTCGGCCGGCACGCGGGCCCGCAGCGCGTGCGCGCCGAACGCTCCCGCGGCCACGCCCAGGAAGCCGAAGATGCACCCCAACCGCCAGAACGTGCGCGCCATCCTCGCTCCGATCGCTCTCCAGTGCGTCAGACCGGCGCAAAGGTCCACCGCCGGGGGATGGAAGATGCGCCGGGCGGACGGCCCCGCGCCAGACGCGGCTAAACGGCCCCGCGGCAACCGGATACGATGCATCGGGGCCCATCGGAACGGAACGCGTCTTGCACCCGCCCCGGGGTCTGACCATTCAACGTGAACCGGCGCAAGCACTTGGGAACAGCGATGGAACCGGAGACGCCCAGGCGGGACGGCTTGAGGCAGGAGCACCCGGTGTTCTTCTGGGGGAGCGTGGCGCTGATCTCCCTGCTCGTGCTGGCCACGGCGGCGGTGGCCTGGCGCATCCCGCGCTACAACGGCCAGGCCGCGCAGATCGCCGAGCGGATGACGGCCGAGCAGCGCCGCACCCGCGACGAGCTGCTGCAGCACCGCCGGCGCCGCACCCAGCTGGCCATCGCGGTGATGCAGCGCGACCTGCGCATCAAGTCGCTGCAGACCAGGAACCGGCACCTGGCCATCGTGCTGAAGGACCACGTGCTGGAGCTGCGGCAGGGGCGGGCCACGCTGCGCCGCGCCACGCTGACGATGGGGCCCGACTCCATCGTCCGCGCGCCCGACGGGAGGACCTGGCGCTTCGTGCAGGGGATCGGCGAGCGGCACATCGCCACCCTGCGGCAGAACCCCACGGTCACCATCCCCGAGTGGGTGTACGTGAGCCGCGGCCAGCCCGTGCCGCCCGAGAGCGAGCGCCACGTGGCGGGCGGGATGGGCGCCTACGTGATCACGCTCGACGACGGCACGCTGATCTACAGCCAGCCGCAGGCCGGGCCGCTGAAGGACGGGGTGATCCCCGCCGGCTTCATGGCCCGCGCCCGCGATCTGACCGCGATCTTCGACGCGGTGAAGGAAGACACGCCGGTGTACATCTACTGAAGTGCCTGGTGCCTGGCGCCCAGTGCCCAGTGCTGAGCGGCGAGAGAACGTGGCGAGCGGGAGATGAGCCGATGGCGAGAATGAGCAGGGCGGGGGTGGAGGACCGGCGTGACTGGACGCCGCCGGGGCGGTTGCGGCGCATCGCGCACGAC
>Ga0207706_10004161_pt1 | contig 13635 bp, 14 predicted proteins | sample KBSC53metaG_FD_184318 | JGI IMG/M metagenome (GOLD analysis project Ga0207706, IMG submission 184318) | Corn rhizosphere microbial communities from Kellogg Biological Station, Michigan, USA - KBS C5-3 metaG (SPAdes) (version 2) | ecosystem: Host-associated > Plants > Roots > Rhizosphere > Soil ... | reverse complement strand
ATGCCGACTGGCGTGTACGACCCGAAATGGCTGCGCTGCGGCACGGCCGAAGGGCCTGTGCGCGCGCTGGCGTTCACCCTGTCGCGGCGCAGCCCCAACTTCACGGGCGAGCTCAGCGACGAGCGCTACCGCCACATCTTCGCCAACGCCGTCGGCCGCTACGGAACTTCGCTCGACTACGCACGCCAGACGCTGCTCGAACTGCAGCGCCACTCGATCCACGACGCGGCGCTGGCCCGCCTGGTGGCGCTGGCCGCCGTTCAGGAACAGCAGCGCCAGCAGCAAACCGAGGCCGCCGCCGATTGCGGGGCGCCGCAGCCTCCGGTATATGTTCCGGGGTCTTCAGACTCTTCTTCCCAACCTTCCGAATCATCCAAGGAAAACACATGACCCAACGTCGTCTCGCCGCCGCCGGCGCCGCCCTCCTCGCCTGCGCCCTTCTCGCCGCCTGCGGCAGCATGGGCGGCAAGCCGAGCACCGCCGTCGAGCTGGTGCCGACCGGCGCCATCACGCCCAACCCGACGCGCGGCACGGTGACCTTCGCCGCGCTCGACCACGGCGTGCGCGTGTCGGGCGAAGTGCGCGGGCTGGCACCGGGCAGCGAGCACGGCTTCCACATCCACGAGAAGGGCGATTGCGGCAACAACGGCGACGCCTCGGGCGGCCACTTCAATCCGACCGGCGGCACGCACGGCAAGTTCGCCGCCGCGGGCAGCCATGCCGGCGAACTGCCGAGCCTGGTGGCCGATGCCAGCGGCGTGGCCCGCTTCAGCGTGGAAGACCACTCGATCTCGCTGACGGACGGCGCCGCCAACAACGTGGTGGGCCGCGCCCTGGTGGTGCATCGCGACCGCGACGATTTCACGACGCAGCCGTCAGGCAACTCGGGCCCGCGCATCGCCTGTGCGGTGATCACCAAGCCCTGATCGAAACGGGCGGCAAAAGCTAGGCGCCCTCGCGCGCCAGCCACAGCGTCTCGGCCCGCGCCAGCGCCTCGGGTGTGTCGATGTCGGTGATCACGCCGACGTCGTCCACCACCAGGTCGGCCACCGAATCGATGGCACGCATCGACCGCAGGATGGACGATGCGCCCAGGCTTCCCTCCAGCATGGCGAGTTGCGCACCGCACCCGGCGGCAAAGCCCACCGGATGGCCGCGCTCGCCCCGGTACTGCGGCTGCACGGCATTCACCCGGCCGCCCAGGGCTGCTGCAACAGCCTGCAGTGTCGCGGGCTGCACCAGCGGCAGGTCGCCCGGCAGGATCAGCCAACCCGCCGCATCGGGCGTTGCGCGCACTGCGGCCGCGATCGAATCGCCCATGCCGGGGTGCCCCGCATCTTCCACGTGCCATGGCAGGCCGCTGGCGCGCACCGCGTCGAGCGTGCGCTCCAGCACCGGCCTGCCGGCGAGCAACGCCTTCAGCTTCGAGCCCGCGCCACCGGCCGCGATGAAGCGTTCGCCGCGGCCCGAGGCCAGCACGATCACCACCGGGGAATTCACCTTCATGGTCGTCATGGGCCGAGTATGTGCGCAACAATCCCGGCATGACCTCCCCCCTCTCCAATGACGCACTGGCGGCGCTGCGCAAGAGCTACGAGCGCGCCGAACTCGGCGAAGCCCACAGCGCCGGCGATCCGCTGAAGCAGTTCGAGCGCTGGCTCACCGAAGCCATCGACGCGCAGGTGCCCGAGCCCAATGCGATGACGCTGTGCACCGTGGGCAGCGACCTGCGGCCGTCCAGCCGCATCGTGCTCATCAAGGGCTACGACGCGCGCGGCATCGTCTGGTACACCAACTACGAGAGCCGCAAGGGCCGCGAGCTGTCGGGCAATCCGTATGCGTCGCTGCAGTTCCACTGGGTCGAACTCGAACGCGTGGTGCGCATCGAGGGCCGCGTCGAGAAGGCAGGCGCCGAAGAGAGCGACGCCTACTTCGCGAGCCGCCCGCTCGATTCGCGCATCGGCGCCTGGGCCAGTCCGCAGAGCGAGGTGATCAGCGGACGCGACGTGCTGGTGAAGAACGCCGCCGTTGCCGCGGCCAAGCACATGCTCTCGCCGCCGCGCCCTCCGCACTGGGGCGGCTACCGGCTGGTGCCCGACCGCTGGGAGTTCTGGCAGGGCCGCAAGAGCCGGCTGCATGACCGGCTGCGCTACCGGCTCGACGGTAGCGACTGGGTGCGCGAGCGCCTGGCTCCGTGAGGCGGATCGTCGTCAGGCCTCGCAACTCACGACTTTGAACTCGACGCGCCGGTCCAGCGCGTCGCTCGCATCGTCCGCCCCCGTACCGACGATGTTCTCGCGGAAGCCCATGCCCGATTCCCGCAGCTTCTTCGACAGGGGCGCCGCCTCGCCCACCAGCCGGGTCTTCACGCTCACTGCGCGCTGCAGCGACAGCCGCTCGTTCACCGCCTCCGAGCCCGTGCGGCTCGTGTGGCCCGTGACCACCACGCACGAATCGATCTGCGCCGCCTGCCGCGCGATCTGGCGCAGCCACATCGGATAGGCGGCGCTGATCTTCGGATCGGCGAGGAAGTCGGTCGAGCCCGGCTTGAACAGGAACTTCACGCTCAGGTTGTTGGTTTCGAGCCCCAGCCGCGCGATGGTGCCGAAGGTCTTCTCGGCATCGGCCGTGCGGCCGAGTTGCGACTGCGTGAGGTACAGCCCGCTGTAGATGCGCAGCTGCTGGCCGTCGGGCCGCTTCGATGCAGCCTCGTAGCGGCCGAGCGCCTCGCTCATGCGGCCGGCCTCGTAGGCGGCGGTGGCCTCCTGCAGCACGGTCGAGGTCGGCAGGCGCTCCAGGTACAGCGCGTCCGCGGCCTGGCCGGGCTGGGTCTCGGCGGTGCGGATGTAGCCCTCGACGCCGCGGTCCTTGCCATTCACCGGGCTGTCACGGAAGAAGGCGGTGGGCCGTGTGTCGAGCGTGGCATCGCTGATGCGCGTGACCGACTGCGCGATCACCATGCCGCTGCGGATCTCGGTCAGCGCAAGGTTCAGTCGGTACGGTGCGCCCGAAGCGTCCCTGTCGCGCACCAGCGTGCCATTGAGCACGTACTGCGCGCTGCCGATCTCGCTCGCGTTGAAGGGCGTGACGGTGAACTGCCTGAACTGCGCCTGCATGCGCTGCACGATGCGCTGCTCGGCCACGCGCGTCACCTCGGTCTGCTGGCCGCTCGCGCCTTCGAGCAGCGGGTCGATCACGATGCGGCGCTGCGTGAGCGTCGACTCCACCTTGGCCAGGAAGGCCGGCAGTTTCTGCGTCTGCACCATCAGGTCGTCCACCGCCTGGTTCACGGCCTGGTCGAAGGGCATGGCGTTGCCCGGCGCGGGGCGGTGCGCGCAGGCGGCGGCAAGCACGGCGGCGCACAGCGCGAGCGCGCGCAGCGCCAGGCGGACTCGTTGGGTGGCGATGGTCGTCATCAGCATTGGCTCCTCAATGTCTTCATGTCCTGGTCCGACAGCGGCTCGCCCACGGCGGCGCGCATGTTGATCTCGCTGCAGCGCTTCGACGGCGCAGGCTTTGATACCGCCGCTTCCCGTTGCACCGGCGGCGGTGCCGACGCGGCTGGCTGTGTGCGCGTCCTGATCACCGGCCTCGGCTTCGACGGCCCCTCGTCGGCCCTTTCAGCCTTCTCGGCGGGCGGCGGCTCGGCGGGCTCGCGCGGCACGTTCGCCGACAGGCACGGCGTGCGGCACGGCCTGGCCTCGCCTGTGGCCTGCGCGGGGCGAACTTGCAGCGCGGCGATCGTCGTCGCGACCACCGCCATAGCAAGAAGGGGCGAAGAGCGCGCCGGGTGAATCATCAGCCGGCAAATGTAGGGCGGCAGAGGCCGCGCGCCATCTCTCCAAACGGCCACCCTGCCGAACGGCATAGGCGTGCGGCGAACCGCGCTAAGGCGAAAGTCTGCGAGGCTCTACGAAGAGAGAACCGAAGGGCTCAGGGCAACCACTGCACCCAGACCATCACGAGCGGTAGCGTGGCGAGCCCCAGCACCGTCGACATCGCGACGCTGGCCGTCACCAGGTCTTCGGCCGTGCGGTAGCGCTGCGAAAAGAGGAACACGTTGGCGCCGATCGGCAGCGCCGCCGCCACCACCATCACCGTGAGCGGAATGCCTCGCACGCCGAGCAGCCAACCGATGACGGCCACCAGCAGCGGATGCAGCAGGTTCTTCACCAGCGCCTGCATCAGCGCGCCGCGCCAATGCCGGCCGATGGGTGTGAGCGCGAGCGTGATGCCCACCATCACCAGCGCGATGGGGCCGAAGGCCTGGCCGAGCAACTGGATCGGCTTGTCGATGAACTCGGGCATGACCAGCCCGGTCTGCGCGAACAACAGGCCCGCGATGATCGGCAGCGGCACGGGGTGGATGATGGCGTTGCGCAGCGCACGCATCACGGTGCGTGCCATCGAGGGGCGCTTGTCTTCGCCACCGACACCCGCGTGCTCGCGCGCGACGGCCAGCTCCAGCACCACCGTGGCGCTGGTCAGGAGCACCAGCGAATGCAGCGAGATCAGCGTGAGCAGCACCACCATGCCCGCCTCGCCATACGCCAGGCCGATCAACGCGATGCCGATCATCACCGTGTTGCTGTACGTGTTGGCCAGCGCGATCACCGCCGCGGTGCGATTGAACCCGCGCAGCGCCAGCGTGGCCGCGAAGAGCAGGCCCGAAGCAACGAAGTACGCCGCCACCGGCTTCAGGCTCAGCTGCTCGACATGCACCGTGCTCATGGCGCGGAACAGCAGCGCGGGCGCGAGCAGCAGGAAGATGAGATGCGACAGGTCCTTCACCGCATTGCCGCCGATCCATCGGCGCTTGCCGGCGAGGTAGCCCGCGGCGATGAGCAGGACGACGGGGAGCAGGGAGGAGATGACGAAGGAATTCACTCGGCGAGGATAGCCCAGTGAGTGCCTTGCTCCTTCCCCCTCTGGGGGAAGGTCGGGATGGGGGCAGGCGGCACTCGCAGGAGCCATGGCCCTGTCAAAGGCCGCTTGCCCCCACCCCCTGCCCTCCCCCAACGGGGGAGGGAGCAACACAAGATCAGAACGTCACGCGCAAACCGACCTTCAGCGTGCGCCCGGGCAACGGCGCGTTCGGATACACCGTCGTCGTCAGGATCGACGTCGCGCTGTAGGCCAGCTTGTTCGTGATGTTGTCCATGCGCGCATACCAGGTGAGGTTGGCGCGCTGCACCTTCATGCGGTAGGTGATGGCCGCGTTCCACAGCGTGTAGGCATCGGTCTCGCGCGCACCCACCGACGGAATGCGGTGCTGCGCCGCGTTGTAGTCGAAGCCGAAGCGCGCGCCCCACGGACCGTTGGCATAGGCCAGCGTCGCGCCCAGGCGCAGCGGCGCGATGCGCGGCAGCGGCTCGCCAGTGTCGAGGTTCTTCGCGCGCACGATGTCGCCGCGCCATTCGAGGTCCAGCGTGCCGGCGTCGTCCATGCGCGCGAAGCCTTCGCTGCCCAGCAGGCGCAGGTTGCCGTTGGCCTCGATGCCGGTGAAGCGCGCGCGCACGCCGCTGTAGACGTACTCAGCCAGCGTGTCGGCGGCGCCGGGCTCGGCCACGTTGCCCTCTTCATCGAGGTTGCGCCCCGATGCCGTCAGGCCGATGTAGTTGCTGAAGCGCGTGACATACGCGTTGACGCGGGCCGTGTTGGGGCCCGACTTCCATTGAGCGCCCAGGTCGAGGCCGGTGGACTTTTCCTTCTTCAGGTTCGGGTCGCCCACCTCCCATGCGGCCGTTGCCACATGGGGGCCGTTGGCCAGCAGCTCGTAGTCTTTCGGCGCACGCTCGGTGTAGGCGAGATTCGAAGTCAGCTGCCACTGCGGCGCGAGGTTGACCAGCGCACCGAAGGCCGCGCTGTGCGGATTGAAGGTGCGCTCGCCGATGGCGAAGCGCGTGACCGTCGGATCGTCCGGATAGCCCAGCGAACGGATGCGGACCTGCTCGGTGCGTGCGCCGAAGCTCAGCCGGCCCCACGAAGTGCCGTACTCCTCGTACATGAACAGCGCATTGGAGCGCGTACGGCTGTGCGGCGCGAAGGCCTCTTCGCCATCGGCGGCGAAGCGGTTGGTTTCGCTGCTGAAGCCGACCAGGCCCTCGAAGTTGCCGATCTTCTGGTGGCGCGCCTCGATGCGCAGGTCGTTGCTCATGTTCGAGAACGTGGTGCCGGGCGTGCCGCCCTCGAACTCGGTGTGGCGGTAATCGGTGTGGCTCAGCTTGGCGTGGATGCTGCTGATGAAGCCGCCCGGGCGCCACTCGCCTTCGAGCGCATAGCGGTCGGACTTCATGCCGATGGTGACGTCGTCCTCGGCCACGGTGCCGTAGGTGCTGCGGTAAGTGCCGACCGAGGCGCCGATGTAGCCCTGGTCGAAGAACATCGTGCCGCCGAGCGCGCCGCCGTGCGCCTCGTTGGCCGAGTTGCAGATCTTGCGCGCCGTCCACGGCGAGCCGGGCTTGCTGCATTCGAGGGTGATCGGCACCGAGACGTCCTTCGAGTCGCGGTTGAAGGCGTCGACGTGCAGTGCGAAGCGGTCGTTGCCGCCTTCGAGCACCACGCCGCCATTCTTCTCCTTGTTGCCGGTGGAATAGCCCAGGTCGGCGCGGCCGCCGAAGCCGTTGATCGGCTCCGAAGGAATGCGGTTGTCGATCACGTTGACCACGCCGCCGACAGCGCTGCCGCCGTACTGCAGCGCCGACGGGCCGCGCAGCACTTCGATGCGGTCGGTGACCAGCGCATCGACAGGCACCGCGTGGTCGTAGCTCAGCGCGGAGGCATCGGGTGCGCCGCCGCCGTTCTGCAGGATGCGGATTCGGTCGCCGTCCTGGCCGCGGATGATCGGGCGGCTGGCGTTGGGGCCGAAGTAGCTGCTGCTCACGCCGGGCACGTTGTCCAGCGTTTCGCCGAGCGTCGACTGGGAGCGCAGCAGCAGCTTGTCACCCGACAGCGTGGTGGTGGGAGCGATCAGTTCGGAGGCGCCGAGCGGATTGCCGGTGACGGTGACCTCGCGCAGGCTGGCGGCGTCGGCGGGTTGGGCCTGAACCTGCGCCTGGTCCTGGGCCATGCTTGCGAAGGAGGCGAGCGAAAGAACGGCAACGCCGATGGCGTTGCGACGGAATTTGGGAGTCATGAAGGAACACTCGTTGAATCGGGAAACGACCGGCCGCCGCCCGCGCGAGAAGCGGGTGCGGCAGCCGGAACACAGGGGATTCAGCGAGTGGAAGGCGGGCCGCGCGCGTCGAACAGCGCGACCCAGCGGGCGACGGCTTCGCCCTGCAGGAAAGCAAAGACGGCCGACGGCAGCAGCATCGGCAGCACCACCAGCGGCACGCCGGGCACGCCGGATCCGTGCGAGAGCTGGTCGTACAGCCGGCACTCGGCGTCGTTGTGTTCGCCGAACAGGCTGGCCAGCTGGGGGACGGCATGCTTGTGGCCAGCCTGCGCCGCGGCGGCCGGCAGGCCCGGCACGTGCAGCGAGCGGTGCATCAACCCGAGCGTGCCCGCGAACCACACCGCGACCATCAGCGCGATGACGAGCGCGCGGGTCGAACGGGTCCGAGGCTGGCGGATGGAGAGATGCACGGGGCGAGGTACCGATCGGCGCTCAGGCCTTGACGCGCGATGCGAAGGTCTTCTGGAACTTCTCGACCTTCGGTCCCACGACGAACGCGCAGTAGCCCTGGTTCGGGTTGTTCAGGAAGTAGTCCTGGTGGTAGGCCTCGGCCGCCGAGTAGTTGGCGAGCTGCGCCACCTCGGTCACGACAGGCGAGCTGTAGGTCTTGCTGGCCCCGATCTCGCGGATGACCTCCTGGGCCACCTGCTTCTGCGCGTCGCTCGTGTAGTAGATGCCGCTGCGGTACTGGGTGCCGGCGTCGTTGCCCTGGCGGTTGAGCGTGGTCGGGTCGTGCACGACGAAGAAGATCTCGAGGATTTCACGCAGGCTGATCTGCGCGGGGTCGAATTCGAGCTTCACCACCTCGGCGTGGCCGGTGCGGCCGGTGCAGACCTGCTCGTAGGTCGGATTGACGGTCTGGCCGTTGCAATAGCCCGACTCCACGTCCAGCACGCCCTGCACCCGGTCGAACACCGCCTCGGTGCACCAGAAACAGCCGCCGCCGAGCACGATGGTTTCGGTGGGCGGCGATGAAGTGGACATGGTGCGGCTCCGGGAGGTTGGAAAAGGATGAGCCCGGTATTGTGGCGGCTTGACGTGACGGATATCGGTCACTACATTACTAACCCGCGAGTCATTAACATCCCATGTCCCCGCCCCGTTCCTTCGTCGACAAGATCATCTGCCCGGTGCGCGCCAAGCGCGAGCGCCGCAAAGAGGCGCGCCCCGGCGAACTGCTGGCCGCCGCACTCGACCTGTTCGTCGAAAAAGGCTTTGCCGCCACCCGCTCAGAGGAAGTAGCGGTGCGCGCCGGCGTCTCCAAGGGCACCCTCTTTCTCTATTTCCCGAGCAAGGAAGAGCTGTTCAAGGCCGTCGTCATGGAAAGCCTCGGCGGCCGTTTCACCGAGTGGAACGCCGAATTCGCGGCTTTCGAGGGCACCACGGCCGACATGCTGCGCTACTGCATGAGAGTGTGGTGGGAACGCGTCGGCATGACCCAGGCCTCGGGCCTGACCAAGCTCATGATGAGCGAGGGCGCCAACTTTCCCGATCTGGCGGAGTTCTATCGCCGCGAAGTGGTCCGCCCCGGCCACGAGCTGCTGCGGCGCATTTTCCAGCGCGGCATCGACAGCGGCGAGTTCGCTCCGATGGACGTCGACCACGCGATCTACTCGGTGGTGGCACCCATGGTCTTCCTCATGCTCTGGAAGCATTCGGCCATGGTCTGCGTCGACGGCGAATCGGCCCTCGACCCCGAAAAATACCTCGCCACCCAGGCCGAGGTGGTGATCAACGGACTCTGCGTGCGCCCCGGAAGGCCGACCGCGGCGGAGGCGTCATCGGCGACGCCTAAAATTGAAGGTTTGTCCTGAGCCCACAAGGAAAGCCACGCCATGAACCCCACCCCCACCCTCGAGCGCCTGCGCTTCAACATGATCGAACAGCAGATCCGCCCCTGGGATGTGCTGGATACCGACATCCTCGAACTGCTGGCCGAAATCCACCGCGAAGACTACGTGCCCGACGCGCACCGCACGCTGTCGTTCTTCGACATGGAACTGCCGCTGCTCGACGGCTCCGTGCCCGGCGAGATCATGCTGTCGCCCAAGGTCGAGGCCCGCACGCTGCAGGACCTGCACATCCAGAAGCATGAATCGGTGCTTGAGATCGGCACCGGCTCCGGCTTCATGGCCGCCCTGCTGGGCGCCCGCGCCGCCCAGGTGCTGACGCTCGAAATCAACCCCGTGCTGGCCGCCCGCGCCGCCGAGACGCTGCGCCAGAACGGCGTGACCAACGTCGAAGTGCGCCATGCCGACGGCGCCGTACCGCTGCCCAGCGGCCCGAGCTTCGACGTGATCGTGCTCAGCGGCTCGGTCGCTCGCATTCCGCAGAACCTGCTGGGTTCGCTCAAGGTCGGCGGCCGCCTCTCGGCCATCGTGGGCGAAGAGCCGATGATGCGCGCCCACTTCGTCACCCGCACGAGCGAAAGCAAGTGGGACACGATCCAGCCCTGGGACACCGTGGCCCCACGGCTGCTGAACTTCCCCGAGCCCTCGCGCTTCTCGTTCTGAACGGGCGGTCCACCGAATGATCGACCAAGTCCGCCCCGCCGACCTTGCCGCCTGGTTCGCCCAGGACGCCGACGCCACCCCCGTGCTGCTCGACGTGCGCGAACCCTGGGAACTGCAGACGGCGAGCGTCGTGCCCCAGGGCTTCACCCTGGTCGCGATTCCGATGAACGAGATTCCCGGGCGGCTGGCCGAGCTCAATGACGGCCAGCCCGGACTTCGAATTGCCTGCCTGTGCCATCACGGCGCACGCAGCCAGCGCGTGGCCGCTTTCCTGAACCAGAACGGCTTTGACCAGCTCGCCAACGTGGCGGGCGGCATCGACGCCTGGTCTTCGCAGCACGACCCTTCCGTGCCGCGCTACTGATTCTTTCTCCAAGGACGTTCAATGCCTTCCAGGCCCCGGCTTTCGCCTCTTTCCGCAGCGCTCGCAAGCATCTTCGCAGCCCTGCTCGCATCGCCGGCCCAGAGCCAGACACTGAACGAGCTTTATGAATCCGCCCGCGGCTTCGACGCCACCTACCAGGGCGCACGGGCCCAGTACGACGCCAGCATCGCGCGCGCCGCGCAGGCCAAGGCCGGCATCCTGCCCGCCGTGGGACTCACGGCCGGCGTGACGCGCAGCGACCTCGACATCGAAACCCTCACCGGCGCCGGCCGCGGCACCACCACGCCGCGCGACTTCAACACGCAGAACGTCGGCATCAACGCCACGCAGCCGCTGTACCGGCCGGCCAACTGGGCCACCTACGAGCAGGGCAAGCGCCAGGCCGACATCGCACAGGCGGTGCTCACCATTGCCGAGCAGGACCTGATCGTGCGTGTGAGCCAGGCGTACTTCGACGTGCTCGCGAGCCAGGACAGCCTGGCGCTCGTGCGCGCGCAGAAGGTCGCCGTGGCCGAGCAGCTGGCATCGGCCAAGCGCAACTTCGAGGTCGGCACCTCCACCATCACCGACTCGCGCGAAGCGCAGGCGCGCTACGACTTGGTGATCGCCCAGGAAATCGCGGCCGAGAACGACCTGCAGGTGAAGAAGGTGGTGCTCGACCAGCTGGTCGGCCGTCCCGGCAGCGTGCCGGTGCCGCTGCGGGTGCCGGTGGTGCTGCCCACCGCCATGCCCGCGGACATCAACGCCTGGGTCGCGCAGGCCGACGAGGTGCACCCCGCCATCCAGCAGGCCCGCCTGGGGCTCGACGTGGCCGGGCTCGAAGTGGAGAAGGCCAAGGCCGGCCACAAGCCCACGCTCGACGCCAACCTGGGCTACAACGTCACGCGCAACCCGACGGGCACCAGCACGAGCACCGTGGGCACGCGCATCAACGCGGCCACGGTCGGCGTCACGTTCAACCTGCCGCTGTTCGCCGGCTTCGCCACCGAGAACCGCATCAAGGAAACGCTGGCGCTCGAGGACCAGTCGCGCAGCGTGCTCGACGGCACCAAGCGCAGCGTGGCGCAGGCCACGCGCGCGGCGTACCTCGGGCTCGTCTCGGGTGCGGGGCAGGTGAAGGCGCTGGAAGCGGCCGAGGCCTCGAGCCAGAGCGCGCTCGATGCCAACCGGCTGGGCTACCAGGTGGGCGTGCGCATCAACATCGACGTGCTGAATTCGCAAAGCCAGCTGTTCCAGACCAAGCGCGACCTCGCGCAGGCGCGCTACAACGTGCTGCTGGGCAACCTGAAGCTGCGCCAGGCCAACGGCACGCTGACGATCGACGACATGAACGCGATCAACGCGACGCTGGCGAGCAGCGGCAGCGTGCCGGCGGTGCCTCCGGCCACGGGGCCGGATCGCAACACAACGACGCCTGCCGTGACGCCGCCGAGCATCCCGGTGATTCCGCCGGTGCCGGTACCACCGTTCAATCCGCCGGCGCCGACGATGCCGACGGCACCGGTGCCGCCGGTGATCCTCAATCCGCCGGTGCGCTGAAATTCTTTCTCCCTCCCCTTCCGGGGGAGGGCTGGGGTGGAGGCGCGGCGGCCTCGGCCCCACTGCTGCGCCCGTTGGGCGCTTGCCCCCATCCCAGCCTTCCCCCGAAGGGGAGGGAGCCATGCAAACTCAGTCGAGTGTGGGTTCGGCGCGCGGCGGCTCGCTTTCGAGCGGCGCGAGTCCCGACGCCACAGGCTCCGCCGCCTGCGCGATCGCAAGCACCGCAGCGGCCGTGCGTTCGGCCGCCCCGCGATTCGACGAAGAGAACGCCAGCGCGGCCTGCGCCATCGTGGCGCGGCGCTCGGGGTTCTCGACCAGCTTCAGCGCGGCCGTCACGGCCTGCTCCATGTTCTCGACGCGCAGCGATGCACCGGCCGCCAGCGACAGCTGCGCCGCCTCGGCAAAGTTGAAGGTCGACGGTCCCATGACCACCGGGCAGCCGCAGGCCGCCGGCTCGATCAGGTTCTGCCCGCCCAGCGGCTCGAAGCTGCCGCCCAGCAGCGCCACGTCGGCCAGGCCGTAGTACAGCGCCATCTCGCCCAGCGAATCGCCGAGCCAGATCTCTGCCTCGGCCGGCTGGCCCGCCGCGCTGCGGCGCGCCACGGCGAAGCCTTCGGCCTCGATCAGCGCCGCCACTTCGTCGAAGCGCTGCGGATGGCGCGGCACGATCATCCATTGCACGTCGTGCACGCGCTTGGCGATCGAGCGGATCGCGCCCTGCTCCGGCGGCACGGGCGAGGTCGCGCCGAAGCGCTTGAGCACTTCGAGCAGCATCCGCTCCTCGCCGTCGCGCGAACTCGCGAGCACGACCATCGGCCGCGGCAGGTGCTCGCGCAGCGACACGGCCGCGTTCAGCTGGCGCACGTCGGGCGTGGCGTCGAACTTGAGGTTGCCGTAGATGCCGGCCACCTTGGCGCCGAGCGACACCAGCCGGTGCGCATCGGCCTCGGTCTGCGCCCACACGGCCGCGAGGGCCGAGTAGGCGGGCCGCGCGAGCCATGCGAGCCGTTCGGCCGCGGCCAGCGATTTCTCGTTGAGCCGCGCATTGGCCAGCACCAGCGGAATGCGGCGCTCGGCGCAGGCGGCGGCCATTTCGGGCCAGACCTCGGTCTCCATCAGCACGCCGATGCGCGGCTCGAAGCGATCCAGGAAACGCGCCACCGCGCCCGGTGTGTCCCACGGCTGCCAGACCTGCGTGTCGCCCGGTTCGAGCAGCTTGGCGCCTTCTTCACGGCCGGTGGCGGTGCCGTGCGTGAGCAGGATCGGGATGCCCGGGTACTGCCTGCGCAGCTCGGCGATCAGGATGGCGGCCGCGCGCGTCTCCCCGAGGGAAACCGCATGCACCCAGCATTGGGCCTTGCCGGTGGTGGCTTCGTCGTAATGGCCGAACCGCTCTTCCACGGCCACGCCATAGCCCGGCTCGGCCTCCGCGCGGCGCCGCAGCTTGCGGCGCACGAGCGGTTGCACAACGGTGGTGAAGACGCCGTAGAGGCGCAGCAGCAGGGAACGCACAGGCTCAGTGGGACGCTTCGGCGAGCTTGGCGTCGGGCTTGGCCGTACGCAGCAGCGCGAGCATCTCGGTTTCGATGCGCTTCAACGCGGCATCGGTCTGGCCTTCGAAGCGAAGCACGAGCACGGGGGTGGTGTTCGATGCGCGGATCAGGCCGAAGCCATCGGGCCAGTCGACGCGCAGCCCGTCGATGGTCGAGACCTTGGCCGGGGCCGCGAAGCTCGCGCCCTTCACGAGCTTGTCGACCACGGTGTGCGGCTCGCCTTCGGCGCAGGGCACGTTCAGTTCGGGCGTCGAGAAGCTGGTGGGCAGCGCGTTGAGCACCTCGCTCGCGTTCGGGCTCTTGCTCAGGATTTCGAGCAGCCGGCAGCCCGCATAGGTGCCGTCGTCGAAGCCGAACCAGCGCTCCTTGAAGAAGATGTGGCCGCTCATCTCGCCGCCCAGGGGCGAATCCACTTCGCGCATCTTGGCCTTGATGAGCGAGTGGCCGGTCTTGTAGATGACGGCTTCG
>Ga0207706_10004160_pt1 | contig 13638 bp, 7 predicted proteins | sample KBSC53metaG_FD_184318 | JGI IMG/M metagenome (GOLD analysis project Ga0207706, IMG submission 184318) | Corn rhizosphere microbial communities from Kellogg Biological Station, Michigan, USA - KBS C5-3 metaG (SPAdes) (version 2) | ecosystem: Host-associated > Plants > Roots > Rhizosphere > Soil ... | reverse complement strand
CGGGTTGGTCCACTGGAACTCGTGCACCGTGCCCACCAGCGTCATCACCTTCTTCTGGTCGAACATCGCAAAGCTGTGATGCGCCGCCGCCGGCATCGCTGCCACAGCCGCGCCCAGCAGCGCCAGGGCGATCAGCCTGGTTCGTGTTTGCGCCACAGCCGCCAGCCCCCATGCGAGCGACTGTGGCGCAATCGGCGAGACCCTGTTGGCGCGACCCATCTGCCTGCCCCCTAGAACGAGTACTTGACGGTGGCGCCAACCTCGCGGGGCCGGCCACGCACCACGCTCAGCATGCTGCGGGCCGGAGCATTCAACCCGGTCGCCGGGCCGCCCGTCGCCCAGAAGCCGCGTCCGAAGCGCTGCGCATACGTGGCGTAGACCTCGTCGAGCAGGTTGTTGGCGTAGAACGTCAGCGTCATCGGCAACGAGTCCGAAGCGATCAACAGGCGCGCATTCACGAGCCCGTACGACGGCAGGATGTAGCCCGAGTCCTCCGAATCGTCCGGGTAGACCGACTGCTTGCCGACATAGGCATAGCTGACGTTGAACGTCGCCAACCCGTCCCCGGCGTGCAGCGTGTAGTTGGCGCCGATATTGAAGGTCGGGTTCGGCGCGTCGGGGAACAGGTGGGTGGTTCCCGGCGCGACGTTCTTGAGCGTGTAGTCGGTCAACCCAAGGCTGCCGTCGATCGTGAAATCACGCGTGAGAACGAGCTGCCCGTCCACCTCGACGCCGCGGATCCAGGCGTCACCTTGGTCCTGAAGAAGCGGGATGAAGCCGACCGGGCACTGTGCGCTGCCGGGAGGAATGTTGGCGAGCGCACCCGTGCCGCAATTGACGCGGATCGCCGCCTGGCGGTCGGTGTAGTGCATGATGAAGCCGGTCGGATTGAGCCGCAGGTGGCGGTCGAACAGCTCCATGCGCAAGCCGGCTTCGTAGTTGACCAGCTTTTCGTTGGGAATTGCCGAGACCAACGGGCTCTGGTTCTCGCCCGTGGCGTTGTTGGTCGGGGTCCAGCTCTGGATGGTGTAGCTGAACGAGCCCGCCTTGTAGGCTTTCGAGATCGTGGCATAGGCCATGATTTCGGGCGTGACGTGATAGTCCAGCGTCGCCCGATAATCGAGCGCCCTGAAGGGCTTGCTGGCGGTGACGGTGGTATTGGTCGTGCCCGGCGCAACAGTGAAATCCGGGTTCTGATAAGCGGTTTTCGGCGGCGGGAAGCGGGACTGCAGATAGTCCTTGTGATCCCATGCCTGGCGCAGGCCGCCAGTCAGGTTGAGCCTGTCGGTGATGTGCCAGGTGGCGCTGCCGAACAGGCCCCAGCTATCGGCGCCGTATTTCGTGTAGCTGATCGACCGGTAATAGAGGCCGCCGTCCGAGTTCGGCGGGTTGCCGGGGGTGGCGGGATAGTTGCTGGTCGTCCGGCGGTTGAGAACATAGCTGCCGGGCCAGACATCGTCGCCGGGCGTGTCGCTGTTTTCGTGGAAGTAGCTGCCGCCGAGAACGACATCGATCCTCGAATCGAACAGCGAAGCGTTGAGCTGAAGCTCCTGGTAGAACACCTTGGAGTCGATGTTGTCGTAGCGCATCTCCGCGCCGATCAGCTCCCAATCCGTCACCGCCTTGTGCTTGAGCTGCGAGAGGCCGGTTATCGACTGCACGCTGACGTTGGCGCCGAGCTGCCAGCGGAGATTCATGTCGCCCTGCCAGTACTTGTCGTTGTTGTACTGGTTGCAGGCCGCGTCGTAGTCCGGGTTGAAATCGTCGATCAGGCAAACGTCCGGCGCGGCGTAGGGTCCCTTGACGATCCGCGGATCGTTCAAAGCCGCAAGCGGCGGCTGGCCCGCTTTCTTGAAGGCATCGTTGAGCAGATCGCCGTAGTTGCCCTGGATGCCGGGGAAGCCCGGGGCGGGCTCGACACCCGGTCCGAGATCGAATTCCTGGACCACGAAGGGCGAGGCATTGGCCTTGGAGCGGTTGTACAGGAAGCCGAACGTCGCGGTGAAATCGGGCGTCAGATCAACCCGCAGCTGCGCGCGTCCGACATAGTCGGTCTGGGCGCCGAGTTCCTGCGTTCCGCGACTGACGAAGCCGTCCTTGTGCAGGTAGGCGCCTTGCACCCGCAGAGCGGCGTTTTCGCCCAACGGTATGTTGACCAGCCCGATCGCGTCCGTGTGGCCGAAGTTGCCGAGCGTGCCTTCGACATAGCCTTCGAACTGATCGGTCGGCTGTTTGCTGAAGATACGGATCGCGCCGCCGGTCGAGTTGCGGCCGAAGAGCGTGCCTTGCGGTCCGCGCAGCACTTCGATGCGATCGATGTCGAGCACGCGCAGCACGGCGCCGCTGGTGCGCGGCATGTACACGCCGTCGACATAAAGGCCCACGCCGCGTTCACCGGAGGCACCGCCGCCGCCGGAGATTCCACGAATGACGAAATTCGCTGCGCTGCTGCCGCTGCCGCGGCTCGGCGAGATGCTGAGGTTCGGCGTGTAATGCGACAGGTCCTGAAGATCCTGGATGCCCTTGGCCTCGACCGTCTCCTGCGTCACCGCGACGACCGAAAGCGGCGTGTCCTGCAGGTTCATTGCGCGCCGTTCGGCAGTCACGACGATTTCCGGCGCTACGGCCTTGTCCTTGTCGGTGGTATCGGAGTTGACCGCTTCCTGGGCGTGAGCACCTACCGAGAAGCTGCCCGCGGCCGCCCCCGCCAGGATCAGCATCCGCCGAGCGCGAACGAATCGCGCGCCTTGGCGCTTCCGGCCCGCGTCTGTCGATTCCGGCCAGCCGCGCGCGAACGCGCCTTTCAGTCGATCTTCCATGGTCTCCCTCCCTGGTGTTTGGGCCGAAAATGACGGGGAGCCGCACTTTGTCAATTAAAATTCCGATATAACGAATCATTATTCCATATAATGGAATTCGTGTTGCCGCATCGGCGTTCAGCTAAGCGCAAATGCGCTGGCCGTGACACAAATTCCACATATTGGAAGAATAATGCCGTAAACCGGAATTCCGATTGACAGAAGTCCATCTTGCGATAGCTGTGCCCGCTAAGCGCCCCGGGCAGGGGCTGCACCCTGGGGAGGGATCGAGCATGACTACCGACAGCTACATTCAACTGAGCCGCTGCCAGGCGTCCCGCCTGGCGATCTGCGCTGCCATTCTGGCGGCCGCTACTACCGCGAATCCCGCATCGGCCCAGGACGCCGCCAGCACGGCGCCGGCAGCTCAAGACGCGGCCGCCTCGGACGCTGGCGAGTCACCGGAAATCGTCGTCACCGCTCAGTTCCGCAACCAGCGGCTACAGGACGTGCCGATCGCCATCACCGCCGTAACCGGCGAGATGCTCGAACAGCGTGGACAGACCAACCTGGTCGATCTGGGCGGCACGGCCCCGAATGTCACCTTGCGCGAGGCGCCGGCAACCTACGGCCCGGCGGTGGTCGCCTACATCCGCGGCGTCGGTCAGCGCGACACCACGTTCGCGCTGGAGCCGGGCGTCGGTCTGTACGTCGACGACGTCTATCTGCCGACGCTGCACGGTTCGATGCTCAACCTGGTCGACCTCGACCGGGTGGAGATCCTGCGCGGTCCGCAAGGCACGCTAGCGGGGCAGAACTCCATCGGCGGTGCGATCAAGCTCTATTCGAAGAAGCCGAGCGATACGCCGGACGCTTACGTCTCGGCGACTTACGGCAGCTTCAACCGGGTGGAGGTGAAGGCCGCGTCGAACTTCACGCTCGTGCCGAACCAGCTGTTCGCACGCGTTTCGGCCGCCGGCCTCAGCAAGGACGGTTACGTCACCCGTTACGACTATCGCTGCACGCACCCGACCTCGACCGTGCCCAGTTCGGTGACCGACCACGGCTGCAAGCTCGGTACCGAAGGCGGCAAGGAATATGTCGCCGGACGCCTCGCGCTGCGCTGGCTGCCGACGTCCGACATCACCGTCGACCTGGTCGGCGACGTCACCCGCGACAACAGCGAAGTCGGTCCGACCACGCTGCTCTATGTCGGCCGCCCCGCCGCGCCGGGAACCATGCTGACGGGCGTCGCCACCCCGCCCGCGGCGCCGTACGTGCTCAACGGCAACGTCTACGGCACGGCCACCGGATCGCAGTTCATCAGCTATTCGCCCTACGGGGATTTTGCGCAGGACACCTTCAGCCACAGCCCGTACACGAGCTACGAGAATTACACCGACCTCGCCCCGCGCGACGGTTCGGCACCGTGGCAGACGCCGCTCAAGGGTGCGATCAACACCTGGGGGTTCTCGGGAACGATCAGCGCCAATCTGGCGGAGCACGTCGCGCTCACCTCGATCACCGCCTATCGCCATTTCGACGGCAATTACTCCTCGGGTGACGGATCGCCGCTAACCCCGACGCTGCAGGCCAACCGCATCTTCAACCATCAGTTCAGCGAGGAACTCCGGCTGAACGCGGAAGTCGCCGACATCCTCAACTTCACCGTCGGCGGCTTCTACCTGGACAAGCGCAGCCGCAACCGCTCGCGCGTGACGCTGACGACGCTCGCCTTCATCGAGGACAACTCGGTCCCGGCGACGACCAAAGCGGTCTTCGCCAACGCCGAGCTGACGCCGATCGCCGACCTGACGCTGATCGGCGGCATCCGCTACACCGACCTGAAGAAGACCTTCATCTACGGCCGCTTCGGAGTGCCGGGCTCGTCCACCGGCGGCGCGGTGCCGCCGGCGCTGGCGCCGCTCAACGGCCTGAAGGGCCAGTTCAAGGGTGACCGCGTCGATTATCGCGCGGCGATCCAGTATCGCATCAGCGATCAGCTCATGGCTTACGGCCAGTTCTCGACCGGCTTCAAGAGCGGCGGCGTCAACCCGCGTCCGTTCTTCCCGGCCCAGGCGCTGCCGCACAGCCCGGAAACCCTCAAGGCCTGGGAAGCGGGCTTCAAGAGCGACTGGTTCGACCGCAAGCTGCGGCTCAACGCGGCCGCGTTCATCAACAAGTACAGCGACATCCTGGTGACCACCTCGAGCTGCCCGCTGCCCGGCGCCCCGGCGGCACCGTGCGCGCTGCCGCTCAACGCCGGCAAGGCGGATGTGAAGGGCTTCGAGGTGGAGGCGAGCGCCCACCCGGTGCCCGGCTTGTCGATCGACGCCTCGCTGGCGTACCTCAACTTCAAGTACAAATCGATCAGCGCGGCCGCGGCCAGCGCCGGCATCGGGCTCGAGGACAAGGGGCTCTACATCATGCCCTGGCAGTGGAGCGTCGGCGCCCAGTACGCGATCGACATGGGCAGCGCCGGCACGCTGACGCCGCGGATCGACGTCACCCACGAAGACGGCTTCAACCGCAACGCCAACAACGTCGATGCCGCGACCGGCGGTAAGGACGTGTTCGGCTTCATCCCGGCGCGCACGCTGGCCAACGCCAGGCTCACTTATGCCCCGGCCGACAGCGACTGGGAGTTCTCGGGCGAGGTCCGCAACCTGACCGACAAGTTCTACTACACCGACGTGTTCGACAATCGCGGTTCGACCAACTCGATCCAGGGCTCGCCGGCCGAGCCGCGGACCTGGGCGGTCACCGTCAAGCGCAAGTTCTGAGGGGGACGGAAATGGACATCAGATATAACCCGCGCCAGGCCTCAAGCCTGGCCATAGCGGCGGCGTTGCTGGCAGCGGTTTCCGCTCCAGCGGCGGCGCAAGACGGCAACGCCGCGGCGACGGCGCAGGACTCTGCGACCGCCGATGCGAACGCGAACGACGCGAACGAGATCGTCGTCACCGCGCAGTTCCGCCAGCAGAACCTGCAGGACGTGCCGATCGCCATCACCGCCGTTACCGGCGAGTTGCTCGAACAGCGCGGCCAGACCAACCTTGTCGACCTCGGCGGCTCGGCCCCGAACGTCACCTTGCGCCAGGCGCCGGCGACTTATGGCCCGGCGGTTGTCGCCTACATCCGCGGCGTCGGCCAGCGCGACACCAACTTCGCGCTCGAACCGGGTGTCGGCCTGTACGTCGACGATGTCTATCTGCCGACGCTGCACGGCTCGATGCTCAACCTGATCGATCTCGACCGGGTCGAGATCCTGCGCGGTCCGCAAGGCACGCTGGCCGGGCAAAACTCCATCGGCGGCGCGATCAAGCTCTATTCGAAGAAACCGGACGATACCAACGACGGCTTCCTCGAGGCGACCTACGGCAGCTTCAACCGGGTGGAAATCAAGGGCGGGGTCAACTTCACGCTCGTCCCGGGCCAGCTTTACGCTCGCGTGAGCGGCGCCGCGCTCAACCAGGACGGCTACATCACGCGCTACGACTATGCCTGCACCCATCCGGGCACGACCATCCCGACCGCGGCCACCGGCCACGGCTGCAAGCTCGGCACCGAAGGCGGCAAGAAATACGTCGCCGGACGGCTGGCCGTTCGCTGGGAGCCTTCGCCCGACATCACGGTGGATGTCGCCGGCGACGTCACCCGCGACGACAGCGAGCCCGGGCCCACGACCCTGCTTTACGTCGGCCGCCCCGCGGCGCCCGGCACGGTGCTGACCGGCCCGACCACCACCGGCCCCTCGGCCGCGGCATACAAGCTCAACGGCAACAGCTACGGCAACGCGACGGGCTCACCCTTCATCAGCTATTCGCCCTACGGCGATTATGCCCAGGACACGTTCAGCCATAGTCCTTACACCAGCTATGAGGACTACATCGACCACGCTCCGCGCGATGGGTCCCCGGTCTACCAGGCTCCGCTCAGGGCGGCGATCAATTCGTGGGGCGTCGGCGGCACGATTTCGGCCAGGCTCAGCGATAACCTGAACCTGACGTCGATCACCGCCTATCGCCATTTCGACGGCGTCTATTCGTCGGGCGACGGCTCGCCGTTCGCGAACACGCTGCAGACCAACTGGGTCTCTCACCACCAGTTCAGCGAGGAGGTGCGCCTCAACGCCAAGTTCGGCGACCTTATCAACGCCACCCTAGGGGGCTATTACCTCGACAAGAACAGCCACAACCCGACGCGCATCGTTCTGACGACGCTGAACTTCCTGGGCGACAACTCGGCGCCGTCGAAGACCAAGGCGGGCTTCCTCAACGTCGAACTCACGCCGATCGACAACCTCACGTTCATCGGCGGGGTGCGCTACACCGACATCAAGAAGAGCTACACCTTCGGGCGCGACGGCATTCCCGGATCGGCGACGGGCGGCAAAGTGCCGCCCTCGCTCGCCGGCATCGACGGGACCGTGGGGGTTTACGCCGGAACGCGCTGGGACTGGCGCGGCGTGGTCCAGTATCGCTTCACCGATCACCTGATGGTCTATGGCGAGTATTCGACCGGCTTCAAGGCCGGCGGCATCAACCCGCGGCCCTTCTTCGTCCAGCAGGAGCTTCCGTTCGGTCCGGAAACGCTGGGCGCCTGGGAGGGCGGCCTCAAGAGCCAGTTCTTCGATAACAGGGCGCGTTTGAACCTTTCCGGCTTCATCAACAATTACAGGGACATGTTGATCACGGTCGCGAACTGCCCGCTGAGCGGTGCCCCGGCGGCACCGTGCGCCCTGCCGCTCAATGCCGGCAACGCTCGCGTCAAGGGTTTCGAAGCCGAGCTCAACCTCAACCCGGTGGCAGGCTTCAGTATCGATGCCTCGCTGGCCTACCTCAACTTCAAGTACACCTCGATCAGCGCCGCCGCCGCGAACTCGGGCATCGGGCTCGAGGACAAGGGCATCTACATCTCGCCCTGGCAGTGGAACGTCGGCGCCCAGTACCGCATCGAGCTGGGGGGAGCCGGATCGCTGACCCCGCGGGTTGACGTCAATCACGAGGATGCCTTCAACCGCAATCCCGACAACGTGGACGCCGCGACCGGGAACAAGGACATCTTCGGGGTGGTCGCCGGGCGAACGCTGGTCAACGCTCGCCTGACTTACGAGAGTCCCGACACCAACTGGGCTCTGGCGCTCGAGGTCCGCAACCTGACCGACAAGCTCTACTACACCGACGTGTTCGACAACCGCGGATCGACCAACTCGATCCAGGGTTCTCCCGGTGAGCCGCGAACCTGGGCGGTAAGTGTCAAACGCAAGTTCTGATAGAAGGATCGCAAATGAGCATGGGTGGCAGCGCAGTGGAGACCAGGGAGAGACCCGTGGAGGGGCCGATCGTGGCCGGCCTGCCCTTCCCCCATTTCAAGCGCATTGGCGTGGAGCCGATTTCCGGCGCCTGCGGTTGCGAAATAACCGGGGTCGATCTGCGCCAGCCGCTCGAGGAGGAAACGCTCGCAGAGGTGATGAAGGCGTTCGAGCAGTTCCTCGTCATCGTCTTTCGCGACCAGGACCTGACCCCGGAGCAGCACAAGGCGTTCTCGCGCTATTTCGGCGAGATCACCGAGCTGCCGCAGGCGCCGACCTACGACGGGATTCGCGACATGCAGGAAGTTCGCCGCGAGGCGGACGAGCCCGAGAATGTCGTCCCTTCGTTCGAGCATTTCCATACCGACAGCCCATTCCTGCCGCGGCCGCCGCTGTGCGTGGTGATGCGCGCGCTGGAGGTACCCCGCTTCGGCGGCGACACCGCCTTCTCCAACGCCTACCTGGTGTACGAACACCTCTCCGAGGGAATGAAGGCGCTGCTCGACGGCTTGCAGGTGGTCTATTCGGGCAAGGAAATCTGGGCCCGCAACGAGAAGCTGCCGCCCGAAAAGCGCCTGCGCCTGCGCGAGGACCATGGCTTCACCGAAGACCAGCTCGAGAGCATTCACCCGGCCGTTCGCGTGCATCCGGTGACGGGCCGCAAGGCGCTGTTCGCCACCACCGCCTATTTTCAGCGCTTCGTCGGCTGGAGCGAGGCGGAAAGCCGCGCGCTGCTCGATTACCTGCAGAGCCTGGCGCAGCACCTGCATTACCATTGCCGGGTGAAATGGCGGAAGGACACGCTCCTGGTGTGGGACAACCGCTTCCTGCTTCACCGCGGGGTGCACGATTTCAAGTACGAGCGCCGCCACCTGATCCGCACCACGGTGATGGGCGAGCGCCCGATCGGCCCCAAAGACCGGGCGGCTTCGTGAGCGCACGATGACGGCCCGGACGGAGGGTTCGGACTGGTCGTTCCAGGCCTCCTACAGCCTCGCCTTCCTGACGCTCGTCTCGGCCTTCAACTACCTCGATAGATCGCTTCTCGGCCTCGCCCTGCCGGCGATCAAGGCCGAGATGCAGGTCAGCGACACCGCGCTCGGGCTGGTCTCCGGCTTCGCCTTTCTGCTGTTCTATTCGCTGGCGGCGGTGCCGATCGGCTGGCTCGCCGACCGTTCGAATCGGCGCAACATCGTCGCTTTCGGCTTCGCGTTCTGGAGCCTGATGACGGTGCTGACTGGCATGGTCGCCGGAATCTGGCAGCTTGCCGCGGCGCGCTTCCTGATGGGAGCGGGCGAGAGTTGCGGTTTGGCTCCATCGAACTCGATCACCTCCGACCTGTTCCGCAAGGAACGCCGGGCGCTCGCCTATTCGCTGTTCGGCACGGCCAATTCCACCGCCCTGATCGTGTTCTTTCCGGTGCTCGGCCTGGTCGGCCAGCATTATGGGTGGCGGGCGATGTTCATCGCCGCCGGCGCAGCCGGACTGGTGCTGTCCGTCGTGTTCTTCCTCACCGTGCGGGAGCCCCGGCGGACCGGAGTTTCGCCCGAGCGCGAGCGGGCCGGCAGCTCGCTTCTGGCGGACCTCGGCGAGCTGCTCCGCCTGCGCGGCTACCTGGCGCTCGTCGCCACGGCCATGCTGATGGGCCTCAACGTCTTTGCCACGAGCGTCTGGACGCCGACCTTCCTGCAGCGGGTGCACGGCCTGACCCTGGCCGAGGTCGCGTCGACCATCGGCCCGATCCGCGGCGCGTTCGGCGTGGCCGGCGTCCTGCTCGGCGGTTTCGCGATCGACCGGCTTATCCGCCGCGCCGCGCACTGGCGGGTGACGATTCCCGCCGCCGCCTGCCTGCTGCTCGGGCCGGTCGAAGTCATCTTCCTGCTGTCTGACAGCTACTGGCTGTGGCTCGGTGCTTTCGCCGCATCCGCGTTCCTGACGCTGGTCCACCAGGGCCCGTTGTTCGCGCTCATCATGGAGGTCGTGCCGGCGCGCCTGCGGGCGCTGGCGATCGCCGCGCTCCTGCTGTGTTCGGCGCTCTTGGGCCAGGCGGTCGGACCGCTGGTGGTCGGCGCCGCGAACGACGCGCTCGCGCCGACCCTGGGGCCGCAAGCAATCCGTTATTCGCTGCTGATCATCGCGGTGACGGCCGTGCTGGCAGGTCTGTCGATCCTGCTCGCCGGCAAGTGGATCGCGCGCGACGAGCCGGGAGCCGCAACAGCTCGCGCGTGAGTTCAGAGCGGCACGAACGGCAGCAGGAGCGACGATCGATAGCGCCCGCCGGCGTGCAACACGTGAGTTCCGGAATTGCGCGTTCGTTCGTGCAGCGGAAACGGCAGCATGACCCCTTCCTCGGGCCGGTAGATGTCGGCGCCGGCGATCACCAGGCGCAGGCTCTCGCCGGCCTCGAAGCGGACCGAGAACGGCCAGAGTTCAATGTCGACCGGCACGACCTCGCCGGGCGAGAGGCCCTGTTCGCTCGTGTGCAGGTGAACCGGCCGCTCGGGGCGTGAGCGCTCCGGATCGAGCGCGCGGTGGCTGACACGTTGCCAACCGAGCGCGATGGGTCCGTTCTCGTAGAAAGAATAGAACGTGAAGCCCACTTCCTCGCCATTGGTGTCGAGCTTCTGCAAGGCGATGAACAGGTCCACGTCGTCGCTGCCCTCGGCCTCGACCCATAGCGTCAGGCTGGCGTAACCGGTCAGTTCGGTCGGCTGCGCGAACTTGTGGTCGAGCGCCGTGCGACCGGTGCGAGCGTTATACCGGGTCACTTCCTCGGTCCCGGGCGGTTCGGCGGTCAATTGTCCGACCGAAAGATCGAGGTAAAGCTCGCGGTAATCGGTTCGGGCGAGAGGCCATTCGGCTTCCTCGCGCTCGATCGCGGCGCCATGCTGCTCGCGAACCTCGATCCGGACTCGCGGCCACGCGGAAACCGAAGTCGGCCGGTCGCGCAGGAAGTGGTCGAAGAACGCCAGTTGCCGCGCCCGGCTCTCCGGAAGATAGTAGTGCGCCCACTTCTTCTGCCCGTGGATTTCGAGCCACTTCTCGCGGCTGCCGATCCGCCGCCATGCCTCGAGCGTGCCGCGCAAGTGCAGCCCCTGGTCGGACCAGCTCGCGACGACATAGGTCGGCTGCTCGATCGCTTCGAGATCGAGCTCCTTGGAGCGCCAGAAATCGTCGATCAGGGGATGCGCCTGGACGTTCTCCCACGTGTCTTCGGTGCGGTTGAGCGAATAGCGGATGTTGTCGGAGGCGCGCGGCAGGAAGTTCGTCTCGAGGATCCCGCCGTGATAGGCGAACTCACGATACCAGTCCGAAAACCCCTCCCACGGATTGAGCGCGGCCAGCGGACCCGGCTTGAGCGGGGCGACGAGGTACTGGATCGCCGCGAGGTAGGAGACCCCGGTCATCCCCACACGGCCGTTGCCCCACGGCAGGCGGCCGAGCCATTCGATGGCGTCGGCGCAATCCTCGCCTTCCTGGATGCCGTTGTGGTGGAAGTCGCCCCCCGAGAGCCAGGCACCGCGCGGGTCGACGACGGCCACGCCGTAACCTTGCGCACCCCACCACACCGGGTCCGGCCCTTCGAAGGGCGTCAGGGGGGAGAGCCATTCGGGGTTCACGCCCGAGCGCGGCCAGAACACCTGGTTGGACAGCGCGTGCTTCCCGTAGGGCCCCCACGCCAGCAGGATCGGAAGGTCGCGTTCGGCGCCTTCGGGACGGTAAAGGTCGCAGAAGATCTCGGTGCCGTCGCGCAGCGGGATCGTGCAATTGCGCTCGATCTGCAGGCCAAGCTCGGTCCGCCGGTCGTACTCCGCCGGCGGCAGTGGCGGCTTGTGGCTCGCGCTGAACGGATCGACGCCGGGGCGAGTCAAACCGTGAAAGCGCGGCGCGGTCATCACAGCACCACGAAATAGTGGATGCGGTTGGCGCCGGGCAGCTTTTCGGCCACGCCGACGAACACGTGCTTCGACATCCATTCGTGCGGGCCGGCGGGCGCGTCGAACTTCGGGGTAACGCGCATGTAGTAATCGGAAAAGTCGGCGGCCTCGTTGCGGCGCATGCTGGCGCCCACGTCTTCGTCGCGCGCCCAGCGATAGCCGCGGTTCTCGAGGTAGATGATCGCCCCGTCGTCGGCCTCGAGCAGGTAGCGCGCATCGAAATCGATCACCCCGTCGGGCCGCGAGAGCGGGAAGTCGCCGCCCGACATCGGGATCACCCGGCCGTTCAGCCGGGGCCCTTCGACCGTTCCCGCGGCGGCGTAGATCGCCGCGCGCATGTCTCCGCGCGCGCTGGGCTTCACCCAATAGGGTTTGGTCAGGTCGATCGCGATCGTGAACGCGTGCTCGAAGCGGGGGGCGAACGGGTGAGGAGTGCTCATGTCCCACCCTAGACCGCGGACGAGTTGATTAGTCAACACCGTGAACGATTGCTTTTGCCGGGCGGCTTTGGCAGCGCCCGGGGCATGAACCTTCCGCGATCGTGGTCCCTGTTCGGCGCCGATCACCTGCCGCACAGGTTGCTGCTGCTCGCCCGCATGATCGATCGCCAGACGGCGAGGCAATTGCAGCAGAAGTTCGCCATCACTCTGGCGGAGTGGCGAGTGCTTGCGTTCGTCTGCGCTGCAGGCCCGGCGAGCGCGAGCGCGATCGCTCAGGCGGGCGGGATAGACCGCGCGGAAATCAGCCGGGCGGTGGCCAAGCTCGAAGAAAAGGGGCTCATCGGACGCGAGCCAGACACGCGAAATCGCCGCAAACTCACCCTGCTTCCGACGGACGCCGGCAGGGCGCTCTTTGCACAGATCGGGGACGACCGCCGCGCGTTCTTCCGCGATCTGTTGGCGGAGGTAGGCGCGCATGATCGGGCAGTCATCGAAGGCGCGATGGAGCGAATGGCCGCTCGGCTGTCGACCTGATCGTAGCGGCCGGTCACGCTGGCGCGCGTTCCGGCTGCACGCGATTCCGGAACGCCCGCGGGGATAGGCCCGTCGCGCCCGAAAACACCCGCGTGAAATAGGCCGGGTCCTTGAACCCGAGCAAAAAGGCGATCGAGCTCACCGGCAGCGCGGTATAGGCGAGATTCCGCCGCGCCTCGCGCACCACCCGATCGACGATCAGGTGCGTCGCCGATCGGCCGTGAACGGTACGCGTGACCCGGCTGAGATGAGTGGCGGTGACGCCCAGCGCCGAGGCATAATCCGAGACTGACCAGTGTTCGAGATAATGCTCGTCCAGCAAGGCCTGGAAACGCTGCGCCAGGGACACGTTCGCGGTGGCAGCCGTACCGGCCCTTCCGGCGGATGCTTCGCGAGCGACAAGCCCCATCGCGGCGCCGCAGTGGGCGCGAAGCATCTGCGCGCGCGCGAAGCCGCGGCCGGAAAACTCCTCGGCCGCCTGCCGCATCACCGTCAGCAACGGGGCCGGCGCGGGGCGCACGACGGGGGCGCTCAGAATCAACCGCAGGCCTTCGGCCGGGGCGAGGAGCTCGTCGACCAGCTCGGCCGCCAGCGTCAGCACCCAGCCTTCCGTG